>ENA-UOJE01000266-UOJE01000266.1-human-gut-metagenome-genome-assembly--contig:-C23-NODE-266-length-63781-cov-86.405172_pt1 | contig 63781 bp, 53 predicted proteins | sample MGYA00242341_ERZ723888 | MGnify/ENA metagenome assembly ERZ723888 | reverse complement strand
ACGACGTTCACGAGGCGGAGGAGCTGATGCTGGACGTTTTCGCCTATCTGTTCACCAAAAAGCCCCGCATCCGGGACGGCGGCTTCAAGGCGTATCTCTATAAGGCGGCGCGGCACATGGCGCTGCGCCATAAGAGCAAGCGAAAGCCCCTGTTCAGCCTCGATGCGCTGACCGGCGAGCCGGACGGACGGCTGCTGGCGGAGGAGGTCATCCGGACGGAGGAGCGAAACCGCGTCCTGCATTTCTGCATGGGCGAAATGAACCCGGACTATCGGGAAGTCCTGTATCTCACCTATTTTGAAGATATGAGCTACGCGCAGGCGGCGGAGGTCACGGGAAAAACAGTGAAGCAGATCACCAACATGGTGTATCGCGGAAAAGAGATCCTGCGAAGACTGCTGGAACGGGAGGGAATCACAAATGCGGAGTCATGAGGAGCGCGTCGCGGAGGCAAAGCGGCGCATCGCCAAAATTGAGCGAGAGAAACGGCGGCGGCGCAATACGGTCACCATGGCTTCCGCTGTGGCGGCGTGCCTTGCGCTGCTGGTAGGCGCATCCTTCGCCATGCCCGGCATTGCCACGCGGATACAGACAGGCGATTATTCCGGCTTTGAAACGGCGGCAAGCATCTTTCACAGCGGCGCGGCCTTGGGATACATCGTCATCGGGCTGCTGGCGTTTTTACTCGGCGTGTGCGTGACCGTTCTGTGCTTCCGGCTGCGGCAGATGAACCGTGAGGACGGGCAGGACAAGGAAAGCGAGGATGCGCATGGAGCTGATTGAGAACCTGCTGCAACTGCTGGTCACGTTCGTGGGCGCGGTGCTTTCGGGTATCGCCTACCGCAAAAGCCGCAGGCAGGCGTATTTTCTGCTGCTGTGCTTCTATGGCTGCTTTGCCCTCGGCGCGCTCTACTGGACGCTGTATCTGCTGCTGTTCGATACCACACCGCGGGTCTTTTATGTGTCGGAGTTCGGCTGGGTGGCCAGCCTCATCTTCCTGCGCATTTTGCAAGTAATGCTCGCCACTCAGGACAAGCGCAGCTTCCGCTGCCGCAGGGCGTGGCTCGCGCCTGCGTTCGGCGTGCCGCTGCTGGTGTTCTACTGTACCTTCGGGGACATTCTCTCCAACCTGATCTGGTGCGGCATGATGATATGGCTCTCCTTCTGCGCCATTCGTGGGCTTGTCTATGCGAAAATGCAGACGGGCGCGGCGCGGAATATGCGGTACTTCCACATCGGCGTGCTGTGCTTTGTTGTCTCGGAGTACCTGCTCTGGACGGCGGGCTGCTTCTGGCCGGATACCTCACCGGCAAGCCCCACCTTCTGGTGCGATATGCTGCTGACGCTTGCCATTCTGGGGCTGCTGCCCGCCACGAGAAAGGCGGTGGAAGCATGACCTACATCGAAAACATCTTCATCTGCATGGTGTCCCCGCTGCTGGTGGCCGCTTTGTGCATGGGCAGGCGGCAGCTTCGCTTCTTCCTGTTCTGCATTGCCGGGATGGGGGTGTGTCTGCTCTCGGCCTATATCAACACCTTCCTCGCGGCGGTGTGTCAGGCGGACGCCCTTGCCGCCACGGCGGAGATCGCGCCGGTGGTGGAGGAAATGATGAAGCTGCTGCCGCTGGTGTTCTATCTTCTGGTGTTCGAGCCGGAGGGCGATAAAATCAAGGCTGCCGCCATCACGGTTGCCCTGGCCTTCGCCACCTTTGAAAATGTGTGCTATCTCATCCAGAACGGCGCAGACCGCTTCTCCTTCATCTTCTTCCGGGGCTTCGGCACGGGAGCCATGCACGTCCTCTGCGGTCTGATCGTGGGTGGCGGCCTTGCATACACGTGGCGGCGGACGTGGCTGAAGATCGCGGGCACCTGTGGGCTGCTGGGCGCGGCCATCACCCTCCACGCCATCTATAACCTGCTCATCGCCTACGGCGGCGCGGTGCAGTATGTGGCCTACGCCCTGCCGGTGCTGCTGGTGGCAGCGGGAAGGTTGTCCGCTTTCAGATTATCGCGGAAGCAATAACCGAATATCCACTCCTTGAGAGCTGCTTTTGGGCAGCTCTCAAATTTTTTTGAAAAATTTTGCGTTTTGGGTGAGAGTTTTTTCGATTTTTTGTACCTATATAAGTGAAAGGGTTTTTATCACAGTTCCAGACAAACAAGAAAGGAGGTTCAAACGAAATGTACGATACCGCAAGACGGGTCGCACTCGTCAAGCAGCGGGTGCGGGAAAACACCCGCCGGAGGCAGCGGCGCGGCATATATGGACTGAGCGCCGCGTGTATGCTGCTGTTCGCGGTGCTGATGGAGACGGCGGGCACGGTCGTCGGGCCGGGGCAGACAGCCGCATGGGGCGTGTTCGGCGCAATGCTGCTTAGGAAGGACGCGGGGGGCTATGTGCTGGTGGCCGTCGTCTCTTTTGCCGCGGCGGCAGCGATCACCGCGCTGTGCTTCCGGCTCAGAAACGGAGAAAACCGGGAAAAAAACGGGGCGGACAATACCGAACCGCAGAAACGGGAGGGAAAGACGACATGATGAAACGTTTTTTGGCGCTGGTGCTGTGCCTGTGCATGACGCTCACGCTGCTGCCAACTACGGCGTTTGCAGCGGTGAGCGATTCGCTGGGCAACACACCCGAGGAAAATCAGGCGATTTTGGAGCAGCTCTCCGCCTTGACCGGCGGCAGCAGCGACCAAGTGCTTTCCATGCTGAACGCTTTGGGGCTGCTGGATGAAGACGGCAATTTCAAGGTGGATCAAACCATCACGCTGGACGGCCAGGTGTTGACACTGGCGGCTGTCATGGAGCTGCTGGAAAATCCCGCCACGGATCTCGCCCGCATAGCCGACGTGGATGGGACTCCGGTGGCGCTGGGCGATTTGAAGACCATGATCCAAATCGAACAGGAGCTGCAGCGGATCAAGGACACCTATTTCTCCGGCAGGGAGTTTACCGGGGAAGCTCTGGAGAATCTCAATAGTCTGACGGAGCAGCTGGAGCTGCAGGGCATCAGCTTGCAGTATTCCGCCTTTGCCACAAAGCCTGAGGGCGTTGAGGCGGTGGATATGAGCAGCATGATGAGCCAAACGCTGGGGACTCTCGCAAACAACAGCTGGAGCTCCGGGACTTTTACTGTATACGGCGGAAAACCGGTCGGCTTTTCCTACCGCATTCAAGAAGGCCAGCTCAGCGAGTATATCACCGGTGTGGAGGTCTCGATAGGCACGACAGGCAGGACGAGTAAGGGCGTCGAGCAAAGCGACGGGTCCTACAAGCTGACCTATGACGTAGGCGAAACTTTCAGTTTAGGTGGTCAGAAAATCACTGTCAAGGTTCAAACCAAAGGAAGTAACACGGCCTGGCTCGAGAATTCTTACTCCTATGGCGACCTGCTGGGGATGATTGAATTTTACGATGCGGAAAATCTGGTGTTCTATGACGGCGCCAGCTATGCCGACCACCATCAGCTCAAGCTAATAAAGACGGTTGACGCCCCCGCAATAAAAACAGAAATGACCGCGCCGAACTATGAGGGAGAACTCAAAAATACAACCGTATTATATGATGATTTGTTTATTCCTTTGCTGGCAGAAAAATACACTGTCGCCAACGGTGCCGACAATCAGGACTTTGTTGCGCTAAGCAATACCATCGGAATTTTGGAGGGTGCCCGCAACTCGGTGCTTTCCAGCGGCTCCTCCCAATTTTATCAGCCATACCAAATCGACGCCAGCATCAAGTTTGACTGGAGTACCGATGTAGCTGCCTATACTGGCCCTGCGCCGTATGGCTATAATAGTACCACACAACACTATGCCCCGTTCTATCTGACGGAGTACAAGCTCGATGGAACAGCTCTGAATCTCAGCGGCGACAGAACGAAAGCGCTGGACTGTACGATTAACAAGGGCAGTACGGTCAGCATCTCCCTGCAGTCTACCACGCAAAACAGAAGGGCACAGCAGTACTATCTGCCCTTCCAACTGTTTCTGAAGAATGTAAATAGAGATATCCAAAATTCCACCACCACCGCCAAGACCAGCAACGTCTCCGCCAAGCTGGTGGACACGGACGCCCCCACCATTCAAAGCGTCACAGCCCCGGCGGGAACCTATACCAGCGGACAGCACGTGCCCATCACAGTTACCTTTAACGAGTTCGTGGATCTTAGCAACGCCAGCGTGACCATCAATGGCAAAGAGTATACCGCCGCTGCGCTTTCCATGAACAACTGCGGTGTCACGGCAATGCTCTGGTACCCAGTGCAGGATACGGATGCCACCACGGTCACCGTCAATGGTATGACCGGCGTGAAGGATGTTTTCGGTCATACGCTGGATACCACACTCTATCAAAGCAACTCGATTACCGGAGTTGAGCTGAAGAGCGTCTTGATGCGCAACGCTCCCACCGAGCTGACGGCCACCTACGCCAACGGCAAGGCATCGTTCACGATGAACGCCAACATGGAGCAGGCCTACAAGACCGTATACAGCAATTATCACACCCCGGCAGGCACAGACCCGAAGCAAGCCCCATTCCGCCTCGAGCTGAGGTACGACTCCGCGGTTGAACCAATCCATCTGCAGGTCTATCTGGACACAGAGAAGGAAGCCTTCACCATTAGCGACTATGCAATCGCACCCGCGGCTTACACCCGCACCTATACGGTGACGCTGCAGGCCAACGAGGGCACGAAAGACGCTCCCAACTGGGTGAATGTTCTTCCTCTGACCCGGCAGTTCACGGTGCAAAGGAAAGTTTCCGCGCACACGGTGAACGTCGTCCCGGAAGCGGATCCCGCCAACTATACGATTTCCCTCGCCGAAACCGCCCGCCCCACGCTTAAGGCCGAGGTTTTGGGGAAAAACGGTGAGCAGGCCACCTACACCACCGGTAAATGGAGCAGCAGTGACCCGCTCATTGCCACCATCAACGAGGATACCGGCGTTGTTGCCACCACAGGAACCAAGGTGGGAACCGTCACCTTTACCTTTACGGCGGACAACGGGACTGAGGACACTGCCGATGATGTGAAGGGCGAGTCAAAGCCCTATACCGTGACGGCAGGCGATTCCCTGGCACTGGTGATTCCCGGCGGCGCGTCCATCGTGACGCGGGTAAATCAGCCCGCCACCGTGCTGTGGAGCTCCAACGCCGCGCTGATGGCGCCGGGCAAAGAGTTCAATTACAGGATCGACCTGTATGAGGGCAACTACGCGAATGAGGCGGCGCTGAGCGGCCGCAATCCCGTTGCGACTTATACCGCCGGCAAGGATAAAAACAGCGTGCGGATCCCGGAGAATGTGCTCTCCAAGCTCTCCAGTGGAAATACCCCAGCCTACACGGTATGTGTCTCCATGCCGCACCCCAACGCCGGGGGTGAGGACGTCCGCCTGTCGGCACTTGCCTGGATCATCGTACAGGCACCACCTGCCACAGCCAAGCTGACACCGCCCCAGAGCATTTACCTCAAGGATACCGACGGCACCGTCAATATCAACTGGTCGGTGGAAAACGCCACTGACGGCGTCTCTCAACCGCCCACGCTGACCATTACCCGGGTCACAGAGGACAACAAAACCAAAGAGGTGGCCCGTGAGCGCCTATCCGGCACCTCCGGAAGTTTCTCCCTGCCATTACAGCGTGTGAAAGCCGACAATCTAAAGGACACCTATCAAGTGGTTTTGAGCGTGGAGAATCCTGGTGAGGAATCTCCCAGCACCGACTCCTTCCCCCTGTATGTCTACGATGCCGACGCACTGAAGGTGCAGGATGACAAAGGAGACACGATTTCTAAGCTGACCATGGACAATACCTCCAAGGTCAGCGGCAGCCTGCCCACCGAAACAGATAAAATTTTGCAGCTGCGCCAGGAGCTGGGGCTGATCGAGTACATCGGCATCAACTATGACGAGTACGGATGGAACTCCTTTAAAGACGGCATCCAGTGGCTCTCCAGCAACAACAATGCCATTTCCGTCAACTACAAGCAGGGCGGACTGTATGAGGACATCAGAAACTTCTCCTTTGATTCCTACCTTCCCGAAACCAAAATGGCGCTGTCCGGCTTGGCCAACGGCACCGCAACCGTCACGGCTACCCATGCCGCCACGGGTATGCGTGCCGCCGTACAGGTGACAGCGAAAACGCTGCAAAATAAGTTCTATCTCTTCCAGCTGACGCCTGCAGCGGAAACTACGCTGCAATACACCGACGGCAAAGGTGTGCCCAAAACGGTCACGACCAACAGTGAAGGCGTGCTGGCGCTTTACGAACCCAACGGAATCGCCAGTGAGGTGTCTCTGCGGTCCGGCTCCGGCGCGGATATTTATCTGGGCACCATCTATAAAGAAAATCTGCGTTCCGGCGAGCGGGATGCCACAAAGCTGCAGCTTTATCCCTTGAATACCTTCAGCCTTCGGCGAGTCGCCCGGGCATCTGTGACGCTCATCACGCCGGGCGGCGATCCGCTGGCGAACAAGACGGTGACCGTTCGCGGCGGCGTTTATAAAAACGGAGGCTACTGCCAGACAGCTCTGCTGGGTTCCAGGGCAGGAGCACTTGTCAGCGGCATCACCGGCGACACCTATACCACGGATGCGGCGGGAAATATAACCGTCTATCTGGATTCCACCCAGTTCTGGTCGGCCGAAAAGGGCGAGAGCAACACCACGGCGCTTTCCGCTCTGGATCAGCTGGAGTACATTCTGGAGATCAGCGCAATTGACGGCGACAAGTACTATCCACTGCTGCTGACCGTCAACGGCAAGCTGGGCGTGGACGATGTAATGCGCACCGCAGAGGGCGTTGTCTCTCTGGAGCGCGTGCCGACGGGAGAGGCAAACAAGCCCTTCATTGTGGCGCAAAGCGTTGATTACGGTCTTGCCAACGGTCAGAAGGTGGATGTCCGCAGCTCGACCGGGAAGATCGGCCCTAACAGCAGCTTCAAAACAGCAAGCCTGCACACCACCATGTTCCTCTGGGGCGAGGATATTGCCAATGCGAAGAATTACAGTCTTAAGCTGGCGGACGAATACAGCGTTCTTCCTGCCGCCCAGAGCAGCAGTACCAAGCAGTATCCCTTCTCATCCATCCCCGTAGCGGAAAACGATCTGACCCTCACCGAGGCCACCATGACCACCTCTGGATGGATCGCCGACGGCAAGGATGTGGGTATGAAAACGCAGCTGAGCCTGAACGGCAGCCTGCTGCAGGAGAAAATAATGCCCTTCCGGGTCGTTGATCTGACCCGAGTGCCCAAGGTGACAGAGGATGAGCGCGTCACCGGTATTCTGGCGACGATGGGAGAATCCAGTGGAGTGAATCAAGTCGACTTTGGCGGAGTGGGCGATAGCAACATTCTCAAGGTGCTGACCGGACGGCTGGATGATCTGAGCGGTCCGGTGGACACTTCCGTGTTCAAAATGATCATCACCCCCAGCGAAGATCCCTCCGTGTTCCGTGCCATGATTTGGGCCGGGTACAATACGCTGGAGATGGAGGACATGGACTATTCCGAGGACGGCGTGGCCTTGGGTGCGAATGTGCTGACGCAGAACCTGGAAGTGGGCGTGCCCGGGACCGGGGATCTGAGCCAGATGGCCCAGGGCACCTATGATCCCAAGGGGGACTACAAAACCAACTCCTTGGCCGACAATGTCACCAGCACGGATCTCAACTTGCAGTTGGAGGGCTTTTACGAAGCGGAGATCCGCTATAACGCCGAAAAAAAGGAGTGGGAGGTTTTCACCGTAGGCGGCGGCTTTACCGCCGGCGTTGGCGTGGGCTTCTCCTTCAGCGTGAACGCCATGGCTGGCCCCGTGCCGTTGACAGCAACCTTTGAGCTGGGTGGTGCCATTCAGCTGGATTTCCGTACCGCAGTGCGCTACGGCCAGCAGGGACAGGGTACAGAGCTTGCCTGGAGCGATCCCACGGCCACGGCAGTGAATGACTTTTTGACCACGCTGCGTATCAACGCCTATGTCCACGCGTTTGGCGGCATTGGCTTTGACTATTCGATCGTGGCGCTGAAGATCGGCCTATTCGGCAATTTGGATGTGGACAGTCAGAATAAGTTCCTTTCCCGCACCTATCTTGCCGACGAGACAAAGCGCCAGATCAACGGTCAGGCCCTGGGGATCCAAAGCGAAGTGGGAATCAAATTTGTGGCCAGCTTCCTGTTTATCTCCTACGAGGCGGTGATCGCCTCCGGAACCCTTGGAGCCACCAGGACTTTTAATAACTGGAAAACAATCGATGACTACTGGAATAACGCCACCAGTGGGCTGAGCCTTGCCTCGCTGCGGATGGCGGCGGCCCAGAGCGGAATGCAGGTGGCTTCTGCCAGTGCAACGCTCCAAAGCCGGGACTATCTGGAGCAATATGCCCGTACCTGGGGCCAGCCCCAGCGGCGGATGATGCTGTTCTCTCTGAACTCCCCCAGTGGGCTGGAAAACATCCAGACCAATGCCAACCCCACATCCTATCCACAGCTCAGCGATGACGGGAAGGTATTGGCCTACATCAACGACGGCAACAGCAGCAGTATTTACGGCAGCCGAGCACATTTCTCCACCCTCAATGGCGGTGTCTATTCTGTCTCCAGCCAAATTGCCGATCCCACAGGGTTCCCCGGCTACGGCGACACGAGCGTTTCTCTGTCCGGCACTGACAGCTTCGCGGCGGCGGCTTGGGTTCGCATGGGCACCGACCTGCCGGGTAAAAATGCCGGTGATCCCGTGACATTGGAAGAGCAAAACCTGCTGATGAACAGCACGGAGATCGTAGTGTCCGTCTATAACGGCACAACCTGGACTTCCACCCGCCTAACCAACGACGGCACGCCGGATCTGGCCCCAGCCACGGCAGTGGGCGGCAACGGCAAGGCCATCGTGTTCTGGCGCAGCGTCTACACCCCCGATCCCGGTACGCAGGGCAGCAACCTGCTGAACTTCACGACCAGAGATTGTATCATGTACAGTTGCTATGACAGCAGGAACGGCGACTGGAGCAATGCCAAAATGCTTTATAACGGTGCTACCGGCAGCGTGAAGGCGTTGCAGGCGGCCATGCTGCCCGACGGAACCGCTATGGCGGTTTACTCGCTGGACCGCAGCGGAACCGGAGATACCTCCGCCTACGAGATCGCCTATTGTACCGTGGCTGCTGACGGAACTCCCGGTACAGCCATGCTGGCGACCTGTGACAGCAATCTTGACGAAAACCCCCAGGTCGTTGCAGCCAACTTCGGCAGCGGGGATGACCGATTTGTCATCGGTTGGCATAGTGTCCGAGACGGCAGCAGCGATATCCAGCTGTTGGCTGTGGACGGCAGCGGCACCATGTCCAACAGCTTCCCCGGCTCTCTGTCTGCCCTGACCAGCAGCGGCAACGCCGTCGTGGGCGGAGACTTCCGCTTCGCTTCCCTCAGCGGGGATCATCGCAGCCGCAATGATCTTACCATCATCTGGAATGAGACTGTCAATAACGCCAACGGCGCGGTAGATCACGGCATTTTGAAGGCGGCCAAGCTGCGCTATGCCGAAAATACCTACACGCTCTCCGCACCATTGGAACTGGCAGAGCTGCCGGATCGCACGCTGGCTGACCACTTTGATGCCTATGTCAGCGGCATCAATCAGGTGCAGGCTGCCATTCAGGCCACCCGGTATGACGATGAAAAACCGGAGATAATTGGCGGCGTGACCGTTCCGGGTGAGGAAACGATCCTCTATACCGCTACCTCTGATTTTGTCACCGATGCGGTGGCAGTGGAACAGATCGGTGTGGATTATGCAACGCTGGCACTGAACAGCCTGACACCCATTCGCTTTACCATCCGCAACACCGGGCTGAACGATGTGACAAACCTAACGGTCAAGCTTGGCAGCGGGGAAACCGCCACCCTTACGGAAAAACTGCTGCCCAATGAAAGCACCACCCTTACCGTCTGGCACCATGTGAAGGGCCGCGTGACCGACCCGAGCTATACCATCACCGCCGCCGGCGGCATCAACGAAAACGGCACAGTGTATCTGGATTATCCCGACATTGGCATCTCGCAAATGGAAGTGATTGCGGAGAGCGCCGGCAAGCGCACGGTGCGCATGACCCTCTATAATTCCTCTGCCGCCACGCTGGCCGGCGGAAAGGGCCGCGAGGTGAAGCTTGCGTTCTATGCGGATGATCTGCATACCAAGCCTGCAGAGGTAGCCTGCACCACAAACGGCGTATCGGTTAGCGGTAATGAAATCACCGTTTCCGGAGACAGCGCCCTCGCCCGCATCGATCAGGGAACCTTTACACTGGACCTGACCTATGATCTGGGCAGGTATATGACATCCATTGGCAAAACCGAGATCCCCAATGTGGGTACCTATCTGTACGCCGAGGCGTGGGCGGAAGGCCAGATCGGTGGAACGGGAAGCAATCAGCGCCTGCCGGAGTATGACGGCAGTGACAGCGAGGCCAGCGTCCATATGACCGGCGCACTGGCCCGCACCGGAGAGCAGCTGACGATGGATGTGACACAGGGGAACGACGGCAACGGTCACAGCACCGCCGCCATTACCCTGCGCAACAACTGCCTGCAGTCTCAGAATAGCGCAGAGCTGGTGGCCACGCTGCTGGATGCTGCCGGGGCCGTTCTGGAAACGAAAAAGACCAGTATTGGCGGTGCCATCTCCGGGGAAACCTTCCAGACGGAAACCGTCACCTTCTCCCGGCTTGGCACCCGCGTAGTGGTGCGAGCCGCAGTGCCCGGTAATGACCTTCTGACCTTTGAAGGTCTGGCAGTGGGGCTCGGCGATTTTACCGCCAACGGAACGAACTATACCTATACGCTGCAAAATGATAGCGGAGCAACATCTACGCTAGTCACAGCGGTGTCTGGAAACGGCGAACCCGTGAGCATCAACGGACAGGCTCTGTCCACCGGCGGCAGCGCAACCGTTGCCATCCCCAACAGCGGCAAAACCGACATTGTTGTGGGAATCGGTGCTAAAACTTACACGCTGACGATTCTGCGCAATAGCGGCACAGGCGGCAATGGAGGCGGTGGCGGCAGCGGCTACAGCTACTACACCATCAAGGCAACTGCCGGGTCTGGCGGCTCTATCTCTCCCTCCGGCAATGTCAGCGTTCGTGAGGGTGGTGATCAGACCTTCACCATCACCCCGGATAAGGGCTATGCTGTCGCCAACGTCAAGATTGACGGCAAGCGCATTGGTGCGGTGAAGTCCTACACCTTTGAGAATGTCCGTAGAACCCATACCATCGAGGTCATCTTCGTCAAGGGCACTGCCAGCGCCAGCACCGGAGACAGCAGCAATCTTCCGCTGTGGAGCGCCCTCCTGCTGGCAAGTACCATTACTCTGGCCGGCGCCGTCCACTATAAGAGAAAACGCGCACGATAATCGTCATATCATGCCTTAAAGGCCAACAAACAGCTCAGCTTCCGGGTATTTGCCCGGAAGCTGAGCTGTTCCTTTTTCACTACAAGAAGCTGATCAATGACATTTTGAGCTGCGCCGCTATCTGGAGTAGCCCTTGCGGGCTTTCTTTTTTTGCTATTTCATGCTCTCCATGGCCTTTTCCGCGAAGCTGTTGTCCACCAGCGCGTCAAAGTCCACCCACTGCGCCTTTGTCAGCTCGCCGGCCTCGGTCATCACCGTTTCCAGCCGCTCCAGCGCCGAGCGCGCCATCATGGGCGCGGCATTCCACGCGTCGATCTGCCGGTGACGGGCGGTGACGGCCTCCAGCGTGTCCAGATCGGTGTCCGGGAACTGGTCGATGATGGCCTGCGCCACCTCCCGGTCGGTGTGCTCCACGATCCACTGCTGGGCGCGGGCAATGGCATTGGCGAAACCCTGGATCACCTCCGGATGGGCGTCCATATAGCTGCGGGCGGCAAAGTAGGCGGTGTAGGGTATCTCGCCGGATTCCTCGCCGATGGAGCAGAGGATATACCCGTGCCCGGCGCGCTCCACCTCGGTGGCGGTAGGCTCAAACAGTGTCACATAATCCCCCTGCCCGCCGGTGAACGCCCCGGCCATCATGTTGAACTGCACGGAGGTGTCCACCACCGCGTCCTCCTGCGGCTCCACGCCGTTGTGCCGCATGACGTACTCCAGCGTCATCTCCGGCACGCCACCCTTGCGTCCGCCGATGATGGTCTTGCCCTTCAGGTTCGACCAGTCGAAGTCCTCGTCCGTCCGCCCCACCAGGAACGAACCGTCCCGCTTGGTCAGCTGGGCAAAGATGACCGGCAGATCGTCCTTACCCTGCCCGTGGATATAGATGCAGCTCTCCGGCCCCGCCAGCCCGATATCCGCGCCGCCGGAGACGACGGCGGTCATGACCTTGTCGGCGCCGCCGCCGTTGCTCAGGTCGATGTCCAGCCCCTCGTCGGCAAAGAAGCCCTGGCTCATGGCCACATACTGCGGCGCATAGAACACCGAGTGCGTCACCTCGCTGAGCCGGACGGTGACGGCCTGCGCCGCCGCGTCCTGCTCCGTGTCCGTGTTTCCTTCCGCGCCGCAGCCTGCCAGAAGCGTCAGCGACAGCAGCGCGGCCATACAAATGCAGATAATACGCTTTTTCATACGCGAACCCCCCATACAGAATTCAGGAATTTTTCCGCCCGCAGCACCAGCAGGTACATGCCCACCGCCGCCGCGCCCAGTGCCAGCACGCTGGCCATGACCAGATCCATGTTGAACACCTGCGAGCCGTAGACGATGAGATAGCCCAGCCCGGCACGGGACACCAGAAACTCGCCCATGATAACGCCCACCCACGACAGCCCCACGTTCACCTTCAGGGTGGAGAACAGCGTGGGACAGTTGGCCGGGAACACCAGCAGCCACAGGATCTGCCGCTTGCTGGCGCCCAGCGTCCGCATCAGCCGGAGCTTCTCCGGGTCGGTGGTGCGGAAGCCGGCGTACATGCTCAGGATGGTGACGATCAGGGAGATGGCCAGCGTCATGGTGACGATGGCTCCCATGCCCGCGCCCATCCACACGATGAAGATGGGCCCCAGTGCCGTTTTGGGCAGGGCGTTGAGCACCACCAGGTACGGGTCGAGGATGCGGGCGGCAGTGTCCGACCACCACATACCCACCGCCGCGGCGGTGCCCAGCAGGGTGCCGGCGGTGAAGCCCAGCACCGTCTCGCCGCAGGACACGGCTATATGCCGCCACAGCTCACCGGAGCGGCACAGCGTCCACAGCGTCCGCGCCATACGGCTGGGGCAGCTGACCAGAAAGCCGTCGGACAACCCCACGCGGCAGCTGAGTTCCCACAGGATGAACAGCCCCGCCACCAGCGCGATCTGCCATATCCGCACCCGCCGGTTCTCCCGCCGGAGACGCAGGAGATACGCCTCCCGCCGGGGTGAAAGAGCCTTGTCAGGCATGGACATCCAGCTCCTTCCATATCGTATTGAAGTACCGGTGAAACTCCGGTGTGTCCCGCCGCTCCATGGGCGGCAGCGGCCGCAGAGGCCCCATGTCCAGCTCCGCCTTCACCACGGCGGGACGGCGGGACAGCACGATCACCCGGTCGGACATGCTCACCGCCTCGGCGATGTCGTGGGTCACCAGCAGGGCGGTCTTGCCCTCCTGCCGCAGGATGCGCCAGATATCCGCCGACACCGCCAGCCGTGTCTGGTAATCCAGCGCGGAAAACGGCTCATCCAGCAGCAGGATCTCCGGCTGGGTGGCCAGCGTACGGATCAGCGCGCAGCGCTGGCGCATGCCGCCGGACAGCTGGCACGGCTTCTTTTTGGCAAAGGCGGCAAGGCCGTACCGCTCCAGCAGCTCGGACACATGCGCATAGGCCGCCGCGTCCTTCTCGCCGCGGACGGTCAGACCCAGCGTCACGTTGTCCCAGGTATTCCGCCACTCAAACAGCTGATCCCTCTGGGGCATGAACCCCACCTTGGGCGACGTGCCCTCCACCGGCTGACCGTCGATCCGGATGGAGCCGCCGCTGAGGGGCTCCAGCCCGGCGATGGCGCTCAGCAGCGTGGACTTGCCGCATCCGGAGGGACCCACCAGACTGACGAACGTGCCCTCCGTGACGGCAAAGGACACGTCCCGCACCGCCTCTACCTCGCCGTCGGCGGATTGGTAGCAGGCGGCGGCATGACGGAGCTCAATGCTCATATCCTGTGTGACCTCCTGTCGGGAATGATGGGAGACTTCTCTCCGTCCTCATTCTACGCAGAAGGGGGACGTTGGGTGCCCTACGGCAGCAGATGCGGCGCGGCCAGCCACGCCAGCCCTGCCGACAGCGCCGCCTGCACCGCCTTGGCGGGCAGATACCGCCCCATGGGGATGCCGCTGCCCGCCGTCACCGCCGCCGTCTGGCAGTGGACGCTCAGCCCGCCCCAGCCCAGCAGCGCCGCCGCCGTGACGAAGCCCCGGCGGTCGGGCGTCAGCCGCAGGATGCCGTTGGTCAGCTCCATGAAGCCGGCGGCGGGGGCGCTCCACGGGCCGGTGGCTGTCTCCGCCAGGCGCAGCAGCACCAGAAAGAACACCACGAAGGCGCACACCCGCCCCATGGCCGCCGCCGCGTCCGTCACCGCCGACAGGAACCGCTGCGCCAGACCCGTCCGCACCGGAGCGGGCGGCGGCGCAGCGGCGGAGGGGCTTCCCCGGCGGCACAGCAGCAGTCCCGCCGCCAGCGCCGCCGTCACATGGATGAGGTAGAGATACACCCCTATCCGGCCGCTGGAGAACACCGTCACCCCCGCCACGCCCACGGCGAAGGCGGGGCCCGCGTTATTGCAGAACGTCAGCAGCCGCCCGCCCTCCTGGGGCGTCAGCGCGCCCTGCCGCACCAGCGCCGCCGCCGTCCGCGCCCCCACAGGGTAGCCGCCGATCAGCCCCAGCAGCAGCGCAGCACAGCCCGCGCCGCCGCAGCGGAACAGCCGCCTGAAGGGACGCGCCAGCACGCGCCCCGCCCCGTCCGCCGCGCCCAGGGACACCAGCAGCGACGACACGGCAAAAAACGGGAACAGGGACGGTATCACCGCCCGCAGACACAGGTCTATCCCCTCCCGCACGGCGTCCGCCGCCGTCTGCGCCTGCACCAGCAGCCCCACGGCCAGCCCCGCGGCGGCCAGCGCCCAAAGCCATCGTCCTCTCATCGCCATCACCGCACCCAGCCTATGCGCCCGATGCCTCCGAAATGCCGCGCCGCCGGACAGGCAAGTTTACCCCGCCGGGCGCATAGGCTCCTGTATCGCACGGGAGGTGACGGTGTGGCCGGGCTGAAAAGGAAGCTGTCGCAGGTGGGGCAGGACGCGCTGGAGCGGCTGGAGCTGCCGGTGAATATCGCCGCGGACGTGGCGCGGATCGAGCTGCTGGGCAACCGGGAGCTGTATATGGATCGGCACCGGGGCGTGCTGGCGTACAGCACGGAGGAGGTGGACGTCAACGGCGGCGGCGTGGTGGTGCGCATCCGGGGCGAGGGGCTGCAGCTGCTGGTGATGACGGAGCAGGAGCTGCGCCTGACGGGAAAGATAGCGGGCATCGAGCTGGTGGAGTGAGCGAATATGTATCGAAAAGCGGTGAACTATCTCCGGGGACAGGCGGTGGTGGAGATCACCTCCTCCTCGCCGGAGCGGGTGGTGAATCTGTGCGCCGCCCACGGCATCCCCTTCTGGGATGTGGACTGGCGGACGGAGCGGTGCTTCCGCGTGACCACCACCCTGCCCGGCCTGCGCCGCCTGCGGGAGGTAACGGCGGACACGGACGCGGACATCCGGCTGCTGCGCAAAACGGGCGCGCCGGAACTGTGGCGGCGGTGCCGGAGGCGCTATGTGCTGCTGGCGGCGGCGCTGGTGCTGCCGCTGCTGCTGGCGCTGGGCAGCGCGTTTATATGGGATTTTGCCGTCAGCGGCAACGACACCGTGCCCACGGAGGAGATATTGCAGGCGCTGGAGCGCTGCGGCGTACGGGTGGGGACGCGGGGCGTGGGGCTGGATCAGGACGAACTGCGCAACCGGGTGCTGCCGCTGCTGCCGGACGTGGTGTATCTGGCGGTGAACGTCCGGGGCTGCACCGCCCATGTGCAGGTGGTGGAGCGCACCCGCCCGCCCCATCTGTACCGGGACAGCGACGTGCAGAACGTGGTGGCCGGCAGGGACGGCCTGATCACAAAGATCGAGGCGCTGGACGGCGTTACCTGCGTGCAGGTGGGCGACACGGTGCAGGCCGGGCAGGTGCTGCTGGGCGGCGTGGCGGATTCGCCCCGCGGCTGCCGCTATATGCGCGCCCACGGGCGCATCCGGGCGCGGACGTGGTACTGCTGGACGGTGCCCGTGCCGCTGGACGTGTCCGAAAAGGCCGGCGAGGAGGGCGCCGTCACCCGCGTGGCGATGGATATCGGGCGGCAGAGAATAAAATTATACGCAGGGGGTAGCGTATTGCCGGTGGATTGTGATAAAATAACAGAATACTGCGGTCTGCGTCTGCCCTTCGGCCTGCGGCTGCCGGTGACGCTGGCGGTGGAGAAAACCGTGACGCTCACCGTGTACGACGGCCAGCGGGCGGAGGACGACGCCCGCGCCGAGGGCGAGCGCCAGCTGCTGGCGCAGCTGCGGCAGACCATCGGGGAAGACGGCGCCATCCTGCAAACGGACGTGTCCGCCCGGCGGCAGGGCGCATACCTTATGGTGACGCTGCGGGCGGAATGTGAGGAACAGATCGGCGTGAACGCGCCGCTGGCTATAACAAGCGATACAGGGAGGTAAACCCGGAATATGGAACAGCGTATCGGAATTGAACGCATGGAGGAGGCCGTGAACCTGTTCGGCTCCTTTGACGAGAACATCCGCCTTTTAGAGGCGGAATTTCAGGTGCAGGCGGTGAACCGGGGCGGTGAGATCGTGGTGTCCGGCGAGCCGGAGAACGTCATGCTGGCGGTAAAGGCGGTGCAGGCGCTGCTGACGCTGTCGGGCAAGGGCGAGAACATCACCGACCAGCATGTGCGCTACGTCATCGGACTGGTGCGCTCCGGTCAGTCCGAGCGCATCAGCGAGCTGACGCAGGACGTGATCTGCATCACCAGCAAGGGACGCCCCGTGAAGCCCAAGACCATCGGCCAGAAGGAGTACGTCAACGCCATCCTGAAGCAGACCGTCACCATCGGCGTGGGGCCTGCGGGCACCGGCAAGACGTATCTGGCGGTGGCGGCGGCGGTGGCCGCCTTCCGGGACAAGCAGGTGAACCGCATTATCCTCACCCGCCCGGCGGTGGAGGCCGGCGAGCGTCTGGGCTTCCTGCCCGGCGATCTACAGAGCAAGGTAGATCCCTACCTGCGCCCGCTGTACGACGCGCTGTTCGACATGCTGGGGGCGGAGACGTACCAGAAGTATCTGGAGCGGGGCAACATCGAGGTGGCGCCGCTGGCCTACATGCGCGGCCGCACGCTGGACGACAGCTTCATCATTCTGGACGAAGCCCAGAACACCAGCCGGGAGCAGATGAAAATGTTCCTGACCCGCATGGGCTTCGGCTCCAAGGTGGTCATCACCGGCGACGTGACGCAGATCGACCTGCCCAGCGACAAGGTCAGCGGCCTGAAGGAGGCCATGAAGGTGCTGCGGGACGTGGAGGGCGTGGCTATATGCAAGCTCACCAAGGAGGACGTGGTGCGCCATGTGATGGTGCAGCGCATTATCGAGGCCTACGCCAAATTTGAGGAGAAAAAGAAATGAAGCGACACTATATACCCGTCACCGCCGACGTGCCCGGCATCAGTGAGGCGACGCGGAGCTTTCTCCGCAAGGTCATCCGCACGGCGCTGACCGCCCAGGGGGTGGACTTCCCCTGCGAGGTGGACGTGCTGGTCACGGGCGACGCGGGCATCCACGCCATCAATCTGGACATGCGGGGGGTGGATCGCCCCACCGACGTGCTGAGCTTCCCGGAGTTCGAGCTGACGCCCGGTCAGCTGCCCGGCGTGGAGGACGCCGACCCCGGCACCGGTTATGTGCCCCTGGGGGATATGGTCATCTCCATGGAGCGGGTGAAGGCACAGGCGAAGGAGTACGGGCACTCCAACCGCCGGGAGCTGGCGTATCTGGCGGTACACTCCGTGCTGCACCTGCTGGGCTACGACCACATGGACGAGGGCGCGCAGAAGGCGCAGATGCGCGGGCGCGAGGAGGCCATCATGTCCCAGCTGGGTCTGGAGAGATAGTCAAAATTGCTCAAATGAAAGAAAGTTGAGGATCACCTATGAACATCACAAAAACCGCTATGATCACCGTGTGCGGACGACCCAACGTGGGCAAGTCCAGCCTGACCAACGCACTGGTGGGCGAGAAGATCGCCATCGTTTCGGACAAGCCCCAGACCACCCGCAACCGCATTTACGGCGTGGTGAACCGGGGCGACACCCAGTTCGTGCTGCTGGACACACCGGGTCTGCACAAGCCCCGCTCCCGGCTGGGCGACTACATGGTCAAGGTGGTGCGGGAGAGCCTGAGCAGCGTGGAGTGCGCGCTGCTGCTGGTGGAGCCTATCCCCCATGTGGGCGAGCCGGAGCGTATCCTGCTCCAACGCATTCAGGAGGAGCAGCTGCCCTGCGTACTGTGCATCAACAAGATCGACACGGTGGAGAGGAAGGAGTCCCTGCTGGAGGTCATCGCGGCATACAATGAGGTATACGACGGCTTTGACGCCATCATCCCCCTGTCCGCCCGGACGGGCGACGGGCTGGATGAGCTGCTGCGCCAGCTGGAAACATACGCCCAGCCCGGCCCCCAGCTGTTCCCCGACGGCATGACCACCGATCAGGCGGACAGTCAGGTATGCGCCGAGATCGTCCGGGAGAAGATGCTGCGGTGCCTGGACAAGGAGATCCCCCACGGCACGGCGGTGGAGGTGACGAAGTTCTCCGAGCGGGAGGACAGCGGCATCATCGATCTGGACGTGACCATCTACTGCGAGAAGGCCAGTCACAAGGGCATTATCATCGGCAAGGGCGGCGAGATGCTCAAGCGCATCAGCTCCGCCGCCCGCCGGGACATCGAAAAGTTCATGGGCACCAAGGTCTTTCTCCAGACGTGGGTGAAGGTCAAGGAAAACTGGCGGGATAATCCCAACTTCATTCGGAGTCAGGGGTACAACGAGGAGTAAGGCTGCGGTCGCAGCATGCACTCCGGCCAGTTTTTGCGCATTTCATTCGTAGTCAGGGCTACAACGAGGACTGACAGCAACAATTTTCCAGCCATAAATCCGGCGAAAGCTCCCATGCTAACGGCGTGGAGGTGAACGCCGTGGACTATTGGGACTTATTTCTGGACACCGGCGCGCCGGAGGCGTATCTGCTCTACCGGGACGCACAGGAGACGGTATGCAAACAGGAAAAGCAGTGACCTCCGGCGTGGTGCTGCGGGTCACGGACACAAAAGAGACAGACCGGATATTGACCGTTCTGACGCCGGACAGGGGCAAAATACCCCTCATCGCACGGGGCGCACGGCGGAAGAACAGCCGTCTGGCCGCCGCCTGCCAGATGCCGGCCTATTCCGAGCTGACCATCTACAAGCGGGGCGGCTGGTATCTGCTGGACGAGGCGTCGCCCATCGAGCTGTTCGACGGGCTGGGACTGGACATTGAGCTGCTGGCGCTGGCCGCGTGGTTCTGCGAGCTGACGGAGGCGGTGTGCGCCGAGGAGACGGCCTGCCCGGAGATACTGTCGCTGCTGCTGAACGGGCTGTACGCCCTGTGCTATACGGAGAAGGAGCCGCAGCTGGTGAAGGCGGCCTTCCAGTTCCGGCTCATGGCGCTGGCGGGGTTCGAGCCGCTGGCGGAGGGCTGCGCCGTGTGCGGCGCACGGAATGTGCGCGCGCCCATGCTGGACATCTTCGGCGGGTTCGTCACCTGCGGCGGATGCAAAAGCCCGGACAGCCGGATGCGCCTGCCCCTGACAGAGGGCGGGCTGGCGGCGCTGCGGCATGTGCTGGGCGCGGACGGCAAGCGGCTGTACAGCTTCACGCTGGAAAAAAGCGCCTTGCAGGCGCTGGATCACGCGGGAGAGGCGTTTATCGCCGCCCAGCTGGAGCGCAGCTTCCGGACGCTGGACTACTACAAGTCCCTGTTGGGGTAAAAGAGGAACTACATATATGAGCGACTTATTTGAAAAATCCATTAAAACACTGGAGCTGCCGGCGGTGCTGGAGCTGCTTTCCCGCCACGCCGTCAGCGACGAGGCCAAGGCGCGGTGTCTGCGGCTGCGGCCGGTGACGGACGCGGCGGCGGTGGAGCATCTGCTGGACGAGACGGACGCCGCCAAAACGCGGTTGGGTCTGCACGGCAGCCCCTCCTTCGCCGGGGTGAAGGACGTGTCCCAGGCGCTGAACCGCGCCGACCACGGCGGCGTGCTGAACACCCGCGAGCTGCTGGACGTGGCCGGCGTGCTGACCGCCGCGCGGCGTGTCAGCGACTATGACGCGGAGCGGCAGGGCGAGGCCACGGCCATCGACCGGCTGTTCTCGGCGCTGCATGTGAACCGCTATCTGGAGGACAGGATCCGCTCCGCCATTCTGGACGAGGAGACCATCGCGGACACCGCCAGCCCGGAGCTGGCGGACATCCGCCGGAAAATGCGGGCGGCCGCCACCAAGGGGCGGCAGATATTGCAGCGCATCATCTCCTCCCCCTCCTACGCCAAGGTGCTGCAGGAGGCTCTCATCACTCAGCGGGACGGGCGGTTCGTGGTGCCGGTGAAGGCGGAGTGCAAGGGCAGTCTGCCGGGTCTGGTACACGACATCTCCTCCTCCGGCGCCACGCTGTTCGTGGAGCCCATGGGCGTGGTGCAGGCCAACAACGAGCTGAAGGAGCTGCAAGCGCGGGAGGAAAAGGAGATCGACCGGGTGCTGCGGATGCTGTCCGGCGAGTGCGCGGCGCAGCGGGAGAACATCCTGTACGACTACGATCTGCTGGTGCAGTTGGACGCCATCTTCGCCCGCGCGCAGCTGAGCTACGCCATGGACGCCGGGCGGCCGCTGGTACGCAAAAGAGGCGGCATCGACCTGCGGCGGGCGCGGCACCCCCTGCTGGATCCGGCCAAGGCGGTGCCGGTGACGGTGGCGCTGGGCGGCGCATACGATACGCTGGTCATCACCGGTCCCAACACCGGCGGCAAGACCGTCACGCTGAAAACCCTGGGGCTGCTGTGCCTGATGGCACAGTGCGGCCTGCACATCCCCGCCGGGGATCAGAGCGCGGTGCAGGTGTTCGACCGGGTGCTGGCGGACGTGGGCGACGAGCAGTCCATCGAGCAGAGCCTGTCCACCTTCTCGGCGCACATGGCCAACACGGTGGAGATATTGAAGCAGGCGGACGACCGGAGCCTGATCCTGTTCGACGAGCTGGGCGCGGGCACCGACCCGGTGGAGGGCGCGGCGCTGGCCATCGCCATCATTCAGGATGTACGGGGCAAGGGCGCGCTGACCGCCGCCACCACCCACTACGCGGAATTAAAGACCTTCGCCATGACCACGGCGGGGGTGGAGAACGCCAGCTGCGAGTTCGACGTGCAGACGCTGCGCCCCACCTACCGGCTGCTCATCGGCATACCGGGCAAGTCCAATGCCTTCGCCATCTCCCGGCGGCTGGGGCTGGACGAGAGCGTGATCGAAAACGCCAAGGCGCAGATGGACAATGAGTCCGTGCGGTTTGAGGACGTGCTGACCCAGCTGGAGGAAAAGCGGCAGCGGCTGGAAAAAGCCCAGAACGAGGCGGATCGCCTGTGGCGGCAGCGGGAGGAGGACGCGCGGAAGGCGCGGACGTTCCGCGAGCAGATGGAAAAAGCCCGCGACAACGCCCGCAGCAAGGGCGAGGCCGACGCCCGGCGCATCGTGCAGCAGGCGCAGCGGCAGGCGGACGCCGTGTTCGCCGAGCTGGACGAGCTGCGGAAGCAGCAGCAGCGGCAGGCGGACTATCAGATGCTGAACGAGCGGAAAAGCGACGTGAAGCGACGTCTCAACGAGGCGGAAAGCGACCTGCACCGGCACGACGACACGCCGGAGCCTATCCCCGCGCCCAGCCGCCCCATCGCCGTGGGCGACACGGTGGAGCTGGCCGGCGTCCACACAGGCGCGGCGGTGCTGGCCGTCAACGGCGACGGCACGCTGCTTTTGCAGGCGGGCAAGATGAAGATGACCGTCAAGGCCGCGCAGGTACGGCTGCTGGAGACGGCGGAGGAGGTGGAAAAGAAGAAAAAGCAGTCCGACGCCGCCCGGCAGCGCAGCGGTCCGTCCGTGCAGATCAACACGGCGGCCAGAGCCTCAGCCGAGCTGGACATCCGGGGACTGGAGACGCTGGAGGCCGAGAGCGTGGTGGAAAACTACCTGGACGCGGCGTCCCGCTCCAAGCTGGGCACCGTGACCATCATCCACGGCAAGGGCACCGGCGCGCTGCGCGCCGCCGTACACCAGCTGCTGAAAAAGAACCGACAGGTGAAGTCCTTCCGGCTGGGGCGGTACGGCGAGGGCGAGGCCGGCGTCACCGTTGTAGAGCTAAAGTAGGGCATTTTCCACAAATTGCGGCACGAATCATGGGGCAAAACGAGGGATTTTCGTATCAATGCCCATTGAATTTTTGTGTCAAACCGGTATAATAGTAAATGGTGAGGGTTGGGGACCACGCGCTGCACCCTCTGGCGCGGCAGAACAAAATTGTGCGTAAGGAGTGCTGTTTCATGTATACACGGGAGATCACAGTCAAGAACGAGGTCGGTCTGCACGCCAGACCCGCTACGTATTTTATCCAGAAGGCCAACGAGTTCAAGAGCGGCATCTGGGTAGAGAAGGAAGAGCGCCGCGTCAATGCCAAGAGCCTGCTGGGCGTGCTGAGCCTGGGCATTATGAAGGGCACCACCGTGACGCTGATCGCCGACGGCAGCGACGAAAAGGAAGCTGTTGACGCGCTGGCCGAGCTGATCGAGAATCTGGACGAGTAACGCATACCTGTATATCGAAAAAGAAAGCCTGTACGGGCTTTCTTTTTTTGTTTGTCGATGAGCGCACCCCGTCCCCTGCGGGCGGACAGAGTCGTCCGCCCCTACGGTGGGACATTGGGACGCCGCCCCCTACGGGCGGTTTATCGCGCCCGTCCTGTAGGGCGGGACCCATGTGTCCCGCCGCACGATATGCATGTTTTCCGGCGGGGCACGCGGGCCCCGCCCTGCAACAGGGTTCGGCGGTCATACAGGGTGGACAGAGTCGTCCGCCCCTACGGCGGGACATCGGGATGCCGCCTGCGGGATGGCAAGTGCAGAAAAAAGAAAGCCCCGGTGGGGCTTTCTTTTTTTATTTCTCGTTGGGCATCTTCCACGCCGTGTGGTCGGTGTGGAGGAGATGGTGGGACTTCTCGCCCAGCGGGGCGCGAAGGAACTCCCGGTACAACGCCTGCACATCGGCGTTCTCGTGGGAGAAGCGCACCTTGGTGTTTTTGTCGATGCTCCAAAGGATATCGCCGCGGTAGGCGGCCAGCTCCTGCCCGTCGTGGATGGGCTGACCGCCGCCGCCGGCGCAGCCGCCGGGACAGGCCATGACCTCCACGAAGTCGTAGCTCACCTTCCCGTCGTCAATGGCGTGCATCAGGCGGCGGGTGTTGCCCAGCCCGCTGACCACCGCCACATGCACGTCGCCCGCGCCGGGGATGGCGAAGGTCGCCTCCTTCCAGCCGTCCATGCCGCGGACGGCAGAGAAGGCATCGGCGTCCGGGTTCTTCCCCGTCACCAGATAGTAGGCGCTGCGCAGCGCCGCGTCCATAACGCCGCCGGTGGCACCAAACACCACAGCCGCGCCGGTGCCGGTGCCCAGCGGCGTGTCGAAGGGTGTTTCCGGCAGAACGGCGGGGTTGATGGACTCGCCCCGGAACATGCGCACGATCTCGCGGGTGGTCAGCTCCACGTCCACGTCCGGGTCGCCGCAGGCATCCCGCATGGTGGGCAGGGCGCACTCCGCTTTCTTGGCGGTGCAGGGCATGATGGACACCACGAATATCTTGTGGGGATCCACACCCAGCTTCTGGGCGAAGTAGCTCTTGACCACGGCGCCGAACATCTGCTGGGGGCTCTTGGCGGTGGAGAGATTCTCCGTGTAGGAGGGGAACTGCCCCTTCAGGAACCGCACCCAGCCGGGACAGCAGCTGGTGAACATGGGCCAGCGGTGCTTGTTGCGGTGGGTAAAACGGTCGATGAACTCACTGCCCTCCTCCATGATGGTCAGGTCGGCGGCGAAATCGGTGTCGAACACATAGTCGAAGCCCATGGTCTTCAGAGCCGTGACCATACGCTCCGCCGTGGCAAACTTGGGGTCGAGGTGATAATACTCCGCCCAGGCGCTGCGCACGGCGGGCGCCATCTGCACCACGGTGATGCGCTCCGTATCGGCCAGCGCGTCGAACACCTTGCCGGTGTCGTCGTGCTCCTGCAGGCCGCCCACGGGGCAGTGGGTGATGCACTGGCCGCAGAAGGTGCAGCCGCTCTCCCCCAGCGTGCGGGTGCGCGCCACGCCTACGGTGGTGTGGGTACCGGTGCCCATCAGATCCCAGATGCCCATGGTCTGCACCTTGTCGCAGATCTGGATGCAGCGCATGCACTTGACGCAGCGGTTCTCGATGCGCACCACGGGGTTGGAGTAGTCGGTGGGGATGTTCTTCAGGTCGTCGATATAGTGGTCGCCCAGCAGGTTATAGTCGTTGGTCAGCTGCTGGAGCTTGCAGTTGCCGCTGCGGGTACACTTGGTACACTTTGTCTCGTGCTGGCTCAGCAGCAGGCGCAGGTTCACGCGGCGCGCTTCCCGCACGCGGGGCGAGCTGGTGTAGACCACCATGCCCTCGGCCACGGCGCTGTCGCAGGAGGGCACCAGCCGGGCGTAGCCCTCCACCTCCACCATGCAGATGCGGCAGGCGGCGATCTCGTTGATACCCTTCAGATAGCACAGGGTGGGGATGGTGATGCGCAGGGTCTGCGCCGCCTCCAGAATGGTGGTGCCCTCCGGCACCGTCACCGTGCGGCCGTCGATGGTCAGTGTTACCATTTTTCGTTCCTCCCTCCCCGGAATATGCCGTAGCCGTAGTGGTCGCAGCGCAGGCAGCGGGACGCCTCGGTACGGGCGCCCTCCTCGGTAAGGCCGCACTCGATGTCCTCAAAGTCGCAGCGGCGCTGGCAGGCCTCCCGCTCCGTGGTGTTGATACGGCCGTGGGGCGCGCGGTTGTTCAGCCGCGGGCCGGGAATGTCCACGTCCACCTTGATCTCGTGGTGGAAGCCCAGATGCTCGTCAATATTGGCCGCCGCCACCTTGCCGGCGGCGATGGCACGGATGGCGCTGGCGGGGCCGGTAACGCAGTCGCCGCCGGCGAACAGGTTGTCCATGTCGCCCACCTGTCCGGACAGACCGGCCACGAAGGTGCCCCGCTTGATGGGCACGCCCGCCTGCTCGAAGCCCTGGATCTCGATGCCCTGACCGATAGCCACCACGATGATGTCCGCCGGGATGCGCACCTCCGGCAGGTCGGCCTTGTTGGGACGGGGACGGCCGGATTTATCGGCCTCGCCGATGATCTGGGGCTGCACCCACAGCGCCGCGGCACTGCCGTCCTCGTCCGCCTCGATGCGGACGGGTGCCATCAGCGCGGCGATCTCCGCGCCCTCGGCCATAGCACCTGTGACCTCGTCTGGCAGCGCCGTCATGTCCTCCACGCGGCGGCGGTAGACGCACGTCACCTTCTCCGCGCCCAGACGGATGGAACTGCGGGTCACGTCCATGGCCACGTTGCCGCCGCCGATGACCACCACCCGCTTGCCGGTGAAGTCCGGCATCACATCGTCGCCGATGGAGCGCAGCATCTCCACGGCGGACATGACGTTCCTGCTGTCCTCGCCGGGGATGCCCACCTTCTTGTCCTGATGGGCGCCGATGGCGATATACAGGCAGTCATACTCCTTCTGCAGCTCCTGCACCCAGATATCCACGCCCACGGTGATGCCCGTGTGCGCCTCGATACCCAGGGACAGGATGGACTCGATCTCCGCGTCCAGCAGGTGCCGGGGGAAGCGGTAGTTGGGAATGCCGTAGCGCAGCATACCGCCCAGCTTGCTGCGTTCCTCGTACACCGTGACCTTGTGTCCCATCAGCGCCAGATAGTAGGCGCAGCTGAGCCCGCTGGGGCCGCCGCCGATGACCGCCACCTTCTTGCCGGTGGACGGTGCACAGGCGGGTTGGGGCACATCGCCGGCGTTGTCCACGGCGAAGCGCTTCAGGCCGCGGATGTTGATGGCGTCGTCGATCATATTCCGGCGGCAGCGCGCCTCGCAGGGGTGCTCGCAGATATAGGCGCAGGACACCGGGAAGGGGTTGTCCTTGCGGATCAGGCGCACCGCGTCGGCGCAGCGCCCCTCCCCCACCAGCGCCATGTAGCCGGGCACGTCCACGCCGGCGGGACAGAGCGCCACGCAGGGCACCGGCAGCTGCAAGCCCGCCAGACAGCGATGGTGCAGGATGTGCTCCTCGTAGTCGTCGCGGAAGCCCTCCAGACCGTCCAGCACCAGCCGGGCGGCGTCGCGCCCGATGGCGCAGTCAGCGGTGTTCACCACCGTGCGGGCGGTTTTTTCGATAATGGCCAGTGTGCTCATGTCGGCGGTGCCGTCCAGCACCGTGGCGATCAGCTTGCTCAGCTGCCCCAGACCGATGCGGCAGGGCACGCACTTGCCGCAGGACTGGGCGTGGCACAGCTGCAAAAACGACAGGGACATATCCACCGGGCACAGTCCCGGAGGGCTGGCGGCGATGCGCCGCTCCACGTCGCGGTAGAGATTGTCCACCACCGTCTGGGCGCGGCTGGGGCTTTTTATGTCAAGTCTGCTCAAGAGGGTTCCTCCTTTCGTCCGCGCAGCGTGAACGTATGTCCGCCTACCGCGTGAACAAATCGTATGTTACTCACAAGAATGACACAAAAAGCGGCAAAAGTCAACAAGGAATAAAAAATCGTTTTCGTAAGAAGAAATTATCGTGTTTGCTCGATTTTTAACGTTATTTACAGCACAAACCGATAGATTTAAAGCGTGAAAGTTTCTTCAAAGGAAACGTCTGGAGGCCGCCTGCGCAGGGGACAGCGCCCCGCGGCGTCCCGATCCGCGGCCATCAAAAAAGAGCACCGCCGCAGCGGTGCTCCCTTTTAGGTTCTTATGCTCTTATGCGCGGTTGCTGCGCAGGTAGCCATAGTTCTTCTTGAGTATGTTGCGGAAGAAGGGGATGCACAGCACCGTATCCGCCGCGATCCACGCCATGGGGTCGGCGGCGCAGAGGGCGTAGAAGGCCATGGCCGGTGCATCGGCGCTGACGGCTCCGCCGGCAAACAGCCCCGGCAGCACCAGACACACGGTGATACGCGCCACCAGCTCTGCCGCGCCTGCGCCCAGCACGAAGCCGCTGCGCCCGATGCCCTGCACGCAGTTGCGCACCACAAAGATGAAGCCCAGAAACAGGTACATGGAGAAGTCCACATACAGCAGCGAGTTGCCGTAGCGCACCGCGTCCGGCGTCACCTTGTCGGCGCTGAGGAACACATGGTAGCAGAAGTCGCCCCTTGTCAGCAGCAGACCCGTGCCCGCCGCCAGAATCGCCAGAATGGACACCATGCCCAGCGCCTGCAGCGTGCCCCGGCGAATGCGGTCGTACTGACCTGCGCCCAGATTCTGCGCCGTGAAGCTGGTCATGGCGCCGCCCAGCGCGTTCATGGGCGTGGCCACCAGATTGAACAGCCGGTTGGCCGCACCGAAGCCGTTCTGCGCCGCGTTGGACACCATCACGCCGTCCCGCATGTCGAACTTCACCACGCCGCCCTGCATGACGATGATGCCGATGGCCAGCACGGAGAATTGCAGTCCCAGCGGGATGCCCCGCGCCAGATGGCGCTTCACGTCCATGAGGGTGATGCGCCAGTCCTCCCGGTGCAGGCGCAGCACCGGATAGCGCACAAAGGCGTAGATAAAGCAGCCGATGGTGCTGACCAGCTGCGCCAGCACCGTGGCAAGAGCCGCGCCCGCCACGCCCCAGCGGAACACCAGAATGAACGCCAGATCCAGCCCCACGTTCAGCACCGTGGAGAACAGCAGGAACAGCAGCGGCGTCACGGAATCGCCCATGGCGCGCAGGAAGGAGCAGATGAAGTTGTAGAACAGCTGCGCGCCGATACCTGCGAAGATGATGGCGCAGTAGGTGTGCGCCGCGGTGTACACCTCGTGGTGGGCGGGCGTCACGTTGATCCACGCCAGCATGGGATCCAGCAGCACCAGCGCCAGCGCCGTCAGCACCACCGTCAGCGCGGCGGACAGCAGCAGCTGCGTGGCCAGCGAGCGGCGCACGCCCCGTTCGTCGTGCATGCCCACATAGTAGGACGTGATGACGCAAAAGCCCGCGCTGACGCCGAAGGCGAACTGCAAAAAGATGAACACCAGAGAATTGGTATCGTTGACACCGGCTACCTCCGCCGCCGACAGCGTCTGCCCCACGATGGCCGCGTCGCTGATGGAGTACACCTGCTGCAGCAGGTACGACAGGATCACCGGCAGAGAAAACAGCAGGATCACCCGCCAGCACTTGCCCTGCGTCAGATCCATAGGCTCCCGCTTTGCATGGGCTGTTTTCACAGAAATCACCCCGTTCTTTTGTATAGTATAGACAAATAATCCTCTCAGAGCGCCGATTATAACGCCGCCGTCCGCCGTTGTCAATACATGCGGTGAAATTTTCGCTTTGCGGTACTGGTTTTTCGCTTTTTTCCGCACTCTGTGTTGATTATACCGGGCAGATATGCTAAAATCAGCTCATCAGATACCGTAAGGGAGGGCGCGAAATTGAAAAAAACCTCGGATAAAAAGAGCATCCGCCACATGCTGATCTATCTGCTTCTGCTGGCCGCCGTCATCGCCGTCGGCTGCTTCACAGACCTGTTCGACTTCAAGGAACTGGGTGCCGTCTTCACCGTGAATATGACCTCCCTGCTGAAGCTGGTCATTATGGTGCTGGTGATCCTGTTGGCCGCCAACATCATCATTTTCGTGCTGGGCTGCATCAAGCCGCGTTCCCACCGGGGCGGCTCCATACTGTCCCTGCTGGCCAGCCTTGTCAAATATGTGGCGGGCATCATCATCGTCTGCCAGAGCCTGTCCCTGCTGGGCGTCAATGTGGGGACCATCATCGCCAGCGTCGGCGTTCTGGCTCTGGTGGTGGGCTTCAGCGCCGAAAGTCTGATCGCCGACGTTGTCATCGGTGCGTTCATGCTGCTGGAGAACCAGTACAACGTGGGGGACATCGTGGAGGTCAACGGCTTCCGGGGCGTTGTCACCCGCATCGGTATCCGCACCACCTCCATCACCGACGGCGGCGGCAACGTGAAGATCATCAACAACTCCGAAATGAAGAATATCCTGAACCGCTCCGATAACAATTCCTGGTCGGTCAGCGACATCTCCATTCCCTATGAGACAGATCTGGCGCAGCTGGAGAGCCGGCTCCCGGCGCTGCTGGAGGACATCCGCGCCGCCCGCTCCGATGTGATGCTGGACGCGCCCCAATATCTGGGCGTTCAGTCGCTGGACGCGTCCGGCGTGGTGCTGCGCTTCTGGGTCAAGGTGGCGGAAAAGGACATCTACGCCGGTACCCGCGCCCTGAACCGCGAGCTGCTGCTGGGCTTCCGCCGTCTGGGAGTGGAGTGTCCCTATCCCCAGATGGACATTCACACGAAATAAGCCATGGACGACAGAAACAAAGAACTGACTCCGCCGCCGGAGCACGCGGCCGCTCCCCCGCCGGAATTCACCCTGCCGCCGGAGCTGCTCCCGCCGGACACGGCGCTGCCCGGCGAAAAGGCCGCGGCGGCCGGTGCCCTCCAGGCCAAGGCCGCCAAGTGGAAGAAGCTGGCCTACATTCTGGTGGGCGGCTCTGCACTGACCGCCTCCCTCCTGCTGGGCGCTCCCGGCGCCGCAGCACCGGACGCCGTACCCGACATCGGCGGCACACCCGCCGCCTATGAGGAATACGCCGCCGGCAGCACGCTGCACTACACCATATATAACGACACCTTCTCTGCCGGCGGCGAACCGTTGATCCTCGCTCAGAGCGACGTGGATATCTCCGCGCTGGCGGACGCGCCCCTGTCCCTGCCACAGCCGGAAGCACCGGCCTACGGTGCCTATCAGTTCCTGGGCTGGGTCGCCCGGTATGATACCTCTGCGGGTCAGCGCTGGACGCGGGTGGAGGAGCCCCTGACCGCCGCCTTTGCCGCCCGCATCAAGCCCGGTGAGGACGGCGTCCGCACGCTGGTGCTCCGCGCCGCCTGGCGGCGAACGGAGGAGAGCCGCTATCCGTGGACGCTCCGGCTGGACGACGGCGCAGCCGTCACGGAGTATGACGCGGCGGTGCCCATGGCCTCCGGCGGCAGCGTCTATCTGTGCGCCTATCCGGAGCCTGTCCGGGCTGGCTATCGCTTCACCGGCTGGCTGGACGCCAGCGGCGCGGAGACAGATACCCTGTCCGCCGCCGATTTTTTCGCCCGGAGCGCCGACGGCCAGACCGACTGGCAGGCCCCGCTTCCCGTCACCCTCACCGCCCAGTGGGAGCAGGAATAAAAAAACTGCCCGGTTACAAGTATCGGAGGGAAGGATAGTGTGAAAGGGACCCGTCAGGGTTCCCTTTCGCGTTCAATCACCCGTCACACGGGATTTTTCTTTCACACCAGCTCCCGCGGCAGCCACCGTTTGCGCCACAGGAAGAATAAAAACAGTGAACCGCGGAAGCACAGCTCGATGCACATGGCGATCCACGCTCCCCGCAGCCCCCAGTGGGGCACCAACAGCAGCGTCAGCGTGATACGCACGCCCCACATACTGACAAAGTTCAGCACGGAGCTGAGCAGCGAGCTGCCCGCCCCCTGAAAAACACCGGCCGTCACAATAGACGCGCCGAACAGCGGCTCGGAAAACACAACGATCCGCAGCACCTGCGTGCCCAGCAGCACCACCTGCCGGTCGGGACTCAGCATCCCGATGATCCACGGGGCCAGCGCGTACATCAGCGCGGAGGCCACCAGCATCACGCCCATGCCCAGCAGCACCGTCACCCAGCCCAGCCGCGTCACCAGATCCTTCCGCTTGGCACCGACGCTCTGTCCGATCAGCGTAACGGCGGCACTCTGCACGCCGTATCCGGGCATATAGCACAACGCCTCCGCCGTCACCGCAAAGGAGTTGGCGGCGATGGCGACGGTGCCCAGCGGCGCGATAATCCGCGTCGTCACCACCTGCGCGCTGGACATGACCGCCTGCTCGATGGCGACCGGTGCGCCCAGCCGGACGGCACGCCGCAGCTGCACCGGCACGAACCGCAGCCTCTCCCCCTTACGCAGCCCCAGCATGGGGGAGCGCAGCAGGCAGATGCACAAAATGATCGCCACCACCGTCTCCGACAACGCCGTGCCCAACGCCGCGCCTGTCACGCCCAGATCCGCCCCCGGCAGCGTAAACGCGCCCAGCTGCCGCGTGGGGAAGATCAGCAGGGAGTTGAACACCACGTCCAGCCCGCACATGAGCACCAGCAGTATGCTGGGCGTCCGCATATTTCCGCCCGCCTGCAGCAGACCCACCGCCAGCCGGTTCAGCTGCACAAAGGGCAGCGACAGTGCGAAAATCAGGAAATACGAGGATGCGCCCGGACAGATAGAGCTGTCCGCGTGGAGCCAGTGGGGAAGCCCACTGGCGATGGCACCGCCCACGGCGGCAATAAGCAGCCCGAAGGCGAACCCGGCGCACAGCCCCTGCTTCACCAGATTCCGCGCGTCCTTTTCCTCGCCTGCACCGATGCGCTGCGCCACCATGACGGAAAATCCTACCACCAACGCTCTGCACAGTCCGCCGAACAGCCACGTGCTGGAGGCCACCAGTCCAATGGCAGCGGAGGCGTCCCGCCCCAGCTGTCCCACCATGGCGGCGTCGATGTACTGCATGACGATCGACGAAATTTGCGCCAAGATCGCGGGGAAGCTCAGCTGTAATGTCAGCGCGGTCTGCTGCCGCAGAGCCAGCGGACGCCCCTCGCGCAATTCAAGAAGAAGATCCTGCTTCGCCATGTGCTTTCTCCCTTTACCATGTGTTTGCTCCCCCTATTATATAGACCCCGCCCCACAGGGTCAAGTGGGATGTTTCCCGGGCTATCCAAAGTTTTGTGTGGGATTTTTATTTTCAAGCCCCATTTCGACCGAGCGACTTCTCCCAACTTTTCTGTGGGATTTCTGTTTTAAGCCCCGATTTCGGATGAGCGACTTCTTCCAACTTTTGTGTGGGATTTCCTCCGGGTAAACAAAAAGCGCGAAAAAATCTGGCATCCTGTTTGGACGCCAGATTCTTTTTTTCGTTGTCTTCTTTCCTTTCTTCGGCATTGAGGGCTTTCGTCAGAAGCCGCTCAACAGCCATACCGTTCTCTCTTTCCTCACGATGTTTTCTTATCGGGAGTAGCCTTCACGCGGTTCTTTTTTATTCCTTCTGCAGTAGATACAGCGCCGCCAGCGCCTTGCCCTTCAGGAAGGACAGCATATCCGGGTACAGCGCAGGCTCCGTGTCGCCGTCGCGCTCGTTCCATACCGCCGCCCCCGCCGCCGTCACCCGCAGCGCCACCGTGTGCACTCCGCGCACCTCCCGCAGCAGCGGCAGCGCCGCGTAGCTGCACAGGAACACGCCCTCGCCGGGCAGCCGATCCCGGCGGCATGGCGTACAGGTCACGCCGTGGGCGGCGAAATAGTCCGGCAGACGCCGGGGATCGGTGCCCAGTGCGCCGCCCAGCAGCGGCATGCCGTTGTCCTCGAACTCACCGGCCACATCCTCCGGCGACACCGCCGCGCCCAGCAGCGTCATGGCGTTGCAGGCCGCCACCACCTCACCGCCGTTATACCGCAGGGGATAGCCGCCGTAGGTGATGTGCGCCAGCTCCGGCGCACCCTGTCCGGCGATCAGCCGCCCCTCCCCCGTCTCCGGGCGGCAGCGCCAGCCATCCGCTTCCGGGAAGAACACCGCCTCCACCGGCACACCGAAGCACCGGGCGATGCGGATAGCCGCCTCCAGCGACGGGTTGAAGCGTCCCTTTTCAATGGCGATGATCGACTGGCGGGAGATGCCCGCCGCCGCTGCCAGCTCCTCCTGCCTCATATTCCGTTCGCGCCGCAGCTCAGCCACTCTGTTCCTCATACCACCACTCCGTATCATAGCAGATATCCGCCGGTGTGCCGTCCGCCCGGTGATACAGCCGCCCGCTCTCGGCGTAAAACGTCTGATTCATGGGATCGCAGGTCACGACCCACTCCTGCCGGATCACATAGCTCCCCTCGGTGCTGTAATAGCCCACAGGCGTCAGCAGACCGACGTTTTCTATATAGCTCACATACCGCCCGATGTGCAGGCGCACCGTCAGGGTGATCTCCGTGCCGCTTCCGCCCGGCAGGAGATCCTGCTGCCGCTCCGCGCCCCGGAACGTATCCGGCAGCTCCACGCCCCAGCCGCAGGGCAGCTTTTTGAAGGCGGTGCCGTACAGCAGGCCGCCCAGCGCCGTGACAGGCGCACCGTCCACCCTGTCGGGGATGACGTAATCGACGGTGTCGCTCTGCCCGTCCCACGTCAGGTTCCCGGCAAAGGCCGCCTGCCGGTCGCGGCGGACGTAGAGCGTCACGCCGTTCTCCCTCTCCGTGTCCTCCCTGTGGTACTCCGCGCCGCGCCAGCACACTGTCAGCAGTCCCGCTCCCAGCAGCAGCGAGAGCAGCATGGCCGTTATCCGTTTCATGCGTGCACCTCCGTAAGTAAAGTTTACTTGACATTATACTGCCACACAGCGCCGCAAATGTCAAGTGTTGTTTACTTCTCCGGCGCGTTCACATCCGTGCCTCCGCCCAGTCGCTGAGCTGCTCCAGAATGGGCAGCAGCTCCCGGCAGCTGTCGGTGGGGCTGTACTCCACCCGCACCGGCACCTCCAGATACTCCCGCCGGGTCACCAGCCCGTCCCGCTCCAGCTCCCGCAGGGCGCCGGCCAGCACGGTGTTGCTGATGCCGTCCAGCTTGACCCGCAGGGCATTGTAGCGGATGGCTCCCGCATTGGCCACGGCGCACAGGATCTGCACCTTCCACTTGCCGCCGATGAGCAGCATGGCGTGGTGCAGCGGGCATTTTTCCATGCAGGGACAGTCGTAATGGGCATCGGACATGGTCAGTTCCTCCTTACTTACCCACAAAAATCTGCGTTCTTGCTTTTTGCGCTGATAGTGCTATGATTATAGCAGGTAAGAAAAAAGGAGTAAATAGGCAACATGAACATCTATCTGCAAGGGCTGACCATGGGGCTGGCCTACGTCGCCCCTATCGGACTGCAAAACCTGTTCGTCATCAACAGCGCCCTGACCCAGAAGCGCAGCCGCGTTTACCTCACGGCGCTGATCGTGATATTCTGGGACATCTCGCTGGGCGTAGCGTGCTTTCTGGGCGCGGGCGCGCTGATGCAGGCGCTGCCGTGGCTGCAAAAGGTCATTCTGGGCATCGGCAGTCTGATCGTCATCTACATCGGCATCGGACTTCTGCGCTCCAAGGCCAGTCTGGAGGGCGGCCGGGACGTGAACGTACCCATCTGGAAGCTGGCCGCCTCCGCCTTTGTGGTCACATGGCTGAACCCCCAGGCCATCATCGACGGCACCATGATGCTGGGCGCGTTCCGCGCCAGCCTTGCACCGGGCGGCGACCTGCCCTTTATCTGCGGCTTCGGCTCGGCCTCGGTGATCTGGTTCCTGACCGTCTCCACGCTGGTATCCCTGCTGGGCAGCAAATTCAACGAGAAGGTGCTGAACATCATCAACAAGGTGTGCGGCGCGGTGATCGTCTTCTACGGCGGCAAGCTGCTGTGGAGCTTCGTAAAGATGATGGGCTGGCTCTGATACCGGCACTTCACAAATCGCGCCCTTTCTGCTACAATGGAGCGGAAAGGGCGTGATTTTTTATGCAGCAGAATTACAGACTGACCATCGCCTACGACGGCACCCGCTTTTTCGGCTGGGAGCGCCAGCCGGGGAAGGACACCATTCAGGGAAAGCTGGAGGCGGTGCTGGGCGAATTACAGGGCGCGCCGGTGAACGTCATCGGCGCAGGCCGCACGGATGCCGGGGTACACGCCCGCGCAATGACCGCCAATGTGGTGCTGGACACGGCGCTGACGCCGGAGGAGATCCGGGACTACATGAACCGCTACCTGCCTGACGCCATCGCCGTCCGGGAGGTAAAGGAGGCCGCGCCCCGGTTCCACGCCCGGTACAACGCGCTGGGCAAGACCTACCGCTACACCTGCCATGTGGGCGCGGTGAAGCCGGTGTTCGACCGGAAATATGTGACGCTGCTGGACTACGAGCCGGATGTGGAGCGGATGCGCCGCGCGGCGGCGTATCTGCTGGGCGAACAGGACTTTGCGTCCTTCTGCGGCAACCCCCGCATGAAAAAGAGCACCGTCCGCATGGTGGATCACATCGGCATCGAGCAGCGGCGGGATCGGGTGATCTTCACGTTCCACGGCACCGGCTTTTTGCAGAATATGGTGCGTATTCTGGTGGGCACGCTGCTGGAGGTAGGCCGGGGCTACTGGGAGCCGGAGTATGTGCAGGAGATCCTGCTGGCCAAGGACAGGAAGCGTGCCGGCCCCACCGCCCCGCCGGAGGGTCTGTGCCTGATGAAGGTGGACTACTGACCGAAAAACAGCCGCACGGCAAGGGCGGCGGACAGGAACGCCGCAGCGTCGGCGGTCAGGGCGGCGGGGACGGTGTAGCGGGTCTTTCGGATGCCCGCCGCGCCGAAGTAGACGGCGACGGTGTAGAACGTCGTCTCCGTGCAGCCCAGCATTACGGCGGCGCAGCGGCCGATATAGCTGTCCGTGCCGTACTGCCGCATCAGGTCGCTGCCGGCGGCCAGTGCGCCGGAGCCGGACAGCGGGCGGATCACCAGCAGGGGCGCCGTCTCCGGCGGAACGCCCAACGCCGTCAGCAGCGGCGCCAGCAGATGGGTCAGCCCGTCCAGCGCGCCGCTGGCACGGAGCATATACACCGCCGTCAGCAGCGCCGCCAGCGCCGGGAGGATGGACACCGCCACATGCAGACCGTTTTTCCCGCCGCACACCAGCGCATCGTATACATCCACCCGACGGCGGCAGCCCCACAGGGCGGCCGCCGTCAGCAGCAGGGGCAGTATCCACGAGGAAAAAGGCTCCATGTCACGCCCTCCCCAGCCGCTGGAAAAGCCGGGCGCACAGCAGTCCCGCCGTTACCGACACTGCCGACGACAGCCACACCGCCGGGAGGATATCCAGCGGCGCGGCGCAGCCCAGCCCGGCGCGGATGGCCGCCACCGTAGAGGGCAGCAGCTGGATGGAGGCGGTATTCAGCACCACCAGGCGGCACAGCTCGTCGCTGGCCACACCGCCGCAGCCCTGCGCCATGCGCTGCGCCGCCCGGATGCCCGCCGGTGTCGCGGCGTTGCCCAGCCCCAGCAAATTGGCGCTGACGTTGGCACTGAGGGCAGCCAGCGTCTCGCTGTCGTCTCCGGCGTGGGGCAGCAGCCGCCGCAGCACCGGACGCAGCAGGCGGGACAGGCCGTCGGCCATGCCGCTGCGCGCCATGACCTCCAGCACGCCCGACCACAGGCACAGCGCCCCGGCCATGGCCAGCGTCAGCTCCACCGCCGCGCCTGCGCCCTCCAGTGCCGCCGCCGTCACCGCCGTCAATCGCCCGTTGACAGCGCCGCACACCAGCGCTGCCGCCACCATCCCCGTCCACAGGATGCCCATTGTCATGCCCCCGCCCCCTTTACGGACAGTCTACGCGCCGCTTTGAGCGGTTATTTGCAAAAATAATCGACAGGTTCCGACTTTCTGTTGACATATTTGGCAAATTGTGTTAAACTGAAGCCGAAAATGCCGCAAATTTATTGCAGCTGTATAGAAGGGGGGAACGGAGTATGAAGACTTCCGGTATTATCCGTCGCATCGCCGATTTGGGCAGAGTGGTCATTCCGGTGGAGATGCGCCGCGTGCTGGACATGGGAGAAAGAGAGGCGCTGTCGATCTCGCTGGAGAACAATGCCATCGTGCTGCGCCGCGCCCACGCCGGGTGCGTGTTCTGCGGCAGCGGCAAGGACGTGATGGACTTCCGGGGCAAGCTGGTGTGTCCCAGATGTGCGCGCCAGCTGGCCACCGTACAGGCCGCCGCGGAATAAAGGAAAATAAAGGACGATAAAACGCGAGCCATCCCCGTCCGGAGATGGCTCGCGTCAGTTGTTCGCTTCGTCTACGCCTTCAGCGCAGCGTCGTACAGGGCGTTGCGGGGCAGGCCGGTGTCGTCGGACACCCGGCGGACGGCATCCTTCAGCTTCATGCCGCCCTCCCGCAGCGCCAGCACACGGGCAACGCCCTCCTCCAGCGTCATGGGCGGCGCGTCCTGCTTTTCCCGCCCGGCCACCACCAGCACATACTCCCCACGCGGCTCGTTGGTGCGGTACCACTCCGCCGCCTGTGAGAGTGTGGTGCGCACGGTGTCCTCGTGGAGCTTGGTCAGCTCGCGGCACAGCGCCGCAGGCCGGTCGCCCAGCAGCTCGGCCATGTCCTCCAGCGTGGCGCGGAGGCGGTGGGGCGCTTCGTGGAACACCATGGTGCGGCGCTCGCCGGTCAGCTCCTCCAGCGCCGCCCGGCGCTCCTTCTTTCCGGAGGGCAGGAAGCCCTCGAAGGTGAAGCGGCGGGTGTCCAGCCCGGACACAGCCAGCGCTGCTATGGCGGCGCAGCAGCCGGGGATGGCCTGCACCGTCACGCCGTTGGCGGCGCACAGCGCCACCAGCTCCTGCCCCGGATCGCTGATGGCCGGGGTGCCCGCGTCCGTGACCAGCGCGCATGTCTCGCCGGACAGCAATCGCTCCAGAATGGCCTGTCCCGCCGCGGCGCGGTTGTGCTCGTGATAGCTCACCAGCGGTTTCCTTATGTCAAAATGGTTCAGCAGCTTCACGCTGACGCGGGTGTCCTCCGCCGCGATGAAGTCCGCCTGCGCCAGCGTCTCCACGGCGCGGGGCGAGAAGTCGCCCAGATTGCCGATGGGCGTGGCTACCAGATACAATATACCTGCCATTGGGTCATTACCCCCTGTCTCTGAAATAGATGCGGCGCAGCTCCTGGGATTCGTCGCCGTGTTCGTCCTGTAATAAAAGCGGTGTGCGGACGGTCAGCCCCGTGCCGCCGTCCCGCCGGCAGCCCAGCAGCACCAGCCGGGGCGGTGTGCGGCTGTCCTTCTGCACGAAGCGCAGCTCCTTCGGCTCCAGCCTGTGGCGGCGGAGGATATCCGTCAGCTCGGCGGTGCGCTCCGCCCGGTGGATAAGATACAGCCGCCCGCCGCTGCGCAGCAGATAGGCCGCCGCCGCGCACAGCTCGTCCATGGTGCATTGCAGCTCCGCCCGCTGTACGCCCCGGCTGCCCTCGGCCACCCGTCCGGTGTGGGGCGGGAAATAGGGCGGATTGGCCACGCACACGTCAAAGCTGCCGCCGGGCGGCAGCTGCTCCCGCCGCCGCAGGTCGGCCTGCACGACGCGGATGCGCTCGGTCAGGCCGTTGGCCTCGGCGCTACGCCGCGCCAGCGCGCAGGCGGTCTCGTCGATGTCGATGTCGGTGATGTGCACTTCCGGCTCCCGGCTCAGCAGCATCAGACCCGGCAGGCCGATGCCCGCGCCCAGATCGCACACCCGCTCGCCCCGCCGCACCTGGGCGAAGCCGCCCAGCAGGAACGTGTCGGTGGAGGGCTTGAAGGCGCCGTCGCCGAAGCAGAAGCGGTATCCTCCGGTATACAGCTGGTCCCAGCGCTCCATGGCCGTCCCTCCTTCCGCGCAGCTTCTCTGCCCCATTGTAATACAGAACGGGCATTTCCGCAACAAAAAAAGTGACCGGCATTCGCCGGTCACTCTTTTCGTCGTTTTTCGCGCGCGATTATTCAGCGGGGCTGATAGCGCCGTTGGGACAGGTGTCAGCGCAGGAACCGCAGTCCAGGCAAGCGCCGGCATCGATGACGTAACGATCATCACCCTGAGAAATAGCACCCACGGGGCAAGCATCAGCGCAAGCGCCGCAGCTCACGCAAGCAGAACCGATCTGATAAGCCATAGTATGTACCTCCATATAGAATGTAACAACATTGTACCATGAAAAACGAAAATTGCAACCCCATTTTCCGTGGAAATACAAGGTTTTTAGTTAGATGGCACTAACCATAAAAATACCAATTATTTCCATTTCATCCGCCGGTGACGACCATGTAGAGCAGCGCCGCCGTCTCCCTCGTCCAGTAGCCCGCCGTCAGGAACCAGGGGCTGGCGCAGCCGATGGCATAGGGCGTCAGGCCGCTGCGCTCCGCCCAGATGGCGCCGCGCAGCTGGTGAAAATTGTCCGAGGCGATGGCCACATCGGCGGGCAGGCCGTTGGCGCGGATAAGCTCCGCGGAGAAGGCCAGATTTTCCTCCGTGGAGCGGGAGCGATCCTCCATGTAGATGCGTCCGGGGTCGATGCCCATGGACACCAGCGTGTCGCGGATGCACTGCGCCTCGGTGATGGGCTCGCTGTCGTCCATGCCGCCGGAGGCCACGCACACGGCGTCCGGGTGGGCGGACAGGTAGTCGTAGGCGGCGTTGATGCGCCCCCGAAGCATCAGACTGGGGTGCCCGTCCGGGAACACCTGACAGCCCAGCACCACCACGGTGCAGTCCTGCCCGTCGGTGGGATGGTGCAGGGCGGCGGAGGCCATTTTGCCCAGCGTCACCAGAATGACAGTCATGCACACGGCAGCCACGCAGCCCACCAGACGGCGGAGCCATACGGGACGCAGCAGACGGCGGAAAAAGTCCGGCCACAGCAGCACCGCCGCCGCCAGAAGCAGCACCGCCGCCGGCCAGACCATGCCGAAGTGCAGGATGCCCGCCGCCAGCGGCAGCAGGAAAAATGCCGCACCCGCCAGACACAGCGCCGCCAGTATGTAACGCACGCTCCGGCTCATGTCAGTTCTCCTTGATGTGCCCGGCGATGCGCTGCATGATCATGTCCAGCGCCACCAGATTGTGTCCTCCCTCCAGCACGATGATGTCCGCGAACTTGCGGGTAGGCTCCACAAACTGCTCGTGCATGGGCTTCACCGTGGTCAGGTACTGGTTCACCACAGATTCCAGCGAGCGGCCGCGCTCCTCCACGTCCCGCAGGGCGCGGCGCAGGATGCGCACGTCCGCGTCCGTCTCCACGAAGATCTTGATGTCCAGCAGATCCCGCAGCTCCTTGCTCTGGAAGATCAGGATGCCCTCCACGATGACCACCTTGGTGGGCTGGATCTCCACCGTCTCGTCGGTGCGGTTGTGGATGGCGTAGTCATACACGGGGCAGTGGATCGTCTCGCCCCGCTTCAGCGCCTTCAGGTCGGCGATCATGAGATCGGTGTCGAAGGCGTCGGGATGGTCGTAGTTCTGCAGGCAGCGCTCCGCGAAGGGGCGATCCTGCCGCTTGTAGTAGTTGTCGTGGTGTACCACGCTGATGTCGCTGCCGAACCGCGCCGCCAGATGCTCCGTCAGAGTGGTCTTGCCGCTGCCGGTGCCGCCGGCAATGCCGATAAAGATGGTGTTCATAGTGCGTGCCTCCCCGCAATTTCTCTCTCCCCTATTATAGAAAATGCTGCGGAGAAAAGCAAGGGGCGGTGTGGTCTGTTGTAAAAAAAGGATGAATTTCCTTGAAATGCAGTTGACGCGGCGGGTCGAAATGAGTATGATGTATTATGTAAATTTACGATCCGCCACGGAGGTTTCAGATATGAGTCTCATCAAATGTCCCAAATGCGGAGAGATGTTCTCCGACAGCTATAAGACCTGCCCCTTCTGCGAGGAGGACGAGGCATATTACAGCGGCAAGGCGCGCAGGGGACGCGGTCGCCGCACCGCCGAGAGCAGCAGGCGCCGCGCGCCCAGCATTCTGGGGCCCGTGGCGGTGGTGGTGCTGATCCTTCTTGTGGTGCTGGTGGTGTGGCTCATCTTCGGCGACCGGATCAAGGAGGCCATCGAGGGCACCGAAAAGCCGCCCGTCACCGATGTGGATACCCCTGACGACAGCCCCGTCACCACCCCCGACGACACGGCGGTGACGCCCACCATCTCCCTGAACCGCACCGTGCTGGTGCTGTCCGTGGGCGACAAGGAGTCCCTGAAGGTCAACGGCACCGAGGAGACGGTGGCGTGGAGCAGCAGCGATCCCACCGTGGCCAGCGTCACCTCCTCCGGCGACGTGACGGCACTGACCAAGGGCAACGCCGTCATCACCGCCGCCGTGGGCGAGGAATCCGTCTCCTGCACCGTTACGGTAAAGAGCGAGGACGACACCTCCGGCGACAACAGCACCACGACCACAAAGCCCAACGACACCACCAAGCCCGGCGACACCACCACGAATAAGCCCAGCACCGGCAGCGTGGACGTCAGCAAGCTGACGCTGGAGAGCGAATACGGCACGACCATCAAGCCCAACGACGGCACGTTCGACATATCCCTGCCGGCGGGTCTGAGCTGCTCGTTCACGGTGAAGGGCACCGACATGACCGCCGCGTGGAGCAGCGCCGACAGCTCCATCGCCACCGTTTCCGCCGACGGCACGGTAAAGACCGTCAGCCGCGGCGAGACGACGCTGACCATCAAGCTCGGCAGCACGGAGGTCAAGTGCCTGCTGCGCGTGACCAAGTAACCGGCGCAAAAAAGTCTTGACATCTAAAAAAAAGGTGCTACAATAGCCCCATACTTCAAAAACCGTTGAGTAAGAGGAGTAGGCGCACAGGAAGCTTTCATACAGAAATCTGATGAAAACACGAAGTGTTTTCATAGCCGCAGCAGCGGCGTAGATTTCGTATGAGACGGCTTTTGAAGCATCAACTGCGCTTTGCGCAGCGCTTGGATGCTTCAAAAGGGCTGATCAAAATCCGTGATTTTGATCAGGCGTCAGTATCAGAGAGCGGCGCATCGGTGGGAGCGCGGCAGTGAAATGTGCGGTGAATGGACTTACGAGGGCGGGGAGAAAGCCAGCGATGGTGAGTAATACCCGACGGCAGCCGCGGCCGTTATCCCGGCGGAGCGTATGTCAGTACGTGCAGAGTGGGCGCTGTGCGCCAATGTGGGTGGTACCGCAGATTTGTATTTACAGTCTGTCCCATGGAGATTTCCATGGGACAGACTTTTTTGTTGTCTCGAAAAAATATTTGTCATACAGAAAGGAATCACGATTATGGGTAAGATCATCCTCACCGGCGACCGTCCCACCGGACGCCTGCACGTGGGCCACTATGTAGGCTCTCTCCGCAACCGCGTGCTCCTGCAGAACAGCGGCAAGTTCGACAAGCTCTTCTTCATGATCGCCGACGCACAGGCGCTGACCGACAACTTCGACCATCCGGAGAAGGTGCGGGAGAACATTCTGCAGGTGGCGCTGGACTACATGTCCTGCGGCATCGACCCGGCCAAGTCCCACATGTTCATTCAGTCCGTGGTCAGCGAGCTGACGGAGCTGACGTTCTACTACATGAATCTGGTAACGCTGGCGCGGCTGGAGCGCAACCCCACCGTCAAGGCGGAGATCCAGCTGCGTGGCTTCAACCACAGCATCCCCATGGGCTTCCTGACCTATCCCGTCAGCCAGACGGCGGACATCACCGCATTCATGGCGGACACCGTGCCCGTGGGCGAGGATCAGCTGCCCATGCTGGAGCAGGCGCGTGAGATCGTCCGCCGCTTCAACGAGCTGTACGGCGAGACGCTGGTGGAGCCCACGGCGCTGCTGCCGGACAACGCGGCGTGCCTGCGTCTGCCGGGCACCGACGGCAAGGCCAAGATGAGCAAATCCCTGGGCAACTGCATCTATCTGGCCGACGAGCCGGAGGACATCCGCACCAAGGTCATGGGCATGTTCACCGACCCCAACCACCTGCAGGTCAGCGACCCCGGCCAGACCGAGGGCAACCCGGTGTTCATGTATCTGGACGCCTTCTGCTGCGACGAGCATTTCGCCAAGTACCTGCCGGACTACGCCAATCTGGACGAGCTGAAGGCGCATTACCGGCGGGGCGGCCTGGGCGACGTGAAGGTGAAGAAATTCCTGAACAACGTCCTGCAGGAGACGCTGGAGCCTATCCGCACCCGGCGCAAGGAGCTGGAGAAGGATCCCGGCTATGTGATGGACGTGCTGCGGCAGGGCACGGAGGTGGCGCAGGCCGCCGCCGCCGAGACGCTGACCAAGGTGAAGCACGCCATGCAGATCGACTATTTTGCATAAACCAGCGCCGTGCGCTGACTGATACCGAAAGGAGAAAACAACCATGAAAGAACTGAAAAACCGCGACATTCCCTACAAGATCTATCTCTCCGAGGACGAGATGCCCCGGTATTGGTACAATGTGCGCGCCGACATGAAGACGAAGCCCGCTCCTCTGCTGAACCCCGGCACCCTTCAGCCCATGACGGCGGAGGAGATGGGTCAGGTGTTCTGCGCCGAGCTGGTGAAGCAGGAGATGGACAACGACACTGCCCTGATCCCCATTCCGGAGGACGTGCGGAACTTCTATAAGATGTACCGTCCCTCCCCGCTGGTGCGCGCCTATTGTCTGGAGGAGAAGCTGGGCACCCCGGCGCATATCTACTACAAGTTTGAGGGCAACAACACCTCCGGCAGCCACAAGCTGAACTCCGCCATCGCCCAGGCCTACTACGCCAAGGAGCAGGGGCTCACCGGCGTGACCACCGAGACGGGCGCCGGTCAGTGGGGCACGGCGCTGAGCATGGCCTGCGCCTATCTGAGGCTGGACTGCCACGTGTTCATGGTGAAGTGCTCCTATGAGCAGAAGCCCTTCCGCCGGGAGGTCATGCGCACCTACGGCGCGGACGTGACGCCCTCCCCCTCCCTGACCACCGAGGTGGGGCGGAAGATCCTGGCCGAGTTCCCGGACACCACCGGCTCTCTGGGCTGCGCCATCAGCGAGGCGGTGGAGTGCGCCGCCTCCACGCCCAACACCCGCTATGTGCTGGGCAGCGTGCTCAACCAGGTGCTGCTGCACCAGTCCGTCATCGGTCTGGAGACAAAGGCGGCGCTGGACAAGTACGGCATCAAGCCCGATGTCATCATCGGCTGCGCCGGCGGCGGCTCCAATCTGGGCGGCCTGATCTCTCCCTTCGTGGGCGAGATGCTGCGGGGCGAGGCGGACTACCGCATCATCGCGGTGGAGCCGGCGTCCTGCCCCAGCCTGACCCGCGGCGTTTTCAAGTATGATTTCTGCGACACCGGCAAGATCTGCCCCATGGCCAAGATGTACACGCTGGGCAACGGCTTCATCCCCTCCGCCAACCACGCCGGCGGCCTGCGGTACCACGGCATGAGCAGCATCGTCTCTCAGCTGTACCACGACGGCTATCTGGAGGCGCGCAGCGTGGAGCAGACCGCCGTGTTCGAGGCGGCGGAGTTCTTCGCCCGGTGCGAGGGCATCCTGCCCGCACCGGAGAGCAGCCACGCCATCCGGGTGGCCATCGACGAGGCGGAGAAGTGCCGCGAGACCGGCGAGGCCAAGAACATCGTCATCGGACTGACCGGCACCGGCTACTTCGACATGGTGGCCTACGGCAAGTACAACGACGGCGAGATGCGCGACGTCATCCCCACGGACGATGATCTGGCACGCGGCTTCGCCACCATCCCCAGCTTCCCCGGCAACGAGTAAGAGAATATGTGAATACAGGAAAAAGACCGCCTTCGGCGGTCTTTTTCCGCTGATGTAGTACACAGAGAAATACGGCGTGAGCCGCGCCAGTCGGAAGTACAACAAGAGCCGGTCGTATATCTATTTCTGGAAGCAGCGCTGGGATGGAAGTGTGGCATCCCTGGCCTGCCATGCCCGCCGCTGCACCGCCTCATCCATGGCGCAGGGTCTGAAGCACTACGCCTGACGCGGCGCACCCCTTTGGCAGACTCCCCCGGCAATATGCTGGGGGATCTGTCCGTTCAGGGCTTTCTGGTTTCCTTCTTCAGCAGGGACGCCGCCGTGATGATGGTCAGTACCGACTCTGTCACCATGCCGGAATACGACCGTACCGCAATGACATACACCAGCCACGACAGGCCGCTGGCAATGCCCGCCACCTGTATCACCCGCCGCCTGGACTGGAAGAACGGCAGCAACGCCGCCAACGATGCCACGATGGGCAGTACCGTCACTGGCGTCTCATAGGTCACCACGGCAATCAGCAGAAATACTGCCACGATGGGTATCGCGGTGACCAGTTTACTCCAGTTGAATTTCTCCTGCAATAGGAAAAGCAGCAGCACGACAATCTGGAAAAAGCTGCACAGTGCGCCGGAGCGTGCGTGGAGCAGTGTGTAGTGGATGGCGAAGATCAGGTTGGCCACCACCTGCCACAGCAAGATGGTACGCTTGTCATTCTGCCAATAGCTGAGACCCATGGCGATCAGTGCGCCGAACCCGATGAGTTGGTAAAATATGTTCATCCGTCGTTCCTCCTAATAAAAAACGCCGCACACCCTGTCGGATGCGTGGCGAAAAATGGAGGCGATGCTCCAGAAAAATCCACACTTGTTTTGGAGTTTTATTATACCATGGGACAGCCGTATTTGTCAATTGCGGCAAAAGACAACCTCCAAAAGCCTTCGGCGGTCTTTTTCCGCTGAAAACTTGACAAGCGCGGGGCGGACGGGTACAATATCAAGTTGCAACACCCTATATAAAACAAAGGAATGGTATGAAGCTATGGCTAAGGATCAGAGAAATGTGGAAGCGATCACTCCCATGGAGGAGGATTTCGCCAAGTGGTATACGGATATCTGCCTGAAGGCGGAGCTGGTGGACTATGCGTCCGTGAAGGGCTTTCTGATCCTGCGACCTTATGGCTATGCCATCTGGGAAAACATCCAGAAGTACATGGACGCGGAGTTCAAAAAGACCGGCCATGTGAACGTGGCCATGCCGGTTCTCATCCCCGAGAGCCTGCTGAAAAAAGAGGGCGAGCTGGTGGCCGGCTTCGCGCCGGAGGTGGCGTGGGTCACCCACGGCGGCAGTGAGCAGCTGGAGGAGCGCCTGGCCTTCCGCCCCACGTCCGAGACGATGTTCTGCGACCACTGGAGCCACGTGCTGCACAGCTACCGTGAGCTTCCCATGCTGTACAACCAGTGGTGCTCCGTCATCCGCTGGGAAAAGACCACCCGCCCGTTCCTGCGCAGCCGCGAGTTCTGGTGGCAGGAGGGTCACACCATCCACGAGACGGCGGCCGAGGCCGAGGCCGAGACGGAGCAGCAGCTGAACTGCTACGCCGACGTGTGCAAAAACGCGCTGGCCATGCCCGTGGTGAAGGGCCGCAAGACCGACAAGGAGAAGTTCGCCGGCGCCGAGGCCACCTACACCATCGAGTGCATGATGAAGGATCACAAGGCGCTGCAATCCGGCACCAGCCACTTCTTCGGCGACAAGTTCTCCCGCGCCTACGACGTGACGTTCACCGGCCGGGACAACACCCTGCAATACCCGTTCCAGACCAGCTGGGGTGCATCCACCCGGCTCATCGGTGCCATCATCATGACCCACAGCGACAACCACGGTCTGGTGCTGCCCCCGGTCATCGCCCCCACGCAGGTGGTGGTTATCCCCATCGCCCAGCACAAGGAGGGCGTGCTGGAGGCCGCCGCCGCCCTGCGCGACCGTCTCAGCGCCGCGGGCATCCGCGTCAGCATGGACGACAGCGACCAGTCCGCCGGCTGGAAGTTCGCCCAGTACGAGATGAAGGGCGTGCCCCTGCGTGTGGAGATCGGCCCCAAGGACATGGAGAAGGGTCAGTGCTGCATCGCCCGCCGCGACACCGGCGAAAAGACCTTCGTGCCCCTGACGGAGCTGGAGAACGCCGTGAAGCAGCTGCTGCAGGACGTCCACGACAACCTGTACGCCATGGCGGAGAAGAATCTGGAGGACAACACCTTCGATATGACCTCCTGGGAGGAGGTCAGGGAGATGGCGCAGGGCAAGGGCGGCTTCGCCCGCACCAAATGGTGCGGCAGCCTGGAGTGCGAGCTGGCCATGAAGGAAAAGGCCGGCGTGTCCAGCCGCTGCATGCCGCTGAAGCAGTCCGGCACCGAGGGAAAGTGCGTCATGTGCGGCAAGCCCGCCACCACGGACATCTACTGGGGCGTGGCGTATTAAAATAGCAAAAAAGAACCGTCCGCAGGGACGGTTCTTTTTTATTACAGCTCCTTGATAAAACAGCGGCGGCGCTTGTGCTGCTCCGTCTGGAAGTCCTTCCACTGGGACTGCACCTTGTCGTTCAGCTCCAGCATGGGGCCCGTCTCCGCCTGCTTGATGCCCAGCTTGTGGCAGCCCTTCATGGCCTTGCTGAGGATAACGGCGTTGACGCCCTTCTTCTGATAGTCCGGATGGACGGCGATCAGCAGCAGATCCACGGTGTCGTTCTTCCGGAACGCCTTCAGCACGTCCATCCAGCCGGTGGGCATGAGCCGCCCGCGGTTCTTCTGCAAAGCGGCAGCCAGGCTGGGTGCGCCCACGCCGAAGGCCACCAGCCGGTTCTTCTCGTCCATGACGAAGCAGGTGGTGTTCGGGTTGATCAGCGGCGCGAACTTGGCGGAATACTTCCGTATCTGCCGCTCGCCCAGCTCCACCGTGCCGTACAGCGGCGCGTAGGCCACGTTGACCAGCTCGAAAAACGGCTTCAGCAGCGGCAGATAGGCCAAGCGGTTCTTCGCCTCATGGATGTGCAGATGGTGGCGCTTGAGGACGAAATCGGAGATCTTCTCCCAGCGCTGGATGGTGGCCTCGTCCGTGGGGACGGTGATCAGTTCCTCGATCCAGTCCACGTCCTTGCCGTAGCCCAGCGCAGTCATGTGGTCGATGTAGTAGGGGTAGTTATAGTATGTAAAGAAGCAGCTGCGGCGGTCGAAGCCCTCCACCAGCATGCCCTCCCGATCCATGTCGGTAAAGCCCAGTGGCCCGTGGACGGCGGTGCAGCCCAGCTGCCGCGCCCAGTCCTCCACCACGCTGAACAGGGCGGCAGACACCTCCCGGTCGTCGATAAAGTCCACCTGCGTGAAGCGCAGGCGGTTGGCGCCCCATTTGTCGTTGGCCTTGCGGGAATAGATAGCGCCGATGCGCCCCACGATATCGCCGTCCCGCTCCGCCAGCCAGCACCGGGCGTCGCAATACTCGAAGGCCGGGTTCTTGCTGCGATCCCAGTCGGACAGATCGTCGTCGTAGGTGGCGGGGACGAACTGGGGCACGCCCTCATACAGCCGGTTGGGGTAGTCCACAAATTTCCGCAGCTGCGCCTTTGTCGTTACTTCCACGATAGAAACCATAGGGAACCTCCTGCTCCAACACATAACAGTGACAGTGTACGCCTTTTTCAGACAAATTGCAAGACCTGCAAAAATAAGTGGCGCGGCGGTGCGGAATATGGTACAATAGGGGTTGAAAATCAAAACGCGGGAGGCGCGGGATACTATGGAATTGCAGTGGTATGACATCCGGGAGCTGACGGAGGACGCGGCGCTGGCCGTGATGGGCATGATGGACGAGACGCGGCGGCGGCGGGTGGCCGACATCGCCGGTGAGGACGACAGAAAGCGCACCGTCGCCGGGGAGCTGCTGGCGCGGCAGATGCTGGCGGCGCGGCTGGGCTGCCCGGAGAGGGACGTACCCCTCAGCTGGGACGAGCTGGGCAAGCCCTCTGTGGAACGAGAGGGCGTCTACGTGTCCGTGAGCCATTCCGGTGCGTGGGCGGTGTGCGTCACGGCGGACGCGCCGGTGGGCGTGGACGTGGAGGTGGTGCGCTCGGCGCAGGAGAAGTTCATGCGCCGGGTGTGCAGCCAGCAGGAGATGGCCTGCATCCGCCCCGGCGACGACGGCGACTGCCGCCGCTTCTGGGAGATCTGGACGGCCAAGGAAGCGCTGTTCAAGCTGACGGGCAAGGGGCCCCTGCTGAAGCTGAGCCGTTTTGCCCTGCCGGAGCGCGTGGCGCTGGACTATATGGAGAAAAACGGCTGCGCCCTGACGGTGGCCGCCGAGATTTTGTGAAAATTTTTGCAAAGTTTGCAAAAAGGTCTTTTCAGAACGGTTTTCTTTTGGTACAATAGTCCCGTAAGAAAGCGCCGCCGGATATGCGCGGCGATTTGAGGACGGACAGAGGAGGTTCGCTTTTTATGATCCGAGTCGGTATCATCGGCTGCGGCAAGATCGCACAGGTGCGCCATCTGCCTGAGTATGCAGCCAACCCCAACGCCGAGATCGTGGCGTTCTACGACAAGAACATGACCCGCGCCCAGGACATGGCCGCAAAATACGGCGGGAAGGTCTACAACAGCTTCTATGAGCTGGTGGACGATCCCAACGTGGACGCGGTATCTATATGCGTGGAGAACCGCAGCCATGCGGAGATCTGCACGGCGGCGCTGTATGCGGGCAAGCATGTGCTGGTGGAAAAGCCCATGGCCATCACGCTGGCGGAGTGCGAGTCCATGGTGGCCGCCGCGGAGCGCAACAGCCGCCACCTGATGGTGGGGCACAACATGCGCTTCGATCCGGTGCACCGCAAGGCCAAGCAGCTGCTGGACAGCGGCATCATCGGTGATGTGATCACCTTCCGCAGCGTATACGGCAACTCCGGGCCGGAGGGCTGGTCAGAGGATCGTGACGCCTGGTTCTTCGACAAGAACAAGGCGGCCATGGGCGCCCTGTCCGACATGGGCATCCACAAGGTGGATCTGATCCAGTACCTGCTGGGTCAGAAGGTCATCGAAACCACCGCCAAGGTGGTCACGCTGAACAAGCGCGACGCGGAGGGCAAGCTCATCAGCGTGGATGACAACGCCCTGTGCATCCTGAAGATGTCCGGCGGCGCGCTGGGCACCATGGCGGCCAGCTGGACGGTGTACGGCCACGAGTGCCAGTCCACCGTGCTGTACGGCACCAGGGGTCTGATGATGATCTACAGCGAGTCCTCTGCGCCCATCATCGTCAGCGATCTGGAGGGCAACCGCACCAGCTTCGCCTTCGACACCACCTCCGAAAAGTCCGGCGTCATCGACGAGTTCGTGGACGCGCTGGTACATGACCGTGATCCGGAGGTGTCCGGCAAGGAGGCGCTGACCACCATGCGCACCATTTTCGGCAGCATCCGCTCGTCCGACATTGCGCGGCCTGTGGCGGTGAACACCGACTTCGTGACCCATATCTGAGAGTTCTGAGCACACGGGGCGGGCGTAAGCCCGCCCCGTTTTAACAGGAGGTAGCACATGTATCGTATCGGCATTGATCTGGGCGGCACCAATATTGCCGCCGGTGTGGTGGATGAATCGCAGCACATCGTGGCGGAGGTCAGCGTACCCACCGGCGCGGAGCGCGGCGCAGAAGCGGTGGTGGCGGACATCTGCCGGGCGGCGGAGCTGGCCATGGCCAGGGCGGGCATCACGGCGGCGCACTGCGCCAGTATCGGCATCGGCTCCCCCGGCACCTGCGACGGCAGCCGCGGCGTGGTGGTGCGGGCGTACAATCTAGGTTGGTTCAACGTACCCGTGTGCGACATGGTGACGGCGCGGCTGGGGCTTCCCTGCCGGCTCAGCAACGACGCCAACTGCGCAGCGCTGGCAGAGACGGTGGCAGGCGCCGCCGTGGGCTGCCGCAATATGGTGCTGGTGACGCTGGGCACCGGCGTGGGCGTGGGCATCGTGTCCGACGGCAAGCTTCTGGAGGGCGTAGGCGGCACCGGCGCCGAGGCGGGACACGCCATACTGGTGCTGGACGGCGAGCCGTGCACCTGCGGACGTAAAGGCTGCTGGGAGGCCTACGGCTCCGCCACCGCCCTGATTCGGCAGGGACGGCGGGCAGCTCTGGCGCATCCGGAGTCACTTCTAGCGCGCTGCGGCGACGCTCTCACCGCCAAGGACGTGTTTGACGCGGCGGACGGCGGCGATGAGACGGCGCAGGCGGTGCTGGCGCAGTATTACGTCTATGTGGCCGCAGGCGTCACCGATCTGGTGAACATTCTGGGGCCGGAGATGGTGCTCATCGGCGGCGGCATCAGCCGCCAGGGCGAGCGGCTGCTCTCTCCCGTGCGGGAGTATGTGGCAGCCAATTGCTTCGGCGGTCACGACAGGCTTCCGCCGGTGATCGAGGCCGCCCGGCTGGGCAACGAAGCGGGCATCATCGGCGCCGCGGCGCTGTGACACAAAAAAAGAACGTCCCCGTGGGGGACGTTCTTTTTTTATGGGAATACCGCATAATTGGACAAGAGAGATTTGCGAGCAAATTTTGCGTACTGACGAGGCGCGGTTTCGCAGCAATACTTGCCGTATTGCAAGAAATCGCAACAAAGTCAGGGTGCAAAATTTCCGCAAAGCGCCGCCGCTTCAATTGTGCGGTGTTGCCTTATATCAGTCAATGGTACGCACAAAGCTCATGCCGCTTTTCTGCATATGCACATCCAGCCGGACGCGGTCGCCGCGGATGTAGCTGCGGGTGTACTCGTAAATGCGCCCGTCCTCCGTGCGGGTAAGCCGCTGGTGAAAGAAGGCGCAGCTGCCCGGCTCCACCCCCAGCAGCATAGAGCGGTGGTCGTCCAAAATCACCGCCTCGTAGCTCTCGTCGGCGGCAAAGGGGACGATGCCCACATGGTACAGCAGGCTGTAAAAGCTGTGGGTCTGGAGCATGTCGCGGGTCAGGTTCGGGTAGATATACTGGGGGTAGTAGCTGGTCTCCAGGATCAGCGGCTCGCCGTCCACGTTGCGGACGCGGGTAAAGCAGTACACCGGCGTGCCCTCCCGCAGCTCCATCTTCTTGCAGATGGCCGCGCCGGGAACCTCCACCGCGAAGTCCACCAGCGTGGAGGAAGGCACCTTGCCCATGGAGGACACCTCCGTGGTAAAGGAGTAGCGAACGCCCCGGCGGTTGGTAGCGGGGTCGGCCACAAAGGTGCCGCGTCCGCGCTTGCGCACCACCAGCCCCTCGTCCTCCAGCTCACCGATGGCCTGACGTACGGTATTGCGGCTGATGCTCAGGCAGCGGCACAGCTCCGCCTCGCTGGGCAGCAGCGCCCCCACCGCCAGAACGCCGGTGGAGATGTTGCGCTTGATGATGCCCACCAGCTGCGCATACAGAGGGATATCGCTGTCCAGCGACAGCGCGGTATGTAGAATCGGGTTCTGTTCCATGATCGGGTTCCTTTCCCTTGCGGTAAGTTGTACCTATTGTACCATACGATCCGGCGGAATGGTAGGGGGTCACAAAAATTTTTTATCACCCTGTCGGTTTTCCCCCACCTCGCAGGGCGGTACGCAAACAGCGCCGCTGATGCGGCGCTGTTTGCGGAACAAAAAGAAGGAAAACCTTTCGGTAGTAAGCGAAATTACTTGTGATCGACGCTGTACATGTGCTCGATCAGGCACAGCACCTTGTCGGAGTAGCCCATCTCGTTATCGTACCAGCTGACCACCTTCACAAAGGTGTCGGTCAGGGCGATGCCGGCCTTGGCGTCGAAGATGGAGGTGTGGGTGTCGCCCAGGAAATCGGAGGAGACAACGTCCTCGTCGGTGTACTCCAGAATGCCCTTCAGCTCATTCTCGCTGGCCTTCTTCATGGCGGCGCAGATGTCCGCATAGGAGGCGGGCTTGCTGAGGTTCACGGTCAGATCCACCACGGACACGTCCAGCGTGGGAACGCGCATGGACATACCGGTCAGCTTGCCGTTCAGGGACGGAATGACCTTGCCCACAGCCTTGGCAGCGCCGGTGGAGCTGGGGATGATGTTGCCGGAGGCCGCGCGGCCGCCGCGCCAATCCTTCAGGGACACGCCGTCCACGGTCTTCTGGGTGGCGGTGGTGGAGTGTACGGTGGTCATCAGGCCGTCGGTGATGCCGAAGTTGTCGTGCAGCACCTTGGCGATGGGAGCCAGGCAGTTGGTGGTGCAGCTGGCGTTGGACACGAACTGCATGTCGCTGGTGTAGGTATTCTCGTTGACGCCGCAGACGAACATGGGGGTGTCGTCCTTGGAGGGCGCGGACATGATCACGTGCTTGGCGCCGGCGGCGATATGACCGGCGGCCTTCTCCTTGGTCAGGAACAGACCGGTGGACTCGATGACGTACTCAGCGCCCACCTTGGCCCAGGGCAGGTTGGCGGGGTCGCGCTCGGCGAACACGGGGATGGACTTGCCATTGACCACGATGTTGCTGCCCTCGGCGGAGACGGTGCCCTTGAACTTGCCGTGCATGGTATCGAACTTCAGCATATACGCCAGATAATCGGCGGGGCAGAGATCATTGATGCCCACGATCTCGATGTTGGGGTGATCCATGCAGCAGCGCATGACCATACGACCGATACGGCCAAACCCGTTGATACCGACTTTAATACTCATAAAACATCTTCCTCTCTGATGGAATATCCTAAATGTATGGTATGTTTAGAATTATATGCACTTCCACAGCAAAATGCAAGCCTTTTTTCAAAACTTTTTAATTTTCACGGAAATTTGACAAATTGCTTGTATTTTTACGTTTCGTCTGGTATGATGTGGCTACACAGGGGACAGTTGGCACGGTTGGCGGCGGCGAAAGGCTGGCATGCTGACCGTGGAAGGAGGCGACGGCATGGAGGAACTGACCCAGCGGGAGAAGCTGCTGTTTGATAGACTGCCTCTGGCCGCCATGCAGCTGCGCACGGCCTTGGGCGGCATTTATTTCGGCGCCCGGAGGCTGGCCACGCCGGAGGAGCGGGAAAACGACCCGGAGCTGGACAGGAACGCTGCGGTGCTCTACCGCAGCTATTATCAGCTTTTGCGGCTGGCCAAGGATCTGGAGTCCGTGGAGCTGCTGGGGCGCGAGGAGCCGCTGCCCCGGGAAAATCTGGATCTGCTGGTATGGCTGGATGAGATCATCCGGGAATGCCAGGTACCCTTCGAGCTGAAGGGCGTAACGCTGGAGCTGCTGTGCAGCGAGCGCTACGTCATCACCGCGGTGAACAAGCGCTGGCTGGAGCAGGCCGTATGGCACCTGCTGTCCAATGCGCTGGCCGCCTGCGGCAAGGGTGGCCGGGTGACGGTGACGCTGCTGGCGCAGCGCGCCCATGTGCTCATCAAGGTGGCGGACAACGGCCGGGGCATACCGCCGGAGCAGCAGGACATGCTGCGGTCGTGGCATCTGCGCCCCGTGACGCCGGAGTATCTCACCGGCGGTCTGGGCATCGGCCTGCCGGTGGTGCATCAGGTGATGAAGCTCCACGGCGGCCAGATGCTGCTGGACAGCAAGGAGGGCGCCGGCACCACCGTAACGCTGGCGCTGCCCGCAGAGCGGACATCCGCCGTGCTCCACGAGCCAGCCATCGAGTACCACGGCGGCTTCCAGCGGGCGCTGGTGGAGCTGGCGGGCGCACTGCCGGCGGAGGCATATCTCATCAAGCAGCTTGACCAATGACATTCCGGGCGGAGGGACGACTCCTTCCGCCCTGTACCATCGGTTGACAAGGGCAAGCCTGTTGATCGATGGTACCATCGATCAACAAGGGCAGACACGGTTTTGACGGGCAGAAATGCGCCCATACCGCGTCAAGTCCCTTGACAATACGGCAGTATTCTCTGCGGGTCTTTCCTTGCCTGGACACATTTCTGCTCCGGCAAAACTGCCCGCACCTGGCAGCGATGTATTTTCGAGTGATTTTTGCTTTTTGAGACGCAGGCTTGCTGGCGCAAGCCAAGACGGAAAGAGCAAAAAGCGCCGGAAAGACACGCTGTCAGGCGTGTTTGCCCTTGTTAATCGATGGTATCCTTTCCACATTTTGCATGTTTTATTCGGAGCGATCACTATGAGCGAAAAGAAAAAGGTGCTGGTAGCCATGTCCGGCGGCGTGGACAGCTCTGCCGCCGCCGCGCTGCTGGTGCAGCAGGGCTATCAGTGCGACGGAGCCATGCTGAAGCTGGCGCCCAACGAGGACAGCCGCTGCTGCTCCGCCGACGATGCGGAGGACGCGCGGCAGGCGGCCGCCCGGCTGGGCATGCGCTTTTATGTGTTCAACGAGACGGCGCGGTTCCGGCGCTGCGTCATGGACAAATTCGTGGCGGAGTACGGCGCGGGGCGCACGCCCAACCCCTGCATCGACTGCAACCGGGAGCTGAAATTCGGCGCGCTGCTGGACAGGGCGCTGACGCTGGGCTACGACTATATCGCCACCGGCCACTATGCGCGGGTGGCTCTTGATGAAACGACCGGCAAGTACCGGCTGCTGCGGGGCGCGGAGCGGCGCAAGGATCAGAGCTATGTGCTCTATCAGCTGACCCAGCGGCAGCTGGCGCACCTGCTGCTGCCGGTGGGCGACTACGACAAGCCCGCCATCCGGGACAAGGCACGGCAGGCCGGGCTGGACAACGCCGACAAGGGCGACAGTCAGGATATCTGCTTCGTACCGGACGGAGACTATGTGGGCTTCCTGCGGCGGGAGGGTCTGCCGCTGACGCCCGGCGACTTCGTGGACAGGGACGGACGCGTTCTGGGGCGGCACAAGGGACTTCCCTGCTACACCGCCGGCCAGCGGAAGGGACTGGGCGTAGCCGCCGGGAAGCATGTGTACGTCCTGTCCAAGAACGGCGCGGACAACACCATCCTGCTGGGCGACGACGCGGAGCTGTACGCCTCCTCCCTGCTGGCCTCCCATGTGAACTGGATCAGCGGCGAGACGCCCGCCCAGCCGGTGCGCTGCGCCGCCAAGACCCGGTATAGCCAGACGGAGGCGCCCTGCACCGCCTATCCCCTGCCGGACGGCGGGCTGCGGGTGGTGTTCGACCAGCCCCAGCGTGCCATCACGCCGGGGCAGGCGGTGGTGCTGTACGACGGAGACGTGGTGCTGGGCGGCGGCACCATCGAAAAAAGCGAATAAATATCCCCCGGCCTAGCCGGGGGTATTTCTTAGACGGGCGAAGCCCTATGTTACCAGCCACGCCTCATGCGGCGTTAGTACGACTTGCCATTTGCATAGGCTGTCCTACCCACGCCGGTATAAGTCCGGCACCTTTTCATTCTTATATAGCCGTCATCCCTAACACTTATGCTTTTTCTTCTGCCTAATTATCTCAACAGCAATCTTTACTTCTATCACACAACTTGCTAAACTGTTTCTGCCACTTCATTCTTGAATGGCCTCCCTTTGTTTTGTAGTTTGCAGTTGCCAGACCGCATCTCTACTATAACAGAGGGAGTTTTATTTTCCCTCATCGGCAGCAGCCTCTTTTGAACCACTCGCCCAGCGAGTGGTTTTCGGGATACAAAAAGGCATCCCCCGGCATGTACCGGGGGATGCGGTGCGTTATGGGGGACTGTCTCACTCAGTGACGGTGAGGGTGGGGTGCATGAGGGGGTCAAAGGTGGCGAGGACGCGGTCTCCCTCCACGATATATTCGCTCCACAGGCGGATCTCGGCGCAGCGCTGCACCCGGTAAAGGGTGATGCTGTGGATAGGCGTGGGTTCGGAGTAGGCTTGGTCGCGGCAGTAGACATCGGTACTCTCGTCGCCGCGGAAGACGACGCAGAGGTCGTCACACTGGAGCACACCGGGTATGTCGCAGCTGCCGGTGTAAACGTTCTTGCGCAGCTGGCCATGGAAGGAAACGGGAACGGTCTCGATGGCAGAATCGAGCGGGCTGGCATGGTACAGGCCGGTGCCGTCGAAGTCGATGGCCACGCCCCTGTCCCGGCAGGCGAAAATAAGTACGGCGGTGAACAGCAGCAGGATGGGAAGCCAGACCTTGCGGGATGTCCATATCTGTCGCATGGGGAGCCCTCCTTTACAGTGTTGTACCTGCTGCAAGTATACCATCAGGCGGGGAGAAAATCAACAAAAAAACGCGGCACGATGTGCCGCGTTTTTATCCGCTTAAAAGTGCGTTTCCACGAATTTGTTGAACTTTTTCACGTCCATCTCGTCCTTGTAGGTGTTCTTGAAGCGCTTCACCGTCTCGCTGTTGTACTGCACCAGCGCGCGATACTTCAGCATACCGGCCACCAGACCCACGCCGCCGCAGATGTAGCCCCACGGCTCGGACTTGGTGCAGGTATACGCCAGCACCGCCAGCAGCAGCAGCGAGATCACCACACCGGCGATCTGCTTTTTGGGGTGGATGCGATCCACGGCCTCCTGCGTCACCACGCCCTCCTGCACCATGGCCTTGGCGAACTGCTTCTGGACACCGAACAGGCTGGCCGCCTGCAGCATCATGGGTGCCACCACGAAGAACGCAAAAAACGTATCGACTACGCCGATGATCAAAATACCGAAATCTCCCATTTTCTCCCTTACTCCTCCTGTGCAGACTGGTTTTTGAATATGATGCGCATATCGCTTCGCGCCGTGGCGTACAGCATGTGGCTGTAGCACAGCGAGAATTCCACAATGTCGCCCACCTGCAAGCGCCGGGGGCAGTCCTCCACATCCACGATGCAGTGGTCGGAGGAGCCGCCGATGACCGTCAGCCCCGGCTCCCGGGGGATCAGGCTCTCCAGCTCGCCCACGTCGGCGCGTCCCAGCGCCAGTATCGCCCGGCGGCGGATGCCCCGATCCTCGTAGACGGGCTTGCGGCCAAAGGCGTCGATGGCGAATTCCCCGATGGGATAGGTGGGCTTGTCCTTGACCTCCACCACCTCGGCGCGGAGCGTCAGCGCGTCCATGCGCAGATAGTCCATGTCGCGGATGCCCCAATCCACCTGCAAGTCCTTGCCCAGCAGGATGGCCTCACCGATACGCAGGTGGTTCACCCCGGCGGGCATGGTGCCCCAGTGTACCAGCGTGAAGGAGCTGGTGGCGCCGCCGGAGACGATCTCCAGCTTCCGCCCGATGCGCTGCTCCACCTGCCGCGCCAGCCCCACAAGCTCGTTCATCTTCTCCGGCGTGGGCTTGGTGGAGCCGTAGCAGGTCAGATTGACGCCGATACCCGCCAGCTGCACATGGGGCAGGTCGCGCTCCACGCGCTCGCACACGTCCACAAGCTCCTTTTTGTCCCAGAAGCCCTCCCGCAGGTCGCCCAGATCGGTCATGACGATAACGCGGTGGGTCTTGTTCTGCCGGAGGCACTCCTCCTCCAGCGCCAGCAGCGTAGGCCACTCGCTTTGCAGAGACGTTTCGCACAGTGCCACCACGTCGGGCAGCTCCGTCAGTCCGGGGATGCGGATCAGCAGCCACGGCCCCGGCACCCCGGCGGCGCGGCACTTGACCACCTGCTCCAGCCGGCTGGTGCCCAGCTCCGCCGCTCCGGCAGCGCGCAGCACACGCGCCGCCTCCGGCATGCCGTCCACACCCTTTACCACGCCGCACACGCGGATACCCATTCCGCGGCAGCGGGAGATCACGGCGTCCGCGTTGCTCCGCAGAAGTGCCAGATCAAATTCCAATTGGGGATACTGCCGCACAGCGACACCTCCTGTTTATGTTCCATACGAATTAAATTTAATTTCAATAGAAATACAATAGCAATATTGTATCACAAGTCCGGCAGTTTGTCACACCTTTTCGCAAAATTCCCCCCTGCTTGTTTGCCCCAGGCAAAAAAAGAAAGCCCCGCAGGGCTTTCTTTTTTGATGTACGGATGTCTTACTTGGCAGCCATAGCCTTGTTGGCCTCAGCCATTTCCTGGAAGATGCCAGCGTGCTTCTTGCTGACGATCGCCCTGATGACCAGCAGGGTAGCAACCATCAGGATGCAGGCAATGATCAGGCAGATAACCACGTTCTGGATCAGACCGGCCAGAATGAAGCTGACGAAGGTCACACCGGAAACCGTCAGAGCATAGGGCAGCTGGGTGAACACGTGGTTCAGGTGGAAGCAGTGGGCACCGGCAGAAGCCATGATGGTGGTATCGGAGATGGGGGAGCAGTGGTCGCCCATAACGCCGCCGGAGCAAGCCGCCGCCAGACCGATGGTGCACAGAATGGGCTGGGTATCATAATTGAACACCTGCACAACGATGGGAGCCATGATGCCGATGGTGCCCCAGGAGGTACCGGTGGCGAAGCCGATGGCAGCACCGATGATGAAGATCACGGCGGGCAGGAACTTGGCCAGATCGCCGGCGCCGGACATGGCGTTGACAACGAAGTCGGCGGAGTTCATGCCGTAGCGGGTCAGACCGCACAGCGTCCACGCGAAGGTCAGGATCAGGATGGGGGAGATCATCTGGATGAAGCCGTTGGGCACGGACTCGAAGGACTTCTCGAAGCTGATGGAGCCGCGCAGCCAGAAGTAGATGAACGTGAACACCAGAGCCAGCATGGAGCCGATGGCCAGGCCGGCGCCGGAGGAAGCGTTGGAGAACGCGCCCATGAAGTCGCCCACATACTCGCTCTCGGCATCATAGTAGCCGCCGGTGTAGATCAGACCCACGATGCAGGTGGCGATCAGCACGATGACGGGCAGCAGCAGATCCAGCACGGAGGACTTGCCCTTGGAGCCGGTCTCGTAGTCGTCGGCGCCTTCAAAAGGCCGCTCGGGAGTGGTGAACAGGTCGTTCTTGACCTGGGCGTTGTACTCGTGGGTCAGCATGGGGCCGAAATCGATATTCAGCAGAGAGATGACCACGATCATCAGCAGGGTCATCAGGCAGTAGTAGTTCCAGGGGATCTGCTTGATGAACATCTCAATACCGCTGACAGACTCGGAATTGACGTAGCCGGACACGGCGGCAGCCCAGGAGGACACGGGAGCGATCATGCAGACGGGAGCGGCCGTGGAGTCGATGACGTAGGCCAGCTTCGCGCGGGAGATCTTGTGGGACTCGGTGACGGGACGCATAACGGCGCCCACGGTCAGGCAGTTGAAGTAGTCGTCGATGAAGATCAGGACGCCCAGCAGCATGGTCATCAGCTGTGCGCCGGCACGGGTCTTAACGGTCTTGGTAGCCCAGCGGCCGAAGGCCTCGGAGCCGCCGGTCTTGTTCATCAGGTCCACCATGATGCCCAGAACCACCAGGAATACGATGATGGCGATGTTGCCGGAGTCAGAAACGGTGGTGACGATGCCGTTGTCACCCTCCACCAGCTGCACCAGCGTCTCCCAAGGCCGGAAGTTGCTGACCAACAGAGCACCAACGAGGCAGCCCAGGAACAGAGAGGAATACACTTCCTTACTGATCAGAGCCAGAACGATGGCCACGATGGGGGGCAGCAGGGACCAGAAGGTACCTGCGAACGGGGTGGTGGCGCCCTCGATCAGGATGGGAGCGTCCTTATAGCTGATGCCCAGTACGACCAGCAGCACGATAAAGACACCCAGCGCAACGAAATACGCTATCTTTGTGCTTTTCTTTTCCATGTGTGTGATTTACCTCCTCACAAATTGGTGCCACCATATTAAACTGTCTTTTTCCAATTGTCAATATTTCAGCAATCAGTGGAACGGGTAAATTTGAACAAATTATGAACCTTACTTTCTACCTTTCCAACAATTTTGAGGCTAATTAGCACGTAATTATCGCGTATATCTCTTTCTTTTCACGCATTTTATATGCTTTCTGTTAATTTTTCTTACGTATTTTGTCGCGTGTTTAACGATATTTTTGCTGCATTTTACGCCGTCTGAACGTATGTGCCAAACGAGTATTTTGTCGAAATATCGCTTTTCCCCTGCAACGGCAAAAAAAGAGACGGCGCAAGCCGTCTCTTTTTTACGTTTTCAGGATACCTTACTTAGCCATAGCCTTGTTGGCCTCAGCCATTTCCTGGAAGATGCCAGCGTGCTTCTTGGCAACGATGGCACGGATAACCAGCAGAGTGGCGACCATCAGGATGCAGGCAATGACCAGGCAGATGACCACGTTCTGGATCAGACCGGCCAGAATGAAGCTGACGAAGGTCACGCCGGCCACAGTCAGAGCGTAGGGGATCTGGGTGAACACGTGGTTCAGGTGGTAGCAGTGCGCACCGGCAGAAGCCATGATGGTGGTATCGGAGATGGGGGAGCAGTGGTCACCCATAACGCCGCCGGAGCAGGCCGCCGCCAGACCGATGGTGCACAGGATGGGCTGGGTGTTATAGTCAAACACCTGGACAACAATGGGAGCCATGATGCCGATGGTGCCCCAGGAGGTACCGGTGGCGAAGCCGATGGCAGCACCGATGATGAAGATCACGGCGGGCAGGAACTTGGCCAGATCGCCGGCGCCGGACATGGCGTTGACAACGAAGTCGGCGGAGTTCATGCCGTAGCGGGTCAGACCGCACAGCGTCCACGCGAAGGTCAGGATCAGGATGGGGGAGATCATCTGGATGAAGCCGTTGGGCACGGACTCGAAGGACTTCTCGAAGCTGATGGAGCCGCGCAGCCAGAAGTAGATGAACGTGAACACCAGAGCCAGCATGGAGCCGATGGCCAGGCCGGCGCCGGAGGAAGCGTTGGAGAACGCGCCCATGAAGTCGCCCACATATTCGCTCTCGGCATCATAGTAGCCGCCGGTGTAGATCAGGCCCACGATGCAGGTGGCGATCAGCACGATAACGGGCAGCAGCAGATCCAGCACGGAGGACTTGCCCTTGGAGCCGGTCTCGTAATCGTCAGCGCCGGCGAAGGGACGCTCGGGGGTGGTGAACAGGTCGTTCTTGACCTGGGCGTTGTACTCGTGGGTCAGCATGGTGCCGTAGTCGATGTTCAGGATGGAGATGACCACGATCATCAGCAGGGTCAGCAGGCAGTAGTAGTTCCAGGGGATCTGCTTGATGAACATCTCAATGCCGCTGACGTTCTCGGAGTTGACGTAGCCGGACACGGCGGCAGCCCAGGAGGACACGGGAGCGATCATGCAGACGGGAGCGGCCGTGGAGTCGATGACGTAGGCCAGCTTCGCGCGGGAGATCTTGTGGGACTCGGTGACGGGACGCATAACGGCGCCCACGGTCAGGCAGTTGAAGTAGTCGTCGATGAAGATCAGGACGCCCAGCAGCATGGTCATCAGCTGTGCGCCGGCACGGGTCTTAACGGTCTTGGTAGCCCAGCGGCCGAAGGCCTCGGAGCCGCCGGTCTTGTTCATCAGGTCCACCATGATGCCCAGAACCACCAGGAATACGATGATGGCGATGTTGCCGGAGTCAGAAACGGTGGTGACGATGCCGTTGTCACCCTCCACCAGCTGCACCAGCGTCTCCCAAGGCCGGAAGTTGCTGACCAACAGAGCACCAACGAGGCAGCCCAGGAACAGAGAGGAATACACTTCCTTACTGATCAGAGCCAGAACGATGGCCACGATGGGGGGCAGCAGGGACCAGAAGGTACCTGCGAACGGGGTGGTGGCGCCCTCGATCAGGATGGGAGCGTCCTTATAGCTGATGCCCAGTACGACCAGCAGCACGATAAAGACACCCAGCGCAACGAAATACGCTATCTTTGTGCTTTTCTTTTCCATGTGTGTGATTTACCTCCTCACAAATTGGTGCCACCATCCTAACGTTTTATTAACAGATTGTCAACATTTCAGCAAAGCCGGAGGCGGGTAATTTTGAACAAATTATGAATCCGATTTTCTCCCTTTTCTCCAATTTTGGCGTGTTTTTTCGAAATCTTTGCAGCATTTTTATATTCCTTTACGCCGTCTTAACGCAGTTTCCGCGGCTCTTTTTTGGAAATTTATGTTTATTTCTCGTTAACTCTACCGGGCAATATGTCAGAATATCGCTACGCTCTCTGCAAAAAAAGAGACGGCAAACGCCGTCTCTTTTCCATGTATTGGGTTCGCAGGGGATTTACTTAGCCAGAGCCTTATCCGCCTCAGCCATTTCCTGGAAGATGCCAGCGTGCTTCTTGGCAACGATGGCACGGATGACCAGCAGAGTGGCGATCATCAGCACAACGGCGATAGCCAGGTTGATGACCACGTTCTGGATCAGACCGGCCAGGATGAAGCTGACGAAGGCCACACCGGCCACGGTCAGGGCATAGGGGATCTGGGTGAACACGTGGTTCAGGTGGTAGCAGTGGGCACCGGCAGAAGCCATGATGGTGGTATCGGAGATGGGGGAGCAGTGGTCGCCCATAACGCCGCCGGAGCAAGCCGCCGCCAGACCGATGGTGCACAGAATGGGCTGGGTATCATAATTGAACACCTGCACAACGATGGGAGCCATGATGCCGATGGTGCCCCAGGAGGTACCGGTGGCGAAGCCGATGGCAGCACCGATGATGAAGATCACGGCGGGCAGGAACTTGGCCAGATCGCCGGCGCCGGACATGGCGTTGACAACGAAGTCGGCGGAGTTCATGCCGTAGCGGGTCAGACCGCACAGCGTCCACGCGAAGGTCAGGATCAGGATGGGGGAGATCATCTGGATGAAGCCGTTGGGCACGGACTCGAAGGACTTCTCGAAGCTGATGGAGCCGCGCAGCCAGAAGTAGATGAACGTGAACACCAGAGCCAGCATGGAGCCGATGGCCAGGCCCTGACCAGAGGAAGCGTTGGAGAACGCCTCCATGAATTTGTGATAGGTCTCACCCTCGGCATCGAAGAAGCCGCCGGTGTAGATCAGGCCGATGATGCAGGTGGCGATCAGCACGATAACGGGCAGGATCAGATCCAGCACGGAGGACTTGCCCTTGGAGCCGGTCTCGTAGTCGTCAGCGCCG
>ENA-UOJE01000265-UOJE01000265.1-human-gut-metagenome-genome-assembly--contig:-C23-NODE-265-length-63910-cov-70.935620_pt1 | contig 63910 bp, 56 predicted proteins | sample MGYA00242341_ERZ723888 | MGnify/ENA metagenome assembly ERZ723888 | reverse complement strand
TGGTCTTCTTGAGCATGATGCCCGAGCAGATGATAGCCGCCATGCCGATGAAGTAAGCGGAGGTCGATACCAGAGCGGAGCCGCCGAAGAGCGCGCCTGCGATCATGGCGATGAACGGTACCTTAGCGCCGCAGGGGATGAATGTTGTTGTCATTATGGTCATACGGCGGTCGCGCTCATTTTCAATGGTACGCGAAGCCATGATTCCGGGAACGCCGCAGCCGGTGCCGATAAGCATCGGGATGAAAGATTTGCCGGAGAGACCGAACTTGCGGAATATACGGTCAAGGACGAATGCGATACGGGCCATGTAGCCGCACGCCTCAAGGAATGCGAGGAGCAGGAACAAAACGAGCATCTGGGGAACGAAGCCGAGAACAGCGCCGACGCCGGCTACGATACCGTCGTTGATAAGTCCGCTGAGCCAGTCGGCCGCGCCGACTTTTTCAAGTCCTTCGCCGACGAGAACCGGAATGCCGGGCACCCACACGCCGTAAGCGGCGGGATCGGGCTCGTCGAAGCCCTTCTTTTCAAGGTACTTGACAGCGTCAACATAGGTCATGCCTACTGTTGCTTCTTTGTCAGCCTTGGAGAGGTTTGCGGGGATTGCCGAGTAATAAGCGGTCATGGCGTTGACGGCGAGGGTCTCCTCATCCTCAACATCAACCGTTGCGGTGTCCGCTGTGGGCTGATAAGCCTTCATCTCGGCAAGAGCCTTGTCGGCGTCAAAATCTTCTGCGCCGAAGTCAATGCCGGTGAATGCGCTGACAGCCTCGGTAGCTGCGGTGTAGTCGTCAGCGTCGGTCGAATAAGCCTTCGAGCCGATGCCAAGCAGGTGCCAGCCGTCGCCGAACACTCCGTCGTTCATCCAGTCGGTCGCGAACGAGCCGACAGTGACCATGGAGATGTAGTAGACGAGGAACATGATAACTGCGAATATCGGAAGTCCGAGCCAGCGGTTTGTGACGACCTTATCGATCTTGTCGGAGGTCGAGAGCTGACCGACATTCTTCTTTTTGTAGCAGGCTTTGATTATAGATGCGATATAGATATATCTCTCATTCGTGATGATGGACTCTGCGTCGTCATCCATCTCTTTCTCAACCTCTTTAATGTCGCCCTCGATGTGCTCAAGGATCGCCTTGTCGAGGTTGAGCTTTGCAAGCACCTTGTCGTCGCGCTCGAAGATTTTGATAGCGTACCATCTCTGCTGCTCCTCGGGGAGTCCGTGGACGGCGGCCTCTTCAATGTGCGCGAGAGCGTGCTCGACGGAGCCTTCAAATGTATGCATCGGGAGGGTCTTTGTGTTCTTCGCAGCCTCGATGGCAGCCTCGGCCGCAGTCATGACTCCGTCACCTTTAAGGGCGGAGATCTCAACTATCTTGCAGCCGAGCTGGCGGGAGAGCTCATCGACGTTTATCTTGTCGCCGTTCTTCTTGACGACGTCCATCATGTTGATGGCGATAACAACGGGGATGCCGAGCTCGGTCAGTTGGGTAGTGAGATAGAGGTTTCTTTCGAGGTTCGTACCGTCGATTATGTTAAGTATAGCGTCCGGGCGCTCATCGATAAGATAGTTTCTCGCGACAACTTCCTCAAGGGTGTAGGGCGAGAGCGAGTAGATACCGGGAAGGTCGGTGATGATAACGCCGTCATGCTTTTTGAGTTTTCCTTCTTTTTTCTCAACCGTAACGCCCGGCCAGTTACCGACGAACTGGTTCGAACCGGTGAGAGCGTTGAACAGTGTGGTTTTACCGCTGTTGGGGTTACCCGCAAGAGCAATGCGTAAATCCATTTTGATAGCCTCTCTTTCTTGAAATTATATCAGCTTTTCTGCGCGGGGTCTTATTCGACCTCGATCATGTCCGCGTCGGCCTTTCTGAGCGAGAGCTCATAGCCGCGCACCGTGATCTCGACCGGATCGCCGAGAGGCGCGACCTTACGGATATAGACCTCCACGCCCTTGGTCAGTCCCATGTCCATGATGCGGCGCTTTGTTGCGCCCTCTCCGTGGAGCTTGACTACCTTGACCGTTTCGCCGATCTTAGCCTGCCTGAGAGTTTTCATTGCTTATATCCTCCTTTTGTGCTTTTTCTCTTGGTGGTGTTGTGACCAATGGGGACAAATCGGTTTTGAAGTTTGCTTCAAAACTGCTCTGCATCCGAAATCAGCCGTTTATCGGGCGGTTTGTACCTATTGGGCACAACACTATATGTACTGCGCCGCAGCGCCGTCATATCATGATTTTCTTCGCCATCTCTTCGCTGATGGCAACGCGCGACTCCTTGACGTTGACTATAACATTTCCGCCCAGGGCGTTGACTACCTTTACAGTGCCGCCGACGACAAATCCGAGATTTTCGAGATGCTGTTTTACTTCCGGGCTGCCGCCTATCTTCTTGATGATATTCTCTTCGCCGACCTGCGCGAGCATCAAAGGCATCATATTGAGTCCCTCTTCCTCTTTTGTATTTCCGGGATTAGCATACGCTAACCTTGGGGCTTTAAAATTGATTAGCGCCAGCTAACCGTGATATATGGTACTCCTATAGTTGTTCCCTGTCAATAGAGTTTTTTCAATTTTTTGCCGCAAAACACAATTTCGGCGACATCCACAAACAATTAGCTTATGCTAACCGCCTGCTTTGGACATTTCAAACATATCCTCCCGCCCTTGATTTTTCCTAAGTGAAGTGATATCATACCTTTAATACATAACAATATACACACCTAAAAGGGAGGAACAGATATGCATCTTCAGGAATCGGGCGAAATGTATCTCGAAACTATATATGTGCTTTCAAAAAACGGCGTTGTACGCTCGCTCGACGTCGCCGAATATATGGGCTTTTCAAAGCCGAGCGTCAGCCGCGCCGTCGGGCTTCTCAAACAGGGCGGCTATCTTCTCATGGACAAGGACGGGTATCTGACCCTCACCGAATCGGGGCTCGATGTAGCTAAGAAAATATACGAGCGCCACACTCTGCTCTCGAAATTTCTCGTCCGTCTCGGCGTTGATGAAAAGACCGCCGCAGAGGATGCGTGCAAGATGGAGCACGACATCAGCGACGAATCGTTTTCGGCGATAAAAGAGCATATCCGCAGGAGCATGAAAAATGCCGATGAATAAAGAAATTTTTGCTTAGACCGACAGACTCGTGCTGAGAAAATTCAATCGGAATGATTATTTCAATCTGGGCGGAATATTGCAGGACGAAAAAAAACAATGTACGCCTATGAGAGCGCCTTTTCGGGCAGTGAAGTGCAGAAGATTTGCTTGAAGTAATAAAAAGAATCGATGCAGGCGAAAGCTCTGGCATTCGCTATTCAAAATATGATCTCTCGCCGCGCTTCGAGCCTCCCGAATGGGACTACAGAAAATACAATATTGAAAGCGACAACGCTCTATTCAAGGGCGAAACAGATCTTATCCGCGAGGCGTATGAGAGCTGCTGATGGCGATATTTTGCGATTCATCCACCCGTCTTCATTCAAAACAACCGACATAAAAAATCCTACCCGAGATGGGTAGGATTTTTTCACTCCCCGTCAAATCAACGGGGTTCATTTTTAATTATTATCAAAGATACTTCTTGATAAACTTATCAACTGTTGACCAATATTTTTCTGGGTCGACGGTCGAGGCCTCTGCGTGCGGTGCGCCGGGGATAACCAACTTCTCTTTGTCGCACGCGGCGGCGCGGTAGACGCGCTCCTGCATCCAGAACGGGACAAAGTCGTCCTTGTCGCCATGGATGAACAGGGTCGGCGTGACGGAGCGCGAGACCTGCTCGATGCACGAGGCTTTCTTCATATCATAGCCCGCGCGCAGCATCGTTGCGCTTCTTGCGGCGGAGAGGAACGGGAAGGTCGGCAGACCGTAAACGTCCTTCATGTTGGCTCTGCACTCGTCCCAGACGGATGTATATCCGCAGTCCTCAATAGCGCAGACGACATTCGATTCGAGCGGCTCGCCGGTGGTCATCATGACTGTAGCCGCGCCCATCGAGAGACCGAAGAGCACTATCTTCGCGTTCGCATTCTCGTTGATTATGCAGTCGATCCACGCCTTGATGTCGATTCTGTCGTTCCAGCCCATGGCGACATAGTTCGACTCGCTCGCGCCGTGGCCGCAGAGATACGGGAACAGGCAGTTGTAGCCCATCTCATGGAACCTCTTGCCGAACGAGCCCATTCTTCTGGGCGAGCCGGTGTAGCCGTGGATGACTATCACCCAGACATCGCTCGGCTCGTCTGCAAGGATTATCTCGCCGTGGACATATCCGCCGCGGGGAGTGACTATCTTCACCTTTGCGGGGCTTGCGGAGTCAAACCACTCCATGCCTTCTTTGGTGATACCGTCATACTCGTTCTTTTTCTCGTCCATTTTTTTGGCGATGGACTTTTTGCTCATGGTCTTGTTGAAAATCGCGTTGCCGACAGCAAGATATGCCGCGCCGACTGCTGCACCTGCGGAAGCGGCTGCTATAACAAGCTTTTCAGATGAACTTTTCTTTCCCACTGAAATTCATTCCTTTCATTTTTATATGAGCCTTATACAGGAGTATTCTATCATAAAAAGTCCGCAGTTGCAATAACAAAAAGCCCCTGCAAAAGAATACAGAGGCTTCGGATATGTACCCGCCGCGCGGCGGGTGAGGTTTATTCCTCGTTGAGCTTATTGCGCTTGTTCTGGGCCTTGTTCTCCTGCTGATTCTGCTGCTTGTTGTTCTGCTGCTGATTCTGCTGGTTCTGACCCTGCTTGTTCTGCTGATTGCGGTTTTCCATTGAGAGCACACTCCATAGATCCCTTCGCGGGAAAATTAGGATTTTTTCAAATCCGTTTTATATTCTTTCCCCCGGTTCGCGTTTTTATGAGCCTGAAACTAATGAAAATTTTGCCTTTTTCTGATATAATTTATAATAGAAAGCTTACGGAGGTCAGCAGATGGAAATATCCGACGAACTCATATCGCATCTCGAATCGCTCGCGCATATTGAGCTTGACATCGACGAGCGCGAGGATTGCCGCAGAGATTTTGAAAAGATAATATCATATATGGACACGCTGTCGGCGCTCGATACCGACGGCGTTGAGCCGCTGACCAATTTATCCGACACGGTGAATGTCCTGCGCGAGGATGAGACGGGCGAGACGCTCGGCGTAGAAGAGGCTCTGTCGAATGCCGCAGAAACGGCGGGCGGCTGCTTCTGCGTCCCGAAAACAGTGGAATGAGGTGCGCTATGAGAGATATTATTAAAGATTCCGCCCTCGTTCTGGCAGAAAAAATCAGGTGCGGCGAGATAAAAATCGTCGAAGTCTTAGACGCCGTATATGAATCCGAGAAGCAGAATAAAGAACTCAACTGCTTCATCACGCTCTGCCGCGAGCGCGCATATAGCAAAGGCACGGAGATACAAAAACGCATCGATGCAGGCGAATATATCTCGCCGCTCGCGGGCGTGCCGATAGGCATAAAGGACAACATCGCGGTAAAAGATGTCAAAATGACCTGCGGGTCGCGGATGCTCGAAAATTATGTGCCGCCCGTGAGTGCGACAGCGGTAGAAAAGCTCGAAGAAGCGGGGCTTATTATCGTCGGCAAGCTCAACATGGACGAGTTCGCCATGGGCTCGACGGGCGAGACTTCGTATTACGGCGCGGTGCTCAATCCCGTTGACAAAACGCGCGTGCCCGGCGGCTCGTCTTCGGGCGCGGCGGCGGCAGTCGCGGCGGGGATAGTCCCGCTCGCGCTCGGCTCGGACACGGGCGGCTCGGTCAGACAGCCCGCGGCGTTCTGCGGAGTTTTCGGCTTCAAGCCGACCTACGGCACCGTCTCCCGAAACGGGCTTGTCGCCTATGCCTCGTCATTTGACCAGATAGGCGCGATAGCGAGAAATGCCTCCGACTGCGCGGCTCTCGCGGCGATAATATCCGGGCGCGACTGCGACGATTCTACAACAGAGGATACTATCCCCGTCCGTTCGGATTTTGTCGAGTCCTATTCGCTCTGCGGCAAAATTATAGGCGTGCCGAATGAATTTATTGATAATTGCGGCGAAGATATACGCAGTGCTGTGAATAATGCGCTCAAAAAAGCTGAATCGCTCGGCGCGAGGGTTGAATATTTCTCGCTTCCGCCGCTCAAATTTGCCGTGCCCGCCTATTATATAATCGCCTGCGCGCAGGCAAGCTCGAATCTTGCGCGGTATGACGGGGTTCGCTTCGGACGGCGCGCACAAAATTCAGACGACCTGACAAAAATGTATGTCAAAAGCCGCTCCGAGGGCTTCGGGCGCGAGGTCAGGCGCAGGATAATGCTCGGTAATTTCGTGCTCAGTGCGGGATACTACGACGCATATTACAACAAGGCGCTGAGAGCGCGCAGGGTTATACGCGACACGCTTTCGGACGCTTTCAAAAAATATGATTTCATCGCGGGCGCTGTTTATCCGTCAACTGCGCCGAAGCTCGGCGAGAGCCTTGACGACCCACTGAAAACTTATATCGGCGACGCATACACCGTTCCGGCTAACCTCGCGGGGCTCCCGGCGATAAGCGTGCCGTGCGGAAAAACAGCCGCCCTTCAGCTTATGGCGGCGCCGTTCGCGGACGAGAATCTTTTGGGCGCGGCAAGATGTCTGACCCTGTAACATTTAAAAATTTACAGAGTATGATCGTGTTGAACAAGTTTGAAGACACAGCTAAACGCAGTCGGACGGCGCAATGCTTGTAAAGTTTTAGGCATTACAAGGTACTATGGGAGGCTTTCAAATGAGATACGAAACTGTTATCGGGCTCGAGGTCCACATAGAGCTGCTGACTGAGACAAAGATATTCTGCTCCTGCCCGACTGAGTTCGGCGGCGAGCCGAACACGCATGTCTGCCCGGTATGTCTCGGACTGCCCGGCACTCTGCCGACGCTGAACAAAAAAGCCGTTGAGCTTTCCGTCCGCGCGGGTCTCGCGGCGGGCTGCGAGATAACACGGATAAGCCGCTTTGACCGCAAAAATTATTTTTACCCCGACCTGCCGAAGGCTTATCAGATATCCCAGTTATATCTGTCGCTGTGCCGAAACGGCTCGGTCACACTCGACAGCGGCAAAATTATACGCATAAAAGAGATGCACATGGAGGAGGACGCGGGGAAGCTCATGCACTCCCCCGACTTAAACCGCACGCTCATCGACTGCAACCGCTGCGGAGTGCCGCTGCTTGAAATAGTCAGCGAGCCGGATATGCGAAGCGCCGAGGAGGCGGTCGAATATCTCGAAAAGCTGCGCGAGCTGATGCGCTTTGCCGGCGTTTCGGACTGTCGGATGCAGGAGGGCTCGCTGAGAGCGGATATAAATCTCTCCGTCCGCCCGGAGGGTCAGACAGAACTCGGAACGCGCACGGAGATGAAAAATCTGAACTCATTCAGAGCCGCCGAGCGCGCGATAAAAAGCGAGAGCGCGCGGCAAATATCGCTGATTGAAAACGGTGAAAATATTATTCAGGAGACCCGGCGCTGGGACGACGGCGCAGGTATGAGCTACGCGATGCGCTCAAAAGAGGACACGAGCGACTACAAATATTTTCCCGAGCCGGACATTCCGCCGGTAGTCGTTTCAACCCCCTACATTGAGAAAATCAAAAATCAGATGCCCGAACTGCCGCAGGCGAAGCGCCGCCGCTGGAGTGAAGAATATAATCTCGGCAGAGCGGACATTGACACACTGATGTCCTCGCCGTTCACGGCGGAGCTCTTCGACCGCACGGTTATGCTCTGCAAGAGCGCAAAGGACGCCGCATCGTGGATAAATGTTGAGCTCCCAGCCGTACTTCGCGGCGCGGGAATGAGCATTGAAGATGCAAAATTCAGCCCCGACTCGTTGGGCAGGCTCATAAATATGCTCTCATCAGGGGAGATAAACCGCGGCACGGCGAAAAAAGTCTTTGCAAAAATAGTGACCGAAAACGCCGACCCGGCGGAATATGTCCGAAAAAACGGACTTTCTCTGATGACCGACGCGGCGGCGATAGAGGACGCGGTCAAACGCGTTGTCGCCGAAAACGAAAAGAGCATCTCGCAGTACAGAGACGGCAAGACGCAGGCATTTCAGTATCTTATCGGGCAGTGTATGCGCGCGCTCGGCGGCAAAGCCCCGGCGGCAGCAGTCACGGAAGCGCTCAAAAGGCTGATATAAAAAATAAAACTTCCGTTTTGCGGAAGTTCATATAAACAGCAAAGGACTGCCGTTGTTCGGCAGTCCCGTTTTGTTTTCAGCTTTATGCCTCGACTTCGGTGAGGTTCAGAGTGCCCCAGCTGTCGTTATTGAGCGTGAGCACCTTGTTGTCTTTATTATACGACGCGGTGAAGGTTATCTCCGTGCCCGCCTTGAAGCCTGCGATAGCTATCTCGGGGACTATGGTCACGGTCGCGGGGTCAGCCTCGGTGTCGACCTTGTATGTACCGGAGACCGAAGTGCCGACGGAAATACCGAGGATATTAAGGTTGCTCGAATCATACTGGAAAGTGCCGTCCTCTTTGAACTCGATAGTAGCGTTGTTCTGCGAGTCGCTCCACTTGCCGACTATAAGCTTGTCAATTTTCGCTCCGCAGCCCGCAAAGGCGCAGACGATTATCGCGACAGCCATAACGAGAGCCGTCAGTCTGAGAGTCTTTTTCATTGGTGATTACCATCCTTTCTGTTTTGCCGCTTTTCTTCCATACTCATTATATCACACTTTGCTCAATTTTGTCCATAGGCGTTACAGGGTACCATTGTGTCGAAAAAAGGTATAAACAGATTATTTACATTTTTGTAAAAATAATGTATAATTTTCCTGTTGCACATATGTGCTTGCGAAAGGAGAATACAAAAATGAAGAAAAATCCGTTCAAGCGGATACTCTGCATTGTCATCGCCGCAGTGATGCTCTGCTCGGTATTTGCTTCGACCGCGGCGGCCGCCACCAAGTGCGCCTGCGGCCATTCGCCCGTTGTCATGATCTCCGGATTCGGCGCGACGATTCTCTCGGAGAAGCAGGAGGACGGCTCATTGAAGCGCGTTTTCCCGCCCGACACCAAAGAGATTCTCAAGCTCCTCGGAGTCAATGCCCCCGACCTTATCACTGGCATAATCGAGCTCCTCGCCCAGAAGGGCACGGACGGCATCGAAAAGCCGCTTCGCGACATCATCACTTCTATCGTTGAGCCGCTCAGAATGAACGACGACGGCACTTCCTATTACGACATCGTGCCGATACTCAGCGGCGCTAAAAACACGAGCCTTGAGGCGTTCACGAAGAACGGTCAGCTCGACCTCGTCCCCTACACGGGCTCGGAGTTTCTCGACATGGGGGTCATTGGCGACGAGATAGGCGACGACCATGTTTTCAACTTCCTCTATGACTGGAGACTCAGCCACGCCGATGTTGCGGCTCAGCTCCACGATTATCTCGCAGAGGTCTGCGCCCTCACCGGACACGACAAGGTCAGCGTATACAGCATCAGCCAGGGCAGCCTGCTGCTGGGCACTTATATGTATGAGTATCCGAACGACAACTATATCGACCGCGCGGTGTTCGACACTCCGCTTCTCGCGGGAAGCAACCTCGTCTCCGATCTCTACACTGACAAGCCCCTTGCATTGAACTTCGACACCACCCTCGATATTCTCAGAGCTATCCTGCACACCGAGACCGACTTCTCGTTCGTCATGGACATCATCCCTGCCGACGGCGCGAACAACATCGCCGACTACGGTCTCAAGAGCATGGTTCTCCCGAGCGTTATAAACATCCCCGCATTCTGGGAGATGTGCGACCCGGAGAATTACGAATATATCAAGTCCCTGCGCCTCGACTCCGTCAAGAATGCAAAGCTCATTGAAAAAGTCGAGAAAGTCAGAAACGGCTTCATGTCCCACATTTCCGAGACCCTCTATGCTCAGCAGAAGAAGGGCGTCAGCGTTTCGATAAAGGCTTGCTCCGGCGTTCCGCTCGCATCGGGCACCGTTGACAACAGCGACGGCATAGTCAACATGAAGTATTCCTGCGGCGCCGTCTGTGCGCCCTTCGGCGAGACTTTCCCCGCTGACTACAAGCAGGCTGTCAAGACCGGCAAGAACAACATCTCGCCCGACAGAACGGTTGACCTTTCGACCGGCTATATGCCCGAGCGCACATGGGTAGTCAACCGCCACTACCACGGTCAGGCGGAATGGGATCCCCGCACCTACTCCCTGCTCATGGATCTCCTGCTCACCGACAACATCAAGGACGCATATTCGCACATCGAATATCCCCAGTTCATGGAGAGCCTCTCTCCGACGAGCGATGTAGTCGTTCTCTTCAAGAGCACGAACTCCTCGTTCCTGCCGACTCTCTCGAAGCACCTCTTCTCCTGCAACTCCGTCATGGTCAAGAACCTGTCGAAGAAGGACAAGATAAAGATCTCTTCGATAACCTCGGAGAACGGCACGCTGAACTTCGCCCTGCCCTATCCGATAGTTCTTGAAGCAGGCGAGAGCGCCGAGATAGCCTTCACCGGAAAGGTTCCCGCGACCGAGAGCTACGACAAGATAACCGTTGCCTACAAGCGCATGACCGTCACCGGCAAGGACGCGACCCGCGACTTCGGCTTCACCGTCACCCGCAGCTATTCTGGCGTCACAAAGATCGATCTCACCCCCGCTTATATCATCACCGCTATACGCATAGCGCACGATATACGCGATATCCTTGCGCGGATAGATGCAATCTTCTCGTTCATCAACGGGATAAAATAACAATATAAAATTAAAGCGAGCGGCATAACCGAGATTATGCCGCCCGCTTTTTGTTATGCTCTTTTATCCTATAAGCTCCGCAACATACAGACTCTCGTATATGCTCCCGTCGGAGGGAGATACATATTTCCCGAGGTCAACGAGTATCGCGTCTGCTTTTCCTTTAAATTCATAGCACTTCACACCGTTGACTTCGCCTAAATACTTGCCCTTTTCGGGAACGGGGCAGATATAAGCCGTTTCGCTCACTATCCCGTATTTTTTTCCGCGAAGCTCAAAAATGCCGTCCAATATGCAGTCATAGCGCAGGACAATACCGTTTTTCTTGTCCCCTATACTCTGTTCCATGGGGATATTGTTCAGCGAATAGACGGCGATTTCCGTGCCGTTTATTTTTTCGCGGTGCAGCGGACCTAAATCGGAATCCGTCAGCGCGAGGTTGTCGCCCGCATACCCGTAAAGTCTGTGATTCCAGACCTTATATGTCGGGATGCAAACACCCGCCACGCTGCCGCCGTGGGAAACGGCCGCTGTCGTTTTCTCCGCCGTCTGCGAAACAGTCTCGCCTGGCACTTTCTTTTCGGGCTCTCCCGCTCTGTCCGTCGCGATTTGACCACCTCGCTCCGTGCCGTTTTCGGTATTCAAAGTCGAATCGGAAGCGGGAAGTCCCAGGCTTTTGCCGACTGCTAAAACGGATATGAGAACCGTGCAAGCCGCAATGCACGCCGCCGCGGCATACCAAACCTTTTTCGGATGACCCTTGGCTTTGCTTTCCCGAACACTTTGAATCGGCTTATCCTTGATTTTATCCCAGACCTCCTCCGGGGCTTTAAAACTCATTGCGTCTCTCATGAATTTTTCTGTTGATTTACGCCTCATCCGTATGCACTCCTTTTCGGTCGAAATAACGCCTCAGCTTAGTGAGAGCGTAGCCGTATTTTGAACGGACAGACAAATAGGGGAGGTTCAAAACCTTGGCGATCTCCGTCTGCTTCAGGCCGGAATACAGATACAGCGATACTATCTGCCTCTCTGTTTCGCTCAGCGTTTTCAAGGCTTCCAGCGCAAGCATCGCGTTTTCGGTCTGCTCAAAACCCTCCGTGTCACCGGGCAGCAAATCAAGGCTCTCGCTGTCTACCGTCAAAAGCCTTGCGTTTTCCTTCATGCAGTCCATGCAGCAGTTGCGCGCTATGGCGAAAATCCACGCCCTCGCATTTGTGCCGGGCTTGTAGCCGCAGGCAGACTGCATAATATTAAGAAATGTCTCCGCTTCTATATCCTCCGCGAGCTGCCTGCTGCGAACCAACGACAGCGCAAACCGAAAGATCGGATCTTTCATGTCAAGATATAATCGGCTCAGAGCGTCTCTGTCTCCCGCGGCGATTTCGCAAATACACAGATCCAACTGCCTGCCTGTCATCAATTTCACTTCCCGTCTTTGTCTTTCGTCTATATATCCGTTTGAACGGTCGGAATGCATAAAATTTTTACCTTTTCTTTTGGCACAAGCATAAAATTATCCCGCCGGGCAAAACTCGACGGGATTTCTCTTTTTCCGTTACGGGGTGAGTCTGTTCGGGCCTCTGAAGAGGAACATCGCTTCCTTGATGTGCAGTCCGAGCATGAGCATGGTCAGGCGGTCGATACCGATTCCGAAGCCGCCGTGGGGCGGGCAGCCGTATTTGAAGAATTCGAGATAGAATTCAACATCCTTCTCGAGTCCCTTCTCCTGCGCCTGGCTCTTGAGCACATCGTATCTGTGCTCGCGCTGCGCGCCGGTGGTTATCTCGACGCCGCGCCAGATGAGGTCGTAGCCCTGCGGCACGCCGTTCTCGTCGCGCATATGGTAGAATGCACGCTTCTCGGCGCTGTAGTCGGTAATGAACAGGAACTCATGGCCGTACTTCTTCATGACCCAATCGTAGCTCAGGCGCTCGGCGTCGGTCGTGAGGTCGCCCTTTTCGCTGTCGGGCACGGTATAGCCGAACTCCTTTTCGAGCTCGTCATAGAGGTCGGCGAGCTTTATGACGGGGAACGGAGTTGTCGGAACGATAACCTCCTTGCCGAACAGCTCCTCTATCTCCTCGCCGTACTTCTCCTTGACCGCTTTAAGCATATAGGTCAGCAGCTCCTCCTCCATCTTCATGACATCCTTGAAGGAGGTGATGTAGCTAAACTCAAGGTCAAAGCCGGAGAACTCGGTGGTGTGCTTATTTGTGTAGGACTTCTCGGCTCTGAAAACGGGGCCTACCTCGAATATACGCTCAAAGCCGCTCGCCATGGCCATCTGCTTATAGAACTGCGGGCTCTGCGCAAGATAGGCGAGGCGGTCAAAATACTTGACCTCAAAAACCTCCGCGCCGCTCTCGCTCGCCGCGCCGATGAGCTTGGGGGTGTGTATCTCGATAAAATTACGGTCTATAAGGAATTCGCGCATGGCGTTGACCATGACGGTCTGAACCTTGAACATGAGCTGATTTTCGTCGGTGCGAAGGTCGATCCAGCGATAGTCAATGCGCTGGTCGATGCTCGAACGCTCGACGCCCGGGCGCTTCTTGGTCGCAGGGATCTCCTTGCGCACTATCGGCAGTGCGTCGGCTATCGACTCTGCGGTTATCGACTCGGGGATAATCTCAATTCCGCCCATCTTGACGAAATCGTTCTCGACGGCGGTGCCGACGACCGAGATAACGGAATCCTGTGTCAGAGTCGCTATCACGGGGCAGAGCTCCGGCAGCTTCTCTTTCTCGACGGTTATCTGGATTTTTCCGGTGATATCCTTGAGCACGATGAAAGCCATATACTTGCTGTCGCGCAGGTTCTCGACAAAGCCCTGAACGAGCACGGGTTTGCCGAGATTATTTTTGATGTCCGCAATGTAAGTTCTCTCCATTATCTGAGCCCTCCAAAGAGATTTGATATATCGGCAGCGTTGAGATCTCCGTCGTTGATGCTGTCCGCAAAGGCGTTTGCCGCAGCCTGAACGAGAGCCGACGAGAATTCATCGCTGAAGTTTTCGATTGAAAAAGCGGTCTTTTCGCCGTTTTCCATGTTCTTGACGAGGACTTCGCCCTTGGCGATATCGTCGTCGCCGATAACGCAGGTGAAGCGCGCGCCCAGTTTGTCGGCGTATTTCATCTGAGCCTTGACCGAGCGTCCCGCGACGTCAAACTGCGCGCTGACTCCGTCTGAGCGGAGATCCGTGCAGAGCTTCGCCGCAATGAGCGAAGCGGCGTCGCCGATAGAGCCGATATAGATATCGCACTTCTGGTCGCCGGGCAGCTCAATGCCCTGAGCCTCGATGACGCTGAGCAGGCGCTCAAGTCCCATTGCGAAGCCGAGCGACGGGGTGTGCTGACCGCCGAGCTCTTCAATGAGTCCGTCATAGCGTCCGCCGCCGCCGCAGACAAGTCCGTCGGTCTTGTCGTTGTGCGAGACGAATTCGAAAACGGTCTTTGTATAGTAATCAAGTCCGCGCACGATGTGCGGGTTGACAACATAGTCTATCATCAGCGCGTCAAGATAGCTCTTGACTTTCTCGAAATGCTCGCGGCACTCGTCGCAGAGATAATCGAGCATAACGGGTGCGCCCTCGGCTATCTTCGAGCAGACGGGGCTCTTGCAGTCAAGAATACGCATGGGGTTGCGCTCGAGCCTGTCGAGGCAGGTACCGCACAGCTCGTCTTTATACTGCTCAAAATATGCCTTGAGCGCCTTGTGATACTCGGCGCGGCAGGTCGGGCAGCCGATCGAGTTTATCTCGAGCGTCAAGTCCTCGATTCCGAGGAAAGCGAATATTTCGGCAGCGAGGGAAATTATCTCGGCATCGGCGGCGGGAGCCGGAGTGCCGAAGACCTCAACGCCGAACTGGTGGAACTCCCTGTATCTGCCGGACTGCGGCTTCTCGTAGCGATAGCACGAGGTTATATAGCAGGTCTTCTGCGGCAGGGGCTCGTTGAAAAGCCCGTGCTCCAAAAATGCGCGCGCAGCGCCCGCAGTGCCCTCGGGTCGGAGCGTTATAGAACGTCCGCCCTTGTCGAGAAAAGTGTACATCTCCTTCTGCACGACATCGGTGGTGTCGCCGACGCCGCGGGCAAACAGCTCCGTATGCTCGAACACGGGAGTGCGAATCTCCTTGAAGCCGAAACGCGAGGCTATATCGAGCAGGGTATTTTCAAGAAAGCGGTTTTTATAGCTCGCCGCGGGCAGCACATCCTGAGTGCCCTTGACAGCTTTCGTAAAAAGAGCCATGTTTTTGTTCCTTCCATAAAAACATTAAATCCCGCCGTTGGCGGGATGAGCGAAAAAGCTCCGGAAAAAGCCGCCCGGCGGGAAATACCGCCGGGGCGGGTCAAAGCTTATTTCGGGTTGACTATATCGCGCCAATCAAGGTCGCCGCGCGCAAGGCTGTGAATAAGAGCCTCGGCGGTGGCTATATTGGTGGCAACGGGGATGTTGTGCACGTCGCAGAGTCTGAGAAGATTTGCTTCGTTGGGCTCGTGCGGCTTGGGTGTGAGCGGATCTCTGAACATGAGCAGAAGATCGATCTCGTTGCAGGCTATTCTGGAAGCTATCTGCTGGTCGCCGCCCTGACTTCCGCTGAGGAAGCGCTGAATCTCAAGTCCCGTTGCCTCGGCTACGAGCTTGCCCGTAGTGCCGGTCGCGCACAGGGAATGGCGGCTCAGGATACCGCAATAAGCTATACAGAACTGGGTCATAAGTTCTTTTTTTGAGTCGTGAGCCATGAGAGCGATGTTCATTGTGTATCCCCCTTTTCCGAGTTGTTGACTTCGCTGGTCATGTTAATATCATATCAGAGAAACCGGGTTATGACAAGAGTTATTTGTAACTTCTTACAAAATTTTAATAAAAACCCGACCGATTATTCCTCTGTTTCGGAATTTTCGCTGTCTTCGGCAGGTGACACTTCCTCAGCCGCGGTTTCTTCCGGCTTTTCCTGATCTTCCTCGCTCGGAGTGCAGGCGACGGTAACCAACTGCTCGCCCTCGGACACACGCATGACTCTGACGCCCTTGGAGGGTCTTGCAAATGTGCTTATCTGTGAGACAGGGATGCGGATTATAATGCCGTCGGACGAGATGAAGATGACATCCTCGCTCTCGTCAACGACCGCTATCGCGGCAACGTCGCCGTAGGTCTCGGTGCGGTAGTTTATCGTACCCTTGCCGCCTCTCGACTGGAGTCTGTAATCCGAAGGTTCGCTGCGTCTGCCGTAGCCGGTGGTACTGACTGTGAGGACAGCCTTTGCATCGTCGAGCACTTCCATGCCGACAACCTCGTCGCCCTCGCGCAGCTCAATCGCCTTGACGCCGCGCGCCGTTCTGCCGAGCGGTCTCGCGTCGTTTTCATTGAAGCGGATGCCCATGCCCTTGCGCGTGGCTATGAGCAGGTCGTCGTTGCCGGAGGTCAGGCGCACCCATGCGAGCTCGTCGTCATCGTCGAGATTTATCGCGATAACACCGTTCTTGCGGACGTTGCGGTAAGCGTCGAGGCTCGTGCGCTTGATGATACCCTTGCGCGTGACCATGCAGAGGAACGCATCGGGGTCATATTCGGGCACTCTTATCATCGCCGACACCTTTTCGCCCGCTTCAAGGGGCAGGAGGTTGACTATATTCATGCCCTTGCTGTTTCTCGAGCCCTCGGGCACTTCATAGCCCTTGAGACGGTAAGTCCTGCCGCGGGTGGTAAAGAACATGACATAATCGTGGGTCGAGCAGGTAAACATGGTCTTTGCCACATCCTCCTCGCGCCTTGTCATGCCCTTGACGCCTCTGCCGCCGCGGTGCTGGATCGTGTATGCGTCGGCGGGGATACGCTTGATATAGCCGAGGTTCGTCATAGTGAACACGCAGGTCTCCTCGGGGATAAGATCCTCGATATCGACCTCGCCGCTAACATTTTCAATGACGGTGCGGCGGTCGTCGCCGAACTTCTCGGCGATGGCGCCGGTCTCCTCGCGGACTATAGTAAGTATTCTCGACTCGTTCGAGAGAATATCTATAAAGTCGGCTATCTTCGCCTTGAGCTGAGCCATCTCGTCCTCGACCTTTATGCGCTCGAGTCCGGTCAGCTGGCCGAGTCTCATCTGGACTATCGCCTGCGCCTGAATCTCATCGAGACCGAAGCGGTTCATGAGCGCTTCGCGTCCCTCGGGGACGCTGTTCGATGCGCGCAGGATAGCTATGACCTCGTCGATGAAATCAAGCGCCGTGAGCAAGCCCTCAAGAATATGGGCGCGCTCCTGAGCTTTTTTCAGATCGTACCTTGTGCGGCGGGTGACTATCTCGCACTGGTAGTCTATATACTGCTGAAGAATCTGCTTAAGGGTGAGTATCTTCGGCTCGCCGTTTACGAGGGCGAGCATAATCACGCCGAAGGTAGACTGGAGCTGAGTGTAGGTATAGAGCTGATTCAAAACTACCTGCGGATTCGCGTCGCGCTTCAAGGTGATGTCGATGTGCATACCGGAGCGCGAGGAATAGTCGTGGATATCGGATATGCCCTCGATGCGCTTATCCTTGACGAGATCCGCCATGCTCTCTATGAGCTTCGCCTTGTTGACGCCGTAGGGTATCTCGGTGACAACTATCTTGTGGCGGTCGCCCTTTGTCTCGACTATCTCGGCGCGGGCGCGGACTATAATTTTGCCGCGGCCTGTGCCGTAGGCGGCGCGTATGCCCGCTCTGCCCATGATTATTCCGCGGGTCGGGAAATCGGGGCCTGGCAGATGAGTCATAAGCTCCTCGAGAGTCGCGTCGGGGTTATCTATCAGGCAGTTCATGGCGGCTACGACCTCGCGCAGATTGTGCGGAGGAATATTTGTCGCCATACCGACCGCTATGCCGACGGAGCCATTTACAAGCAGATTCGGATATCTCGACGGGAGCACCGTGGGCTCCTTGAGTCGGTCGTCGTAGTTCGGGATAAAATCGACCGTGTCCTTGTCGATATCCGTCAGCATTTCGAGAGAGAGCTTTTTGAGCTTTGACTCGGTGTAACGGTAGGCGGCGGGCGGGTCGCCGTCGACGGAACCGAAGTTGCCGTGGCCGTCAACGAGCGTATATCTCATGGAGAAGTCCTGCGCCAAACGCACCATGGCGTCATAGACGGAGGCGTCGCCGTGAGGATGGTAGCGGCCGAGCACCGAACCGACCGTGTCCGCGCATTTGCGGTACGGCTTGTCGGGATAGAGGCCGTTTTCGTACATGGTGTAAAGTATGCGTCTGTGGACGGGCTTCAAGCCGTCACGCACATCGGGCAGAGCACGCGAGGTGATGACCGACATGGAGTAATCCAGAAAGGATTTACGCACTTCTCTATTGATCTCGACATTGATTATTTTTTGTTCGTTATATGCTTCGTCAAAGCTCACAGAGATCTACTCCTTTCCGTTATATATCCAGGTTCTGGACGTATTTTGCATTGGTTTCGATGAACTCGCGGCGCGGCTCGACCTTGTCGCCCATAAGAATGGAGAAGGTCTCGTCCGCGAGCATCGCGTCCTCTACATTGACACGCAGCATCGTGCGGAAGTCGGGATCCATTGTCGTCTCCCAGAGCTGCTCGGCATCCATCTCGCCGAGACCTTTGTATCTCTGGATATCGCAGCTGCCCGAGCCGCCGAACTCCGCCATGAACTGGTCGCGCTCCTCGTCGGAGAAAGCGTATCTTATCTTCTTGCCCTTGCTGACTTTGAACAGCGGGGGCTGAGCGAGATAGACATGACCCTGCTCGATAAGCGGGCGCATATAGCGGAAGAAGAAGGTCAGCAGTAGCGTTCTGATATGCGCGCCGTCGACATCGGCATCCGCCATGATAACTATCTTGTTGTAGCGAAGCTTTGTTATATCAAACTCGTCGCCGATTCCGGTGCCGAGGGCTATGACAATAGGCATGAGCTTCTCGTTGCCGATAACTCTGTCGAGTCTCGCCTTTTCGACGTTGAGCATCTTGCCCCAGAGGGGAAGAATCGCCTGGAAGCGTCTGTCGCGTCCCTCTTTTGCGGAGCCGCCTGCAGAATCTCCCTCGACGATGTAGAGCTCCGTGCGCTCTGCGTCGCGCTCGGTGCAGTCGGCAAGCTTGCCGGGCAGGGAGTTTGAATCGAGAACGGATTTGCGGCGAGCCAGTTCGCGCGCCTTTCTCGCAGCTTCTCTTGCGCGCGAAGCGTCGAGAGCCTTCGAGAATATCGCCTTTGCGACTGCGGGATTCTCTTCAAAATAGGTCATCAGCTTCTCATAGACCGTTGTCGAGACGAGCTGGGTTATATCGGTGTTGCCGAGCTTGCCCTTTGTCTGTCCCTCGAACTGAGCCTCGGTGAGTTTGACGCTGATAACGGCAGTCAGTCCCTCGCGGACATCGTCACCCGAGAGCTTCTTGTCGCCGTCTTTGAGAATGGAATATTTGCGTCCGTAGTCGTTGAAAACGCGGGTCAGAGCGGTCTTGAAGCCGGTCTCATGAGTACCGCCGTCAACGGTGTGGACGTTGTTTGCAAACGAGAGCATTGTCTCGTTGTAGCTGTCTGTATACTGCATGGCGATCTCTGCGCTTCTGTCGCCGTGCATGGCGGAGAAATGGATCGGCTTTTCATGCAGGGGAGTCTGACCGCGGCTTGTGGTCAGATAATCGACGAAGCTCGAAAGTCCGCCCTCGTAGCAGTAGGTGTGCTCGATAATATTATCGGGGTCGCGCCTGTCCGCAAGGGTTATGCACAGTCCCGCATTGAGGAACGCGGACTCGCGCAGGTGCCTTTCAAGGGTCTCGAAATCATAGACCGTGGTCTCGCGGAAAATCTCGGGATCGGGCTTGAAGCGTATAGTCGTGCCGGTCGCCGACGAGGTGCCTATCTCCTTGAGGTCATAGTCGGGATGACCGCCGTTCGAGAAGCGCTGCTGATAGACATGGCCGTTCTGCGCAACTTCAACTTCGAGCCACTCGGACAGGGCGTTGACGACGGACGAGCCGACGCCGTGCAGACCGCCGGAGACCTTGTAGCCGTTGCCGCCGAACTTACCGCCGGCGTGCAGGACGGTCAGAACGACCGTCACGGTGGAGATGCCCATCTTTTCGTTCATGCCCACAGGGATACCGCGTCCGTTATCCTTGACGCTGATAACATTGCCCGGGAGTATCTCAACATCGATATTCGTGCAGAAGCCCGCAAGAGCTTCGTCTATGGAGTTGTCGACTATCTCATACACAAGGTGGTGCAGACCGCGCGGGCCCGTCGAGCCGATGTACATACCGGGGCGCTTGCGGACCGCCTCAAGTCCCTCAAGAACCTGAATCTGGCTCGCGTCGTATTCCTCGGTGACCTTTGTATTCATATCCTTGTCAAGCTCAATGTCTTCGTCGAGCACGAGCTCGTCCTGATTCTCGGCGTTCTCTTCAAGGATCTCGTTGTTCTCATTGTTATCCAAAGCTTTCATCCTCCTTCTCCAAAGCTCTTGCCCCTAATCACTGATTTGCCAGGGTGGAGAACATATTCTTTTTCTTCTTTTTCTTTTTGGGCTTGTACTTCGGCGGATTTTCGAGCCTCATTCTCGCGCTCTTGGACTTCGCGAGATACTTGTTGACCTGGACAACGGGAGAGATCATGTCCGCGCTCATGTAGTCGACGCAGTTTGCGAGCAGATCCTGATCGTTGTTGAGCTCGCCGAGGACGGTGACGGCTATGATGCTCTGAATCTCGTTCGTGCCGTCGTCATAAATCTCGTTGAGGAGATTGAAGAGCTTTCTCATCTTCTGCGGGTCGTTCTCTTTTATGACCTTGATAACCACGGGAGCGGCGTGATTCTTGAAGAAATCCTCGGGCAGGAACTCGCCGTAGGTCTCAATATTCTTTCTGTATTCGTCGCGCAGCTCGGGATAGATAACGCTCAGGCGGTTTGCGAATGTGTTCGCGTCATAGCACGCCTCGCCGCTCTTTGCCGCAGCTTTCGATACGGGGGTGGGGAGCTTCACTTTTTTCTTATCGGCTGTGCCGTTCTTGCCGAAGCTCTCTTCGATAAGCTCGGCATACTCGTCCGAGATAAACTTGATGTCCTTGTCGTCGGCGGTCTCAACGTCGAGCAGAGAGTGAGCGATCTTCGCGAAATCCGTCTCGTTCGCGCCCTCTTTCTGCGCCCAGAGCAGGGCTATTTTGTTGTCGTAGTGCTCGATACGCAGAGCCTTGTTGTCGCCGGAAAAATCCATAACGGCGCGTCCGCTCGTGACGGAGACGGGGATACCGTCGGAGATATCTGCGGGAGTGGTGATTCTGAAGCCGCACTTCGTGAGGGTCGGCTCGAGGTTCTTGTAGATGTCGTTCATCGCTATACGGATATCGATCATAACTGTTCTCCTTAAAAAATACTCTGCACAGAGTATATATTATATATACTAATATAATATATCATAATATCGGCGCGTTTGCAATGCTCTAACAGAAAAATAATGCGCCCGTTTTCAAATAAAACGGGTTGACGAAAGGCGTATAACTGTGGTATTATAAAAAATCAAAAGAACGAGGTTTTTCATAGCCTCAGAGCAAGAAAGAAAAGGACTTTTCCGATGGAAAAAAAGGTGTTTATAAACATTGAGGACAGCCACTCCGGGCATGACGACAGCTACTCGTCGCAGACGAGCACGCAGGGCGTTCTGCGCCTGCTCGAAAACGGCTACGAGCTCTCATATGAAGAGCCTGCCGCCGAGATGGAGGGCTGCGTGACCACCCTGCTCATAGAGGACGGCGGACTCGTCACAATGACGAGAAACGGTGCATATACTACACAGATGGTCATGGAGCGCGGCAGGCGCCACGTCTGCCATTATGCGACACCGTTCGGCGATATGCTCCTCGGCATATTCGCCAAAAAGGTCGAGTCGTCCGTGACGGAGGATGGCGGAGAGCTGCTGCTCAACTACACTATCGATGTCAACGCGGATCTTGCCGCGTCGAACGAGCTGAAGATAACGGTCAGCGGACAGTAAAAATGACGGTTTGCCCGCAGAAACTGCGGTTACACGAAAGGATGGATAAATTTTATGTCAGTGCTTGTAAAACAGGTCGAGGATAAGCTCTGCGAGCTTGTCAGGGACGCCGCGAAAAAGGCGATGGCGGCAGGTGAACTGCCCGAAGCCGAGCTCACGGATTTCAAGGTCGAAATCCCGGCGGACAGAAAGAACGGCGACTACTCCACAAACGCCGCAATGGCGTGGGCGAGAGCTTTCAGACGCGCGCCCGCTATGATAGCCGCGGCTATAACAAAGAACATTGACCTCGAGGGCACCGCATTCTCATCCTGCGAGGCGGCGGGTCCCGGATTCATAAACTTCCGTCTCGCCGACCGCTTCTATTCGGAGATTCTCATGGATATCCGCAAAAAGGGCAGCGACTACGGCCGCTCCGACTTCGGCAAGGGCGAAAAGGTAAATATCGAGTTCGTCTCCGCCAATCCGACAGGACCGATGCACATGGGCAATGCCCGCGGCGGCGCTCTGGGTGACTGCCTCGCGGCGGTCATGGACTTTGCAGGCTACAATGTCAGCCGCGAATTCTATATCAACGACGCCGGCAATCAGATCGATAAATTCGCCCTCTCGCTCGATATCCGCTATCAGCAGATATACAAAGGCGCCGACGCGCCCGAGCTGCCAGAGGACAGCTACCACGGAGAGGACATAGCCGTGCGCGCCAGGGAATTTGCCGATGTCTACGGCGACAAATATATCTCCGAGAGCGAGGAAGTCCGCCGCAAGGCGCTCGTCGATTTCGCGCTGCCGAAGAATATCGACTCGATGCACGAGATACTTTCAAAATACAGGATAGAATACGACACATGGTTCAAGGAGAGCACCCTGCACAACGGCACGGAGCTTCGCGATACCATAGAGCTGCTCAAAGAAAAGGGACTCACCTACGAGCTTGACGGCGCGCTGTGGTACAAGAACATCGAGGTTCAGACAAAGCGCCTGCTCGCCCAGGGCAAAACGCAGGAGGAGATCGACAAGCTCGGTCTCAAGGACGATGTTCTTATCCGCCAGAACGGCAACCCGACCTATTTCGCAGCGGATATCGCATATCACCGCAACAAGCTCGCCGTCAGAAAGTTTGACAGGGCGATAGATGTCTGGGGTGCAGACCACCACGGTCATGTCGCCAGAATGAAGGGCGCACTCGACGCGATAGGTCTCGACGGCGACAAGCTCGACATAATCCTCATGCAGCTCGTGCGCCTGACGAGAAACGGCGAAGTCGTGCGCATGTCCAAGCGTACCGGCAAGGCGATAACCCTTGTCGACCTGCTCGAAGAGATACCGATAGACGCGGTGCGCTTCTTCTTCAACCTCCGCGAGCCCGCAACGCAGATGGAGTTCGACCTCGATCTCGCCGTCGCCGAGAATTCGCAGAACCCCGTTTACTACTGCCAGTACGCCCACGCGAGAATTTGCAGCATCCTGAGAAAGCTCAAGGAGCAGGGCTGTGACATCCCCGAGTGCACGCCCGAGCAGCTAGACCTGCTCACCGCACCCGAGGAGCGCGAGATAATCAGGCACTTAGCGTCGCTCACCGACGAGATTGTCCTCTCCGCCAAAAACTATGATCCCGCGCGCATCACGCGCTACTGCATCGACCTCGCGACCCTCTTCCACAAGTTCTACAACGCCTGCCGCGTCAACTGCGACGACAAGAACTTGAGTGCGGCGAGAATATATCTGTGCCTGTGCGTCAAAGAGGTTCTCAAGAACATCCTGGCCCTGCTCAAAATAAGCGTACCGGAGAGAATGTAAAAAACAGAATTATAAAAAATCATTCCGCAGGGGCCCGGCGTTCCTGCGGAATATTAAAATGCGGAGTTTTTCCTGCATACAAGCGGCAGAAGGCTGTAATCGAGCGATTGTAGGGGCAGATATTATCCGCCCGCGAAATTATCACAATTTTATTAGCATGCATTTGTAGGGTGCGGCGACTCGACGCACCGCTGCCGCGTGAGCGGCACGATAAAAATATGCCTCCTACTTTTGCGTCCAACTATAATTAAAACTTTTATACTTCTCGCGTTTCGGCATTTTCTTTTTATTTGAAAAAGAAAACGCCTGCAAAAGAAAAGCAAACTGTGCCCACAAAAAGGCACGCAAACTCGCTTCTCTCAATCAGCTTATCAAATACTGCGACTCGGCTATTGGAATCCTGATTAAAAACAGCAACTGCCAAGCGGCGTTTTAGCTTGATTAACGGTCAATCCGAACTGACAGCGAACAATGGCAACCGTTAACCTGTATCCACTTCCATGTATTCACTCAACTACCCCCGGAGGTTATCATGACAAAGCTTCTGATAAAACTCTTTATCAAGGACAGCGAAAAAACCGACGACCCTGCCGTGCGCTCGCGCTACGGCACACTCAGCGGCATCGTCGGCATACTGTGCAACATTCTGCTGACCGCCGCAAAGTTCATTGTCGGCTCGGTAACGGGCAGTATAGCCATAACCGCAGACGCCGCGAACAACCTCTCGGACGCTGGCTCGTCCGCGGTGACGCTCGTCAGCTTCCGTCTGGCAAATAAGCCCGCCGATGACGAGCACCCGTTCGGCCACGGCAGGATAGAATATGTCTGCGCGCTGATAGTCTCGTTTATCATACTGCTCATGGGCGGCGAGCTGATCCGCTCGTCGGTAGCCAAAATTCTTCACCCGGAGCCGCTCCAGTTCAGCATGACTGCACTCATAGTGCTCCTCGCCTCGATCGGAGTCAAAATATGGATGGCGGTTTTTAACAGAAATATCGGCAAAAGGATAAACTCGACCGCCGTCGGAGCGGTTGTTATGGACAGCGTCAGCGACACCGCGGCGACGACTGTATCTATGACAGCCCTTATTCTCTCGAAATTTACCTCTGTGCCGCTCGACGGATACATGGGAATCGTAGTAGCCCTGTTCATCATCGCGACCGGAATAGGCATATTCAAGGACACAATGAACGAACTGCTCGGCGCGCCCGCTTCGCCGGAGACGGTGCAGGAGATCGAGAACGACATTCTCTCATACGAGGGCGTTATCGGCGTCCATGACCTCATGGTTCATGACTACGGACCGGGCAGGATGTTCGCCTCCGCCCATGTCGAAGTGCCGTCCGACTGCGACATAATGGCATGCCACGACACCATAGACCGCATCGAGCGCGACATAAAGAAGAAGTTCGCCATAAACATTGTCCTGCATATGGATCCGATAGTCGTTGATGACGAACATATAAACGCCCTGCGCGAAAAGGTCGGCGAGCTGATAAAGGAAGTTGACCCGAGATTCACGATGCACGACTTCAGAATGGTGGAAGGTCCTACGCACACCAACCTCATTTTCGACCTCGTCGTGCCGCACAAATATCCGTTCACGAAAGGGCAGATAAAAGAGCTGATAAGCGACAAAATATCGACCGAGATCGGCGAGAACTACTACGCCGTTATGACCGTAGAAAACAGCTTCGTCGAAGACGAGAGAAAGTGAGAGCAACATAATGGGAAACATTGAAAAGACTGAACTTACCGTGATGTGCATGATCTGCGACGGCACGAAGATACTCGTGCAGGACAGAGTGAATAAGGACTGGCCGGGCGTAACCTTCCCCGGCGGTCATGTTGAGCCGGGCGAGGCATTCACCGACGCCGTGCGCCGCGAGGTTAAAGAGGAGACGGGACTTGATATCTTCCGCCCGACGGTATGCGGAATCAACGATTTTATCCGCGACGACGGCACGCGGTACATAGTGATGTTTTTCCGCGCCGACCGCTTCAGCGGCGAGCTCAAAGACTCCGACGAAGGCAGAGTATTCTGGATCGAGCGCGACGAGCTGACGCAGTATAAGCTCTCGCAGGATTTCATCGACATGGTTCATGTCATGGAAAACCCGTCGCTGACCGAGTTTTTCTATGAGCGCGACGGCGAAAATTGGAAGAAGAGAATAATATAAACCCGTATTCAAAGCAAAAAAATCCTGCCTGTGTTTTTTCCGTGGGCGGGATTTTGATTTTGTGGGGAGAAACAATCTTTCCGTTGTTTGCAGATATGTAGACTTCAAAATCAGGCGGTATATAAAATAAACTTGGCGGAAATTCTGTGCCGCTATCGTGGCATCGGTGCGTCGAATTGCCGCGCCCTACAAGTTTCACATCAATAAAATTGTGCGAACTTCGCGGGCGGATAACATCAGCTTCAGCAAGGTTGTGATGATTTCCAATATTACGGCGGTTGACCGTCGCCGATACTTATATCCGCAAATTCCGATTTGCCTAACGCTCACAGCCCATCAGCAGCCTTTCACCTCCTCCGAGCATTTACATTTTGGAAAAAATATGCTATAATGCGGGCACAAAACTCTGGGGAGAGATCATAAGATGATAAGATTGGCATCGGTCGGCGACGCGGGAGAGCTTGAGCGCCTCAATGCAGAGTTCAACGGCAAGGGCAAGACTACGGAAGAAAGCATTCGCGCCTCGCTTCTTACAAACAGGCGCGAGATTGTCATCGTTGCGGACGGCGACGGCGGACGGCTCGCCGGCTTCGTCTGCGTTCAGCTGAAAAAATCGTTCTGCTACGACGAATATATGCCCGAGATAACGGAAGTCTATGTCCGTCCCGAGTATCGCGGGCGGGGAATCGCACGCGAAATGCTGATTTTTGCGCAGGAATACTGCAAAAAAATATACCCGCTCCACAGCTTCGAGCTGCTGGCGGGCAGTGATAACACTGCCGCGCAAAAGCTCTACTCCGCCATCGGCTTCGAGTGCGACGGCGAAATGCATATGTCAAAGCAGGTAAAATAATTTGAGAGAATCGCAGGAACAGAGCTATGAGAATAATAAATACTTTTGATAAAATACCCGGCTGCTTTAAGAACAGCGCCTTTGATTTGGATGCATGGAGAGTATACGCCCGTGCGATTTCGCCGGAGCTTGGCGAAAAATGCGAACGGGATTCGAGGGAATATGATTTCAATAATGACGTGCTGCCCGTAGTCAATAACGTGCTGCTCAACAGGGACGCGGCGATTGCGGCAAACGACTCCTTTGTCGCCGTGACCGACAAGCTTGCGAGCAATATAGAGCGGCTTTTTGAAAACGGCGTCGAGACGGATATTATTCTCTATTTGGGGCTGTGCAACGGCGCGGGCTGGGCGACATCGCTTGACGGCAGAGACGCGGTTTTGCTCGGAATAGAAAAAATTATCGAATTGAATTGGCAGGATGAATCCGCCATGCAGGCTCTGATTTTTCATGAAATAGGCCACATATGGCATAAAACCTACGGGAATCTCTATCCCGAGGCTCGGTCAGAGAGCGAAAATTCACTGGCTCAGCTCTATCAAGAGGGACTTGCCATGGTCTGCGAACATATTCTATGCCAAGATGACAGATACTATCATCAAAATCAAAACGGCTGGCTCGATTGGTGCAAGGAAAACGAAGCCGAAATAAAGCGTGAATATCTCCGACGCGTCGACAAAAATATCAGCACGCAGGATTTCTTCGGGGATTGGTGCAGCTACAAAAATCACAGCGACGTGGGCTATTATCTGGGCTGCGAGTTCGTCAAATATTTGCAGCGGCAATACTCGCTTGTCGATATAGCAAGCCTCAATGTCAATCAGTTATATAATCATTTTAAGGAGTTTGCGTCGGCCGAATAAACGGACGGCAAGCAGCAAAAAAGCTTTTACATAGAAAGAGCGTACTGTTCGCGGCGTTTTTGATTATTCGAGATATCCAAATTATCCTGATTATACCGGCAGTGTTATCGGTTTGTTATCGAGACTGATAACACTCGACCTACAGCTATGATAACAGCAAGCTATGCCGCTTCGAAATATTGTGTTTTTACTTAGAAAAGCGAGAACTTATATGTTACTAAGAAACATATAAGGCAAGTTGTTCTATGATTTCTTCATGCGTATGCTAAGAAAATTTCTCTCATTTAATATATTTTTTCCGCCTTGACGGTATGTCAAAACGAAATTTTTATCGAATATGTAAAAGGCTTCTGCCCCTAACAGGGCAGAAGCCTTAAAAATTATGCGATTTTTAGGTTTAGTTGTAAGCCAAATGTTACTATTTCATCTGTTGCAAAAACGGTTACTCGGAAAGTGCCAAGTCCCGAAACTCGCATAAATACTGGGCTTTTCGGCACATCTAAACCAAAGGGAACTATTCCCACTCGTTGCCTGTAAATCAATCTTAAACACATTTGTTTATGAAATTTATCAGAGAGTATTTATATTATTTGAATTATCGGTAAAGCATACGCTATCCGATTTTTTGTTGCCATATCGTTGCCACAACTATTCTGTCGCAACTGTTAATAATTGTGCGTACGATTTTCCTTCATTAAGTAGCTTTCTATGTACAAATTTATTGCTTCCTTCAATATTTTCGCATTTAAACCATCTTTTTTCTCGCTCAAAGACGCCTTCAACTTGCTTCTTAGTTGCTGATTCGCCAAAAATATCCGTCATAAGGCAAAGAACATCTGCCGTTGTAAACCATTCGCCTTTACCTTCGTTGGTAACAATGTAGAGAATAAGCATCATTTTCTCTTTGAAACTTTTAAGCAATTTTACGTCAGGATATTTGCTTAAATTCAAATCATCACAGCAAATATGAGCATATGAGGATTCCACCTTTTGACGTTGTTTACGGGGCTTTGATGCCAGTTTCTTTTCTTTTGCCTCTGTTGGATGCATTTTAATAACTGCTTCTTCACCGTCAGAAGTCAACACATACACTTTGGGACTTAATCCTTTGGATGCCGGGTCTTCCATAATCAGTCCCTTTTTAACCAATTCGCTCAAAGACATACTTAAATTTCCAGGCAACGGTCTTTTTGCATCCGAATACAAGTCCTTTAGCGTAGCCGAAGAAAACGAAGAAATACCATTTTTCTTCTCATTATAGTATACAGCACAAATGATAAAATCATAATGTTCATTTGCGCCTTTACCTTTTACGAAAGATGCTAAGCTCGTCCGAGAAAAATCTTCAGTCGATGCCGTATCAGTTTGTTCTGGTAATGTTGGTATGTTTGCAGGAGCAGTAATAGCCGGGTGAGCTGACGCTTCTAATGAGCCAATATGCTGCGTGTTCTGAGCAACTCCACGAGTACGCACAATCGCCTCTATTGCAGCAGGAAGAAGAGTATTATTAAAAACACTACGTTCTCTTTCAACCAAGTCAGCAGAGCCTTCTGCCTCAAACTTAATGTCTCCAATTTCAAATTTTACACGAATTTCTTTCTTCTCTCCCATCACACTATTAACCCCGCTTTGTTATATAATTCTTCAAGCATTACCCGATAATTAAGTTTGATATCGTCTATGTCTTTTTTTCCAGCCGTGTATGTAATGTTGTGTGCAGAAAAATTACCGATCATACGAAAAGAATCAAACTCATTCTTTATTCTTGATAGTTTTAATGTTTGATTGTTCTTGGCGTTACCAACAATACTTTCAAGCATTACATACCCTTTACCGGAAGAATCTTTGATCTCATTATCAATGCCCATATTCTGATATGACAGCACCAGTAGAACTTCAAACAGTCTTCTCATCAGAACCGCCGCAGCATCATAACAGTTATTGGCATAAGAATGATTGATTTGCCTGATCAGCTGTGTAAGGTATTGTCTTTTTCCGCTGAATTTGGTTTCATCAATCAATTCGCTGTCTGATGTAATGGTATCTGTGTCTTCCCATAATGCAGCATATTTTTGATCGAGTTCCTGATAAACAGCTGGTACAAATTCAAGTGAAGTTTTCATTCCTTTAGGAATTCGCATTTGCTTTTTTTCAAGCAAATTCCTCTTCACCCTGCTGCTGTTTATTTGGCTATAGCCTGCATCAGAAAACAACTCCTGTATGCCCTTCATATCAAACACTTGCTCATCGGTGCATTTATTATGAAAATAACATAAAAGCACTGCTTGTTCGGTTTGATTATGGTCATCTAATGTAACCGCTTGTTTATAATCAAGTATTTTCATAATAAACCTCTTTTGCTATATGATCTGACAAATCAATTTCCGTTAACAAGACAATTACTAATTCTTTTATCAGATTAGTATTGGTCTTTCTCGTTTGTTAGATCCGTATAGGATATTTCAAAATCCTTAAACATACCATATTCATTATCGATGCGGTTCAAAATATGGTCGCAATAAAATGCCTCTGTTTCGACACCAATACTATTTCTTTGTGAATTGATGGCTGCTATCATCGTAGTTCCACTTCCGCAAAATGGATCTAACACAGTATCGCCAACAAAAGAAAACATTTTCACCAACCTTGTGGCAAGTTCTAACGGAAATGGAGCAGGATGTCCATTTCTTGTCGATGCACCTGGCAATTCCCAAATCTGGCTAAACCAATTTTGAAAATCCTCTTTTTCAATCATACTTGCAGCGCGTTGCTGATCCGTAGGCTTTCGATAACCGCCCGGTTTTCTTTCCATCAAAATGTACTCTACATCGTTCTTGATAATGGCATTAGGCTCGTAAGGTTTACCCAAAATCGAACTGTTGGTATTTGCTTCAAAAGATGCATTTGAAATTTTGTGCCAAAGAATAGGATTGAGATTATCGAAACCTATTTTGCGGCAAGAAACTGCAATATCTGAGTGAAGCGGCATAACAACATGTCTACCGAACTTCCTCCTTGATAAACATACATCTCCAACGACGCACACGACCCTGCCGCCAGGAACAAGAACTCGATAACACTCTTTCCAGACCTTCTCAAGTTCATCAATAAACTCCTGATAATTATCGATTATACCCAGCTGATTCTGTCCTCTACGGTATTCCTTAAGGTTGAAATACGGCGGGGAAGTAAGCACTAAATGCACACTTTTATCCGGTATAAAACTAAGGTCTCTTGCGTCGCCGTGAAATAATTTCTGGTCAGTCAAAATCAGTGCCTCCGCCCCATAAAATGTGCCAATGCAGCGCTTAACATAGAAATTACAAATGAATCAAATGATAGTGCTTCTTCAGGGAAATCATATGTAATTTCATTCGGTGAACACGAGGTAGTTGTGAAGCACGCCGCACTATACTGACGCTCCAATAACAACTTGTTGCAAAAAATCTCATAGCGCTCTTTATACGAAGCGTCGATGAATTCGTGCAAAACCTCAAAATGAGGTGATCGAACTTTCACAGGTTCGTTTGAACGTATACAGTCTTCCAAGACCAAGAAATACCCAATCCAAGGAGCCGGTTGAGTGCCAAATACACCTTCTCTATAAGCGGTCCACAAATCAAGAGCGGTTCCCATTGCTTCTTCTGTTCTGTTATTAAAATTGTTGCCAAAAGATGGACCCACTTGGCTTTTGAACTCAATCGCAATAACTAATTCACCGTTGTCAACAACAAGTAAATCCCATTTTTTGTTGGGGCGAAAATATCCAGGAAGTTCTAAATCCGAATTAATAAAGATGCTCTCTTCAGGCACCCCATTAATGGTTAGTAAATCGTGTATTAATTCAACAAAGCCATCAAGCTGCTTTCCACCAGTTACAGCACCTCGATTTCCTTGATCCCGTACCCCGCTTGCCGTTTGTCTTGTTATTTGACCTGTTCTTGTTGTCCAAAAGTACTCAACCGCATCTGCAATACGTCTATCTAAATCTCTGGGCATACGAATTGTATCCATCATATTCTTCCTTTCAACAGCTTTTTTCGTCTTTTGGAATGGTAAACTCCATAACTTCTTCGATATCACAATGTAAGGCAGAACATATCTTATAGATGCTTTCCATTGAGACAAATTCGTTTTTACCCATTCGTGCTAATACATTGAAACTAATCCCTGCCAAGTCTTTTAACTCGGTTCGATTGATTTTTTTATCTATAAGGAGCTTCCAAAGATTATCATAACTAACAGCCATTTTTGCACCTCTACCATATGGTTGGGATTATTATAACACATTTCGACCGAAGCATCAAGTATTTCTCACGAAACACAAAGAAATACTAAAGCAGGCGTGGAAAGTCACATCTCCACGCCTGTTATGTTCATTAAATAGCTCAATTAAATATTAACTCGTTATTGACGATTTACGTTGCTGTTTCCCGTACTGCGTTCATCCGCTGCACCCAAAATATCGTATCGGTGTTTCAAGCTTTTTAGTTCAAGTGTAAGCTGCAATAACCCTGCCAACGACAAAAACCCCGTACTGACTTTAATCCATCAGTACGGGGTTTAATGTTAATATGGTATTTTTGCGAGCCACAAGATATTACTTTTTACTCACAAACCACTCGATACACACGATAAAGGGTAACGAGCAGAATCTTATCAAAATCTTATCAACGGGCTCTTCGAAAACCTTGAAACCCTTGATATTACTGGGGTTTCAGACTTTTTCAATTTATTCCCACTCAATCGTGCCGATCGGCTTGGGGGTGAGATCCATTACGACACGGTTGATACCCTCGACCTCGTGGGTGATGCGGTCGGTGATATGATGCAGGAGGGCGTAGGGAATCTCCTCGATGGTGGCGGTCATGGCGTCGGTGGTGTTCACCGCGCGGATGATTGCCGGCCAGCCCTCATAGCGCTTGCCGTCGCGCACGCCGACGCTCTTGAAGTCGGGCACGGCGATGAAATACTGCCAGACCTTGCCGGCAAGACCGTTCTTGTCGAACTCCTCTCTGAGGATAGCGTCGGCTTCTCTCAGAGCGTTCAGGCGGTCTCTCGTTATCGCGCCGAGGCAGCGTACTCCGAGTCCGGGACCCGGGAACGGCTGGCGGTATACCATGCTGTGCGGCAGACCGAGAGCCTCGCCGACAACACGGACCTCATCTTTGAAGAGCAGCTTTACGGGCTCGACAAGCTCCATTTTCATGTCCTCCGGCAGGCCGCCGACATTGTGGTGAGCCTTTACGCCGTGGGATTCGAGGATGTCGGGATATATCGTTCCCTGTGCAAGGAACTCGATGCCCTCAAGCTTCGACGCCTCTTCGTCAAAGACCTTGATGAACTCGCCGCCGATTATCTTTCTCTTCTTTTCGGGGTCGCTGACTCCGGCGAGAAGATCGAGGAAGCGGTCGGTAGCGTCGATATAGACGAGGTTCGCGTCCATCTGGTTTCTGAAAACCTCGATGACCTGCTCGCTCTCGCCCTTGCGCATGAGTCCGTGGTTGACATGGACGCAGACCAGCTGCTTGCCTATCGCGCGGATAAGCAGCGCCGCAACTACGGACGAGTCAACTCCGCCGGACAGAGCCAGCAGGACTCTCTTGTCGCCGACCTGCTCGCGTACGGCAGCGACCTGCTCTTCGATGAACTTGTTCGCAAGCTCGGGGGTAGTGATGCGTTCCATGGATTCGGGACGTACATTACTGCTCATAGTTTGTTCTCCTTGTGAATTTTATTCCCATTCCACCGTTGCCGGGGGCTTTGTAGTGACATCGTAGACCACGCGGTTGACTCCCTTGACCTCGTTGGTGATGCGGTTCGAGACCTTTGCGAGCACATCAAACGGAATGCGCGCCCAGTCTGCGGTCATGAAGTCGTCTGTGGTCACTGCGCGCAGCGCGATAAGGCTGTCGTAGGTTCTCGCGTCGCCCATAACGCCGACGCTGTGGACATTGGTGAGCACCGCGAAATACTGGTTGATGTCGCGGTCGATGCCGGCGATTTTGACTTCCTCGCGGAAGATAGCGTCCGCATCCTTGAGAATATTGAGCTTCTCCTCGGTGATGTCGCCGAGGATACGCACGGCAAGTCCGGGACCCGGGAACGGCTGACGCCAGACAAGATCCTCAGGGATGCCGAGCTCGAGTCCGACCTTGCGGACCTCGTCTTTAAACAGGTCGCGCAGGGGCTCGATGAGCTCATCGAAATCGATGTGGTCGGGCAGTCCGCCGACATTGTGGTGGCTCTTGATGACCGCCGCGTCGCCCACGCCGCTCTCGATAACATCGGGATATATTGTGCCCTGAACGAAGAAATTCATCCTGCCGAGCCTCTTGCTCTCGTCTTCAAAGACGCGGATAAACTCCTCGCCGATAATTTTTCTCTTCTTCTCCGGCTCGGTCACGCCTGCGAGCTTGGTGAGGAAACGCTCCTGGGCGTTGACTCTGACGAGCTTCATGTCAAAGCGCTCGCGGAAGATGTGCTCGACCTCGTCGCCCTCGTTCTTTCTGAGCAGACCGTGGTCAACGAAAACGCAGGTCAGCTGCTTGCCGACTGCTCTGTGCAGAAGCACGGCGGCAACGGAGCTGTCAACTCCGCCGGACATGGCGCAAAGCACGGTCTTGTCGCCTATCTTCTCGCGCAGGTGCTTTACCTGCTCTTCGACGAAGCTTGACATGACCCAGTCGCCCTTACATCCACAGATATCAAAGAGGAATGTTTTGAATATCTCCTCGCCGTACTGCGTATGCATGACCTCGGGATGGAACTGAACGGCGTAGATTCTCTTCTCGTCGTTCTCCATCGCCGCGCAGGGGCAGTCGCGCGTGACGGCAGTCACTTTGTAGCCCTTGGGCGGGTTGCTGATATAGTCCGTGTGGCTCATCCAGCAGACACTCGTATCCTCGGGGATATTTCTGAGCAGTCGGCTGTCCTTGCTGCGGGTCATATCTATCTTGCCGTATTCGCTCTTCGAGCCGCTCGTTTTGACAACGCCGCCCGCCATATATGCGATAAGCTGAGCGCCGTAGCAGATGCCGAGCACGGGGATGCCCGCATCGAGTATCTCGGGCGAATAGTGGGGCGAGCTCTCGTCATAGACGCTGTTGGGTCCGCCCGTGAATATTATTCCGACATAGCCCGCCGCCTTTATCTCGTCGACGGTTATGCGGCTGTACGGTTTTATCTCGGCGTAGACATTGTGCTCTCTGACGCGGCGCGCGATGAGCTGATTGTACTGGCCGCCGAAGTCCAGCACGAGAACCTTCTCATGATTGTCCTGCATGATATCCACCCTTTTTTATCTGACTATAATCTCTTCTCTTCTCGGTCCGTTGGAAACGAGCTTTATCGGCACGCCGATCTCCTTCTCGATGAAGAGGACATAGTCCTGAGCCTCCTTGGGAAGCTTGTCAAACTCTCTTATGCCGCGGATGTCGCACTTGAAACCGGGCATGGTGACATAGACGGGCTTTGCCTTTTTCAGGCGCGAGGTGACAGGGAAATCCTTTGTGACTTCGCCGTCTATCTCATAGCCGACGCAGAGCTTTATCTCGTCGAGATACGACAGGCAGTCGAGCGCGGTGAGCGCGACCTGAGTTGCGCCCTGAGCCTCGCAGCCGTAGCGGGTCGCGACGCAGTCAAACCAGCCCATGCGTCGCGGTCTGCCGGTCGTTGCGCCGTATTCGCCGGCGTCGCCGCCGTGGTTTCTCATCTTGTCCGCCTCTTCGCCGAATATCTCGCTGACGAATTCGCCCGCTCCGACGGCGCTCGAATAAGCCTTGGTGACGGTGACTATCTCCTTTATCTCATAGGGCGCGATGCCTGCGCCGACGGCGCCGAAGCCCGCGAGGGTCGACGACGATGTGACCATGGGATAGATACCGAAATCGGGATCCTTGAGCGAGCCGAGCTGACCCTCAAGAAGAATGTTCTTGCCGTCCTTGACAGCCTGGCGGATGATCTTGCCGGTGTCCGCGACATAAGGTCTGACCATCTCGCGAAGCTTCATCATGTGGTCGAACAGCTCGTCCACATCGAGAGTCGGCTTGTGATAGACATGCTCGAGCAGCAGATTCTTCACTTCGCAGACTCTTTCGAGCTTCTCTCTGAGATATTCCTCATCGAACAGCTCACAGACCTGGAAGCCGATCTTCGCATACTTGTCCGAATAGAACGGAGCGATACCGCTCTTTGTCGAGCCGAATTTTTTATCCTTGAGGCGCTCCTCCTCATAGGTGTCGAGCATAACATGATAAGGCATCATGATCTGCGCGCGCTCGGAAACGAGGATATTGGGCTGCGGCACACCTGCCGAAGTGACATGCTCGATCTCCTTGACGAGCTTCTCGATATCGAGAGCCACGCCGTTGCCGATGATGTTGACCGTGCCGGGCTGGCACACGCCTGACGGCAGAAGATGGAGCGCGAACTTGCCGTAGTCGTTGATTATCGTATGTCCTGCATTGGCACCGCCCTGAAAACGAATGACCATGTCCGCCTGGGAGGCAAACATATCGGTAATCTTACCTTTGCCCTCATCGCCCCAGTTGGCACCCACAATTGCTCTGACCATACTTAAAACGCACCTCCGAAAAATCAAATACACTTAATTATATATTATCGCCCGCGCGGTGTCAATGAGCCGAAGGGCTCAAAGAGTCGAATTTTGCGGCTTCTCAATTGATTTTATTGGTTATTGTGGTATAATATAAAATGGTATAATTCAAAATCAAAATGTTTTCGCACCCGATATTAAAATCGCCTTTTTCGGCACACAATAATCACGAATATCTGTGAAAGGACTGTGTTAAATGAAGAGACGAAGATTTTTAAGCCTCGCGCTCGCGCTGATGCTCATTATCTCGCTGTGCGCATGCAAAACGAAAGTAGTTGACGACAGCACGGACGCCACCCACGGCAACGCGCCCGTTACGGGTCAGAAGCGAGACGAGACAACGACTGCGCCGCAGACCACAAAAGCTCCGCAGACGACAAAAGCACCCGAGAACACAACTTTGGCGCAGCGCAAAACGGAGAAAGGCAAGCTCGACCCGAACACCGGAACGTACACCGGGCTCTCCCCGCTGCCGAAGATAAAGCTGACCGCAACCGACCCGCAGAACACGCGCGGACTTTCAACAGCGACGGTCGGATACAGCTACGGCGTATCCAAAAACGGCGTTCCGCATCAGAACTCGACAAACGCGCAGAAATATTTCGACGAGAAGGGCTTCAACGCCGTCTCGATAGACATGAAGACGAAAGAAAAGGTTCTCTATCTCACCTTTGACTGCGGCTGGGAGAACGGATACACAACGACCGTGCTCGACATTCTCAAGCAGAAGAACGTACCCGCCGCATTTTTCTGCACGCTCTCGAATATTAAGGCAGAACCCGGACTTATCGCAAGAATGATAAACGAAGGGCACATCGTCGGCAATCATTCGACAACCCACCCCGATTTTTCGAAGATAAGCCGCGAAAAGATGGCGACGGAAATCGAGACCTGCGACAACTACCTGCGCGAAAAGTTCGGCTATTCCTCGCCGTATTTCCGCTTCCCGATGGGGTCATATTCTGCCTCGGCGCTCGACCTCGTTTCCTCGCTCGGATATAAATCCGTGTTCTGGTCGGTCGCCTACGCCGACTGGGATGTCAACGACACAAAAGGCAAGCAGTATGCGTTCGACACCGTGACTTCGCGCCTGCATCCGGGCGCGGTTATACTGCTCCACTCCGTCTCGCCCGACAACGCCGCCGCCCTCGGCGATATCATCGACTGGGCGCGCAAGCAGGGCTACGAGTTCCGCTCGCTCGAACAGCTGCCGAATTGAATATTTACAAAGCACAGCCCCGCCTCGGGATATCCCGGAGGCGGGGTTTTCGTTTTATTTAAAGCAATAGGAGCAGCCGAGCTTATCCAAAATCACGGCTGTATTTTCTTCGACATCATCGCGCCGGCAAATACGGCGACAACAAGCTCTGTCACGGGCATCGCCCACCAGATCATATCCGCGCCGAGGGTGACGGGGATAATGAGTATCAGCGCGCCGCTGATAAATATTCCGCGCGCAACGGACACGAACATCGAGGTTTTCGCGCGCATCGTCGCCTGGAAATAATAGGTTGAATAGACATTGAACGGCAGCAGCAGGAACGACGAGCCGTATATTCGGATTATCGCCGGGGCTATTGCGAGCACCGAGGCGGTCGGGGTCATAAACAGGCGGATAAGCCCGTTGGGTACCGCGAATGTTATCGCCGCCCACACCGCGCCGAATATCGCGGCGGTTATTATATTATATCTCAGCATCTTTTTTATCCTGCCGACATTGCCCGCGCCGTAGTTCTGCGAGATTATCGGCTGAGACGCCTGACCTATGCCGTAGGAGCAGCACTGGACGAGCGTGCTGACAGAGACTATGACTCCGTAGACCGCGAGCGCGTCCGTGCCGAGATATTTCATTATCTGGCGGTTGAAGAGCATCGTGAGCACTCCCATCGCCACGTCTATAATAAACGACGAGAAGCCGTTGACGGTTATCCTGCCGAAGAGGCGGAATATTTCTTTTGAAAATTGCAGGCGCAGAGTGTTGCTCTTCTTGAAAAAGTGGGTAAGCATAACAAGCGTTGATATGCCCGCGCCCATCGCTGTGGCTATTCCCGCACCGCGTATACCCATATCGAGCGTGAATACACAGAAATAATCGCCGAATATATTGAACACGCCGCCCGCTATGACCGACTTTGTCGCAAGCCCCGGGTCGGAGTCGTTGCGCAAAAACGACGAGAACAGGTTTATGCAGACATATATCGGCACGGTGAATTTCGGGGCTATCATATACTCCTTGCAGAGCGGCATAAGTTTTTCATTCGCGCCGAAGAGCAGGAGCAGTTTATCCTCGAACACAAGGATAATTACCCAGAGCACCGCAGATATTATCGCGCTGAACACGACTGCCGAAGTAAAATACAGATTCTCTTTTTTGCTTCCCTTACCCTTTGAAACGCCGTAGAGCACCGAGCCGCCGATACCGGTCAGCAGACCGAAGCTGTAAATTATATTCCACACCGGCGCAATGACCGACATTGCCGCTGTGCCGTCCGGGCCGTGATACTGTCCGACGACTATCATATCGACGAGGCCGTAGATGCTCGCTATGAGCGCGCTGCCGAACGAGGCGACGAGAAATTTTCTGTAAAGTTTTCCGAGATCGTCTTTTAAAAGATCCATGACTTCCTCCTGAATAACTGTGGTGGATGATATCCGCCCCTACAATCTATAGAATAAACCTTTGCGGTGATTTCATGCCGCCGTCGCCGCACCCTACAAGGTGCTTACTGATAATTCCCGCGCACCTTGAAAATTAAACAGAGCTCAAAGCAAAAACCGGACAAGAGAAACAGGCGTTTCAGCCTGTACCCTTATCCGGCGTATCATTTCTGTCGAACGATCTGCCCTCCGAGCAACGGAGCTTATTCTACTATACGTTGCTTTTAAAGTCAAGCGTTTTTGTTTTCCGTCTCCTGCGCTTCGTTGTGCGCCTTTATCGCGGCGGTTATCTCCTTGTCGTTATAGAAGATATAGACAACGACCGAAATCGCGACGAAAATCATTGCGACAAGCGCCGTGTTGCGCACTCCCGCGCTCGTTGCGGCGCCTGTGCCGTCTGCGCCCTTGCCGAGCAGGAGCGAGCACGCGATAACGACTATCGCCTGGCACATCTTGTTGGCAAAGTTGCGCGCGGCGAAGAACATACCCGCTCTGTTCTGTCCTGTCTTTATCGAGTCGTACTGCGCGAGATCCGCGAAGATGGACGAGGGGATTATGTTCGTTATCGCTATGGGCATGGCTATAACGAGTCCGATGAGTATCGCGAACGGCTTCGCGCCGATGGCATTGATAACAAGATTGTAGTTGAAAATAGCGCAGTAGAGCAGAACATATGTTATGCACGCGCCGAGCAGAAGCGGTTTTTTGCCGACCTTGCGCGCCAATATATTGACGAGCGGATAGGTCATTATGCCGACGCCTATTGATATAACCGAGACATATGTCACCCACTCATCGCCGAGGTTCAAGAGATTTGTTATGTAATAGACCTCAGCGGTGTTAAAGAAGGTGAACGCTATCCACATGATAAGATAACCCACGGTGATTATCGCGAAGTTCGGATAAGAGACGGTCGCCTTGAGTGCATCCCAGATGGACTGGTGATATTCTTTCGGCTCGACATAGTCCTTCTCTTTGATAACAAAAGCCGGGATGAGCGCGGCTATTCCGCCGAGCACGCAGAACACGATAAACGGAATGCGCAGAGCCCATATCTCCTCGATGCCGTTTTTCATCAGTATGCTCTTTATCATAGATGTGCAGAACACCATCGCCGACGAGACGACATAGAGCAGGCTGACTACAGAATAGAGGAACACTCTCTTGCGCGGCTCGGCGACGACCTCCGCCTGGAGCGCGCTGTAGGGAATGTTGTAGAGCGTCGAGAACAGGTAATAGAGCGCGAGCATCACGCCGACCCATATGGCGTTTATAACGCTCGAACCCGCCACGGGCGGGAAAAAGATGAGCAGGCAGAACAGCCCGTAAGGTATAGCTGACCAGCGCATAAAAGAGATGCGCCTGCCGCTCTTTGCCTTGCTGTTATCTGAGAGGCTCGCGACCCACGGGTCTGTAACAGCGTCGATAACCGTGCCGATTCCGCGAATTATCGCCATAGTCAGCGCAGCTTTCATAAAAAACTGCGGCAGTGTTGTGTTCGAGTTCGTGGGGATGAAGAAGGTCAGCAGGTATGTTGTAATAATACCGTTGATAAGTCCCCTTGCAAAATCTCCGAGGCACAGGGCGAAGATCTTGCCGTTTGTTATTTTTTTCATTGTTTCTCTCTCCTCCCGCCGTCTCCGGCTATTTTGAGAAATTTTTCGCGAAGATGTTTTCTGAACAGCTCGGGCTCTTCGCTCAACGGGCGGTGAGCCGAGTTTTCAAACCAAATTAAATCTTTGTCCGGCGCTTCTATCGAATCATAATAATTCTGGATCAGCGCCGCCGGGGTGTTTTCGTCGCGCCGCCCCTGGAATATGTAATAGGGCATCTCAAATGTATGAAGCTGAGTGGTGAAATCGTAGTTGACGAGCGTCGGCCACATCTGTGTCAGGCAGAGCTTATAGCCTTTCGCCGCGCCGTATTTGTCTTTTATGCTGAGCTCCGTCGAAAGCAGCATCGGCAGGACAGTGCCTTTGAAGTAGCTCTCTTTTTTGACCGTGTGTCCGCCGTATTTTCCGAGTATGCGCCGCTGGGTCATGAGCCCCTCGAACACCGGCTTATACTGCCCGTTGACGGGCGGGCCGACCTGTTCGAGCTTCGCTATGCTCTCCGAGTCGTTCGCCTCTTTCGCCTTTCTCATCGCAAAGGCATAGGACAGATTCTCGTTTTCGACTCCGTTGACGACCTGGCCGTAGCCGATATATCCGGCTATCTTATCCGGCACGCGGGCGCAGGCGAATGTGCCGAGCTCGGTACCCCAGCTGCCGCCGACGATAAATATTTTCTCCTTGCCGAGCGTTTTGCAGAGCCATGAAATAAGCTCGGCGCAGTCGGATATCAGCTGTTCGAGCGTCAGACTCTCGGGGTCGCAGCCGAAATACGAGCCGCCCGTTCCGCGCTGATCCCACGCGACGACAGTGAAGTCGTCCGTCAGCCCGAAGCCGTCTTTAGCCATGTCGTGGCGGTTGGGCACGCCCGGTCCGCCGTGGAGAAACAGAATGACCGGATTTTCATTTTTCGTTCCCCAAATGTGAATCGTCTGTCCAAGCCCGCCGAGCGTCACGCGCTCCTTGCGGTCTATCGGATATCTGCCCACAGAAAACACCTCACTTGTATCAATAATTTAATTGTAGCACCTTTCGGCGCGCAAACCAATAAACAAATTATAAAGAATGGAGCCGCCCGAACGGACAGCTCCAAAATATAATTTAATTTGATATATATTTGCTGTTTACCGCAGGCACATCGAACTCGCCATAGCATTTGAATCCGGCGACAGGCGAGCGGTCAAGCTCAACATAGAATCTGTAATACGGCGCGAAATACGCGTCCATGGGGTCTATTGAATAGACAAGCTCGACTTTTTTTATCTTCTCGCGCACGACCACGCCGTTTTCTATTCCGTCCGCCGAGCCGGAGATATATTCGCCGCCGAGCAGAAGCTTTTCGGCTTCTTTATATGATATTATCGGATAATCACCGAGCTTCTTTGCGCCGTCGACGGAACTGATTCTTATCGATTCAAGCCCGCCGTTTTCGTTTATATCAAAAAACACGCTCCCGAAATTATAGCTTTTTACTCTTTTCAAATCGCCGCCCGAGCCGTCATAGACACGGTATTCCGCACTCTCCCCGCCGTTTATATCATAGTCGGAAGTGACGCAGAGCACGGGATTTTTGAAGCCGATTACAGAAGAATACTTTTCAATGAAGTACCCTGCGGCATCGCGCCCCGTGCCGTTTCCCGCAACAGGCTCGGAAAAGTTTATACTTACCCCGCCCGTCGCAAACGCCGATATCAAGCCGATGTCCGTCTCGGCTCTGACGGCGTAGAGCGAATTTTCGCTGACTACCCACTCGCATTCCGGGAGATTCTCCTGCGTCACCGACTTTATCTGCGCGCCTGATTTTTCGGCAGTTTTGCGCACGGTCGAGAGCAGCTCATCATAGCTTAGCGACTGCGTGTTTTTGTAGACAGGCAGTCGCTTCAGCTTCATCTCCGCGCTCCACGGGTTTCCCGTCGTGTATTCGCTTATGTCGCGCACAACAGGCGTGTGAGCGCCGGCTCCCTCGCCGGAAAAGCCCACTGTGCCGAGTGATATCTTTTGCAGTCTGGCGGGGCTTATCAGCCAATAGCCGAAGAACACCGCCGCGACTATGCAGAGGCACGCCGCCGCCGTCATCAAGCGCATGGGATAGCGCGGCACTCTGTTCTTAAAATTTATTTTTTTCGGCGCGGCCTCGGCTATAAACCTGTCGTCAGCGCCGCCTACGGCCTTCAATAAATCTTCTTTTTTCATACCGTAAAGCCCTCCTTTTCGAGAAAAATCTTTAAGCAGTCCCTTGTTCGCTTGAGCGACATTTTTACCGCGCCCTCGGTCATTCCGCGCTCGGCGGCTATCTCCGATATGCCAAGCATATACCAGTAGCGCTGAATAAAAACTATTCGCCTCTCCCGCTCGAGAGAGTCTAAAAATCCGTTCACCGCCTCGCGTAGCAGAACGGTGTCCGCCTGCTGCTCGGTATTCTCGGCACTCGGTATACACTCCGACAGCTCATCGAGAGCAAGGGCAACATTCTTTTCGCCGCGCTTTTTGGAGCGGCGGGCTTTGAGCATATTCAGCGCCGAGTTTCTCGCTATCCTGCCGACATATGCTCCGAGATTCTCCGGCCTGTTCGGCGGAATAGAATTCCACGCGCCGAGCATGGCGTCGCCGACGCACTCCTGCGCGTCCTCGCGGCACCGCACAACGGCATAGGCCACGGTATAACAGTATCCCGAATATTTTTCCTCGAGCCGCGCCACGCTCCTCTCGTCGCGGGCGAACAAGCCGTCAATAAGCAGTTTGTCCTCCATAATTACCTCCTCTCCAACGACATCCGCTCACTCTTAAAGACAACAAAAAGGTGCTTTAGGTAACGCATGGGCTTGCCTTTATTTTTATATTATCATATATTTTGCGTTTTGAAAAGAAAAACGCCCCGAAGAAGCACTTCGGAGCGTCATATAAATTATATTTTATCAGCCGCCGAGATAGGCTTTGACTATCTCTTCGTTGTTGAGCAGATCCTGCGCGGTGCCCTCTGCGGTTATTGCGCCGGTTTCGAGGACATAGGCGCGGTCGGAGATGGAGAGCGCCTTTTTCGCGTTCTGCTCGACGAGCAGGATGGTCGTGCCGGACTTGTGATAGTCCTTGATTATCTCGAACACCTGATCGACAAACAGCGGGGACAGACCCATCGACGGCTCATCGAGCATGAGCAGCTTCGGGTGGCTCATCATAGCCCTGCCCATTGCGAGCATCTGCTGTTCGCCGCCGGAAAGAGTGCCCGCTATCTGCGACTTTCTCTCGCCGAGGCGGGGGAAGCGGGTGCAGATCTCGTCGATATCCTCTTTTATCTTCTTTTTGTCCTTTTGCGTATATGCGCCGAGGAGCAGGTTTTCATAGACGGTCAGCTCCTGGAACACGCGGCGACCCTCGGGCACCTGGCTCATTCCCATGCCGACCAGCTTATGACCGGGAATCTTGTTTATCTCGTTTCCGTCATAGACGACGGAGCCGCTCTTTATCGGAATGAGGCGCATGATGCTCTGCATCGTGGTGGTCTTGCCCGCTCCGTTCGCGCCGATGAGCGAGACTATCTCGCCCTGATCGACATGGAAGCTGATGCCCTTGAGCGCTCTTATAACGCCGTAATAGACCTGAAGGTCCTTGACTTCTAACAATGCCATGACTTTTCCCCCTTATTCACCGATATACGCCTTTATGACCTCGGGGTCACTCAGCGCGTCCTCTGTCTTGCCCTGCGCGAGCACTGTGCCGAAGTTGAGCACGGTTATCTCATCGCAAAGACCCGACACGAACTTCATGTCGTGCTCGATAAGAAGTATGGTCATGTCAAACTCGTCTCTTATGCGCCTGACTATGTCCATCAGATCCTCTGTCTCGTGGGGGTTCATGCCCGCTGCCGGCTCATCGAGGAGCAGCAGGCACGGATTGGTCGCGAGAGCGCGGGCTATCTCAAGCTTTCTCTGCTTGCCGTAAGGCAGGTTGCAGGCGAGGTTGTTTCGCTCGTCATAGAGATCGAAGATGCGGAGTATCTCCTTTGCCTTGTCGCGCATCGCCTTCTCCGTCTTGTAGTGCTTCGGGAGGCGAAAGATGCTCGAGAAGATATCGCACTTGAACTCGGGCTGGTTGTGCAGACCGACGAGGACGTTTCTTATCACGCTCATGTTGTTGAACAGGCGGATGTTCTGGAACGTTCTCGCGATGCCCTTGTGGTTTATCTGCTCCTGGCTCTTGCCGCGGAGCTCTTCGCCGTTTAGGTAGAAAGTTCCGGTGGTAGGCTGATAGACGCCGGTGAGCATATTGAAGACCGTTGTCTTGCCCGCTCCGTTGGGTCCTACGAGACCGTAAAGCTGCTTTTTCTTTATTTTCAGATCGACATTCTCGACCGCTTTCAGTCCGCCGAAGGAAATGCCGAGATCCTTTGTTTCAAGAACATATTCAGCCATTTTTCTTTCCTCCCTTTTGCGGCTTGTCGGGGACAAATTCCTTGCCCTGCTGCATATCGACAGAGAGGATTTCGTCCATGGAGATCTTTGTGGGAACGTTGCTCCACTCGCCCTTGTCGTCGCTGATATCCTCGGGCTTGCGCTTCTTGTCCGCGATGCGCGCCATGATGAAGCGCGGAGCGAGCTTCTCTTTTATGCGGGTGAACGCAGGTGCGTTGTTGAAGATAACGAGGCAGATAAGAATAAGCGCATAGATAAGGTACTTGAGCGCCGCGAGGTCGCCGGAGAGCTTGCTCTGGAGCTCGAAGTTGATTATCGTGATGAGCGCGGCGGAGACTATCGAACCGTTGATGCTTGCCATGCCGCCGAGGACGACCATGACGAGGATTTCGATAGAGTAGTTATACGAGAACACCGAATACTGGACGGGCGTGATGTAATGCGCATAGATAACGCCTGCGACGCCCGCGAAGAATGCGGAGAAAACAAACACAAAGAGCTTGTAGAAAGTCACGTTTATGCCCATTGCCTTTGCCGCTATCTCGTTGTCGCGTATAGCGGTTATCGCTCTGCCGTGCTTCGAGCGGATGAGGTTGTTTATCATGAACAGGACGATGAGCACGACGACGAAAGCGACGATATAGAGCGAGGTATCGTTCCTTGTATCGTACTTTATCGTGTTCGTGCGAAGACCCATTGCCTTGCCGAAAACATCGAGGTTCTTGAATATTGTTCTGACTATCTCGCCGAAAGCGAGGGTCACTATCGCGAGGTAGTCGCCTTTGAGTCTGAGTGCCGGAAGTCCGACGATGAGACCGAATATTGCGGCTATCACGCCGCCGGCGAGCATGCTGATGATGAGCACCAGAAGCTTGCTGCCGATAACATCAGAGAGCTGAATGGCTATGTATCCGCCGAGATATGCGCCGACGCACATAAAGCCTGCGTGACCGAGCGACAGCTCGCCGAGGAAACCGACGACGAGGTTCAGGGAAACGGCGAGGATGATGCTGTAAGCTATCTGGACGAGCAGGGTCGACGCCGAGCGCTGGAGGTTGCCGGTCAGCTGGAGAATGACCGACACGCCGAGGACGGCGATGACCATTATATAGCTGATGTAATTTTTGAGCTTGAATTTGCTTTCTGTCTTTGTTTTACTCATCAATTACACCTTCTCTCTTCTCTTCTTGCCGAGCAGACCGATGGGTCTTACAAGAAGGATCAAAATCAAAAGACTGAATTCAACGGCAGTGGTATAGGGTGCGAGGGCGGGGACGGCAAGGCATATCTTCTCGATAACGCCGAGGAGCACGCCGCCGATCATCGCGCCGGGGATGGAGCCGATGCCGCCGATAACCGCCGCGGTGAACGCCTTGATGCCGGGCATCGAGCCGAGGGTCGGCTCCGCAGTCGGTATCTGGAAGAGATAGAACACGCTCGCGAACGCGGCGAGAGCCGAGCCGATTGCAAAGGTGACGGTAATTATCTTGTTGACATTTATACCCATGAGCTGAGCCGCGCCCCTGTCTTCGGAGACGGCAAGCATGGCGCGTCCGGTCCTGGTCTTTTTGATGAACAGGGTCAGGGCAATCATTATAACCGCGCTTATGCCCATGGTGAGGATCGAGCTGACGCTGACATTGGTGCCCGCAATGCTCACCGCGCCGAGCGAGGGCAGAGACACGCTCTGCGCCTTTGCGCCGAAGATGAGCTGCGCGATACTCTGAAGCAGGTAGCTGACGCCGATAGCGGTTATCAGAACCGCGATGGGGGTAACGCCTCTCAGGGGTCTGTAGGCAACCTTTTCGATAATAATACCCATCAGCGTGCAGACTATAACAGATGCCAGAACGCCGATAGCGAGATTTCCGCCCGCCGCCAGCGTTGTGAAAACGGCATATGCGCCGACCATGATGATATCGCCGTGGGCAAAGTTGAGCATCTTCGCGATGCCGTAAACCATCGTGTAGCCCAGTGCTATGAGGGCGTAGATGGCGCCGAGGCTGAGTCCGTCAAATATAACACTCATAATAAACCTAACGCTCCTTTAGAATGGGAGAAACTTGAACTGCCGAAAGAAAAACAGAAAACGGCAGGAGAATACACTTCCCCTGCCGTTCAAAAACCAATAAATATAAATTTTAGAAATTAATAGTTATCAGCCAAGCTCAACAATAACGGGGACCTTGTTGCAGGCGCCGCTGGCTTCCCAGGTCATCTTGCCGGTAACTCCGTCATAGGAGAAGTCGGAGGCGGTGATAGCCTTTGCCATAGCAGTACCGAGAGCCGTGGGATCGACCTTGACGTTGTTAACGCCGGTCTTCTTCATAGCGTTGAAGACTGCATAGACTGCATCGTAAGCGTCAGCCGCGAACTGGTCGGGGAGAGCGTTGTACTTTGCCTTGTAGGAATTTACGAACTTTGAAACCTTCTCTTCCTTGCTGTTGACATCGAAGGGGGTGATGTACTTGATCTGGTTCTTAACGGAGGAGTCGATCTGGCTGGCTACGCCGTCAAGTCCGTCGCATCCGAAGAGAACCGCGTTGCAGCCCTTGGAAGCGCAGGTCTTTGCGATAAGTCCCGCCTCGGTGTAGTAGATGGGAAGGAAGATAACGTCGCAATCTTTAAGCGCGGCAACCTGAGTGGAGAAGTCTCTCTTGTTCTCCTTGTCGAAGGTCTGCTCGATGTAGGAGACGCCGAGCTCGTTCATCTTCGCCTTGAATGCATCGTAGATGCCCTGCGAATAAGTGTCGGAGGTATCATAGATAGCACCGATCTTCTTATACTTCGAGGTAAGCTCCTGAGCGGCAAGTGTGCCCTGGTCGGGATCGCCGAAGCAGACGCGGAAAGCGGTGTCGCCGGTCTCGATAACAGAAGCTGCGGAAGCGGAGGGAGTCATGAAGAAGATGCCGTACTCAGCAGCTGCGGTGCCGAAAGCCTCGCAGGATGCGGAGGTAACGGCGCCGAGGGAGACCTGCATGCCGCCCTCAAGCAGGGAGGTGAAGCCCTGACCTGCCTCAACGGCGCCGGCCTTGTCGTCCTTCATGTCGAACTTGAAGTTCACTCCGTTGAGACCGCCTGCGGCGTTAATCTCGTCAACGGCTAGCTGAGCACCGTTGCGCACGGAATTTCCGTATGATGAAGCGTCGCCGGTCAGAGGGCCGGTTGCGCCGATAACATATTCGGTGTTGTTAGCTGTGTACTCGCCAACCTTGGTAAGATCGGCGTCTGTCTTGGTATCGCTGCCGCCGTTTTTGCCTGAGCATGCGGTGAAGCCGCACATCACGAGAGCAAGAGCGAGGACTAATGCAAATACTTTTTTCATAAAAATCCTCTTTTCTTTCCTGTTTTTTATTTTATTCTCGGCGCCGCCCGACAACTGCGGCGCAAAAAATCGGATATAATGAGGGCAATTGTGAATTACCTTCAATGATTATACTTTCGTGCGAGTCTATTGTCAATACTCATAAAAATTTTCGCTTTTTTTAATAAAAATGACGAAAATCAGGAAAATCGCTTTATTACTTTTAACAACTGAAATGTTCCGTAAAAACAAATTGATTGTCAGAGTCCCGTCAGCGGATTATTTTGCCTTTCCCATAGCCTTGACGCGGTCGAACTCGTCGGTTATCTCCTTGGAGGGAGCCTTGGTGCAGAGGCTGACTATAACCATCAAGACAAGACCGACAAGGAACGCGGGGAGCAGCTCATATATGCCGAACACGCCGCCGATGGGTTTGATGAGATATTTCCAGATAAAGACCATCGCGCCGCCCGACACCATGCCGGCGATCGCTCCGGGGAGTGTGGTGCGCTTCCAGAACAGGGAGCAGATAACGAGCGGACCGAAAGCCGCGCCGAAGCCCGCCCATGCGAACGAGACTATGCCGAACACCGAGCTGTCGGGGTTGCGGGCGATTATTATACCCAGGATAGCTATGCCGATAACGGTAAGCCGCGCTGCGAGCATGCTCTTCTTCTCGGATATCTTGAGGTGGAACGCCTCACGCAGTATGTTCTCGGACACGCTCGAAGCGGCGGCGAGAAGCTGGGAGTCGGCGGTGGACATCGTGCTCGCAAGGATACCCGCGAGAATAAGACCCGCCATGATAGCCGGGAACGCGCCGTAGGTCGAGAGCAGATGCGCGACGCGGACTATAATAGTCTCGGTGTCGTTGCCGTGGAGCTGATCGACAAGACCGGTGTTGCTCAGTGCTCTGCCGACGATGCCGATAAGAACAGCCATCGCCATGGCGATAACGACCCATATGGAAGCCACGCGGCGGGAGAGCTTGAGCTTCTTCTCGTCCTCGATAGCCATGAAGCGAAGCAGGATATGCGGCATACCGAAATAGCCGAGTCCCCACGAGAGCGTGGTGATTATGTGCAGAAGATTATAGGGCTCGCTCTTGCCGGTATCTTCTATATATGATGCGGTGAGCGAGAGATAGCCGGGGAGCGCCTTCGCGTTCTCGACAACAACATCAATGCCGCCCGCCGATATCGTTGAGAAAACAAGAACAAAGACTATCGCCACGGTCATGATAATGCTCTGGACGAAGTCGGTCGCCGAAGCGGCGAAGAATCCGCCCGCCGTGGTATAAGCGACTATGACGACTGCGGAGATTATCATCGCGGTCATGTAGTTCATACCGAACAGCGAGGAGAACAGCTTGCCGCAGGCGGCGAAGCCGGACGCAGTATAGGGAATGAAGAAAATAATAATTATAACCGCCGCGAGCACCGCGAGAATGTTTTTGTCATCCCTGAAGCGGCGGGAGAAGAACTGCGGAATAGTGAACGAGCCGGTCTCCTGGGTATATCTGCGCAGTCTGAGCGCGGTGAACAGCCAGTTGAGATATGTTCCGACTGCGAGACCTATTGCGGTCCAGCCGACATCGGCAACGCCGGAAAGATACGCGAGCCCGGGCAGGCCCATAAGCAGGTAGCTCGACATGTCGCTCGCCTCAGCGCTCATTGCGGTAACGAGCGGACCGAGCTTTCTGCCGCCGAGGTAGAAATCGGCGGACGATTCGTTCTTCCTCGCGCAGCGGAAGCCGATTATCAGCATTCCGACGAGGTAGACGGCGATCGTCCCCAGGATACAGATGTTTGATACGGTCATTTGAAAAACTCCTCACGGGCTGCATACGAGCCCCTCATTTTGGCGGCGAAAATGAAAAAGAACCGCCAGTCTCAGCTGAGCGGCTCTCCATCGTACCGTCATTGATGTTTGCTATTGTAACACATAAAATCACACATTTCAACGCTTTACCGTGAAAAACAGCAAAATTTTTATTTTTCTTCGCATTCTCCGCCCTCGACCATGCGCCTTTTTATCTCGCGCATTCTCTGTGGAATATCTTCTTTTGCCATCTGCTCATGAATTTTGCAGGTGCCCGCCGCCTTTGCGATCTCATAATACCAGTGCTTATAATCGAGCGTGTCGAGCGTTTTTTCGAGCTGAGCCATCTGCTCATGCACCCGCTCGCGCCGGCGGTCGATAAGCTCGAGGCGCTTGTCTATAGTCGAGTCGCCCTCGATGCACCAGTCAATAAACTGCTTTATCTCTTTTATGGGCATACCCGTCTTTTTCAGGCACTCTATAATAGAAAGCCACTCAATATCCTCGTCTTTGAACATTCTTATTCCGCCGCCCGAGCGCTCGACAAACGGCAGAAGCCCCTCTTTGTCATAATATCTGAGTGTCGAGGGCGCGACGCCCATCTTTTTTGCCATCTCTCCTATTGTATAGAACATCTTACCGCTCCGTTCATAAAAAGTTTTTATTTTAGGTCTTGACTTGAAGTTAGCTTTAAGTTGTAGAATGTAAACGAACTTGCAGAACGATTTTAACATTGTGCAAAAGCTTTGTCAATCGGGAGGTATATCGGGAGGTATTTTGAATGATTCTCAATGAAACCTACGCTCTTTCAAACTCCGTAAAAATACCGAAGCTCGGGCTCGGCACATGGATGCTGACGGACAGCGAGGCCGCGCAGGCGGTCAAGGACGCCGTTGCCATGGGCTACCGCCACATCGACACCGCGCAAGCCTACGGCAACGAAGCCGGGGTCGGCGAGGGGATTCGCACCTGCGGTGTGGCACGCGACGAGCTGTTTGTGACGAGCAAAGTCGCAGCCGAGAATAAGAGCTATGATTCTGCGGCGCAGTCGATAGACGAGACGCTCCGAAAAACCGGACTCGATTACATCGACATGATGATAATCCACAGCCCGCAGCCGTGGGCGGAGTTCCGCGGCGAAAAGCGATATTTTAAAGAGAACCGCGAGGTATGGCGCGCGCTCGAAGATGCGTACAAAGCCGGAAAAGTCCGCGCGATAGGCGTATCAAATTTCTTAAAAGACGACCTTGAGAATATTCTTAATTCGTGCGGGATAAAGCCCATGGTCAACCAGATTTTGGCGCACATCAGCAACACCCCGCTTTCGCTCATTGACTTCTGCAATAAAAACGGCATTCAGACCGAGGCATATTCGCCGATAGCTCACGGTGAGGCGCTGAAAAACAAAGCTATTGCAGACATCGCCGCGAAATATTCCGTCACTCCGGCTCAGCTGTGTGTGCGCTATGTGCTCGACCTCGGCATGGTAGCCCTGCCCAAGACCGCGAACCCGGAGCACATGAAAGCGAACGCGGATGTTGATTTTAATATTTCCGGCGAAGATTTGAACACACTCAAAAATTTTGAAAAAATAAAAGACTACGGAGAGTACAGCTTCTTCCCCGTATTCAGCGGAAAGTGAGGAATATATCATGACAGAGAAAGAATTTGAACAGCAGAATGTATTCGGAAAAGGCGGCGAAAACTCCGCATACGCGCAGTATTTCATCGGCAAATCGTTTCTCAATCCCCTGACCGACCCAAAATGCGGTCTGTTCCTTGCGAACGTGACCTTTGAGCCGGGATGCCGCAACAACTGGCATATCCACCACGCGAAATCCGGCGGCGGTCAGATGCTCGTCTGCACCGCAGGCGAGGGCTGGTACTGCGAAGAGGGCAAAGAGCCCGTCAGCCTGACTCCCGGAACGGTCATCGCAATCCCCGCGAACGTCCGCCACTGGCACGGCGCGAAGAAAGACAGCTGGTTTTCGCACATAGCCTTTGAAATCCCCGGCGAGGACTGCTCGACCGAATGGTGCGAGCCCGTCGGCGACGAGGAATATAACAAGCTCAAATAAGGAGGATATATATAATGGAAAAGGTAACTGCGGGCAGAGACGCCCTGGGCGAATTTGCGCCCGAATTTGCAAGATTCAACGACGATGTGCTCTTCGGCGAGGTATGGTCGCGCGAGGATAAGCTCTCCCCGAGGGACAGGAGCATGATAACCGTCTCCGCGCTCATGGCGAGCGGCATTCTCGACAGCTCGCTGAAATATCACATATCCCACGCAAAAGAGAACGGAGTCACCGCAGAGGAGATGGCGGAGATGCTCACTCAGCTCGCGTTCTACGCAGGCTGGCCGAAAGCATGGGCGGCGTTCCGCATGGCAAAAGAAGTTTACGGAGAGGATAAATAATGAAAGCGGTTGTTATTTACTATTCCTGGGGCGGCAACACAAAAAGCATTGCCGAAAAAATCGCCCGCGAATTGAACTGCGGCACCGCGCGCATTGACACAGTCGTGCCGTATGAGGGCGACTACAACTCTATTGTCGACCGGGGCGCGGACGAAGTAAAGCGCGGATACGAGCCGGAGATAAAGCCGCTCGGCATCGATCTTTCGGACTACGACACAGTAATACTCGGTACGCCCGTGTGGTGGTACACCTTCGCCCCGGCGGTCAAAACATTTCTGAGCCACAGCGATCTTAGCGGCAAGAAAGTTTATACTTTCGCGACAAACGGCGGCTGGATAGGGCACACATTAAAAGATGTCAAATCCGCCTGCCCCGGCGCGGATGTAAAGCCCGGCATCGATATAAGATTCGACGACCACACTCAGCGCACCTCCGACAAAGAAGTCGAGAAGTGGATAAAAAATATAAAATAATTTTCGGGATATGAGAACAGCGAACCCAAAAGAGAACGGGGTTCACAGGAACAGCCGCAGCGTTTTTTGACTGCGGCTGTTTTTGTTATATTATTTATCGGCGGCGTGGAAATAGATTGAGCGCTGTATTGCTGTAGGCATTGTTAATGAAGAATGCGCAATATTATAAATCAGCACAATTCGCAGAGGAGGATATTATCCGTCCGCGAAATCCGTAGAATTTTATTGAACATATTTGTAGGGTGCGGCGACCTGACGCACCGCTGCCGCGCCGGCGGCACGATGTGAATTTGCAGGATTTATACCCTACCTTCGCGTCGCACTGTAATCAAAAGATATACGCTACCCCGCGTTTCGGCATTTTCTTTTTGTTTGAAAATAAAACGCCTTTAAACTAAAAGCAAACTGTGCCCCGGCAATGCCGCACCCGCCGCATATCGTACAATCATTTCACCGTTCCCCCAAAAGCAGTTGACGCAGAAGAAAAAAGCCGATATATTAAAAACGGCACAAATTGAAACAGGAAGGTAAAAAATGAAATACGATTTTGATTATTTGGGAACCAAAGAGCTATTCGACGATTGTTTAAAGACGTGTTGGGAGTTTAAGAGTGGCAGCTACCTCGAAGATTGTTATCTCCCGGAGTTTAAAGAAAGCTCTCTTGCTGAGGCTGAACGACTTAATGTTCTTCTTCCGCTGATAAAGTGGGAAGTGGACAACAACGATCTCAGCGAAGCTATGAGCGACGAGTTCTATCTCTACTATGAAGATCTGCTCAAGGGATCCGTCACAGATAACATTGGCACGGTGGGAGAGATTCTGCTTCGCGATGGGCGATTTGGCCAAACGACGGGGATGGGAGTAGTACATAGTGACGAAATGGTAGGTCTTAGCCGTGGGAATACGGGAGTGGGTAAGAGCGAAGGTACAAATCGCGCAAACCCGTTGGTACACAACGGATTTGCGCGATTTTCTCTGTGCCAATAATGTCAGGAAGGGTATGTGCTGTTTGCCAGAACAATCATACATAGAAAGCAAACATCAAACCAAATGATGTGGGACTCCTGATGCAGAGCTCATGATTTTTTCTTTTTCTGCATTACGAATCCGATCAGCCATTCTTTGAATTCTATTGGTAATCCACATATATGCGGTAGTCCCCTCGGAATAATCCGCTTCTGCGTACATATCGACGCGTCCATCCTCACGCATCTGTTCTACCTGCTGCATGGCTTCGTTGTCACCCTTGGGATAGATCGCAAAGGTTGCGCCACCGCCCTTTTTTACAACGGAAAATGCCGGAATATCACTCGGTCCATCCGCAATATAAATCATATTTTCAAAATGAACTCTACGATTTTCTTCCGGGATCTTGGAATTGACTTCAATTCCATCGATTTTATCAATTCCTTTATTTATTTCAAATATTGCTCTGGTTTTTGATGTGTTGTCAATCGTATATACCGTCTCACCGATAACCATATCGCCGTCACTATCGGGAGTTTCCAAAAGCTCGCATCCCCATACGCCATCAACAAAAGGCATCAAATCTGAACCGCGGATAATTTCAGCAAAGCCAGTGCTAACAATATAATGTTCAACTTGAATTCCGTATTCTGCATAACTTTTATTGTCCTTGAACATATTTTTAGTTTTCTCGAAGATTTCTGGGATACCTCTATAAAATTTCTGTTTCTTCCCATAGCCATTGAGTTTTTGATTATTTAATCCCTTAAAAGTCCCGTTATGAGCGCATTCAATAAAGTAGTTCAGGTAATAAGTATCCCGATTTACTCGGATCCCTTTCTCTGCGAGTTTCATTGGCTTCGCATTTACTTTTTTCCAAAAATCAGACGAGTCAATTTGATATTCTGCAAAAATCGGATCTTGCATATAACCGTCAATCAGGGTTTTGTCACAGTCCCAGATTACTGCAATAATGTTTGCCATTTATTAAATCTCCTTCCACCAAAATACAACTCACGCTGCCAACGCATTGGCATTGACCCGCTCAATCGCCTGCCGAATACCAGACCACACGGACAAATCCGTGAAAACTTCCACAATGCTGCCGTGATCGGTGAAGGGCGCTTCCTGCAAAACGGACAGGTCTTTCATCATGCCGTTATGAACAATGTACTCCACAATCTGATTTACGAAATAAATCTGTCGGCTATCGAGGCTGGCATCATTCAGATACTGAGCAAAGGCTTCTTTTGCTGCATTCATATCAAGCCCGACAATTTCCCGCACGAACTCGCCCAGCGGCTTTTGCCCATACTCGGCCTCATAGTCCTGCTTGGTGCCGACTTCACTCCAAAGAATTTTCTCCAGTGCCTGTACATCTTCCGCGGTCAGGGGGACATTGCTTTTGAGCTTGGCAATCACCACATTGTCCATGTGCTGCCGCACATAGAATTCTGCTTTAGCCTTGTAGTTCTTAAGGTCATCATTTTCCAAATCTGATTCATTCCAGTCTACAGAGAGAATCTCATCATCAAAATTCGTATCATAGCGCACGCTGGTGTGCGGGATATACTTCATAAGGTCTCGCAGATTTTCCCGGATATGCTCAAAGTCGTTGATTCCGGCATTCTCTACATAGTCCGTATGCAGAATTTTGTCGATCAATTCGGCTTGCGCCATGATTTCCGGGATGTTCGCCACAGATGCAACAGCGGAAACCTTCTTAAACAGGTCGCTGCGGGCTTTGCCGTATTTCTTTCCGACGAGATAGGCAAGCTCAATGCCGTATATCAGCGCATCGAACCGCAGCGCCTTAGCATCGTCTTCCTCCGGCGTGATGAGCGGTGCCAACTCCTGCCCCATGAGCAGGGTGTCCTCATAGGTCAGCGCATTGTAGTTGTCCGCATTTGAGTAAAGCTCTACATATTTGAAGTGCTGCCGGACAGCGAAGTTCTCCCTGTTCAGCTCCTGCACCTTATGCACCATGTCCTCTACCAGCGTCTTGCGGAAGGCAATGAGATCCGTTGTCTGATACGCCAAGTCTTGCAATTTGAACGCAATTTGGGCCTTCAGATGGAAGATCGCTCCTTGTAAGGCAATCATATTGGCAGTGGGGCGTCCCTTGTTCATGCGAAAGAACTCAAAGTTGCCGCAAAAGTCAAATATGTAGAACTTGTCCTTATCCTTACCATCCATCAGCCCCGGGCACAGACGGGTGCCTCGCCCGATCATCTGCCAGAACTTCGCCTTGCTCATGACCTTCTTGAAAAACACTAAATTCAGCACCTCCGGCACGTCAATGCCGGTGTCCAGCATATCTACAGAAATGGCAATCTGCGGCAGCTTTTTCGGATCAGAAAACTCATCGATGGCGCTTTGCGCATAGGTCATATAGTTGTCGATGACTTTGGCGAAACCGGGCAAGTGCGGATATTCCTTGTTGAACACCTCAAGGATTTTCTCGGCGTGGATGTGGTTCTTTGCAAAGATGATGGTTTTGCCCAATTTGCTGCCATAGTCGATGGTCAGGCCATTGGTCATCAGCGTATTCAACACCTGCCGGATGGTATCTTCATTGAAAATCCACTCGTTCAGCGCCGACGATGCAATACTCTCCGGAAGTTCACCATTCTCGTCCTCAAAAGTGTCCTCGTAAGCCCGCTTGTCCGCGTCGGAAAGTTCATCGTAGACAATGCCCTGTTCAATGAATTTCAGTTTCGTTTCTACAGACAGGAAATCCACCAGATACCCGTCCTTGACCGCCTGCGCCAGCTCATAGCCATAGGTGGGCACGCCATTTTCCAACTCAAAAATCTCATATGTATTCTTGTCAATTTCGTCTTTCGGCGTGGCTGTCAGCCCCACCAGCGGGGCATCAAAGTAGTTGAAAATATCCCTGTATTTGTTGTAAACGGAGCGGTGAGCTTCGTCGCAGATGACCAGATCGAAATGCCCGCAGGTGAAGAGTTTGCCCTCCTCGTCCTGTACACTGTCGATGACGTTGTACATGGTCTGATAGGTAGAAAAGACGCAGTGAGCGGTGTAGTTATCCTTCTCCTCACAGAGATTGGTAACGGAGAGATCAGGCAGCAGATTCACAAAGCTGCGCTTTGCCTGGGTGACCAGACTGTTGCGGTCAGCAAGAAACAGGATATTCTTCACCCAGCCGTGCTGAAGCAGCACATCGCATAGGGCAATAACTGTTCTCGTTTTTCCGGAGCCGGTGGCCATGACCAGCAGCGCCTTGCGCCGGTTGCGTGCAAAGGCATCGCAGGCAGCTTTGATGGCGTCCTCCTGATAATAGCGTCCGGCTATCTTCCGATCCACCATGACATTTTTCAGGCTTGTCCGCATGGTCTGGAGATTGAACAGTTTTTCCAGATCCCGCTTGGAGTAGATAGCGGCACACTTGCGTTCGGGATAGATATTGTCCGTAATGCGGGTCTCAAAGCCATTGGTCAGGAAAATGACCGGGCGGCGGTGATACTTCTTTTCCAGCAGGTCTGCATAGAGCTTTGCCTGCTGGCGTCCCTTGGCCACATCCACGCATGTGCGCTTAGCCTCCACCACTGCCAGCGGGCGGCCATCATCGCCGTAGAGCACATAGTCCGCATAACCCACCTCGGACTTGTTTGGCATACCGGGTAGTTCCACCTCGTTCAGCCAATCCTTCCCTTCCGTCCAACCGGCGTCGGTGAGCATGGTGTCGATGTAAAGTTTCCGGGTCTTGTATTCGGACAAATCCAGCGGCTTCGGCACATAGGTCTGCTGCTGCGCGGTACGCCGGGCGGTGAGCTCTTCCTTCAAAGCGGCATTCTCCGCCATAAGGGCTGCAAAATCCACATCGGGTATCGTCTGCGAAGGAACTGCGGGCGCTTCGGCGGGCTGCATCAGCAAGGAACGGTCAAAATGCCCCTCTGTGTAGTTCTCACCATAGCAATAGGCCACGAAGTCCAAGAATACATAGAGGTTTTCCAGACACAGCGCCGCCTGCTCCTCGGTAATCTTTTTACCGCTGTGTGCGGCGTTATTGCCCATGCGGCGGATCAGATCCATCCGCCGCCAGATGTCCGCGCCAACGATATCCCGGAAGTCCTCGGTGTTCATCAGGCTGACCAGTGTATCCTGATAGGGCATGACCAGCGCCTTGTCCACGGAGTACATCCACTTCACGGCAAACTCCATCGCCCTGCGGCAGTTCAACACGCAGGCGGAGGGGTCGATATGTAGAATTCTTTCCGCAGATACTGCTACGGAGGCAAATGATTCAAATTGTGCAGTGGAAATTAAACCATCAAAATTGGTCATATTCTCCTCCTTTTGGCATTTCATTTATTGAAGCAACCGCTTCAGACTTTCAACAAATTTAACAGGGTTTTCGTAGGCATAGATGTCATCACATATGTACTTGATAAAATCCGCTTCTGAAATACCCGCTTGTTTTAGGTTGCTGCATATTACTTTGTAAAACGCTTTACCGTCCGAATCCTTTGACTTTTTTGTGCGTTCATCATTCTTATAATCGGCGATAATGTCAGGGAGCGAACGAATATTAAAGTACTTGTCACCAATCAATTTGATGAACACCCTATCAGATTCATCAATGCACTTCTTTTTTAAGTATTTTTCTACACTCGGAATAGGTAGAAAACATTTTGGTAAACTTTCGTATTCTCGTTTCCCTGATATGGATTCTTTGACATCGCCGTCATATATGCTAATAATATTCCGCCCTGTGCCAAGGGCGTTATATGTAACCATATCATGGTGTAGTTTGAGCATCTGTGTACAACCACCCGCCGGCAATACACAACATAGTTTGCTTTTGGCTAGTTGGTTTTCTCGTATGACTTTACTTACAATTCCTTTGGCTAGCTCATCCTCAACAAGTAAGACAAAATCGAACCCATTCGGAATATATAAGTTCCGTATTGCGTAATTTGGATAACATGGGTTTATCATCTCGACAGTCCCCATGTTATTCTCAACCAAAAAAATATTGCGAGGCTCAATTCGGTGGATTAGTTCCGCAGAATGTGTTGAGAAGTAAAATACCAACTGGTATTTTGAGGTGTCTATTAGATTTCTAATAAAAAGAACGAGTCTGTCGATTGCTCCCGGGTGCAAAGCTAATTCTACCTCATCGATAAGAAAAAGAAACTTGCCAAACCTTCCTCCTTTGACAACCAAATTATTTATAAAGTCAATTAGAGAGATAAGTAAGCATTCGCCACTGCTCATCTTAAATTGGCTAATAATACTATTTCCATATTTCACAAAATAGGGAATCCCTTTGAATTTATACTTTTCGGCAGTTGCTCGATTTCGAATCTTATACAGAGATTGGTAATACCCTTTATTGTTATGTAAAATATATCCTAATGTCTCAGCAACAAACGGGTCAGCTTCTATCAAATCCTTTTCAAAGTCTGGCTGTGCTAAGAATGTGTCAACTGTGTCGTAATCATCGAATCTACATCCGTAGAAAATACTTCCCTCATAAAATCCTGGCCAATGTGAATGCACTACCAACGCGGAGTGCGTCTTTCTTGTCAATTTATTTGCCTTGATTGTCGTAAATCTTCCTGTTGTTAGCTTCCCGTTTTTGTAAAACCAATGGTCCGTTCCTTCATCTGTAGCAATATCAATATTTGAATCATTTGCTATATCCGCATTAGTCAACATATGTGCTGATGATGTCTTTACAATCAGAGACATAACCAACATTATTGTGCTTTTCCCGCAACCATTTTCCCCTACAATCGCATAGAGGCCTTTATCAAGCGGCAGAGCAATATCGGCCGTTTTAATATTGCGGATATTTCTTATTGTCAAAGACAACTCCATGTATATATCTCCTTACCAGAAATATTTCTGCATCAGACTGTCAAACAGCAGCTGTGCTTCGTCCAACGCTTTCTGTACGGCAACTTTTGATTTGTCGGTCTGTTCGACGAAGACCGCAAACTGCTCCTGCTCAGCGACCGGAGGAACTACAAAGCGCAATTCGTTGAGTATCCCCAATGTCAAATATCGCGTGTTTGTGCCTTTTGACTGGCTTTGTAGGTATTGTAGCTTGTCCTCCAATTGCCTTTTAAACAGTATGTAGCTCCATTTTTCGTTCATCAAGCGCAACACATAAGTGCGCTGATACGCGTTGAACTTACCTTTATAATGTTTGACATCATAAATCCCAGCAGCATTGTTACCCGCAAGCAAAAGTGCCTCGCAGTCAAACGCGTAAGAATCAATCTTATAGCTTTCTTTTGCACAAGTAAAAAATGGGTATCGGCCGTTTTCTACCATGGCATTAGAGTCCAGCTTTCCTGTAGTTGTTAGGAACACCGCATTCCATGGAAGAACTGGCAGACCTCGGGGATTTAGTTCCGGGTCGCCAAACAGTTCGACAAATCGGGCTTTGACGAGCTCGTCCAGCTTTTGAAGCTGCTGATTTCTCGATAAAATTACTCTGTATGTCTTTTCCAAAATGATAGCACATTCAGTCTGCTTTTCTAATGAAATGTTTGGCACAAGAGTTTCTTCCAATATATTTCGCCCAATAGCTTTGAAGGTGCTACCTGTTCCTTTACAGTTCAATTCTTCATTTTTACCCTTCAATAGCCAAAAAATATACTCAGGCGCTACTTTCTCCCTATTAGGGGTCAATGCAGCTAAGCCTCTCCCGATGCAACATTCTTCTTTGGCGTAGTTCATTGCCCCAATAGGCGCTCTGACTGAAATAAGTATATCCTCCGGAGCCGCCATTTTTGTAGGGGCAGAACACCACTTTCTCGTTACCGGATACCTCTCACCAAAGTCAGCATTGCCTTGAAAAAAGGGAACACCATGCCCATTCTCGTTATAGCTATCAGAACTGGGTGACTGTCCCATATTGATTGTACAAACATCTTTTAGCTTGACATAGTCCATTTCATCATCCCCACAAATCCGAATTTAGTCACCAGAATATTGCTTATCAGTTGCAGAGTATCGGCAGCTGTCAAAGTTCTCTGGGCTGAGCGGAACAATTCTACTCAATGTGACATACCCATCGCTATAAAGAGCATTTACCGTTTTCAAGACTTCTAATTCCGGTTCATTTACCACAGGGGCAATATCGTGAATATTTGTATCCGGGTGGGTGCAAATAAAGTCATATACACGCTTCTTCATTTCAGCATCTCCTCCAGTTCATCCATCGCAGTACCGATTTTCTTCTCCAGTCGCCGCAGCTCCGCCAAAATCTCGTTGGTAGGCGGATACTCCACGGGCTTATACTCGGTTTTCTTGTATTTATTGATGGACAGGTCATAGCCATTTTCTACGATCTCCGCCTTGGGCACGAAGAAGGATTTTTCCGTGCGCGGGCGGTCTTTTTCGGCATCCAGATTGCGGAACCGTGCAATGATATCAGGGATATCGTTGTCTGCCACCGGGCTGCGCTTATCGTCCAGCGAAAAGCCGTCGGCGGTCATATCATAGAACCACACATTGTCTGTACCACCGTGGCCGGTCTTGGTGAAGATCAGCACCGCGGTAGACACCCCTGCATAGGGCTTGAATACGCCGCTGGGCATGGAGATCACGGCCTCCAGCCGGTTGCCGTCCACCAGCTCTTTGCGGATGGCTTTGTGTGCGGCGGAAGAGCCGAATAGCACACCGTCTGGGACGATGCAGGCGCAGCGTCCGCCGATGCGGAGCATCCGCAGGAACAGAGCCAAAAACAGCAGTTCCGTTTTCTTGGTCTTGCAGACTTTCAGCAGATCTGCCGAAACGATGTCGGCATCCAGACTGCCCTTGAACGGTGGATTGGCAAGAATCAGAGAATACTTTTCCTTGTCCGGGTTCTGATCGGACAAGCTGTCCCGGTATTCGATAAAGGGATTGTCAATGCCGTGGGTCATCATGTTCATCGCGCCGATGCGGAGCATGGTTCTGTCCATGTCGTAGCCGAAAAACATGTGGTTCATATAGTGATCCTTCTTCTGGCGGTTGAAGAAGATTTCTTCTTTGCGGTGCTCCTTCAGGTATTCACCCGCAGAAACAAGGAAGCCGGAAGTGCCGCAGGCCGGGTCGCAGATCACATCGTCCGCTTTTGGGTCCATCAGCTCCACCATCATGCGGATAATATGGCGCGGGGTACGGAACTGGCCGTTGAGGCCTGACTGGCTGATTTTGCTGAGCAGATATTCATAGGTGTCGCCGCGCACATCCACCGCCTGAGATTCGTTCATCAGACGATAAATCTCGTCCAGCGCATCCACCACTTTGGACAGCAGAAGCGGCGTGGGCAGCTTGAAAATGGCATCGTCCATATACTTGGAATAGGCGCTGTTCTTATCCCCGTGGAGGTTCTTGATGAACGGAAACACCCACTCCTGCATCACGCTGTACATCTTTCCGGCGGGGAAATCGTGGAATACACTCCACTTAAGCTGCTGGCCGTCGATGGTACGGTCACCGACCTGCACCTCATCCGCAAAAATGCTCTGATACGGCAGCCCCAGCATGGCAGCTTCCTTGGCCCGGAGATTGTCGGTGTCATCCAGATCATGGATGAACATCAGATAGGTGATCTGCTCAATAACATCCAGCGGGTTCACCAGTCCGCCCGCCGCAAAAATATCCCAGAGGCTGTCGATTTTGTTTTTCAGTTCACCTGTAATCATTTATTCTCTCTCCCTGTTCCAAGTGTAAGAAGTGTAGCGCCCGCCGCTGAGTTTGATGATCTCGCCGGATTTCAGCAGATCTGCCAGCGCGCGCTGGACGGTGATCTGACTGATATCCGGGCATTTGGCCATGATTTCACTCTTGGTGATCTTGCCGAGGTGGTTTTTGATGATCTCGCGCACCCGGTCGGGCTTGGACAGGCCCTTGGTGGTCAGCAGCTCGATCCGGCTCTCGAAATCCCGGTACGCCGCCACCAGAACACCCAGCATATAGGTGACAAAGGGGGCATAGTCGTTGGTTCCCTCATGCCAGTTATAGGAGCTGGCTTGCAGAGTCTCGTAATAGGTTTCCTTGATGTCGGAAATCAGTTTCTCAATACTGATATATTTGCCAACGATATAGCCAGAGCGGTACAGGAGCAGCAGTGTCAGGAGCCTGCTCATGCGGCCGTTGCCATCGTTGAAGGGATGGATACAGAGAAAGTCCAGTATAAAGATGGGAATCAGCAGTAGCGGGTCGAGTTCAGCATCCTGCATAGCCGCTTCAAACGCGCTGCACAGCGCCGTAATAGCCTCCGGCGTTTCCCACGCAGGAACAGGCTCAAACCGGACAATCTTCCGGCCGTCCGGCAGTTCTTCGGCAATCACGTTATCCGAATTTTTGAAGCAGCCGCCGATGGACTTACCGCTGTATTTGTACAGATCCCGGTGAAGCTGCAAAATGATGGACGGCTTTGGAGGAATGAAATCGTGGCTTTCATGAATCGTTGCAAGCACATCGCGGTATCCGGCAATCTCTTTTTCACTGCGAGTTTTTGGCATTGTTTTATCACGCACGATTTTCTTCAGTCTGTCATCCGTGGTGATAATTCCCTCGATGCGGTTAGATGCCTCTGTGCTCTGAATTTTCGCAACTTCCAGAAGTTCAGACAACGCATCCTCTTTAGCCTCGATAAAGAGATTTTGCTGCCCCTTATATTCGTGAATCTGCGTCAGGTAGGCCACGACCTCTGGCGTCAGCAATTTGTTGTATTCTGTTTTGAAGTCGAACGCTCTCATGCACTGCCCTCATTTGAATTTCAATTTCATCAAATCTTATCGAATGATGCAATTATAGTATATCCTTGAATTACATCGCTGTCAATATCAATTTCCTCATTTTTGCATTAATGATAAAATTGGAATTTGGCTGTCGTCTGCTACGCATCATGTCCCCTCGCAGGCGCTGACAATCGAAAGCTGTATCGTAACGATTTCAGATTGTCAGCAAAAAAGAAAGTCCGCCACTCATCGGTACGGACTTCCTTTTGCATTTTCTGAGCAGGCATTACAAGCTGCATTTTGCAGTTTGTATATGCACCTGCGAGGAAAATAAGGGATTTCAAAGGGAGCATCCCTTTGACGCAGGGTTTCCAATAGGGGCGCGCAGCATCCCTGTTGGCACACGATTTTGCTCTGCAAAGTCTAGTGTGTTATACCTTTGCTTCCGGCTGACGCGG
>ENA-UOJE01000264-UOJE01000264.1-human-gut-metagenome-genome-assembly--contig:-C23-NODE-264-length-63952-cov-11.514312_pt1 | contig 63952 bp, 92 predicted proteins | sample MGYA00242341_ERZ723888 | MGnify/ENA metagenome assembly ERZ723888 | reverse complement strand
AGTATTTTTTTTTAATAATTATAACTCGCTCTCTATCAACGGTTTACGAAAAATCGACGTTTAAACATTTTATAAAATATTTTAAAAAATACCATCAAAAACTCAACGCTCCTTGATAATTATATTCCAACGGGGTTAAGTATTCGAACTTGCTGATTATAATCGCTTTAACAATCAATATCCTTTAAATGTGCTTTAACTTCCTATTTTGAGTGAAAAAAAACTCTCAAAATATTTTTCTGTATAGTTACTTGTATAGTTGCTCATAACTCACTCTATATCAGCCGTTTGCAAATAAAAACGCTTATAAAAATTTTCCAAAACTTGCACATTTTATTTCCAATCCTCTGATACATACAGCACTTCGCTTGGTTACTAAAAGTAACTATACAGGTAACTATACACCAAAAAAAAAAAAAATAAGTTTGAAACCCCAAAAATAGGAAGTTAAACGAAATCCTGCACCCGCCGACACGTTATCGGCTGATAATCACACCCTATTCCAATGGTTAACCCTATTTGTATTTTTTTATCAAGCCGCGTTGAGTTCCGCTTTCGAAAAAGGTAACAAATCGAAACCTACCCCCGTGATCTGAAAAATATTTTCCAATTTATTTGCATATATTGGGATTTTATTATAGCTTTGCAGAAGTTAAACGTTAATCATTTATGTCGATACCTTTTAATAAAGAAGTTTTCGAGGAGTTCATGGAGTCCTGCCTTATCTCTCCGGTCCCCCGTGTCTGCATGGTTCCGGGTACGGTACCGCTCGACGGCTTGCTGGAAGTGTACGTCTCTTGGTGCGAGGCCAAGAAGAAGCCGATCTACGGACGGCTCTCGCTCCCAGAGTTCGGCCGCATCGTGCGGGCATGCGGTTTTGAGGTGTTCCAGTTTAAGGGGCGGGGTAACAAGCGTCAGGTTTCACTGTTCAGCGCGGAGGACTCCCTTCGGCTCTACAAAAGTGATTCAGAGTATGTTGTCAGGAAGTAGATACCGGAAGGATTTCTGGGGCCCGAAGATGCAGGCATACTTCGCGGCGAAGGACTGGGTTCCGAGGGTGGACCCGCACCATATATATAGAGGTCACGTTGCAGTGGACGCGATCATATCGGAGATCGAGCCGAAACTGTATCGGCCGAAGTTCTTCGAGGTCCTGCGCGGCCTTGGATTTGAAGTCGGGCTTCTGGACGGGAGGAATCCTAAGACGCAATCTGTAAGAGTGTATGGTTCCGTACAGCCATAACGAGGAGCTCTTCCACCGCTTCGAGATGAAGCGCAACGTGAGCCCGTACCGTAGGGAGACGGATCGGAGGCATCGGCTACGTTTCGAGACGATCTACCAGCGTTTCTTGGCTGATAACAAGGGCACGGTGTTTCTGCCAGCCATGAGCCGGAACGCTTTCGGCCGGCTACTCCACCACTTCGGCTACCACCGTCACGGGCATGAGTACTGGGTTTTCACTCCCTACATCGACTTCGTTTCGGAACAAGAAGACCTTCGGGAATTATACGAATATTTGAATGAACACAAGTAAACTAAGACGCCTTCGCTTGGAGGCAAAGGAATATATCCGCCTGATTCCGGTCAGGGAGGGAGGCTGTGTGCTCCGGGTTGGGGAGACGTTTGTTGCCGTTTTCACCAACACCTCGAAAGCGCGAACAGAGTTGGCGGCGAGGAGACGGGAGTGGATTCTGAACCAAATTAAACCTAAACGATATGAAAGATTTTAAGGTAATCGGGCGGCGTTACGTCCGGGCGCGGAGGGCGCACAAGTGCGAGTTTTGCGAGCACGAAATCGGGGCCGGGGACTTGTACTACGAGGAGTGCTGGAAGAAGGATGGTATTTTTAGGGTAAAACTACACATCTCGTGCTCCAAATCCGGGGCCAGTGACCGTCAGGAGTTCCGGAAGAAAGTGTACGAGTTCGGGAGCTTCTTCGACTCTTGGGAGAAGCGGCTGTTAAAAGCGAAGAAGGCATGGCTTTCGAATCTTACCAGCAACTAACCTCGATTGCGGGCATGGCCTGCGAGCTTCTGGACAGACACGGGGAATACGACTTGCAGAAGAAGTGTCCCGTTGCGGCGGACCCGGCGTTCTTCGCAAGGGAGCTCGCCCTGATCCAACTGGAGTTGGGCCGGGTTCTGCTGGCGGCGGAGTCGGAGGGCTGGATGCAGGAGGGGGCCTTGGAAGGGATGGGGAGTGGGAACTACAAGACCATCTACGAGAACAAGATTCAATTCACGGTCGAGGACCGGGTTGCGGGCGCACTGCTCCGGCTCTTGGCTTTTTGCGGAAAATACGGCATCGACATCGGGAGAGTGATGTCGGCGCGACTAAGACACGATTACAATGAAACATTTTGATTTAAAGAAGGCACTGGCGGGGGCTCCGCTTGTGACCAGAGGCGGCCTTAAAGTGACCAAATTTTCAACTACTAACAATCCTAAATTCTTTAACGTTACGCTTGAGAACGGGAAGGAAATAACTGTCGAGGAGCAAGGCATAGCGGCTAAGAGCGAAAACGACTTGTTGCTGGTGGCGCCCGACGAGCGCTGGATGCAGATGTTCTGCGCGTTTGTCGGTCAGGAGTGGAGCGACGAGATGGAGTTCGAGGAGATTTGTGAAGTGGTAGACAAGGCTTATGAGGCAGTTGATAAGCACTTTGCGGGGAAGAGCGAGTTGGGTTAGAATCCGCAAGGCTTTCCCCGGAGAGGAGGACGAGAACCGGGAGGCCCTGATCGAGCTCGGAATCCCGGTTGTGGGGAGACGGGCTTTGATATGCTGGCCGGAACCTCCCGGCACTCCTACCTTCTACGTTCTGAACTTCATGGTCGAAAAGGGGTTATACGCTCGTCCCGGCTACGCTACCAAGTGTTCGAGCCAGCCCGTTTCGGTCCTTTACCCTCTCTACCGGGACTGGTGTCCGGCCCCGGTTACTAAGCGAGAATTTTTAGAGGAAATTTCCAAGCTGGGGTTTCCTATTGTCAGGAATTTTATTTACTTTTACACATTACTATGAAAACACAACACGTTATTTTTCCCGAAGACGGGAGTTTGGGCCGCATCGTTTCGGCCCAGTATTCGGAGGACAAAGGAGACTTCATGCTCCTGATTGCCTGCATCGACGGCGAGGACCCGAGCGAACACACTCAGTTCCGGACGCGGCCTGCCTCTTCGGTTCACTACTATGAGAAGGCGGACATTACCCACGACGCTTTCGAGAAGACTTGGCCCGTGGTAGCGGCTGAAAGCGACGTGGAGCGCGTTCAGGATGACTACTACGACCACTTCGAGGACTGCGGCATGTTCGACACCCCGAATCAGAACAAGGAGGCGAAAGAGCCCCGTTCCGTTGCGTCCTACATCGCGGAGCATCTGGACGAGATCAAACAAACGTTCAAAGCCAACTTTCCGGACGATAAGTTTTCGACGCCCGTGCTCGAAGACATAATTCCTCAAGGAGACGGCACTCTTACTCTGAGGCTCAAATCGGGCGACCACATCTTCTTCCATTCGGTTCCACTCTTTGACATTATGGGGGTATGAGTTACGAGGAACTGAGACAACTGGCTCCGGGCACTCTGGTCCGGGTTAAAGGGGGCGTGTATGACTACATGTTTCTTCAAGGCGCCTGTCCCTTCGACCACATGATCCGGGTTGAGATGAACGGAGTGGCCCAGAATGTCGATCCGAGCCAAGTCAGCAGTCTTACTGTGTACGACACGGCTATGATTAAGCGGATGTACGAGGCTGTGTTCCCTGACGAGGACACGCGATTTAATCAGGTAGTGGAATTTATCGAAAAACTGAAATAATGAAACACATCACATTCATGGTCGTGCGAATCGAGGCGACCGAAAAGGGAGAGTATATGACCGTCATCGGCGACAACGACACGAAGCTGTCGCTCCCGGCCGTACACATGGACAGCATCGACATCGGCCGCCACATCGAAGTGGGCCTGCACGAGCCTTCGAACCGGGTCCAGATGGTCAAGGTCGGCGAGAATACCATCTGGAACTACACCGACGAGGAGATGGCGGCCCAGATCGAGAAGGAGAAGACGGATAAGTTCGCCAAGATGAAGGAGGCTTACGAGGGGGCGAAAGCCGCCTATCAGGAGGTCTATGACCAGCTTCCGAACATCTACAAGAAGCGTATCGACATCCGGCGCAATAACGGCGGCGAGGACTTCTCGATTCTGTACGAGGCCCACGAGCTCCATGTTTGCGAGATGGCGGTGACGCTGGCGCGTAAACTGGGGACACCGGAGGAAGTTATGCGCTACACAACTCTGAGCAACGAGGAGCGGCATGCCCTCGTGCCTGAGATCGAGATTCCCGAGATCGGGGATTACGTCGGCGCCTCTTCGTTCGAGAACGTTATGATTCTGGCCTACTGGCATCTTGCCGAGCCGGGAGTCGTGCCCTACATCCCCGGAACCCCCGTGAAGCTGGGTCTGGTCCCGGCGCACGAATACGGAGAGCCGCCCTATGCTATATCGCGGGCTGTGATTTCGGAGCTCGCCATCAGGAACCCGAAGCCTTCGCTCGTGGCTATGTCGCTCAATGCGATGGAGTACATGGACGAGATTGACGAGATCGACGAGGCGCTTCTGGATTCGTGCAAGAAGGCAAACATCATCGTGGTCACGGGCTACTCCGACGACTGCGTGGAGTTCGACGGCGCCGTGAGCGACGAGTTCTCGGAGGGCAAGATCGCGTACATCGACGGGAAGTGGATTCAGACGGAAGAGGTACCGGAAGGAACGCCCTACGTCACGGCCCAGTACAACAAGGCGGGAGGCTGGACCTTCGGTGCCGAGAACTTCGATGCGCACGAGTTCGTGGTCTGTGAGCAGGGAGAGGTCGTCGGAAACGGACTTGTTATCAATGTCAACGATCTGTTATAGCAGGGAGGCGCTTTGCCGCGATTGTCAGTACTGGGAAGTACGGAATCGCGGCGGCCGCCGACTGGGTTTCTGCTGGAAGCTGTCGGCTCAAATACAAGGGAGTGCAAGACCCTGCGAAGAGTTCGAGCATTACGACGGGAATTTCCGGCCGACATGCTTCTGGTGTGGAAAAAGATTCACAATCGAGTGCCCTGACCCGGTAAAACGGGAACGGGGCCTCGGATGTGATGCGTTTAAACTTAAAAACCATGAGAACAAGTGAGGAGACAAGCCGAATCAAGGCCATTTTGAGGGCTGAGCGCGACCGAAACGCCTCCGCGCCCTTCCTATACGACGCGAAACTGGCGTTTTTAGAGGACCCGGAGACCGATCCCTTCGATTTCTGTTATGCCTACGCCTCCCAGATTCGAAACATCGGCGCTGAGGATCAGATTTCGTATCATCGGGCGGTGGAAATAACTACTTCGGCGAGAGAAGCGGTGAGGCTTTGGCTTTCTGAGGCTCTTCCTGACGACGTTTTCTTGTGTACGGAACGAAGCAACTGGCCTTGGGAATGAAAGACAACCCTTACAGCAACAAAGCGGCGGCCCGAGTATGGCAAGAGGGCTATATGGAGGCATGCCGGGACATGGAGCACTGGCGAAAAGTGCGCTACGGCAAGAAAAAGGAGTTCTTGGGTGACGACATTCCCATGAATGTGGAGATCGTATTCAAGATTCAGGTCAACAACAAGCCGCGACTGTTCGTGGGGTTCCGATCCCGCAACAGACTCTACTACTACAACGGATTTTTCACGATTCACGAGGTCGGAAACATCCATTGGCGATACCTTTTCTTCCCTACTCAGTTCCGAGGCAAAGAGGGCTACTACGAGGGCCTCGATGCGGCCGGAAAAGAGGTCGGACTCAACAAAAATTACGATGGAAACGACTACTTACGAGGAGACGCTCCAGATTATGAAGGAGAAAAACCCGAATCTGGAGTCGCTAATAAACGAGTTAAATCTACAACTACAATGACGGAAATTATCGAAAAAATCAAGCAGTGGGTGCTTGATCGCAACCTCCAGACGGGAGACCCGCACATTCAGATGTGCAAAGTCATGGAAGAGCTCGGAGAACTCGCCAAGGCCATCAACAAAAAGGACCGGGATCAGCAGATCGACGGGCTCGGCGATGTCATCGTCACTCTGGTATGCGTCGCCGAACAACTCGGCCTCAACATCGAGGAGTGCTGTCTGGCCGCCTACGACGAGATCAAAGACCGCAAAGGCAAGATGATCGACGGAGTGTTCGTCAAGGAAGCGGACCTCGCAAAAATGCAGGAGAATGGAGGAGAATAAGCCACCGCTGGAAGAGATCAAGGCTCCCGGCTACGCCGAGGCCAAGGCTCGGATGGAGAACATCGTCGCGGCGGCCGTCATTGACTTCGTGCAACAGTGGGGCGGCGGGATTCGCGTCTCCATCGAGGCCACGGCCAGCGAGGAGATCAAGACGGAGGCAGGCGGCAAGAGCATCCTGCGGAAGACGCGGCTGAATGAAATGACCGTGAAGCGATGGGAAGACAACTGATTGCCGGATGTGGAGCTTTTGTTGCATGCCTCATAACTGGGGCTCTTATGCACGACTGCCCCGGATGGAGCCAATGGCTGGCTGGCATCTTGATATTCACGGTCGCCATACTCTGGTCCCGGCCCCGGCCGAAGAAGAAGCACTGGTATTTCGCGGAGATGACATATTTCAGCCGGAATGGGATTGCGGTATTGAAGTCGAGCTACGCTATCGCTCTGGATCGAAATGGCCGTACAGCAAATATGAGGACCTTGAAGAAGAGATTTGCTCCGGTCCACAAGTGGAGAGGCTGGTCTCGCCTCGATAGCAAATACCACAACGGAAGTGTATATTTGAGCCAGCTCTCGTATCTTGGCTATTTCGCTGAAAATCAGTGATTTGACATAAACGAAGCGGGGGAGGCAGGAATGTCTCCCCCTTTTTATTTATAAAAATAATCCAATTTTATTTTGGAATATCCAAAATGATGTTGTAGATTTGTAGTCCAATCTTATAAAAATTTTCAATATGAGGAAAGAGGATAACAACGTACCTATGGACGAAATCACCATCAACGGGAACCGCTGGTTCACGCGGGCTCAGTTGGCGCGGTTCTACAAGGTTTCGATGCAGACCACCTACAACTGGCAACGTATCGGGTGGCTTGAGGAGAAGAAGATCGAAGGCGTGAAATTTTTCCGGCGCAAAGAAAATGTCGAAGCCTGATTATGACATATGCAAGACCTATCTCGTTGAAAATGTAGAGTTCCCGATGACCCTTTTCACTCAAGAGGTGAAAGAGGCCAAGAATCTGAACCACAAAATTCAAGCCGAGATCGCCATTGCCTATGACCGGGCGATGCGCAGATCGTATTTCAAGTTTCTTGAGGGTAGTATCTATGTCTTCGATGGCAAGATATACCGCCGCACCGGGATCGACGTGATCGAGTCCATCGTGACGGACGTTATGGAGATAAAGGACCTGCCGCCGCTGTTTCAGGTCGAGTCGCCGAAGAAAATCGTGAGCCACTGCTTTCGCAAGCTCATGCTGTCGGCGACACTGACGCCCCGGCGCGGAATCGTGGCCTTCCAGAACTGCGTCCTCGACATCGACGCGGGGATCACGATGCCGCACTCTCCGGAACTCGAGTGTACGGCGTACCTCGACTTCGTTTACGACAAGACGGCGACATGCCCGAAGTGGATGCAGTTTCTCTCGGAAGTCGTGCCGGGAGATGACCGGATCACATCATTGCAGGAGTTTCTCGGCGCGGCATTTGTGGATCGTAACGAGTTCTCTATTCAGGAGATGCTCTTCCTGATCGGCTCCGGCCAGAATGGTAAGGGCGTGTTCACGGGAACGATCCGTAAGATGTTCGGCTTCGACCGGGGAACCGGAGACGGGCTGGCAATGGGATTCTCTGCGGTCGATTTGTTTAAACGCGGTCAAACCGAGTACAACATGGCGGCCGTCAACGGAAAGTTACTCAACATCTGCGAGGATATGAGTAACGAGGACTTCTCCGGCGGCGACTGGAAGAAATTCGTGGCCGGAGAGCCTATGAAGGCGCGTGACCCGTATGGGAAGCCCTTCATGGCGACTCAGATTCCGCTCTTCATCGCGTCTCTGAACCAGTTTCCGAAGAGTATCTCGGACCGCTCCGACGGTAACTATCGCCGCCACCTGATCGTCAACTTCGACGTGAAGATCAGCGACGACAAGAAGGACCCAGAACTCGGCAAGAAACTGGAATCGGAAAAGAGCGGCATTTTCAACTGGATTATGGAGGGCCGGAGGCGATTCATTCGCAACGGTGGAAAATTCACCCCGTCCAAGAGCAGTCAGTTGGCTGTGGAGAAACTTCGGGTGGATCAAGACTCACGACTCCAATGGCTCCGCGACTCTGGCTATGCGGCCACGTCGCACGGAGGCATCGGGAGCCGGGCGGCAAAGAGTGGGCAGGGCTTGTATCAGGACTACTGCAAGTATTGCCGCGACAACAATTACAATGCGTTCGGGTATAACGAGTTCGTCAAGCGACTGCGCGAGGAGAACTACGAGATGTACCAACGCGGGGCAGAAATTACATTTTACGTCTACGAGGGTGTTTTCGACGACAATCTTTTCTATGACACTACGATCAAGGAGGAGGGAGCGCCGAAATCAGTCGAGGATGACTTGGATTTACCTTTTTAATCAAAACAACTATGATTAAGCGAATCACCTATTATCTGATGCAGTGCGAGCGCTGTCAGGAGTTCCTTCGGGAGCAGGACGGAATTAATGCCGACGGCTTCTCTTCGGTGGACGACGCCGAAAAAGCGGCAAAAGAGGCCGGATGGAGCGTCCAACCTGCATTTCACCTCTGTCCCTCGTGCTGGGAAAAATACTCGAAGGAAAAGGCTGAAAAGTAGCTCTATGGGCAAGCTCGATTTGAACTACGATGCGATCTTCGAGGATTTGCCACGAATCATGGGCTTAAACCTCAAGCGTCATGGCCGATTCTGGCAAGGGAAGTGCTATATCGACGGCACTCCCCATGCCTATCGGTATGACAAAATGGTGTGCACCCGTGACGCCTCCGGAGGGATCACGATTATGGAGCAGGGCGGAGACAGCATGCAGTTGTACAAATGGATGCAGTTGTATGGAGGATGCTCCTCCAGCAAAGAGACCTACGAGCGTCTCAAGTCCATGAGCGATGGTATTGTCATCAGCAAGCCTAAACCCGAGATTCCGACCAGATATGTGGAGCAATCCATTCTCGACGAGGCTATGGAGCGCATCGGTAGGCTCAAGGACCCGCTGTTTCGCTGGCTTTGCACCAAGTTCCCGGAGGGAAAGGTCGAAGAGGCTTACCGGAAACTGGCGATCACTCCGTGCCGGGTGCCGCAGGGAGTCGGAACCCAGTTCTGGTACATCGACGAGGAGCAATGCATCCTTCACGACAAAATCATCATTTACAAGCCGGACGGCCACCGCGATCATAACTACGGGGGCGGCCGTATCTTCCGCACCGCTCAAGGTTACACTCAGCGATGCTACTTCGGCGAGCACCTCGGAACCGACGGAAACCCGTATGTGGTGGAATCGGAGAAGACGGCTCTGCTGATATATCTCAATACCGGGCGCCGGGCTCTGGCGACGGGTGGAAGCGCGAACGTGCGCCGCATAAAGCGTAACTATCGACTGCTTCCTGACTACGACAAAGCGGGCATGGACTGGGTTCGATGGTTCCCGGATCAGGCCGTTAAATGGTGGGAAGGCATGCCCGATTTGAAAGAGGGCGATGACTTCGGAGACGTAATTTACAGATCATTATGAACAGAAATGCGGCATTTGCAGTAGCATGTCTGGCGGTATCACTGGCTGTCGCCGCGGCATGCTTCGCGTCCGGGACTGGCTGGCCTATTTTGGCCTTGTTATTCCTTCGGATCAGTTCGGACGAAAAAGAAGAGGAGTGACCGGGCAGAATCGGCACTCCTCTCTTCCTTGCGGAACATTGCTAATCAAAACAACTTACGCAAAGATACGATAAAAAGAGCGAACCTCCAAAACTGGAAGTTCGCTTTCGTTTTAGAACGGCAGGTCGTCCACTTTGTCTTTGGCGGGCGCCGGAGCGGGCTCTTCCTTCCTTGCCGGAACGTAGGGATCGTCTTTGGCGGGCGAGGTACCTCCTCCTTCGATGGTGTACTTGTAGCCGCGTACCTGCGTGTAGTAGCGGTCGTTGTACTCACGGGATTCGAGCGTAAAGTCTACGGCGACGATCATGCCTTCGCACAACTTCACCTCTACGACATCCGCCTTGTCGCCCCAGAACTCGATGTAGACATCCTTGGGGTATTCTCCTTCCGTCTGGAGTACGATTCCGATTTTCTTCCAAGTCCCGCGTGCCGACTCTCCGGTAACGGGTTCGCACATCTTCGTGATGACTCCTTTGATTTGCATACTATTCTTCTGGTTTTGTTATGAATTGGGTTTTATGGTCGTATTTTTCGGGCGCATCCAGTTTCCAGCGACATCGGTTGCAGTCATCTTGGAAATCCTCCTCGAATATCGCCTTGTATCGGCATGTCTGGCACTGCTCGGCCAGATAGCGTTGCGGGAGAAGAGATGCAGTGCGCATGGACTCCTGCTTGCCGATCAGGTCTTGGAACTTTTCGAGGAAACGGTTGCCGTCGGTCTCTTTCAGCGCCAGCCTTGCGATCTTTTTCTTGGCGGCAAGGATGAACTCCTCGGAGTAGGTTCCGTCTTCGTTTATCACCGACACTCCAACGTCGTCATCTTCGCTCTCTCCGGTGTTTATGAAAGCGTTGATGTCTCGGTACCTCTCGGTAAGATAAACCTCCGCATCGGCCGATTCCAAGAGCGACTTAGCGGCGGTCCTGACCGTTGCGTATGACTTGTCACGCATGTCGAACACCATCTTATAGATGTCGGTGAACGTCATATTTGTGAACAAGTACAACTCAAGCGCCCGTAGCTCGGGTTCCGCGAGGCTTGACTCCGGCCGCTTCTTCGGCTTAGGGAGCATGTCGTATATACGAGGTGTTGCCATTATCCTTCTTCTTCAATGGGCGTATCGAGAGTAAAATTCGCTTGGCCGCAGGGACAAAGAGGCATGCCTACCTGAGCCCACTTCTTCGTCAGACGGATCGTGTACCCGCACTCAGGACATACTGCTTTCAACATGCGGGTTCCGTCCTTTTTAGACGGAGTAAACAGCTTCATGCCGGACAGCGCCGTATGCGGAAAGGGCCCGAGCTTCTCGTCAACGAGGAACGTGAACTCTTCGACCAAAGCGTCGCTGGCAGTAGTAGACTTCATCTTGCCTTCCAGCCCTACGGCCAAAGCGACTCGTTTGAAATCCTTACCGTGGCCGTGAATACCTACGGCATGCACGAGCTCGTGTACGAGTACCGAAAGGATGCCGTCAGCACCGTTTACGTTGGCGATGGTGGGGTTGATGAAGATTTGAACTGGCTTCTCCGAGTCGGATTCCGTCCAGCACTGGCCGAGAACCCTACGCTTCGCCATACCACCCTTGTCTGGGAAACCGATGGAAACCTTGAGATTCTCCGGTATGGTGCGGCCGCTGGTCTTGCATGCCTGCTGAAATGTCGGTCGAAAATGATCGACAGCCGCTTCAAGCCACTCTTCTCGGGTGGCGAATTTAAACTCTTCTGCCATAGTTGTAAGTTGTTTGGGGTGTAGCTTGGAGTCGAACCAAGCCCCGGATTTATAGTCCGGCCGAGGGAAACGGGAAACCCTTACACCCTTTGTATTAGTTGCCGAGTGAATCGGCGGGAAATTCCCCGACAGGCTCGGGTTTGGCCTTGTATATGGGATTGGCGGCGTTCGTGAATCTTTTGTCAACGTAAATAGCGATTCCCGTGTTGGCCTCCCGGACGTAACCTTTGACGAGGATGTCGTAAGCAGTTCCCTGCTGGACCTTGATGCCGAAGGTTTGAAGAAGCTGGTGTTCGAGACTGGCTTCGATAAGCGCCTGATCGACCGGAGAGACGTTGCGCGAGGCGACAATCTTGATCGAGTCGGTGTTACAGACGAAAGCCTTGAACTCGGCGGAGATCGGAGTAGACTGGTTTGCGACCAGTCCTTCGACGTCGAGTTGATACTTGATATCCGGCTTCTTGTCGTTGCAGGACACGCCTGCAACGAGGACGGCGCACAACAGCGCCATCAGTGCGAAAATTTTCTTCATGTCAAAAAACGTTTTGTGGTGGTGATAAGTAGAGGAGAAGAGAGGTTTCGAACCTCTTCCGGGGGTACCAGAGCCAAATCGACTCACCCGTGCGCCGCATGCTACTTCTCCAAACCCCTCTTTCGAGGGGAAGCTAAAAATATAAGCGAAAATTAAAGCCACCGTCTCACGACGTACTTGTTGCGGAGGCTGGACTCGCACCAGCGACCTCTTGGTTATGAGCCAAGCGAGCTACTCCTGCTCCACTCCGCATGTGACCCCGTATCGTGGGGTCAGGCGGCCAACGTACCGATGGCGCGTAATCGTTTCAAACAAAAATCCTTTTTAATTGCCACACATGGATTTGCGGCGGCTCCGGGGCATCGACCCGGAAGACTCCTTGTGGCATGCTTAGTTAAACGAAACACCAGAAGCGGTTCAAGAATGAGGAAGGAGCGCATGCCGAGTGCCACCATATCAAAGAACATTTATACGTTATTACATGTGCAAAGTTAAACATTTGTTTTTAAATAAACAAACTTTTATCCCACAGAATTTGCCGTGTTTTTGCTTTCTTGCAGTACTCCAGAACTTTAACCGGGTCGATTCCTCCCACTCCTCCGTCTATGATGTTGAGAAAATCGTCTAAATCATCGCAAAAGTAGCCCCATTTGGGAACCCGTATAAGCCACTCGGCCTGCTCAATTAGGTGTGCTACTTTATGCCGGGTACCGGGGCATTTCACCTCTATACCGATCAGGCTCCCTTCGTCGCAGTAGATCAGGTCTGACACGCCTCTTACGAGGCCCATAGAGAGCTTCATTGAGCCCTCCACCCCACTACTCACTTCTTGGAAGGTAGCGAATAGATGGCCGCGGCGGTGGGGCCAAATTTCGGCGAATTTCATCACCATTCGTGCTTGCAGTTTTGCCTCCTCGTGGGCGATTCCACGCTCCTTCGGTCGAGGCTGTACGATAATCTGCGTCTTTGCCATTATAATCCGAGTTCGTTTTGTTCTGATACCAGCTTTTTCTTTCTGGCCTTGTTTTTCAAAATATTCTTTGAGAAGTAATCCCAGTAGTATGGGCTCACCTTCTTCCCCTCCTTCGTTCTTAGGACCTTTATGACCCGCATGAACGTGGCTTTCTCGTGCGGCGCGTTCTTGATACATACGGTGGCTAAAACTCGTGGGACAGACCACCCGTCTTCGAGTACCTTCTTGGCGCACCACACTTCGAGGCTCTCCTGATCCTCGGCCGTGTCTATGAGTTCTGTCAGTTCGATCTCGTATATCTTATCGAGCTTCGGGAAGACGTAGCCACAGTAGGGGCACTTTTGGGCCGTTTGGGGTACCAGTCGGCCGCATCCGAGCTTCTTGCCGTCTTTTCCGAGAGGGCATAGCTTGGTCGGCATGACGCCTCCCTTTGTTTTATCGTGCCATAGTCCCATCGGAGGGTCCTCCCGCTCGTACTTGCCGTGCGTCTTCACGTTGTCGCCGAAGTCGAGTACATTGAAGTACGACTTACCCGGATATGGCCGGGAGCCGCGACCTACCATCTGCGAGTAGTGCGTGTAAGACTTCGTTGCGAGGTCCAGCACCACGGTCTGTATCGAAGGCTCGTCATACCCGGCGTCGAGTATGCCTACGTTGACTAAGACGGAGAAAAGGCCGTTGTGGAAGTCGCGCAGAATGTCCTCTCGCTTTCCGGAAAACTGCGCGTCGGTCTCCGGCTTTCGGCTCGATAGGAGATACTTGGCCTTGATTCCATGCTCGCAGAACGCCCGTGTGAGGTCTACGCAGTGATCGGAACCCGTGGTGAAGACGATGGTTTTGGTTCCAAATGCGATCCTCTTCCAGTTGGTGATGACACCCGCGTATCGCTCCTTGCGCGTGAACCGCATCTGGAGTGCGCGAGGATCGTAGTCTCCGTTCGCCGCTACGACTGGAAGGTCTTCAAGGACCGGGGCCTGATACACGAAGTTTCGGGAACCGACCAAGAAATTCATCTTGATTAACTCCGGCGTAGAGATGCCTTTGACGATACAATCGTAGTATTCTCCGAGTTGCTTCACCTTGTTCCCGTTCCGGCAGATACTTGCTGAAAGGCCAAGCACATGGGCATCTTCGTTGATGTAATCCATCACCTTATCATGCTCTCCTCGGTGCGCTTCATCCACGATAATCATGTTGAAGTGTTGGAGCCACTCCATCCACTCTTTGTGGTTTTTAATACGCACGGAGATCGTTTGCGACATCCCTATGGCGACCTGAGCCTCGGGTATGTTGCGCGTCTCGGCGTTGACTATGGCCGACGTGAGCCCCAAGCGTTGCATCTTGTCGAAGTTCTGCTTGAGGATTTCGTCTCGGTGGCTTAGGATCAGCACATCGTTTCCCTTCGCCGCGGCTCCCACGGCGATCATGGATATGATGACGCTTTTTCCTGATCCCTGCGGCATGTAACCGCATATTCTGGTGAATGCGGGAGTATCGTTCTCCCGCATCGCATCCTTCACGCCGTCAACGAAATCTATTTGGTAGTTTCGGGGAGTGAGCGTAGCCATATATGTAGAAACCTCATACTGTCGATCCGGCCGCCGAGGTTCTTGTACCAGCGTTTTAGGTACACGAGAATATCTACGGGGCCTTTCTTTCCGTAAATGCGTTGCACTTCGATGTTGAACTCAGGTGACAGAACGTGTATCTCCTGCTTTCTGACCACGGACATGATGACTCCATCGGTAAATTCGAGCTCCTTATCTTTACCGGAAGCAATGAACACGATATTGTCGTCTATGGCCGATACGGGGACCAGAATCTCTTCCTGAGATCGGTGCATTACTTTGAATCTGTATGCCATGCTATTTGGGTTCTACTACAAGAAACAACACCTTGTCGTTTTTTAGCGGCCACTTGAGCTCCATCCGCCTCCGGATGTCTGCGATAGAGTAGCCGTACAGCATCCAAGATATTGCGTCTGTAACGGGGTTATTGGTTGTGAGTACTGCCTTGCTGATGATTGTGGCGACATTGCCTTCTTTGTCGGCTACCTCGGTCTCCGAATCTTCGAGCAATTTCTGGTTTTTCCATTCCCCGAGGGGAAGTAGCATCGCCAGCTTCCGCTTCGGCGAGGCCGCCAGCATGTGGTCTACTGTTACCATAATCTTCCTTTTTTCCGGAGGACCTTCATCTTCTCTGCGGTGACTGCCTCTCCGATCATTCGACTCAAGTAGTCGAAGCGGGCGGTGTTGCCCCACTCCTTGCGATACAATCCCATCGTGTTGATGTGTTGCTTCATCTTGTCGATGTAGTTTTCGTGAAAATCCTTCTTATTGTCGAGCCAGTGGGGGTGGTTCTTACCACGCCCTACCTCTGCGAAAAACTTGTGCGCCGCGCGTGAATCCCGGCGTTCTAAGCCGTGTTTTATCCCCTTGCGGTAGTAGTACTCCATAATGCACAACATCGCGCGAATTATGCCCTTTTCTGACGTCGGTGATGACCGGAAGTATAGGGCCAGATTCTCGCAATAGACGATGTGCATGGTAGAAATCTGTGCATCTACATGAATACGCCAGTCACGGCCTATCTTAACCTGCAAAGTGGGCTTTCCGAAGCGACGGATGGTCATGTACCCGTCATCGTCGGCGGCGTATTTCTGCGCCTCAACGCTGTCAGGCTCCATCGTCGCTTCGTAAACACCCTTTCGGTAATGGTATTCGCACATCGACGCTAATTCCTTAACGGTCTGATACGAAAACTGCATACCCTACTTTTTGAAGAACGCCTCGCCGTTTTCCATCAGCACTTCGCCGTCTTTGACCTGCGAGCGGTCAATATCGTCGGTGCGGCAAGTAATAAGTTGGACGTCGAGGTCCGTGCAGAGCTTCGAGAGTACGGCCAATCCTTTCTGAGTGAAGGCCACGTCGTCCACGATAGCCAACCGGAGGGCCTTCGGCTTGAGATTCAAGCGAGCGGCCTGCAACATGACACCGATAGCGCTACGCTGGAATGACGAATACTGGAAGATGTAACGCGATTCACCGTTCGGGTTGAGGAAGAAATCCTTGTCGTAGCGGCCGTCGTACATGATCCACACCTCGATCTTGTCGGTATCAGTTGCGTTGGGAACGATCTTGAGGCCCTCGACACCCGTGTCGATGCGCTCGTACATCTTGCGAAGGGTGTTGATTTCCTTCTCGTACTTGCCCTTTGCCTCGATCCATGCGCACCACTTGGCATAGCGGTCGAAAAGTTCGTTCTCGCGCTCGGCCTTCTCTTTGGAGGCTTTGAGGTCGGCGATCTTAGCGTCTACGGCCTTGGTGTCGGGCACGGCCTTCTCGGGGAATTTGAGCAGAGCCTCCTCTGCCTTGGTAGCATCGAGCTCGGCTTTGGTGTTGATGACATCGCCCTCAAACTTGGGAGCCGGGGCCGCCAGTTCAGGCTTAGCGAGCGTGAATTTCGACGTGATGACTTTGTATCGGGCCTCGATCATCTCTTTGACCTTGGCGAGCTCTTCGGTGTTGTAGAAGAACGTCTCGGCATTAGCCTTGATATTCTCGTAGTAGGCGGCCCATTTAGTCTTGCGCTCCTCCTGCTCGTTGTATTTCTTCTCCGCTTCGGCATACTCGTCCTTGAGTCGCTGTTTCTCGTCCTTCTCAGCGGTGACAGCGGCGTCGTATGCCTTTTCTGCGGTCCGGAGGCGGGTCTGATAATCCTCACGAATTTTGTTGCATTCGAGTTCGTATGCCGCATCCGCCGGACGAAGAATGCGGTCGCGCTCGATCTCAGCTTCGCGGATGTCTGCCTCGATCTTGTCTACGTCTACTCGGGATAGCTCTTGCAGATGCGCCTCCGAAAGTCCTTCGCGCTCGAAGTTTTCCATAAAGGCTCCAGCCTTGGAGCACATCACGCGGGCCGCGTCGCGCTCCTGCTTGCAGTCCATGATCCGGGCCACCACCTCGTCGGCGCCGAGCCCGTCCAGTTCTTCTTTGAAGAGGCTCTCAATCAGCTTCCGGTGAACCGTCTGATTCTCCGTGAACAGCGCGGGCATGGAGAAGGTGAGGTCCGTGGTCAGGAGTTTGACGTACTTGGCGGCCGTGGCCGACTCTCCGTCGATGATGGGGGTATACATCTCTCCTTCATCGTTCTTTGCGTAGAGGAAGGTCTCCACTACGCTGTCACCCTGCCGCTCTCCCTTCGTCAGTTCCCGCTTCCGGACGCCGACAAAAATCTTGATCTCGCCGTCGGTAAGCTGGGCTTCGGTAAGGAATCCCGGCGCGAGGGCATCCTTCTTGGCTACGGCATTCATGCCGCCGATGGCCGTCTTGAGCGATTCAACCAGCGTAGTCTTGCCGTTTCCGGACTCTCCTACGATCTGAATGAGCCGCTTGCTCATAATATCGGGCGTGAGCTCGACCGCCTTGATGACGTTATTGTCAAGCACCTTGAGCCCGATCAGTTTTACTTGCTTCTGTTCCATGTTGTTTTGATTTATTAAAAATTTTTACTTTCTGCAACCTATTGTTCCCTCGTTGCAACATCCGCCGTAGCAATCGTCCGCCATTTTCGGACACTTGTAGCAGGGACCGTTGACGAACTTGATCTGGTTTCTGAACATCTGGTAAAATCGCACTAAGTATGCCTTGGTGGGCTTTCCGTAGATGATCGTTTCAAGTTCTTCGGTGTTGTCGGCCAGCCGCTCCGCTTCTTTGTAGGCAACCTTGAGTCGCTTAAACAAAGAGTCTTTTTCGCTTCTTGTAGTATTCATTGATTTGGCTTGGATCGTTACCTTCGTTGAGGAAGTTGTTTGCGAATTTCAATCGAGTCGTAGCCCGGTCGATAGCCGCCCCCGCCTCGTTGCGTTTAAACGTAAATAACACACCTCGCGTGGGGTCCGTAACCGGGCGAAGATCAGTTGGGTTGTCGTCGTCTACTCCGTCATACTTGAGGAGATGGACCGTCTCAAGCCACGGCCAGCCGACGAATTGTCCAATAATCTGCCACTTGTGCTCTTCCCACACTCGCATGCGCTTCTTGTCGTAGGGGAATGTGGGAGAGAAAATAAGGCTCTTCTCTTCATTTCCGACAGCCGACTTTATTTCTATGACGGCTTGGATTTTATCTCCCACGAAAACGTCTGCGTCTGGAGAGAATCCGTAGCCGAAGTCAGTCTTGTAGAACAGCTTATCGTCAAAGTCTTGGTCGTAGTGCCGGACATTCGGGCAATAGTTCTCTCGAAGCCACTCAACCGCTCTCGGTTCGTTTTCTCGGCCCATTTTAAATTTTCGATTCGCAGGAGCCGGGATAAACGTCCCAGTTCGTCTTTGATACTGAATTTCGTAGAGGTACTTGATGTTCGCTTCCGTCCATGTGTCCGTTTTCGACATGAGTCTCTCCAGTTCGGACGCCGAAAAAAATCCGGTCTTCTCCTGCATCCACTGGAGCTCCTTGTCGATCTCTTGTGGCTGTTCATCGACATGGTTGATAAGCTCGTCTAAGTCAGGCTGGCCCATTTCTCGCGGATTTTTGCCTCCAGCGTCTTCCGGTACGGCTTGAACAATTCGAACTGCTTGATAAGCTCTCCCATCTCGGCCCGAGTTTTTGACTCTTCGATACCTTTCACGAACTGGTCGTACTGGGCCGCCAGATCAGCGCTTTTGTCCTTTCGGACCCGAATCGCGTCTTGCTCCTTTCCGAACCACTTTCCGTGGACAGTACCTATCCGGATCATCTTTCCAACGGTGTCTTCGATGTACTTGCTCCCGGTGACACTCACGATCATGTTGATGTTCGTGCTGTTGGGGACGAGAGGCTTGGCCCACTCGAACTCAGCCTCTTCTTCGAAGACGATGCACGGGAGCATCACCTTCTTGCCTTTGTCTTGGCTCCAGCCTTCCTTCTGCGTCACGCCCTTGATCGTGAGGACTACATCCTTTCCTCCGGGAAGGGACCAGTCGCCCATGAAATTCGGGTTGAGCATGCGTTTCCAGTGAGTTTTTTCTTCTGCCATGTTACTCCGAGATTTTAACGAGAATCCACTGATTCTTGAGTTTGATTTTTGCGTACTTGCCATCGTTTACCCAAGCGTTGATCGTGGATCGAGAAACCTTGTGATCCTCTTCCAGCGCCTTGTAGGTAGTGATGATTCCTTCTTCGATTCCTTTCTGAATCTTCTGAGCGAGTTCTGTTCCAGTCATGGTTAATTTTGAATTTGCATCACATAGATTCCGGCCGAGTCAAAGGTGCGTTCGTTGTAGTTCGCGTCGTAACCGTTTGCGAACCCGTTGTCGTCCTTCGTCTCCGTGTAGCTCCCGATATAGCGAACCTTGGTGCGCTGTACCTTGATCTTTTCTCCGGTACGTTCCCCTGCCTTTTTGACCCAGCTAAAACCCACATACTGTTTCAGAACGAGAAATTTCAAAGGGCGTGAACGGTGGGGGGGGGTGTACTGAAAGCTACTCCCCGCCGGAACCTGCGACATTAGTTTTTATTCCATTTTTCTTCTGCCTTTTAGTTGTTTTGGTGTTTCTTGCCTTCTCCAGAGCGGCCTTAGCCTGCTCCAGTTCTTCGATAGCCTCTGCGGTCTGCTCCGTTTGCACTTTAACTTCTGCCAGTGCAACGGCATCCTTGAGCTCCTCGATCTCCTCCGACTCTCTCGGTTCGGCCCGAGCCTCAGCGTATTTGTCGAGACTCTTCTGGCACACGTCGAGGATTCCGCTTACAGCCGACGGGTCTCGCATGATGGTCTGTGACGCGAGGAAGAGCGTTTTTGCAATGGTGGTTGCGTTTTCCCTGTCGCGTTCTGCATCGCGCTTTTCGGCCCTGATAGCAGGATCGACCATCATGTGCGGTGCCAAGATGTACACGAACGTCTGATACTCGGGTGTGCCTTTTAGGAACACCTGCTTCCACGTCTTCGATCTGGTCTCCACGTCAACGCGCTCGTTGGTAATCCTTACCACGAATGCGTCGAGGTCGTACTGGAGCGAGTAAATTTTGTTTTTCTTTTTCTTGAACATAAGAGTAGTTTTGATTCGATGCAAAGTTAAACATTTATTATTTAATTTGCAAATAAAAATGTCGAGATTTTTCAAAAACCTCGACATTTCTATACATAGTGTTGATTTTACTCGACCCGGTTCGGCATTTTACCGTCCTTTTCCATTTGGTTCCGTTCGTCGTTGTCGGCTCCGCCATTTCCTTCGGCCGCGGCCTTGGCTTGCTGTTGCGCTTCCAGTTCCGCGGCGGCCTGCTCCTGAGCCTTGCGCTCCTTTTCGGCCGTTTCCAGTTCGATGCGCTTCAACTCGTCGAATGAGGCCAGCGGGCTTCCTTCGGCCGCGGTGCGAACGGAGAGGATTCCTCCAGCCACAGCCTGAACGCGGTTCTGGATGTCTTCGCTGTCGTTCTTGGGGATGAATGGCTCGATGGAGTAGGACATGCGGAGATTGTGGTACTCGGTCTGCCTCTTCTCCTTGATTCCGACGAACTCCTTGAAGATGAACATGAGTGTGCGCAGGGCCGGATCGAACCGCGAATAGGCATCAATACACCATTGCGTCTCCGGAAAATATAGGTTCCGGAGGTAAGCACCGCTGTAATCGCCCGACTTGATCTCGTCCGGTCGGATAAACACGGCTCCTACGCTATCGCATAGGAACTTGAGTGAGTTGTCAAGCGAGAGCGTGAACGTGTTGGATGCGTCGGCGGGCTGGAGAATCTTCGCGTCGCCGTCTTTGTTTCGGGCCGCGATCACCTTGCCTTGGAAGTTCACGTTCGGCAGGCCGCCTACGATTCCGGAGACGAAAAGCATCTGGAAGTTGTAGTACTTGCCATTTTCCATCAGGTCCGATAGAAGTTTCTCGATGTCTTCGATGTTTCCCTGAACGTCGCCCCAGCACACATCGCTCTCGCGGTGGTAGATGACGGGGCAGATGGAAAGGCCGTGCCGAGCCGTGCTCACCAGTTTGTAGCCGTCCTCGGAGTATGTTTCGGTCAGGTTGCGAATGAACGTCTTGACCGCACTTTCGGTAGAGGCTATGGTGATGGATTCCCAGCGCTCGACGGTCCGGCTTCCGTATATTTCGACGACCGTGGTTCCGTTGTCGTCGAACATGCGTAAGACATTGCGTTTGCCGCCATCGCGCGGGTTCCGGAACTCGGTAATGAGGTCTCCAAACTCGTAGGAGAATACCCGGTAGCCCAGCATCTCCGTTTCCGGGTCCATGTAGACGCAGATCGCACCGTCTCCGGTGCCGAAGCATGAGTTGCCGAACTTAATGAGGGCGTTGTTCATGCCCGTCTGGTTCCAGTATGACTTGATCTGCGAAACCATGTCTGCGTCCTCCATGTCACCTTCGTTGCTGAACTCCATAGGGTTGCCGAAGGTATGGATGGTTTTGTGCCGAAGTATCGACTTCTGGAGCGACACTGATACGCGCTCAACGGGTTCGTAGCCATCGGGAACATTCTTGCGCAATGCCTCGTCGTATCGGTATTTGGGCCGATTCGAACGCATATACACATCATATACCATGTGGGCCGACGGTTGCTTCTCGTTGAGGAAGTCCGACTGCGTAAGCAACCGCCTTGGGTAGCGGTCGAATTGCATCGGCTGTGGCGGGTTCGACGCGAACGACTGATTCATGGTGCAGTTCGTCGCCGGGTTCGGAAGCCTGCGCTCCCACCTGCGCTTTTGCGCTAACTCTCCAATGTTGATCTTCATTATTAAAAAATTTTACCAACCCCCCATCGAATTGAAGGCTCGATAGTAGTCATCCATCGAGTATTCGGGCTCGGCCGCTTTTTTGAGCGTCGCCATGAGCTCAAATATCATTCGGTAAGCAATCGGGTCAAGGTCATCGGGTGAATAATTATGCCTGCGTTTAAACGCTAATTTCGATATAAAGAAGTATTTGCCGTTCTCTTTCTGATCGCGCTTGAGGCACTCGGTGGCTTCGAGCACGAGCAGATCAAGGATGGGCATTTTGTCGTTCTTGCGGCCGTATTGGACAAGAGTAGAGCCCGGTATGTCGAAGCGAAGGCGCCCCATTCGAAGGTAGGCGCTAAGTTTGCCGAGAAGTTGGTCACGGAGACACACATATTGCTCCATCTCGATTACGTTTCCGGCCGAGTCGTATTCTTTTATAGGTGTGCGGTTCGATACGATTGCCACGACACCGCGCATGTAGTCTTCGAAGTAGTTACCGAGACCTCCGGCATCCACCGCAATGTGCTCTACCGGAATGTCATACTCAGTCTTCAAGGCGCGGACCCATTCTACCTTCTCTCGCGCGTCATCCGTGTAGGTGGTCTCAACGCGATTGCAAGTGAGCCCAGTCCATATATAAGCCTTGGTGGGGTCGGTTCCGTCGCCGATGTCCACGGTCATGTATCGCTCCGTAGAGGGTTCGAATGGATTCTGATTCGGGCCGGGGAACATGGCCTCGATGTGGCTTTGGTTTACCATTGCCTCTCCTTCGCCCATCTCGCCCCAGTAGCCGAATAGGAGCTTCATTCGCTCCGCCTCTCCGACGTTGAACAAGTTGGCTACATTTCCGCCCTGCGTCTGGAAGGTAAGGATTCGGTTATCCATAATGTTACCGGGGATAAACGTGAAGGTCTTGATGAAGCTGTCGGTGGTCAGACCTGCGGCACGCATCTCGGCCGTCAGCATGGATTCGAGGTCAATGCGGCTCTTGACTTCATCCGGAGTCTCGCCCCAGATGATGTCCTCCGGCTTGTCGCCGTTGATTACCATGTACATGATCTTGCCGACGCGATCTGGGCGGACATAATTGTCGTCGCCGATATACCCGGCCTTCCGGAGCATCTTGGAACTCCAGTGCCAGCCGTTCGCATTGAGGGTGCAGACCATCTTCGGTTTCATACCGGAAGCGTCACGGTTTCGAGAGAACCAGTATTTCCAGATTTTGAAGGTGAAGTTGGTCAACTCGTCGATGGCGATGTAGGATGCCTGCTTGTTCTTCATCTTCTCCTGCGCCTCCTTCTCCTGAGAGTCGGATTGCAGGTTGATGTGAGTAAGCATGATAGAGCTTTGATATTCAGGCCACGCAAAGGAGTAATCAGAAGCCGAGTACTCACATCCTTTCATTTCGGAATATATACGTTTCGCATCCGAAAGAATACCGCCAGCGGTACCGACTTCGACGAGCTCCTTTTTTATAATAAGGCCCGAATATCCGTACTTTCCAATGCCTCTAAGCGCCTCTAACAGAATGCAATATGTGTTATGAGTAACCACGCATGCTTTCGAGGCGAGGTACAGCGAGTTCGGGTTGCTAACTGCGATGCACCTACATTTATCTCGGCCGACCTTTTCTACCTTCACGATCCTGCGGGTCTTGGAGAACCTGCGCGGCTTCACCTTCGATGCCTTACGATCCAGTCGGAACAATTTTGCGTTGTCCGCCGTCTGTATATATAATACATAGGCGTCCTTGCACTCGATTCGCACACCGTCATTCTTATACGAGGTCGCTTTTTGAGTAATCGTACACATACCGCCGAGGGACCATATCACCTCCTGAATATCCTCGGCAAGTTGTTTGGAAGTGGTAGTCAGGCCAACGCTCGACCTTCGGCTGTCGGCATACCCATCCGAGTCCATGAGGCCCTGAATCAAAGCGAATCGGTCCTCTACCGATGCCAGCTTGTATCGGATAGGTATGAATTTCGTGTGAGAGTATGTACCGTATAGTTTCAACTTCTTGATACCCTCCAAAAGATGATCGTCATACAAAATGTAATCTTTCCCGCTTTTGGCACGATATACACGCTTGGTGTTTTTCTTGAAAAATTCGACTACTTCCGGATCAAGAGTTGTGACCATTATATGCTTTATACTCCCAGTCATACATCCGTCTCCCAACAAGAACCCGAGCATATACGGATCAATCGGCAACTTATCCGGCCGGGAGAACGTTACGGGCTCGCATAGAGGCACGGCGATGTGTTTATCAGGTTTCTCGTTTAGATGCTTGATAATAGCCGCAGTGTCCCATACAGAACAATCCTCGTCCCGGCTCAAACCATGCAACCTTGCCCTCTTGGATTGCATCCTCATTTCGTAAACATTCCATAGGTGTTCGTAGGTGCAGTCAACGAAAGCGCCGTCGATAAAGTGTACCCTATATACATCCTGCTCTCCGAGCTCGTAAATGTTGACTACTCGCTGTTGGCCGCCGAAGGTGTTGGAGATGATGTCTCCGGGCTTGAGGTCGCCCATTTTGCGGAATCCAAACGGTGTTGCGATCTGAAAGCTATACGCATGGCCTTTGCCCGCTGATGCGGAGCCTCCCGTCCAAATGACATCCGCCTCGCAGGTCTGGATCGCTTCCTGAAACCCGGTCTGGCCGATGATGTCTTTGTTGTCACGCAGTTTGGACCCGTTCACTTTTACCCATCCCTTTTTCTTAACCGTACTGAGTTCGCGCTCTACTTTTGGATAGAGCTGTACGGGCTGTGTATTGGGATTTATACGAGTGAACATAGCAAACTTTTATTCGCAAATTTACGATAAAATTTGTTCTTGGCAAAAAAATGTTTTACATTTGTCGTTGAGTATGCAAGTATTTGAGAATCATGTAAATGGTACTCGTACTTGCGGAAACATTCACTAATCATTGAAAAACAATGAAGTTTACTAAAGAGCAAGTACTTGGAAAAACCAAGGAACGACTGGGAAAAACCCAAAAGATTTCCGACCGCACCATTTTGGATGCCGCGACAAACGCGATGACCTTCCTGCCCGACGACTCCGACATGGAGATCGACGCCTTTATGGAGAGGTTTATGCCGACCATCACTTCGGTCAACACGAACTTCAACAACGATCAGGGAGCTTTCATTTCGAAATGGAAGGAGGAACATCCCGAACCGAAACCGAATCCGGCTCCGAGGCCTAACGACACCGAAGAGATGCCCGCTTGGTACAAGGCCGAGCTTGAGCGTCGCAAGGTGTGGGAAGAGAGGCAGGAAGCCAAGCTGAAAGACTTGGCCGGACAGCGCCGCAAGGAGGAACTGATTCAGCAGGCGCGTGAGGCTTTCTTCAAGCCCGCCGACAAGAAGAAGACTCCTATCGACACCTATAAAGGTGTAGCCGAAATCGCGCTGGAGGATGCGTTCGAGACGATCAAAGAGGGTGACACGGTGGAAGCCATCGTTTCGCGGGCTTACTCGCGCTACGAGCGGACGCTGACAGCTCAGGGCCTCCCGGCCACGGCTGGTTACGTTCCCGGCGATCCTACCCCGAATCCGGCTCCGAAAAACGGAGAGAAGGACCCGGCCGCCGAAGCGCTATTGCGCAACCTTGGTATTAAAACCGAAGGTAAGGGTGACGGGGACGAATAACGACACCATTAATTAACAACTGTTTAAAACCATGAGAGCAGGTTATAACTACAACAAAATGCGGAAGTACTCCATGACTGTTGGTGGTCTGCGCAACGTCTATGGTGGCAAGGCTGAGGTGACTCTGCCTACTGGCTATAATATGGCGCTGAAAGACATGCCTCCCGTCGGGAACGTTCTCCCCGCTGGTACCCCGTTCGGTTGCGACGATTTCGCAAAGACGGCCCAGCCCCACTACGCATTTGCAGTAAACGCGGTCGTCGAGACTACGGCTACGCAGGTGCAGGTGAAGAAAGACTTCGAGGGCACCCGTGCCCGCGTCGGCATGGTGCTGATGCACCTTCCGAACAACATTACGGACCTCGACTACACCGGAACGGGTGTAACCGTTACGGCTATCGACGACTCGAACGCCGACTACGATGTGCTGACCCTTTCGGCCGCCGTAGGTGAACTGGCCGTTGACGACATCCTCGTCGAGGCTTCGGCCGTTGGCTCTGGTGCAACGATCAAGGTCATCCCCACCGCCACTTCGTTCGCGGATATTCCGTGCTACGGAGACGAGCAGACTCAGCTTGTGGACCTCGTTCACATCTGTAACGTCATCTACGCGCGGCGATGTGCGCCCGTGCATCCGATGATTCGGAACTACATGAACACGCACGGCTACTTCGTTCGTTTCTACGACGGTCTTTAATAAAAACGCATAACTATGGGACTTTACAGCAAAACTCTCTATTACAACGTCGCTCTTTTCTGGGAGGGCGTTGAGGCGTTTACGACCGTCATCAACGACGTAAACGCGAAGTACAACGATGCCTTATGGCGTCGGTTTGCATTCTGGGGCCGCCGCATGCGGACTCCGGAGTGGAAGATCAACGTGCGCGACACGGAGATCAACGTCGCCGCCGCCGTTCTGTCGGCCAACGGCCAGAAGCCGCTCCGCGGTGCTGGCGCATGGCAGACCTACGGTGGTACGATACCTCTGATCGGTCACGGCTTCCAGATGGACGCTTCGGACTTCATGGCGCTCAAGGCTTTTGAGCCTATCGCCGATGACCCGAACTTCCACGCTCGCTATGACTATCTGGAGCGCTTCGCGGCCGCTGTCGGCGGTATGCACTCGCGTATCAACATGATGGTGTTCGAGGGTCTCTCCACGGGCTTCATCACGGCGGACGCTCAGAACAACGGCGAAGGCATTCAGATCGCAGTGGACCTCAACTACCCTTCGGACCGCTTCAAGGTTCCGAGCCACGGCATCTGGGGTAGCGATACCGACGACCCTATTCAGGACCTCCTCGACATTCAGGACTGGATGGACGACAATTCGTTGCCGTACACCAACTGGCTGATTTCGAAGAGGCTGATCCGCGAGATGGCCGCGAACAAGAATGTTCGCATGAAAATCGCCATCAAGATGTACCCCAACACCCCGAATCCGGGCAATATTCCTCTGACCCGCAAGGAGGTGATGGAAGGTCTCGTGAACTACTACGGCATCGTTCCGATCATCGAGATCGACGAGAAGTCGAACGTAGAGCGCGACGGCAAGGGGAACGTCATCAAGAGCTTCGCTGAGGATGTGGCCGTACTTTGCGCGCCCGACCGATTCTTCGAGCTCCAGAACTGCGAGAACATCTACGAGATGGACAACAACCCGAACGTGCTCCACTCTTCGGTGGAGGAGGGTCGCATCTCCGTCATCGTGGAGTACTTCTCGAACCCCGTCAAGGACGTTACCTCGATGGAGGCTTACGTTCTTCCGGTACCCCGGAACCCGAACAACATCTGCATCCTCAAGACCAGCACGGATCAGCCGTGGGGTGGTGGCAAGACGGCGAAGACGACGAAGGCTGTCAAGGCCGCGGCAAAACCCGTCGTTACGACCATCGCTGTCGGCGAGGGCGGGTATGATCGCGCCGCCGTCATCTCCGCTATGGAGACCATCGGCGTGAAGATCAACGCCAACACCGGGGTCGCCAAGACTCAGGAGGCCGTCAATCTGCTCGGCGAGGAGAAGATCGAGGCGCTGGAGAACGTGCTGAACGGCAACGCTCCGGCAAACAAGGAAGAGGCAAACCAGTAATATCAAGACACTATGGGCGCTGTACCAAGCATAACTATTGAGGAGTATCTTCGGGGGTTAATCGTCAACTACCCGCTACCGGATGCTGTCATCAACGGTATCTTGGCACGGCGCGACATAGAGTCTGGTGCTCCGGCCTTTCAGCGCAACGCTGAAGGAGCAGAGCCGTTGACTTGGATTCGCAAACGCGATCTGGCTACGGCTGATGTCTACTTCGCGGCTGGAACTCTCGTGAATGGCGGCGGTAGCTCGAAACAAATGGGCAACCGCCGCTACACGGAGGGCCAGATTCAGGTTGCGGAGGGAGACCGGGAATACTGGCGTTCTTTGGCAAATATTATCTACAAAAAGTACGGCGAAGCTACGCCCGAAGAGGCTGAGATTTACGATGCTTCCGGGCTGTGGGCCGGATCAACGGTGAACGGCAATGGATGGTGCTTTTAACTTCTATCCGCACACCTGCGTTATTCGGCGCGGTACTGGCAAGACTGATCCCGAAACTTTCGAGGAGGTTTTCAGCGTGGTATACGAGGGTGAGTGCGGCCTGCAACGGGGCAACTCCGGTGGCAACACCAGCATCCGTGAAGGTCACTACCTATCCTCTCCGCTTATCATCATTCCCGATTCGTCGGTGGACGTTCGGACGAATGACGAAGTGGTAGTCACGGTGGAAAACGCTCGGGTTATCCGTTTTTTGGCTTTGGAGGCCGAAGCGGTAGCCGATCCCGATGTAGGTGGGGTTACGGTATGGCTCAACAAGGGAGACGATAAAAATGGCTAAAAAGGACAATTTCAAGAAGGTGTTTACAAAGTATGCAGAAGAGTATCTCGACACTCGCATACAGAACGTCTTTCAGAAGGTCGCTTTGAGCATTTTCGACAAACTTATGAGGGAAGACGTGCTCTTCCAGAATCAGACCGGGACACTGACCGCAAGTACGGGAATTGGAATATTCAAGAACGGCCGAATGGTGCAGTGGGTTGATAACCCGAACTACCCGGCCTCCCAGCGAACCGTGACCTACAAGGGTCAGAAAACGGTAGTCAACGGGCAAAAACTCTTGAATGCTACTCTTGCCGCAACCGACGCTCGGACGGCGGGTAAGTATGTGATGGTGTTGGTAAGCTCCGCGCCCTACGCCTACTCCGTTGAAGCCGGACTTGGTACTCAACGCGCCGACGGCATGCCGAAGCGCGGAATAGGGTGGTGGAGTGAAGACATCGTACCATATCTCACTCAGCAATTTTTGTTGAATGCGAAATTAATGTCGTGATGAAATTATCAGAGTTGACAGCCGCGGAAAAGATCAGGGACGCTATTAATAACAGCGGCTTGGTCTCCATCCCTGCATTTACGGCGCAGGATGTCCCTACGTCCGACTGGCCCGACGCTTACATCACGGTGACGCTCAACGGAACCGTAAACCGGATGACCACGAGCTCCGATCTTTTCGAAGCGAACGTGATCGTAGGGGTCTACATCCGGCTGTTGTCTACGGGCGCCGCTAATGCCGCAAGGCAGGCCGCCGTCATGTCGCAGTTGGACGAGGCTCTCAAAATTCCGGGAACCGTCCTGAACCAAAACGTACTATACGAAGGTAAGACACTCGTTGCCAATTACTCAACCAAGCTTGTAAATCTTCTCGTCCGGATGGCGGGATAAATCGAAAAACAAACACAAAATAATTCACAACTATGGCTAAATTAGCAGAACAGTTCCAGTATGTATCTGGAATTACATGGTTCGACATCTACCAGCGTCCGGCAAGCAATGCCGCTACGCTTTCGACCATCATGGCCGATCAGTGGTCTGAGGTAGGTGGCTTCCGCGAGGGCACGTTCTCGTTCACTGGCGACGAGATGGAGATCACCTCGCACAAGTACGAGAACGGTCAGGAGATCATCTCCACGACCACCGACGGCACCTACGGCTTCGAGGGCGACCTCGCAAACGTGGCCGAAGAGATTTGCATCAACCTTCTCCAGATGGACGCGCTCACGCTGACCGCTAACACTGGCGCCTTCGTTAAGGATCGCAAGGTTCTGGGCGCTGGCAAGAAGCTGGCCGTCATCGAGAACTGCATGGTCCGCCTCCGTTTCGAGGAGGGCTTCTGGGACTCGCTGGTGTACCCGAACTGCAAGATTTCCTCGCGTTTCCAAGGCGAAGGTGCTTCGACGGAGCTCTTCAACATCCACGTCAACGCTTCGGCGACGAAGAGTCAGGACAAGGACACTGAGGACTACATCTACCTCTTCATCGGGAAGAACGGATCGTCGGTCGCAGGTCGTACTGCCAATGCTTCGACCGGCGAGTCGAAGTAGCGAACAAAGTATCACCGAAAGGGGGCGGGTGTTTTGACGCTCGCCCCTTTTTTAAAGAAAGCTAATCAGAATGAATATATTCCAAAATGCCAACGAACGGGCAGAGGCTCGGGCCGCGATGTTGCAGGGGCAACTCGACGACAACGCTCCCTTCGAGTTCTACGTTAACGGCAAGAAATACAAAACCCGTAGACTGACGAACTATGTGGCTGAAAAATTGTCAAAACTTGTCTCGAAGTGCGAGTACACCGCCGTCACGCGCGAGGATACGCCCGGAGAGACCTTGAAGGCTATCGCCATGAACCGCAAGATGGTTCCTAAGTGCTTGAGCCTTCTGATCCTCGCCCATCCGGTGAAGGTATGGCTGTTCCACTGGATTTACTGGCGATACCTGCATTTCTTCGGTAATCAGGCAGACTACGCCGGGATTCTGGAGAATGCCCTGAACAGCGAGGAGGTCGGCTTTTTTTTTCGCAATATGGCATCCCTGCAAGCCAACAACATGCTGACAGTAGAGATGACAAAAGCAAGTACGAAGAGTATAGCTCAAAAACACGCATCGGAGCCCGAACGGACCTGATCGTGACGCTATACGGCAACATGAACCTATTTACTTGGTATCGCTACTGGTTCGTGGATAGCATGGTGAAACAGACGATCATGCTGGCCGACAAGTCCGGTCTCCGGAAGAAACCGAAGGGCGGGAAGGTGACGCCCGGCAACGGAAAGCCGAGCAAGTACACCGACAAGGACCTGATAGAGATGAACCGGAAGGCCGGAGAGCGATACATGCAGAAGCTCTTCCAGCAGGGCAAGATAACCGAAGAGCAGATGGCCGATTATATCCGTCGAAAAACGCAAAAAAAGTAACACATGGCTGACGATAAACTTATAATCCCAGTAGGCTTCAACTTCAACATCGAGGAGATCGACAAGGAGTGGCAGGCCAAGAAGGCAGAGATAGAAAAGGCTCTCAAGGCCGAAATAAGCCTGACTTTCAAGATGCCGAGCACCAAGAGTCTCGACAACTTGGAAAGTGTCGTAAACCGCCTGAAAGACCTCAAAATCGAGCCTATCACGCCGGAGACCAAGGATGCGATCTCTTCGCTGACCCGTGAACTCACGACGCTCCAGAAGATACTCGAACGCATCCAAGCGCTCAACATTAAGTCAGCCAAGGACGTAGCGGCCACGGCGCTGGCCGAAGAGAAGATCACCACACAGCGAGCGATTGCCGCGAAAAATCTCGCTCAACAGCGTAGCAATAATGCTCTTGCCGTAACCCGAGAAAATAAGGCTCTCCTCCAGCAAAAAACGCTTGAGGATCAGGCGGCGCTGGTAAAACTCCGGGTTCAGAAGGCCGAGGAGTCGCTTACGAATGCTCGGAACCGAAGTCTTGGGGCCATTAAATCGCAAAACTCGGCGCTGTCCACTCAGAAGGGAATACTTAACGACATGCCTCAGTTCCTCAATCAGTATCTCTCGATTCTGGGGGCATGGCGACTGGTAGATAACATCCGTAAGACGACGGCCGATTTCGAGCTCCAGCGTATCTCGTTGCAGGCGATGATTCAGGACAAGGAGAAGGCCGATAAACTCTTCGGCCAGACTCTTGAACTGGCTATCGAGTCTCCGTTTACTGCGCAGGAGCTCCTCAGCTACACCAAACAGTTGTCAGCGTATAGAATCGAGACCGACAAGCTCTTCGATACTACGAAGCGTCTGGCCGACGTGTCGGCTGGTCTCGGCGCGGACATGTCTCGTCTTATTCTCGCCTATGGTCAGGTACGGGCCGCCTCGGTGCTTCGTGGTCAGGAGGTCCGTCAGTTTACCGAGGCTGGTATTCCGTTAATCCAGCTTCTCGCAGATAAGTTTACCTTACTGAAAAATAGAGTAGTTGACACTTCGGAAGTATTCGACCTTATCTCCAAGCGTCAGGTTCCCTTCGAAATGGTTGCTGATATTTTCGAAGACATGACCAACAAGGGGGGCATGTTCTATGATATGCAACAGAAGCAGGCGAATACTCTGTACGGTATCTATCAAAAGCTCACCGACAATATTCAGCAGGCGTTCTATCGTGTCGGAGACTCGCAACTGGGAGCTCTTAAAGCGGCCGGAAGCCTGCTTGTTTCGATGTCGAAAAATCTGGAGACAATTCTATCCGTAGGCACGAACCTCGTTGGAATATGGGCCGCAGGTAAAGTAGCGGCCGTGGCCTATGGAAGCGCCGTATACGGAGCAGAAGCGGCAACTGCCAAGTCTATCCTGACCGATAAGAAGAAAGCCGCGGCGCAGTTGATTCAGGCCAGCAACTATCGTCTGCTTACTACCGAAGAGCTCAGGCTGATTGCTACTACCAATCGGCTTACCGCCGCGGAGATCGCTCAAATGGGAGTTAACAACCCAGCGGCAAGGGAGTTGGCCCTTCGACTCCTCGCTCTCGGTAAATTAAACAAAGCTGAGGGCCTTCGACTCGCACAACTTGGAATGATGACTAAGGCGGAGGTATTATATGCCGCCGCTACCACCAAAACCCAACGAGTAGTTCTATTGTTTTCGAGCACTATCGGGAAGTTAGTTGTTAATCTGAAAGCCCTATGGGCCTCGCTTATTAACAACCCTCTTACTATCGCTTTTGCAGGACTCGCCGCCGTAATATCTGCGTTTCGCGCCCTCAATAAGCATACTGATATGTACAAGGAGGCGAACGAGAAGATGGCTCAGTCGGCGAAGGAGTCTCTTTCTGCATTCAAAGAGGAGTATTCTGCCATCCAGCGGATATACAAGGACCAGTTATCAGGATTGGAGAGCAACTCTGATAAGCATAGGGAGATCAACGAGCGCCTCACGGAGATGTTATCCCGTAATGAAGAGATTGCTAAACTGATAAAACAGCGAGTCGTAGGAATATCTGATGAAGCTGATCGCATGCGCGAACTGGTTCGGTTAGCTGATCTGTACCAAGAAACTCTCAGCATCACCGCATCAAACCCAACGCTGTTTAGTGGGGCCCTACAAGCCTCCGGTCCCGGATGGATGCAGAACATCGACAAGTTGGCCTCCAAATATAAGTCCAACATGAGCTCCATTAGTTCAGAGCTTGGAAGGTTGCTTGCTGATGGGGTTCACAACGAAAATGTACTCCTAAACAATTTACGAAAAGATATGGATGCAATGGAGCGTTCCGGAGCATCCTACGCTGAACGTATTCAGGTACTACTCTCCTATTTTAAGGACCTTCAAAAATACCAATCGTCGGGTATCTTTGATTTCAAAACCCTTAATCAAAACATCGGAAACACTGTTAGGGTCTTTCAGAACGCATCCGATGCGGCTGATAGGTTCTGGTATCGTATTCAGTCCCAGTACAAGGAGTTTAGGGGGCAGGTTATCGACTGGAGCGACTTAAAAACCTTCGGCTTAAAGCCGGAGGATGCAAAAGATTTTCAGGAACTCCTTCGCAGTTTCGCTAAAAAAGGCGTCGAGGCTATGCGTGAAGAGTTCAAAGGCGCTGGCCCGGAGATGAACGAGATTTTGCTGAATGTGTTTGGTCTTACAGACATATCACGGGTTCTAAGCAAGGGAGAAGAAGAGTTGAAGGGCTGGCGGAAGCGATTTGCTGATGCCCTTGGATCGGCGATCAAGCCCAACACTCGGTACGACGAAGGCGTCGATGGTCTTATCAAGCAGTACAAGACGGCAAAGGAGACGTATGACAATCTATCCAACGCTGTAAATGCGGGTCAAAAAGAGTTCACCAAGGACTTAACCGAATCCGAGAAGGTCTTGAAACTGCTCAGGGATATTGCCAAAGAGTATGGCATAGAACTCGATAAGAAGCAGGCAACCAAAACAATCAAGGATCGGACGCAGGCCCTCGAAGGCGAAGTGAAGGTTCTCAAGGAGGCATACAGCCGCTACCAGTCTCTCAAGAAGGTCCGGGGTGATGCCTTGGCCGCCAGCGACGTAGAGAAGCTGTACGGCGATCTGGCGAAGAACTTCAACTTCCTCACTCCGTCGCTCGCGCTGACTCCGGAGGAACTGGTGGCGCAACTCAAGAAGGCGGCCGAGTATGCTCAGAAACAACTCAACGACAAGAACGCGGCCCTCAAGTTCAATATGGATGTCTCCGACACCTCCTACAACGCACTCAAGGAGGGGATCGAGAAGGACCTCAAGCGTCTGGCAAACGACATCTCGCTCCAGAACGAGGCTAAGAAGATGTACGAGTCGATTTTAGCGGCTACCGGAGATATGAACTTCGCGGCCCAGATCACCACTTCGACTACGGGCCTCGACACACTGGACGTGTTCAGTAAGTTGCGCGAGCAACTCAAGAAGACGCTGACGGCGTACCAGACTAAGAGTGGCGGCATCATCGACTGGGACACCCTCTTCGCTACGGACGAAGCGGGCAACAAGACCGTGCTCGACATCAAGAAGGTGCAGGCCGCGATCAAGGAGCTCCCGGAGACCGTCCAGACTTCGGCAAAGTCGGCTATGAATGCCTACTTCAACTACGAGCAGGAAACGGTCAAGAAGATGGCCGAAAGCGTCCAGAAGTTCGGGGACTATGAGAAGCGGCGAAACATTATCGCCGCGAAAGCGGCTGAGGAGCGGGCGCGGATCGAGTCCAGTACGATACTCACTCCCGACCAGAAGACTCTGGGAGTTGAGGCCGTGAATAAATCTGAACGCAGGCAGATCGCGGGAGTGAATCTCGACGAGATTAAGAACCTCGAAATGTTTGCTCAGGCATTCGGTGACTTGGATCGCGTTGGCACCAAGACGCTGGGGAACCTCACCTCCATGATGAAGAACTTCTATGAGGCGTCCAAAAACGATTTAGACCCGACACAACTCCGAGAGGTCGTGAGGATCATTCAGAACCTTGAGGAGCAGTCGTGGGAGCGCAGTCCCTTCGCGGCAATCAAGGAGGGAATAAATGACATTCTGACCGGAACCCGAGAGGTTCAGGCGGCCGAAGCGAATCTCGCGGCGGCGCGGGCGGCGCAGGCGGAGATCGAGAAGCGAAACGCTTCTGAGATTGCTATTCTCCGGCTCCAGATGTCTCAGGCCGGAACCGACGAGGAGAGGGCTACGATACTCCAGCGAATCAACGACCTTGAGCGCCAAAATCGTGATGCTGTCAAAAACACCCAGCAGGCGGTTGAGGACTTGGCCGCGGCCGAGTATAAGGTCCAGACAGGGTTTACTAAGACGAAGGCCGCACTGAACAAAATGGACGCTTACCTCGGCAACCTGAGTAGCGACATAGGCAAGATCGGAGATGCCATGAACACGTTCAGCGACATTTTCGGAAGTGCGTTCGGAGAAGAGGCGTCCGCGATGATTCAGGACATCCAGAAGGGGTTTCAGGCTGTTCAGGCGGGAATCGCGCTGGTGAATACCGTAATGAGCATCGCTGACGCGATAGCCAAAGGACTGATGACCACCATGCTCCCGCTTCTTGCCGCATCGGTAGCCCTTGGAGCGGTGCTCGCTATATTCGGTGCGCGTCAGCGTCGAATCAAGGAGGAGCAGGAAGCATCAGAACGTGCTGTCCGGAAGCTGGAGAACGCCTACAAGGATTTGGAGAAGGCGATGGATCGCGCGTACTCTACGGCCGACATCAATAAGACGGCAAAACAGCAGACGCAGAACCTTCTCAATCAGCAGAAAGAGCTCAACCGCCAGATCAACCTTGAGTACAAAAAGAAAGACAAAGACTTCGATCAGGGTCGAGTAGACGATATGCGGCGACAGATCGAGGAGCTTAACCAGCAAATTGCCGAGAACCGCCGTGAGTTAGTGGAATCGTTCTACGGGACCGACTTCAAGACCTTCTCCTCCGATCTCGCTCAGGCGATCTACGACGGAGTGAAAGACGGTAGCCTCTCCGCCAAGGAAGCGTGGAACGAGACTGTGGACGAGATGGTGGACAAGATGATCCTCGAACTGGCTACGGCGAAGTTTATCATGCCGGGCGTCGAGAGAATATTAGACAGCTTCATGGAAGAAACTCGTCGTTTAAACGGTTTATCCGAAGACGAGTTGCCGACGCTGGAGCAGTTCCCGTTCGAAGACTTACGAGAAGCGCTAAAGGCTTATCTTGGTGAATTTTGGGGCGATTTCGAGCAGTATCTACCGAGCGGCGGAGAATCCAATCTGACTGGTATTTCGAAGGCAGTCGGCTCGTTGACCGAGGACACGGCACTGGTACTGGCCGCGGCCGCAAACTCGATGATCTACTATCAGGTGGCCCAATACGATCAGGTTGTGTCGATCAACGCAATCCTGACCGGATGGAACGAACTTATCATGGGAACCGAAGAGACGGCCGGACTGATCCCGACGCTGATGGCTTCCCAGACAGAATCAATGGAGCTCCTTCGTGGGATCAAGAGCGACACGGGCCGCATCGCTACGGCGACGGAACAGATGGCCGACGACATCGGATCGGTAGTCGCACCGCTCGGATCGAAGGTGGGAGCCAAGGCAATTAACGTAAATGGCTGATAATTATGAAGTTAGAACTTAAAAGGCGTTTTTTGGGAGAGAGCTATACGATTGGCTCTCTCTCAATCGACGGCAAGAAATTCTGCGACACCTTGGAAGACAGGGTGCGCGACCTGAACAAGAACGGAGTCTTCGACGGCGACGAGAAGAAGGTGTATGGGGAGACCGCGATCCCTTACGGTACCTACGACGTTGTGGTGGACTACTCCCCGAAGTTTAAGCGAGAGCTTCCGCGCTTGCAGAACGTGAAGCACTTCGAGGGCATCCTGATCCACCGCGGGAACACGGCCGAAGATTCGGCCGGATGTATCTTGGTCGGTGAGAACAAAGTCAAGGGGAAGGTCATCAACTCGACGCCCTATGAGAGGGAACTGGTCCGGATTCTCAAGGAGGCTCAGGGCCGGAAGGAACTCATCACCATTAAAATTGTGTAACCATGTTCATGCGAATCATTTTAACGATCTGGCAGTTGCCGCAAGAGATCATCGGGGCGCTCTGGTGCCTCCTGTTTACGAACCACCGCGCGATCCTTCGACAGAACGGAGCTGTGTTCTTCGCCTCGCCCAAAGTCAAAGGCGCATTCACGATGGGTTCGTTCGTTTTCCTGAGCCCGAAATACATCACCAACGAGCCGACATACGACCACGAGTTCGGCCATGTGTTGCAATCTCGGGCGTGGGGCTGGTTATGGTTGCTCGTATTCGCCATTCCGAGCGGATTACACTGCTTGTTTCATAATCGTGGCTCCTACTACCACTTCTACACCGAACGCGACGCAAATCGCCGCGGAGGGGTCCCTAATTACACTGGCGGCGGCCGCCACGACGAGCCGGGACTGATCGCTACGGTGCTCGTCGATCTGGTTGCGTGGAAGGCGAAGTATTTCGGGGTCCTGCTACTCTTCCTACTCGCGTCGTGTTGCCGCATGCCTTCGGCGTCTCTTCCCGAGCCCAGCGAAGACCGGGCCGACAGTACTCACACCGAGTATAAGGAGACGATCCGGTATGTTCGGGTCGAAGTCCCAGTTCCCGGCGAAGTACGAGAGATCATCACGCCCGACACTACGTCGCATCTTCGAACATCCGTAGCCGATAGCTGGGCCGGAATCCGGAATGGCATGCTCTGGCATAAACTCCAGAATCGGCAGGATTCGCTTCCCAAGGCCGACATCCCAGTGATAGATACCAGCGAGAAGGAGACCCGGATCGTCACGATAACGAAGCGAGAACCCTATGCCGTACTGACTCCGCTTACTCGGTGGCAAAAATTCCGAATGGATGTCGGGGGATGGGCATTACTGCTGATTTTACTGTTCCTCGCAAAAAAAATCATCAAAGTTTGGTAGGGGGGGGGGGTATTTTTCGTATATTTGCAAATAAAAGTATTGAGATACAACTATTTATAAATTTTACCATACCGAAGCATTGGAGGGGGGGGGTATTTTTATTAAATTTGTAGCGATAAGGTAAGTTGTTATGGCACAAATACATAGATCATTCTACTTCCAGCGAATGTGGAGTTGGCCCGTCAAGAAGGTCGAGCCCACTCCTCCTGAGCCGGAGGAGATAACTCTAAGTCCGAGTGCCCTGCATTTTACCGCAGAAGGTCAAATTAAAAACAGTCTGAACAATGGCAAAAGTAACAGTAACCGCCAACGACTCGTGGACCGTCTCCATTCCCAGTGAGGCAACGTGGGTTCACTCCGACAAGACGTTGGGTGATGGCAACGACGAAATCAACATCACCGTCGATCCCAACCCCCGCGCTGACGCTCGTACCGCAACGGTAACGGTCGTTACGAAAGGTGGCGTTTCCAAGACCATCGCTATTTCGCAGGATTCGGCTGAATCGTCGCTGTCGCTCAACCCGAACACGCTGGCATTCAACGCCGACGGAACCGTGAAGGCCGCGTAGCGCATGGCAACGATCCAGCTTACAAGTCGTGTAGCGTGGAGCGTAAATTCCAAGCCGGATTGGGTTACTGTCACCCCCGGCAGTGGGGGTGGCGGTACTCAGTCCGTTGGAATTTCCGTGTCTGAAAACCTCACTAAGCATGACCGATCCGGAGAGATACGCTTCTATAACGAGGACGGTTTCTACGAATCGCTCACGGTGATGCAGGATCGTTACAACGGCATTGTTCTCGTTTACAACGGAAAAATCCCCATTTACGACGGGGCAAAAATAGTATTCAATGGAGATTAATTGGGAGGGGATCGCTGTCTTCCTTACAGCGCTGGCTGGGTTCTCGGGGATCATCCTTCCTATCGTGAACTCCAAAGTGAAACGCGCCGAGAAGCGCTATGACATCGAACTGGAACGCCTTCGGCGTGAAACCGACGAGAGGCAGGGATATATGAAGGCTCGGTTGAGCACCGTGTATTCCAGCATCTACGGTTATCTATGGAAGAGCATGTTTCAAATGAGCGCACAGCGGGTCGGAATTTTACAGCCGCACCCGCTGAGCCACAAACAGTACTTCTCATGTTCGTTCGAGATCGTAGAGCCCGACAGCGGCATACAGTCATGTAAGAGTGAGTTTCAGTTCAAGCGCATGGCAGGGTGGAGCAACTTTGTTTCCCGGCTCAGTGCCAAGGACTGGATGATATATACAGACATCGAGAATATCAAGGACAAGAAGGTCTACGCGGAAGCACACCGTCGGGGAGTTCGGAGTCTCTTCTTCCGTCGCCTCACCGATGCCGACGGAGACTGGATTGGAACGCTGTACGCGGAGTTCTTCGATCCCGTGACCGATCCTGCTATTCTCGCCAATATCAAGGGAGAAATGGAGCGCAAAGCTATGCTGATCCAAGACATCCTCCCGGAGTACAAACCGCTCATGCCCGCAGAGCAAACAAACGTTTAAACAATATGGCCGCAAGAGAAGAAAACATTTTGAACGTTCCCATCTCCGAGACTCTCAAAGGGATGCACGTCCTTTGCGACACCGGAGATATGGGTGAGCCGTATCGTGTCGCCGCCAGCCTCTTTATTGCCGAGGCAACGCAGGCCGCGAAAGACGCGGTTTCCAACCTTGATCCCAAGGATGTAATCCTCAAGGGGTTCACCGCACTTACGGCCGGAAAACCCGCGATCACCGCCAACACCACGTTGCTGGCGGCCATTCAGTCGTTGTACGCGATGGTGGGCTCCGGTAAGGTCAAGATCGTCAGCGATGGCGCCGACCAGACCGGAATGGTTTGCTGGAACGGAACCTCGGCCAGCGGATTCGTCATCAACGTGAACGAAGCGGCTATCTACACCCGCTCGCAGTGGACGCAGGCAAGCCCGGATTCCGTGACGGATGCGAATTGGATCGCCGCGGTCAAAACTGGCGGAACAAAGACTCCCTTCGCCGCCGCCCAGAACCCGAATATGGGCGATCTTCCCACAAACAGCCGTCTCAAGTTCGTCGATAACAAGGGCACAATCCAAGGTATGCTTGAGATGCTGACGGCCGCGGCTAATATCGGCCGTCTTCGTATCGTGTCAGGCTATCCTGCTACGGGTGCACCCGGAAAACCGGAGCTGGCCTTCATCGTTAATGTCGTTCAGGGAGCGAATGCCGAAACGCAGGGTACGGACGGTCTTCAGATTTTCCACCTGACCAACAGCTACATCCGCGTCATTCCTTCGTCCAGTGTCGCTATGGCGTGGCCTACACTCCAGACTCTGACCGACGAAGCAATCATCACGAAACTGCACTCGACCGCTTCTGACGACTGGGATGGTCTGGGTGTAATGATGGAGTGGGCCGGAGGCGGCGGCAGCGCCATGAAATATCTGACGGTTACTGATTTTAAGAGTAACACTTTCAGCGATGGTGCGATGGGCAATATTGCCGTTGGTGAGATGTTCACGTTTACGAGCGCCGTTGACGCCGCTAACGGACCTGGCTCGGCTTTGGTAGGCTATGCTGTAAAAATTTCTGCTTTGTCGATTAAATACGTTGGTACCTCTACTTCAATTAATACTTATAAACGTTCGTATCTGTATACTTACCAGTCTACGAGCACTTACGCTACTAACTGGAGTATTCTTGGCACTCCCACGGGAATCGAAGCCTCGGTGTACGAATTCACATACGGAGAGGGGGCTAACAACGTACCGACCGACGATTTGAAATTAGTCAAGGTTGCCGATATCTTCCGCTTGGTATTCAGTACCCCCGATCAGGCAGACTACGGTCAGTTAGACTTTATCCGATCTCAAGACAACGATAAAACTGATCAATATGTCTTCGTCTGTCCTTCGGTAGATACTGGCGCAACGTTAGGCGGTACACTGCAACGCATCGCTGTTGACGCAACAACCGGGGCCGTGGATATGATGGGAGTAAGCATCGCCATGGTAGGTCAAGCGGCGCAAAAAGTGATGGTGACTAACTTCGTAGCCCCAACGAATGCAGTCATACGAAAGTTGAGCGCAGGTCAAGGCTTGATCGTATATGCTTTTGCCAACGCCACTGGACTACCCTCGGGCGTTACTGGTACGGCCTTTTACGGGCATTGTATCAAGAACACTTTGACAAATTCGTACACCTATCTACTCCAAACGGCTAATGGTAGCCGTACTTTCTCTGGCTCGACGAACGGAACTACTACTACATGGACAGAATTAGGCGGCGGCTCGGGTGGAACAGAACGACTATTCGTAGGCGACATAGCCTTGACTAACGCCGCGCCGGAAACATTCAATTTAGGCGGAGAGGTGAGTGACGGTGACCGCCTTATGATTGTTTATAACTTTATATCGAGCGATCATACCATGATCGGAAGCAAACAAGGACGGAGCATAATTTGGGTCAGCACCAGCGGCACCGAAGACCTAACCATAGAAGCGCTTAATTACAATACCTTAGGAGGCGTTACGGGGTTAGTTAACTTTAATCTGATGTTGTCGGCTTCGGGAAGCGTACTCACCATGGAAGCGACAGGAGATGTTGATACAGTCATTGAGGCTTTCCATGTCGTAGGCATATATAGGCTATCCAAGGCGCTGTAAATGAAAGCCCCTCATTAGAGGGGCTTTACTATTATTATGCTTTGAAATATATCCCTTTTATTTGGATAATATCCGAAGCGTCTGATAAGTTGTTCGATTGTACAACAACGTTCATGCCTCGCACCCCGTTGGCTCCGGTGATAACCGACGAACAGATAAGTTTGATACTGCCCGGAGTGTTGTTAATGCCCAGATACTTCGAGCAAATCTCAAACAATATTCCTTGTCCGGTTCCATTGATGCCCGCGATAGTAAGAGGCACCGGGAACTTAATTGTAGCCGTTGTAGCGGGAGAGGACTGGATAGTTGCTTCGATAAGCATTTTCGAGGTGATGGGTATTTCTTGATTGAAATAAATAACCCCACTCGTTCCGGATGGTCCTACAGCGCTACTCCACGAACTTACAATCAGTTTCCAGCCGGGAAAGATTTCACCCGAGCTACCCGTGATTTGGTTTATGCTTTTTTTTTGCGTATATTTGGAGCGGTTATGGACATCATCAAAGCACTGACGCGGGAGGCTCATGCGGCCGGGATATGTGAGGATCATTTCAAGCAGATGCTCACAGAGGACACCCCTGCGCTTTTCGATCACTTCAAGACCATGATTCAGGAGTGTACTTTTTCCGGGTTTCCTTCGGTCGAACTGATCCGCGCATGCTGGGACAAGAAGGACCTGAACGCAGCTGGTATCTTCGTCCAGCAGACGGTAGATACCGAAGCCGTTCAAGGAGTCGATGTTTTTTGGCTTTGCGAAGGGACGGTTCGGGTTAAGGAGTGGGCCGTGGTGCATGCCTATGTTGCATACGGGAGCAACCTTAAATTCGAGGTAGCACCGAACGCAATACTGATCCTCGACATCTTCGACGACTCCCCGGTGAGGATCAACAACAAGTCCGTAAAGCCCGTAACCGTTTACCAGTGGGGACACCGCGTCCCGGTATTTAAAGGCAACATACGAATCAAGCGCAAGAAATGGAAGCCACAAGGGATTGCCGCCTCCGCTACCAAGTAGCTGACGGAGAGGTTCGAGATATGCAGACGATGGGATTTCACCTGATGGAATCCCCTGATATTCTTGCGCCCGAGAAACGCTCCTACGAAGAGGAGGACTATCCGGAGCGAGACGGTGTGAAGATTTACCCATACACGGTAGACAAGGCTTTCGAGTACACCGTAAAACTGCTCTACTTCGGCGAACTCGAAACGATGAACAGCGCTATCCGCTCGCTATGGAACTCCTTTTTCGAGCCCACCAATAACGGCGACGTAAAGAAGGCTCTTCCGGTCACAATCTATAACCTTTACAAAGGCGTGAAGATCGTGGGCTACCCGACCAAGATGCCGGGCTCCGAGACCATCGTGCAGGTCATGCAGGGCGCGTTCATCTTCGAATTGACGCTCTATGTAGCCGAACCCAACAAGTGTAATTTTAATTATAAATACTATGGCTAAATACGGCAAAAATAACTATTCCGACGGCGTTATCCTTCCTGAACCAAAGGAGGAAATGTTGCGTCGCATGGCGAAGGGAGTGAATTGCACGAAGGGGTATCTCCAATCACTGGACGCCGGACTGCTATTCGAAGGCTCGCGAACTCTTGAGTGTTTTTTCACATACGTTCCCAGCGACAAAATGCAGATTATAGCAGGGTTCGGCTCGTCCATGATGGAAATCTCTGTTGTATCTTCGGAAATTCGCTTCTATTGCGGGGGCGCTTACAAATCGACTGTCGTTGTTCCGGGGAATAATTATCTTGTTGATATTGCCTACGACGGCACTACGGCGATATGCTATTTGAATGGGGCGGAGGCGGCTCGATTTCCGGTTACGGGATACAAGGTCACGGATATGTTCAGGACCGGCAGCAATACATATATCCCCCAAGGCTCGATCGTATTTTGCCGCCACTACAACTACGCTATTTCCGCCGAAGAGGTTGCCGCGCACTACAACGACGGTGATCCCGCGGGGTATGTGCTGCCTAATGCAATGAAGGAGCTAACGCCGGTCGAAATCGTCGGCAAGAATTCCTATACATGGACGGGTGTCGATGATTCTAATTACTCCCATATCGTAAGAGTTTCGAGGCCATTCACAATGGGTAAGCTGTATAAAATTCGCCTTATAGTATCTAATTGGGAGGCAGGGAATAACCCATTCATCAAAATAGGGACAGGGGAAGTTATTATCTGCCCGATTTTAATGGTAATGGAACTTATGAAATATATGCTACCCCGAATGGTACTCCCTACTCGGGGGTGTATATTTATGCCGGACTACTCAATACCGACCGCCGCATGACGATTACCGTAGATAGCGTTGAGCTTGTCGGCTGCGTCGCCGAGTACCTGCCGCAGAACCTAATACCTACCGCAGAAGGTTCCGTTGTCCAGTGGCTCGACTCGGCGCCCCAGCTTCCCGAAGCGAATGGCATCCTCCCGCCGCTGGATGCTTCGGTCGGCGGGTATGATCTGGCGGCGATAGGAAACCCTAAAATAATCATATAGCATGGTAATCAAGTCGCTGGTACCCGCCCTGCTCGTCTACGATAACAAGGTGATGCTCTACAACAACAAGGCCATCACCTTTAATCTTTTGGCGAATGAGATCGAGATAACCAACTTCACTGTCAACGAAGTTGACATGGGGGAGTCGGTCATCACGATGGATGTCTACTTCGGTCCCGAGGAGGAGCCGGGGTTCAATCTGAACTGGACCGTACAATACAACGGCGAGACATATCACCTCAAAAGCTATGCGCCTCCGGGTATCAAGGACCTCAAGTCGCTTCGGTACAAGTACGCGCTCACCTTCGTTTCGGAGCGGGAGGACCTCAAGTTCTACCCGTTCTCAAACATAATCAAGCTCACCGACGGCACACTCCAGACCATCGGTATGAAATTCGCATTTTTAGCCGATTTGGCGGAGTTTGTTGGTCGGCTGAGGGATAACCTCGCCTACTACTACGGAGCGCGTTGGAAGGTGATTCTGAACCCCGACATGGAGATAAATCCGTTCCGGGCTACCGTGAGCGTTGACAAGACGACGATCTGGGATGTGCTGACCCAGCTATACGAGTTATACAGCGTCCGATGGAGTATCGAAGAAGACAACGGCCAGATCAGCATTAAGATCGGCTTCCCGGCGCCCGAGATCGAGCACATCTTCGACTACGGCGACGTGCCGATGGACGAAGCGAACGCGGACGGCACCGGGCTGGTTTCGATCCAGCGCGTGAACGACCAGACGGACATCTATACCCGGCTGATCGGCCGCGGATCGACACGCAACCTCCCCTACCGCTACTTTAAGGGTGCGGCTGGGGCATTCGTCGGAGACCCCGATGCAAACGCGATCACCGAGCTCTCCTACTACTCCAGCCTCATGCCGAAGTCGTACCGCGACTACGTTCGGGGCTGGAACGATGCGACGGCCGGAAAAGACCCGGCCGAAGGCAATAACCCGTACTACATGCTCGGCTACTCCGACATGAAGGCCGGGCGACAGATGTACCCGTCCGACTATGCCGACTCTCCGATGCAGGAGAAGTGGGGCGTTCGGGTCGGGGTGCTCGAAGACAACGAGGAGATTTACCCTTCGATCCAGAATGTATGGCTTGGCACACTTGGCCGGGCCGACGAGGTGATTGCGGTCGAGGAGGTGACGAATGATAACTACGCGGAAGCCGAAGAAGAAGGCGAATTTGCCTATAAATCTACGCAAATAAAAGTTGATTTTCCGGGAATGGACACGCGGCGGGGCCCAGTAGTGTATGACAAGCTATTCACCCAGTCCGTAACCAGTGAAGAGATGGAAGTTAAGGCAACGCTTCCTACCCTTACATTCAGCATATACGGAAAAGAGACGAGCACTATACCCCGAGGTGTCGAACGATATACCAAATGGTTCGACAGCGATCACTTGGACTATGCCGAACTCAATGTGTACGTCCTCTCTGAATCCGGTCAGGTTGTATTCACAAAAGCGCTGAATGCGCTGACTGACATGGAGTATACTGACGCAAGAGGAAAAGTGCAGAATGAAGGCAAAAGCAAGTTCGAAGTACAGTTGCCTATGGGTAAATACCACGTTCGAACTGCCGTATCGTTTAAATGCACCAAGAATCCCGGAAGCAATCAGCACTATTACATGGCTGTTACCACCGGGAGGTTCAGTGTAGCTCCGGCTGAGGGAATTGGCCCATACCGTCAAGTATTCGACATCTGGATTAAGGATATTTGGGGCGAGACTGGCTCTATCGTAGACGTGTGGTGGCCGAAGATCGGTCAGCGCGAGGCCACAGTCATGTTCTCCGACGGTTTGCTGGCCGGAGAGGACTACGAATTTGTTATCGCCAAAGACCCGACGCTCGGCAACCCAGAGGCCAAAGACCCTGAAACTGGCGACTACTGGTGTATCTGGGAGGACGACTCCAAGCAGATCGAAACGGTAGACGAGGAGGGGAATACTATTACGGTTAAATCCAAGTATCGGCTGTCGCTTATCAAATCAGACGCCGAGCTTCGCGCCTCCGGCCTCATGCTCCCCAACACAAAGCAGAACGCTAAGCCGGGAGACCACTTCTTCCTTATCAACATCGAAATGCCCCATCAGTATGTGTTGTGGGCCGAGGATAAGTTGCAGGACTACCTCGAAGTGGAACTGGATCGCGTCGATGACGAGAATCCAACCTTCTCCGCCAAGCCGAGCGCAATATTCTGCGAAAGTTTTGAAGAGCGCGAGAAGCTCCGGCCGGGAACGAAGATACGATTACACAACAACCAACTTGTCGGCGAGACCGATCTGGTGCTGTATATCAATAACCTGACCATTGCCTATAAGGAGGGCAAACTCCTCCCCGAATGGACTATCACGGTGTCGGAGGAGATGGTAGCGAGTAAGACCTCTACGTCGGCCATACAAGGCGAAATTCGGCGCCTTAGCTCCAACATCATGTCATCCTCCCAAATCGTTGCTGAGGCCGCCAAAACGTTCGAAACGCTGTTTCTGCGCAAGGATGGGATTGCGGCTCGGTCTTACTCTCCGACCCACTTCACGGCCGAGGTAACGTTCGCCGACACGACCATGAGCGACAACTTCCGGCAAGGAGGCTTTGGTGGCTCTGGATGGGGGATGTACAAGAATCCGGACGGGAGCTCTGTATTCGAAGTGGACCACCTCTTCGTTCGCCGCAAGATGAATGTGAACGAAATCGTTATCAACCAGATCACGGCGATAGGCGGCAAGCAGGTCTTAACCAGCGCTTCCGGAACAATTTCGGAGGTAGAAGACATCGGAGAGGCATGGCGGTGCTATCTGGAACAGACCGACGGTAAACAGACGAACGAGTTTGCGGTCGGCGACCAAGCCTACTCTCAGATGATCGGCGACATCGACGAATCGACGCTGGAGAACGTCTTCTACTGGCGCAAGGTTGTCGGCATAGGTATCAACTATATCGACCTTTCCAAGACCGATGCGGCCACAAATAGCGACGAGCCGCATGCCGGAGATAACGTAGTTCAACTTGGAAACCCGACTGATACATCGCGGCAGTCGGCCATAGTCATAGATGTTTCCCGAGAAGGCGGTGCTCTGATGACATGGCTCGATGACATCACTGGCTACAACCTTACAGCCAAGGACAGCATCAACCTCGGCCGGATCGAAGGCAAGACGTGGGCCGAGGTCTTCGGCAACCTCTACGTCGGCAACCGAGAGCGCACCAAGTACCTCAAGTACGAGTCTCTCGCCGACGGCAAGAACGAGCTCTCCTTCGTTGGAGACGTAATCCGGGCCGCGGCAGAGGAGGCATACTTTCAGGGTAGCTTCATCGCTCAGGGGTACATCGGAGTGGGATCGGAGACCAAGGTAGAGAGCGTACTGGTCGGCATGACGGCAGAAGATGCCGACGTGCCCTCCGGTGTGGCGGCCAGCGAAGGCCAGATTAGGTTCTGGGCCGGAAAGTCGTTCTCGGAGCGGTACGGTGCACCGACGAAGATTCTGGAGGGCGGGAAGCTAATATCCAGTGAGGCCGAGATCAAAGGCGATATAATAGCCGAAAGCGGCTCGATAGGCGGATTCCAAATCGGAGATGGGCGTATAGGAAGCATATCCGGTCCCAATGACCCTAATCCCAATAACGGGATGTCGTTGTATGATTCGTTTATCAAGTTTTCCGAAAAGTCATCTAATCCTATTGTAGATGTAAACATTTTCATGGGAACCAACGTGTTCCCCGCAACGACGGGTGCAACCTGCATGGCTCGCTTTGAGGGTTGGAGGGATGATAACTTATTTGGATATAACATCGGGCTTCTTATAGATATACGAGGAGGTCGACAAAACGAGGCAATACGCATCGAAAATGGGTACGTCTCAGGTTTGGCCTATAAAACGCTAAGGGTTGACGCCTCTACGACGATAGACCATAGCGTGATGTATGTGTCTTGTTATAATACATCGGAAATAACGATAACATTACCAGCGGTCGTGCCGGGAGGAGCCGAGGGTAGTTTTGTTATCGTGCGCCGCAATAATTCGGCCAATGTTAAGGTGAATGGAAATGGGGCACGGATATTAAGAGGTTCTGCTTCATTAGAAACAAGCGTTGGAGAAGGTTTGGGAGACGCCGCACTGTTTCTATGGGATGGACAAAACTGGCTCTACAACCACATGATGCGATAGCGAAAGGGACTCCAACGAGTCCCTTTTTACTATCATTCGTTATCGGTATTCCGATAACGATATTATAGCCGAAATGAATCTCCGTTTCGGGAGAGGGTTAGGCAGTTATGTTGCGTTATGATGGAGTCGCGAATCGCGAGGTCATCACTAAGCATCATATATCATGCCGTGCCGCATGGCCTCCGACATGGAATGCACGAATCCAGCGCGGCAATCAGGATAGATCGCATGATCGCCGCCTCGGAGCGAAGCCGCGCCCCGCCATTCGGGACGGCGAAGAGGAGTTTGCCGACGGTGGGGTATTGGAGCCGGAACCAATGGACGCACATTCGTTGCATGTGCGATTCAACGTGTCGTGTCATAATCAAAATAGGGTTAATTGTTGTTCGTGCGCGTCCATCCGTTTTTCGACCTCCTGCACGGTAAGGCCGTATTTGAATCCGTAGCTGCACAAGTTCGGCGTATGGCTCAATTCAACCAATTCCGCCCATAGTTCGGGATGATTGCGCCGCAGGTTGACGAAATGCTGTATTTTGCAGTTCGGACAGAACCAGCATCCGCCGCGCGTCCCGGTCGTGTAGATCGGCGACAGTAGCCCGTGAGCGGCGCAAAGTTGTTTCGCCATCTGTTCGGTGTAGCCGTATTTCGCCAAGAGCGATATTTTGTTCTCCGTGAGTTTTGCAAGTCGACGCGGTTCGTCTGCGGCAATACCGATGTACTGCACGATGTTCGTTTTGGCACGCAGGGGGCCGCCAGCAATTTCGGCAAGATATTTCCGTATTGGCGTGACTTTGCAATCCCGATTGATGAAGCATTTGCCGCCGAGCGGGAAACCGTAAATCTTCCCTGCATGCACCCCCCCCCCGACGGCATTTGCGAAAAAATAGCAGTAGTCCCGTTCGGCTCGTACCACGTCGACGTGAACGCCCATATTGTGTAGCTTCGGGATAGCTGTGTCGTATATCCACCCGATATGTTCTGGAATCTCTCCGCTGATACCGCGTGCGTGGTCGAACATCACTTCCGAGAATACCACCCGGTCGAGTGGTTCGTCATGTTCGAGGGCAAGGAGAATTGTTGCGATACTATCCTTGCCAAACGAACACGAGGCTATGTAAGTAGGCTGGGACATCATTTCCGATAGGGTTTTAACGATTTGAGTTCCGTCGGGAATACCCGCTACAAGGTGATGACGATTTTCTTCTTTTTTTCATTTCTACGTTCTGATATTCTTCGTCCGTCATCGGCAGGAAACACGGACAGGTTTTTGTTTCGAGGTCATAACATGCCCCCGTGAAAGGGGCGGGCGGCAATTTGCGCTGTTCCCATTCGCGGAAGAGATAGTACCTCCGGCATTGGTCGCTCAACAGACATAGGTAGCCGCTGCAATGAGCTATATCGTGATTGTAATTCATAGGCTTTGCTTTCCGCTAATTGTTTTGAATGTATTCGGCCAGTTCTCGACCAAGAGCGTGAAATCTGCAAAGACCGGATAATACCAGCCCTGCACTCATGCCGCTATGCCCTTGATTGATGAACATTTGCAACCCCTCTTTCATCCGATCTTCCTTGCTTTTACTCTCGTCATTGAGAACGGCAATCAGGTCGAGCCAGCAATCGAGTTCCATCCCATGATACAGGTCTTGCAATCGGATAGGGACGATCTTATCCCAAAACTCCAAATGTTCCTGCGGGATGATGCCTCTTGCACGTTCCCGATATTCCTCTGTCAATTTGGGAATACAGGCCTTAAATTCGGCCTCTTTCCTTTCGTAGTCTTCCCGTTCTTGGCGGAGATATTCATCAAATTCCTGCTTTGTTTTTCTCGTAATATTGATATAAATATCATCGAGGCCATCGGTCGAGTATAGGGTGCGACCGTTGAACTCTCCGTAACACGGAGCGTTCTTTTGCAAGTCCTGATATGCCGCATCAAGCCCTTGTCCTGCACCAAATTCTATTCGTTTCATTTTAGGTATTTGTGATTTTTAATTCATTATGCTGTTTCGCGCAGAAATGCGGGTATTTTGCATTATCTGCCGTCGGCCTTAATGGTGATTAGCTTCGATGTTCCAAAAAAGCATCTTTAAAGTGTTCAAATCTGGCGGTGCGACTCGGGCCGACACCATTCAAAGTAGCTATCCGACGAGACGAGATCATATCCACATCTACATCCTTGTAGTCGTTGTACCAAACCCGATTCATCCTGATTAATACGCATAACTCCCTTGCTTCCGGCTCGGCTCTTCGATCCAGCCAATCGCACATTGCGGCCAACGATATAGGGCTTCCGTTCAGGTACGACCTCTCATACGCTTCGACCAAGAATTTAGCCCTTTCGTATGACGGGATAGACGGAGGTCCGAACACTCCAATCTCGGCGTATAAATCTTTGTAGAAGAGGAATCTGTGGTACTCAAACATCGTGACAATATTAACCCCGGCCTTTCCCGTAGCGGCCAGCCAGATGGGATCAATCAGTATCAGCGGGATGTTTTCGAGTCGTTTGACCAGTTCCGGATCGCACATACACTCAATCGTGAGCCTGCATCCCGGCGGCGACTGATTTTCGAACCACTTGGCAAAGTCTCCGAAGGTGTGGTGGTCGTGCTCCTTCCACTTCGCTTGGGCGAAGTCGATCTCTCTGTTGAGGTCGCGGTTCTTGAACGCCCGTAAATAATCACTGCTTTTCATTGCTATTTGGTTTTAAATGAAGGGGGGGACCCGAAGGCCCCTCCACTTGTTCTACTTCACGGCGTCCTTCACCGCAGGCGAGAACTTGAACGAGATGCGGTTCTGGGCCGGGATCGTGACCGACTTCCCTCGGCTCATGTCGTAGCCCTTACGCGCGGGGCACGCCTTCACGCTGAACGTTCCGAAGCCCTTGAGGGAGACTTTCTCCCCGTTCTTGAGGGCCTCGACGATCTTGTCCATGAACGTCTCACACACCTTGTTCACGACGGTCTTGGTGATGCCCGTCTCTTCGGCGATCTTCGCCATCAATTCGATTTTCTGCATTTTCGTTTTGATTTTTAAGTTGATAGAGTTTTTCTTCAAGGGCCTCTATTTTACCCATGCAGTAGTATATCAGGGCTCCCATTACGATTATAATGGATAGCCATAGTTCATCTAATTGCATGCTTGATAATTACTTGTACAGGCGTAGAGCCCACATAATCTTCATACTTGAGGGTACTTGGGTCTATCTGGCCGTCCGGACGCATAACTCCGTACATGCGAACCTTCTGGATCATCACGCCCCCAAGAAGTTCGTTTAAACGCTCTCTTATCCGATCCTCCAGTTCCCGGTACGCCGGATCGGTCTCGATCATCGCGCTACGGGTCTTCCTTGCGTTGATGACCGCGCACCTCGTTCGGTTGATGTACGCCCCTATCTGCTCGTCCTTGATGCCCGGAACGATCTCTTGGAGTATCTGGATGATAGCGTATCGCGCGAAGAACCGCTCGGTCGTTCGGCGCTTGTCGCGCACATCCGACATCCGGAGGTCGCATTCGATCTGGACGGCCCGGTCAAGGCAGATCACCTTCTCATTTTCCTCCAGCCTCATAGCGGTCGAAGTGGATGTAGGGGAGTTGATTCGGTAGGAATTTCCATGCCGAGCGCGGAAGTGTGAACTTCGCAAGCCCCGCGGCCATAGCCAAGATCAGGAACTTCTCCATGACCATCGGCTCTCCGGTCCACATCGTACCGTCGCGGCGCGTTGCAAGGAGCGAGAACGGCCCGGAGAGATCGAAGAACTCGTCGGGGAGATCGTCGATCATCTTCCCGACCTCGGGAAGATGTTTCTGGAACTTCTTGCTGTAGATGAACTGGACTCCGCTGATGGAATCCACGATGATGTCCGGACCCTTCGGCTTCTCGCCGATAGGGTAGGCACATTCGGCGAACAAGTCGTTCACCCGGTCGTATTCGAGATTATACATAGCGATTGAATGATAAGTGATCGAGAGAAACTCCACCGACGACGTTTTCCACGCGAACAACCCAGTCGCCAGACCCAAGTTGCCACGGCATGCCGCGGAACTTGGTCTTGACTGGCTCGCTGTGATCACTGTCGGAGATGTAGTGGTAGTAGTAAACGTCCGCGCCGGGCACTACCTCCTCCGGCCGTATGCCGAATTTCTTACTGCACATTGTCGCTGACTCTTTTGAACTCAGACGCAAGAATCTCTTCGAAGTCGGTCAGGTCGCCGATCCAGCCGAAGTCAACGCACACGACCATATCCCCATGATCGTGGGCGAAACCGGGGGTGAATATCTTCGTTTCGATACCCACAGCCGAGGATAGCTCGTGTTTGTACACCGTCGGAATCGTTTCGAGTTCGGTCTTGATGCGTTTATACTCAGGGCTCTTGGTGTCGAGTTTGTAGTGGTTCTCGCCCCGAACCTTTTTCCAGCCGATCTTCGCTTCCTCCGAAGTAAACGTTACCGGGAGGACATTCGGGCTGTAAAACACCCCGCCGAAACGTTTGTAGGTGGCGATGCCGAGTTTGGTCAACACCTTCTTCTGAATTTCGAAGACGCGATCCCGCTTTTCTTCGAACTCAAGTACCCGCTTCCACGTCGGAGAGCCGGGTTTCACTTTGTAGTACATGTTCATGACCTTTGCTTTTTTAATGATTTCTTACTTCGATTCGATTTTTCATAACTCTCCTATGCTTTTAGCGATGCCTACAACATCACCGAGATTATCTTTGGCCGTTTCGAGCCCGTAATGAGCGATAACGCCCGCCAGCAGGATAGCCGTTCCGATTCGGAAGTCGTACCCGTCGTTCGCCCATTCCTTGATCTCGTTCAGTTCCTCTTCGGTCTTGATCTCGGCGACCGGGACCGGGTTCGGGTAGCCTTCCAACGCCACGAAAGCCGGGCTCAGGTTTGCCTCAACCACATACCAGTGCTTGTTCTTGGTCCAGAACACCGTCTGGCCGATCTTGAATTTACTCTGCATCGTTGTATTCTAATACTCGTTTGACTGCAATTTTGTGCCACTTTCCGCCGCGTGGCCGTTCGATTTCCACTTCATTGAAGTGGTCGGCGATCTCAGCCAGCGACCAGCCCTTGCGCTGTAACGCGAGGGCGTACTTCTTTGCTTCGACCATGCGCGGGTCCACAACCCGGTTCTCGGCGATCCGCTCCATCCGGCGAGTCAGTTGGTCCGGAGACATCGGCCCGCGCTGGGGTCGTGGATTCCCGAGCCTCGTTACCCGGCGCCCGGCCTTGGAAATAAAGAAGCCCTGCTCCTTGAGTTGCTTCTTCCGGACGCCGAGTGCCGACTTTGTTCGGCCCGAGATAAGTTCGCGCTCTGTTTGAGCCAAGCCGATAGCGAGGCAAAAGGTGATCGTTGTCGCCTCGGGGTAGTCTATCGCCAGCAGATCGACCCCCGTATTGCGCAAATACAGCGCGTACTCCGCATCACGGGAGAGTCGATCCAGTTTGGCGACGATCAAAGTTGCACCTTCACGCGCGGCCAATTCCATCGCGCGACGAAGGCCCGGTCGGTTCCGATCCTTTCCACTGCGAATGTCACGGAACTCGCCGATATTCTGCCCGTGTGTGCGGGCAATATATTCGCGGCACTGATCGAGTTGGGCTTCCAGACCGAGGCCCGAACGCCCCTGCTCTTCGGTGCTCACGCGAGTGTAGATGCAATACTTTTTCATGTGCTATAAATGTAGTTTACAACATAGGGAAGGCACTCCTCGAAAGACTGCATTTTGGCGCATATATCGTCCTTGTGAGGACAGCCGAGACATTTCCCCTGCTGGGCATAATCCTCCATCACAACGCGCCGAAAATCATCTTGCGTGAGGCCATCGTCATAGTCAGCATCCCGAACGACCATCAGGCATGATAGGTGTGCCTTCCATGTGTATATCTCACCGTTATCCTTGATGGTCTGGATGTTGTATTTCTCCCCCTTTTTGATCTCGCCGGAGCAGAAATTACAGACGTGATCCTTCCTTCTCTCTGGTCGCGGCCTCCATCGCGGCGATCTTGAGGCCGTTGATCTTCTGGTGTTGCATCCCGAGTTCGATTCCGATGATAATGAGTAGTTGATCTCGGCGGTTCGGCTTCACTCCGATGTTCTTCTCCAAAACGCCCAGAATGATCTCGGAGGCTTCGGTCATAAGCGCGATGCGGTTGTTTTTCTTCTCGAAGGCTTTTTTCGCCTCCTCTATTTCGTTCCACATCTCCGCCCACCTTTCCTCGTCGAAGTAGTCGCCGAGCATGGCCTCAACGAAATTCATGTTCTTGTGATCCCAGCGAGCCGGAGCAAGCCAGTCGAAATTCTTGTTCATGTTATTCGATGATTTTGATTAATGCCACCGAGGCGGATTGACTGGTGATACCCGTGATCCGGGCCTGACACTTGGTGCCGTAGGGGACGTAGGCGAGGCCATCGGGCATACATGTGATACGGGCTATCGTCCCGTTCGGGAGTTCCGCCATAGGCCACTTCTTCGTATCGTCGAAGGGGTTCTGGATGGCCGTGACGAGAATCTCGGAGCCGACGCGGTACGGCCCGTCGCCGGAGTCTCCCTCAAACTCGTGCGAGCCCATAACCGATGGTGCGGCGGGGGGGGGTGGTACTTTTTTCTCTTTGCGTGGCCAAAGAATGTTCTTGCCCATTGCAATGCCGACGAAATAGCCAGCCTTTTTCGCGTTGTCGAAATCTCTGATGAACCACCAGATACCCAGCACCCGGACGTAGGCGGCCCATTTACCATTGTGAAGTCTTCTCTCGAATTTCATCGTCTAAGATATTTTTAATGTATTTGGGAAACTTTTTCTTGTGGGGAGAATCCCATGCCCCGTTCGTTATTGTTACCTCGTAGGCTTTAACTCCTCGGTGCACCGCAAATGACTTGTCACCTCTGCACACATACCACTTTTTATTGAGGTCATACCCGAGTTCTACGCATACGACGCTGATCTCGTCTCGCCTGAACTTTAGGTCCTGAATACCGTACATTGAATTGCATCTCAGTACTATATTTGCAGGCCCGACAGAAATCACTTCGCCCGAATATGGGATTGAGTGCTCGTTTACCATGATTCGCTTTCCTAAAAATCGTTTCATTCCAGTAATTTATTGAGCATTAGCGGCTCTGTTTCGCGGAACCGTACTGCGGTTATTTGTGTTTGTGCTGTTCCGAGACGTAATACGCCCCGATGACATACTTGTCCATAGCGATATAGCTTTTCGATCTGGATGTCAGTGAGAGTATTGCCGTAGAACGATCCGACAGCCATTCTCTTCCAGCCAGCGATCCGGATTCCGCATCTCTTTTACCGGAATCTTTTTCGAGGCCAACAACCGTTCGGCGATGTTGAGGTGGAGCATGTTCCCGACGCTCCCGTTGAGGCCGTAGAACTCACCATCGGGCGACAGCCACCCGGCGTCGTACCCCTCTGTGATCTCTACGGGCTTCAACTCGGTTTTGTGGTACTCTTCTATTCTCATTTCGTTCTCCATATACTCCGACAGCCGTTGCTTCTGGAAATCCTGCTTCCGGATCGAGGCTTCCACCTCCGGATCGGAGCACATGAGGGAGTCGATAATCGTTCGTACCCGGAGAACGGAATCGGAAAAGAGCACTCGGGACGTGTTCAGCGCATCGCACATCCATACGATAACCTCGTACACTTCGCCAACCCTTACAAAGAAGCCGTTAGCTCCTTCCACCACTCCCTTGATCTGTTCGACCGTGCCGGAATGCGGATTGTCGAGAAGTCCCGCGTCCTCGCATCCGGAAATGTAGCTGACAAGTTCCGGGTATCGCACCGTGAACTCGAACTTGCCGCCAGCGTCCGCAATCTCCTACCGAATACCCTCAAGGCTTTTCACCCACTCCTTCGCTTCCTCCTCCAGATGGATGCGCTGTTCTCTGATCCAGTCGTTGAATTTTCCTCCGGCTCCGGGCGTGCCCGTTACCTCCTGCGTCGCCTCGTCTTCGCCGAGGATGATCTTGCCGTCCAAAATATCGACAGCCATACCCTCAGTGCACCCCGGCAATGATTGGGTGATAATTTCGACGGCCGCCCTCGGACTGAGTTTCTCCGTCAACCTCTCCCATGCTATGCGCTGGAGCATCCGGCCGAAGCCCTTACCTATCGTGAATGTTAATCCTCCTTCCATGACGCAAAGATAAATGTTTAATTTTTAATTTGCAAGTTAAAACTCCCTTATTATAATACCTTTTCCTTTACGACACCCTTACGACGACGCCCTTGTGTCGGTCATCATCCCGGTTGAAGGACATGAAGTGCGTATCGTTGATCTCCAATTTGATGATCTCGTCGATCTCGTCGGCCAGCGCATATTTGAACTCGTAATCGCTGTCGCTAACTTCGTCGACCAAAGTGAATTTGTGCTCTGAGAAGGACATCGAGTCTGCGTCCCACCACTTCGCCACGAAGCGGCGGCTGAGCAGATCGTTGTTGTTGATGTAGTTTAAAAACGTTGTCATAATTTACTCGATTCTTGTGATGTAACCGACCGTCCGGTTATCATCGGGGTTATACATGAAGGTAATGCCGCCTCCGGGCAACATGTAGATCAGTTCGTCGATGTGGGTCTCGATGTACTTGCGCATCATCGGGTCTTCGCACGGATTCGATAGCTTGAACTCGTACCTCACATTGGCCCGTTCCTTCGGGTCGTTGTAGTAGGCGACGAATATTCTCTCTTCGACAATAGTCTCGATGATGGATTTCTGCACCGAAAACTCTTTTCGCACCTTGATCGTTCCGATCTCGTTATTTCCGATGGTGGTGATTGTGGCGCTATCGTTGCCGCACAGCCGAACCCAGCCGTCTTTCCAACCACGGCCCAAAGTTCTCCGGACCGGTTGAACCCCAGCAAGCGGTCGGGCCTGCTGGGATGGAAGTGCATGATTACTCTGTTGAATTTCATTGTCTCACCTTTTTAAATGGTCCTTGTTCGTTTTCTACATGGTCGATGCAGAACGGGCGGTATTTCGGGCCCATAAAAACCGTATCTCCTTCGATCTTGTTCACCCGTAAGACAACCTCCTCGGGCAAGTACATATAAGTGTCTCCTACCTTCATGGCTATCCTCGTTTAAACGATCCGTTTTCTTTTTCGAGTTCCTCCTCGACAAATTTCACCGGAAAGGGGTAGCGTCCGTGATCCGCCATATACCCGTACATGCTCCTGCACGTCGGGTCTTCGGGTCTCAAGTACGCCGTAAAATCCCCCTTTCGTTCATCCACGATCTCCTCGACCCGGAGCCGGGTGTTGGTTATCGTGTGAATATAAACATCTCCGATTTTCATTTTTTTCCGTCGTAGTTGCCGAAGAGTTCCGACCCGAAGGTCAGGAACGCGACGGCATAGATTAATATTGTCAGCATATATTTAGAATTTTATTGTCCAGATGTCGAGGTCGTCCGAGCAGTAGGTATGCCGCATCTTGCCACCCAAAAATTCCACGGCCTCCATATAGGGACCCGTCCCGATGGCTCCCTGCCAGTAGCGGCCATAATCGCTGATGCAAATGGCATACGGGACTCCTACCCACCTGCCTTTACCACGCGAGGTGTAGTACGGCCCCATTTTCTCCGCCCGACGCCGAACTTTTGCCGGAGTCAGTCGCCAGATCATGCCCTTGAAAAAGGCGTTGAAGACGTAGGAGAGGGCCTGCGAATGCTTGTCGTACCCGCAACCGATCACAACTGGGGAGGTGTGGTGATGCCACTCTTCGTTCTCGGTCTTTACCTTTGCCTCGGCGGTGCAGGTCGATCCCCATGTGCGGTTTTTTCGCCATCTTACGACGATTTCAGCGCACTTCACGTTCATCTGGGACTTCTCCTCCTTTTTCTTTCTCTTTGCGGCTCAAATCGGCCTTAAATTTGTCTATCGCGGCCCGGATCACCGTGTCGCTCTTGATTCCGGTAAGTTTGCGGACGCTGGGGACCGTCAGTCGGCGGCCCTCGATGTTCAGCGTCTTGATCGCTTGATTCAGTGTCATAGTTTTGTCAGTTTAAATGTGTAGTACTTGTCGAAGGTCACGGTCGCGGTGTTGCCTTCAATGCTCAGTTCGTAATGATGCGATACTTCGCCATATTGCATGGCCTCCTCGTAGTCTTTTGCTATCACGGGACCGGGAAGTATTCGTTGGCGGCAGAAGTAGTCCAGATACCGTCGCCACGCGATCTCGGGCGGGAACTTGTCCGGACTTTGGATGGCAAGGTTCGAAAGAAAACCCTCGTAATTGTTACCCCACGTCTTGCCGAAGATAGGAGTGTCCGTTCTCGGGTTCACCGCCGTGAAGCCTTCCGGTTTCCAGCCCGGAATGGTTAGGTATCGGTCGATGATTCTGTACCCTTGCCAGACCTCTACACGCTTGCATAAGTCCACGTTCGTCCGCCGCTCGATGATTCGTTTCATCGCCGTTCGTATTTCGGGAACCGCCCGGTGTGCGTGATGATGTAGGGGATGTTGACGTCTTCGATGACGTCGAACTTCACCCACGTCCGCAGGTTTTTGCTGAGCCAGTAGACCCGCGCCCGCTTCTTTTCGTTGTCGATCTCCACGACCTCTCCGATCCGGCCGACAACATAATCCCCCTTACTCCGGACAACTTTCTGTCCGATCTCTACATGTTGCATAGTATTGAATTTAAAATTTCGTTTGCTTCTTTCTCCTCCGCCGCCCGTACAGCGGCGCGGTATTCGGGCCATTTCCGGTCGGCGAAGTCCTGCACGGTTTCCGCCACCTTGTCGATGCCCTTGTAAATTTCCTTCGTCTTGTTGAGGCTCACCCGGTTCCCGAAACACTTGAAGCACTTCATCTGTAAGTCTTGCGTGTTTCGAAATGCCGGGATATACTCCTCGATGTGTCGCTCGTCCCCCACCTCGACGTAGCCGAATCGGTCGCCGTCGCGGTAGAAGTGCAGGAACTTGAAACGCCAGTTGTAGTTGCTTGCTCGGATGTCGGTGCACTCGTCCGGCAATATGATGAACCTTTTCATGGCATAAGAAAGTTTGCCGCGAGGATCATTTCCTCCGGGATGTAGCGGTCGCCGTTATCCTTCAAAAACGATTCGACGGCCGCCTCTTCGATCTCGGAGTGCTCCCACGATTCGGAGCGGTATATTTTAAGTCTCAGTGGAATATACTCACCTTGTTTGGTCTGTTCCCGGTTGGTATACCGGGTGTATTTGTCGTCTACATCCTTGACCCGGAGACGCTCGAAACGCTTCTCGATCTTGTTGTGCCGCATGAAGGTAATACGGTGGGAGTCTACACACGTCCACGACCCCAAATCGGGCTGGAACTTGTAGCAGAACCCTCCGGTAGGCTCTTTGAAGACTTCTACCTTTGCGTTCGCTCGTTTCGCCACCGCGACCGCATAAGGGACCCACGAATTCCCCTTGCAGGTCACGAAATGTTCCGTCGCCGCGTACACTTCGATACCGACGCGCCGCATTCGTTCGATTATGAACTCCTGCTCGTTTTTAGAAAAAGATTCTACTTTCATACCCTTTGAATTTGGCCGAGGCTGACAATATATTGTATGTCGCAGATCGGCGTGATAAGTTCGTAAATCGGTTCATGCCGGTTGTTTCCGGTTCCGTAGAAGCCGTTGAAGGTGAACCGGGCCCCGTGCATCTTTGCCCACTCCAACGCCTTCTCCTCCGGATTCGAGAAGGGGTTATTCTTGCGCTCGGCACCCCGCGGGGTCCGGTACTTGTCCCACAACCACGCGAACCCCTTTTGCGCTTGGTCGTAGCTGACCGGGATCGGGTTCTCGATCTGGATTCGCTCACCCCGGTTGCGCCTCCGTTTCAGGAGCAAAATTTCGTTTTCGTTGATCCAGCCCCGCGCCTCGGCGGAGGCAATGATCTTCTCAGTCGTCTGTTTTATCGTTCAGTTCGTTGTTAAGGTCTATTAATTCTTTGAATGTATTGAGGTTGTCGAGGACCCAATCCCCGATCTCGCTCCACCTCTTGTTAAGAAGCGCGTGAGAAATGCGGCTCGTTAGCGTTCCGATGCTCGCGTCGATGTGTTTCACGGCCTCCTCCCGAGTATCGAAGAGGTGGCCGTCGTTGGTCTCGTATTTAGCGATCTTTTTCGTAGATGTCGTTGTAAAGTTCATCGATTAGGAGGTCGAGTCCGTATGCTTGGAAGACGAAGCCCCCGCCGAATACCCGGCCGCGGTACCGTCTCCCTCCATGCTTGTTCGCCATCCGGCGGGCCGATTCCATTTTGTCCACATGGTCGCCGGGGTGATCCTCGTGGACCAAATCGAGGAAGTGGATAATAAAGCGCGGGTTCCCGTAAACGTCGCGCGTCGTGTACATGCCACCGCTTTTAACGGTCCGGCGATATTCTTCTCGTGTCATACTACTACCATATATCCGAGCCGGGTTCGAATCCATCCGCGCCGGCTCTTTGGCGCGGCGGCCAAAATATCCTTCATGTCTTGTTCGTCGATCCGGACCACTCCGTTCACGAGCGGTTTCCCCGCCGCCCGGTCGAAAATCCGGTACTTCTTCGGGTCCACCGTGATGACATAGTTCCCGGTGTCGATGGTGAAATGATCGCGCCCGAACTCCAGCGCTTCGCGGCCGAAGTCCGCCTGCCAGCGGCTTTTACCGATGTCGTATACAAATACCATTTTCGTAAAATTCAAGTTCGTTATTATTTGACGCCTTCACGGCACGCCGAGAAAAACGCCTCTAAACACTCCTCGACGACGTTGCCGAAAACCTTGCCTTCGGTCGGTTGTTTGGCCGGGCCGAGGATCACGTCGTCCAAATAAAACCCGGTCGGCTCGAAGAGGGAAAGGCGGTGCCGGACGTACTCCTCAAGTTCCGGCCCCTTAATCTCCTTGTCGCCCGTCCACCGATATTCATAACAGTAGGCGTCGTATGCATACTCCGTCACCTCGATTCCGAAGGCAGTACAGAACGCCTCCAATGTGCGGTGGTTGTCGGCCTCGAACGCATAGTCGGGTTCCCGCGCCTTGTAAGCCGTGGTCTTCGCCTCCTCCGAAAGTTCGGAGTAGCTGTAAATCGTTATCGTTTCAGTGCGCATAGTTTCGATAGTTTAAAGTGAGTATAATTACGTTCTCTTCTGCCTCCGTCGCCGGGCGGGTCTCGGCCATCCGGGGTCAGGGCTGTGTAGTAGCCGGCGCCGTGGCATAGAACCCACTCCGACCGATCGATTGCCTGCTGTTTAGCCTCTTCGAATGTCATAAAGATAACCGTTTTTTGATTGCTTTCCTTAATTCGACCTTGTTTTTCGCCTCTATTCGGTCAAAAAACCCGTCCAAATCCTTAATATAGGCGGACGTGTCGAGGTGGCGCCCGATAACGTGCGGCCCTAATTTCACTTTCCAGTCGCGCGTTAACACAGCCCGGTAATACACCGCCGGAAGACGGTACATTGCCTTCAAGCCGTTCAACTCAGCCAAAGCCGCCGAAGTAAGTAGGTAGTATTCGCCCGTCTTTGGGTCGATACAAAGCCAGTACCCGACGCGACGATCCCGCCACGCCTTCACACCCTTCGTTACCGCGTTTTTCAGTGTCATAGAAAATACTCGTTTAATACCCGTGCGCAATCGCCGCACCGCCGCCCGGAAAATAGACGGCGGTCCCGGCTTCGCAAAGTGCCGATTTTTTCATTCCCTTGTCCATAGCTACACGAATTTGACTTGTCCGTTATACTCAAGCGTTACCGCCTCCTGTTTCATTTCGTCGCGTATTTCGATCGCTAACTGCATGACCTCTTCGAAGTGCTCCCCGAAGGATTCCGGGGTGCAAAAAGCGTACACGATAGTCACATTTTCGACCACAAGCGCACCCGAATTCGACACCCAACCCCCGACGGCCGGAGTTGAGGTACAGCCCCCGAACCACTCCGAAAATTTGGTCATTACTTTGTTTACGAACTTTTTATTATCGGTCGGAATATTAACATCCGTAGTGCCGGGAACATAAATTGCGACCTTTGCATTAAGGTTAAATTTGAAATTTTTCATAATTCACCGGTTACGATTAATGACATAATAAGAGCCCCTATAAAGCAAGCCCAAAAAAAGACCTCCGCGGCCCGGCGGCTATTCCATTTCATAGATAAAAATAAATTGGTTTTCAGTCTGGACACACGCTACCGGGGTGTCCTTGATTTTGGCTATAAGGTCGCGCCCGTCCTCGGAATCGCCCCAAACAGCCGCCATATCGGAGCCGTTAGGGATCGTGCCGAACAGAACACGAGAGGGCGCCGAGCCCGAAAAGGTCGCCGCGTCGATTTGGGTGTTTTTGCTGAAAAGGGCGTACGCGTCATTGCTGATACCCAATTCTGCAACAGCCGAAAGAAAATTAAATGCTTTCATAATAGTGTGGTTTAATGGTTTAGAGGTCCGGCGCGGTAAGCGAACCGCAAGCGTTGCCGCCTCAATTCTGAATTAATCCGGACCAAATATTACAACCTCTTTCGCTATCCGGACGCGGGTTGTTTGCGTCCTTTCTTGCCCCCGTGACCGGTGTATGCCTATGCGGGTATCTTTCGCGGTAGCCTGTATTTCAGTTCCGCGGCCCTTTCGTACAATCACACGCGGGCAACGCTCAGGTTATTCGGGTCCCTATCCCTGCCATGCCTTTTTCGTCGTATCGTGACGGGTGCGGCATGGTTTCCAACGTCCACGGTTTCAGCCCCGTGGCGGGCTGGTCGGCTTTCCGTGTGCATCATGTGCGGGCCGGGAATGTGTAGGGCGGCAAGGGCTTCGATAGTGTTAGTATCGCGGTTTAGCGAAATGCCGTTTTCAATTCCTCGTGTGTTGCGGATGCGTGCCCGGCGTGCCTAAGAACTAAGGCGGGACCGGAGCGAGGCGGGCGGAAAGTCTTTGAAAGAACGTGCAACGCCTTTGGGTGGGTTGCTGGTGCAAAGATAAAACGCGATTTTCAAATATGCAATAGCACTTAGTAAAAATAATCCAATTTGAACAACATTAGGCAAAAAATCTGATCGCGGCCCTAATATCAGCGACAAAATGAACAATATCTGTGGCCTTGTGTGTTTAGGGGTGGCAAAGTACTGATTTACGGAAACGCCTCAAATTTCGACGATCTCCCAAAGACGGGCAACTATACCACCCCGGAGGAGATCGGCGAAATGCGTGAATTACAGCAAGTTACAACAACGGTCCCGGATGCGGCAAAAAGATGCCGATTTTATCGCGTTGAACTTTTGAACGGGGGCAAGTACCGGACGTGGGGGGAAGTGCCGCCAGATCGCCGGAAACGGGGCAAAAACGGTATGCGTCGCGAGGGCGGCGAAGCGGGGGATATAAGGAGTAAACAAAAACGACCAAAAGCGGAAAGGATTGTTTAAAAGTGTTCTATATGTCGCATTTTTCGGGATGATGCCGCAAAAATGGAAACATAGCGAAAGCGGGTGATTTTAGGCTATTTGCGGCGCGTGGTGCTTTCTATTTACGGAGGATAAGTTACGTTTTGTAACTTTTTATATACCAAAACGTAACAAATCGAAAGCAATAATATATTGCAAAAAGTGTATAAAATATAGCAAATTTAGACAAACCTCTGAGAATCAAGGAGTTATTCGTAACTCCTTGATTATCAAGGCTTTAGAGGGGGTCAAAATGGCCGTTTTCGCCGTTTCGCATTTGTTTTCAAGGGCTTGCAAAATACGCCGTAAATTCAACCTAACTAACGTTATGTAAATTGTAACGGCTCTAAAAAGCGATTGCGGGCCGTGTAAACAAAAACGACCAAATC
>ENA-UOJE01000251-UOJE01000251.1-human-gut-metagenome-genome-assembly--contig:-C23-NODE-251-length-65533-cov-15.328080_pt1 | contig 65533 bp, 60 predicted proteins | sample MGYA00242341_ERZ723888 | MGnify/ENA metagenome assembly ERZ723888 | reverse complement strand
GCGCTCGCCGTCCGTGCGCTCCAGCCAGCCGCTGCCCTCGGTGATGCGGGCGACGAGGAAGGAAGCGACATAGTCGCCCGCGGCGTTGACCATCGTGGCGGGCGGGTCGACCAGATTCCCGATGGTGACGGCGATGGGGTAGGCAACCGCCATCCGGTCGGGGAAGAAGAGCGAGCAGAGGATGAATTCGGCGATGTAGCCGCCGCCCGGGATGCCGCTCATGGCGACGGAGGAAAAAACCGCCACGGCCAACACCTCGGCAAACAGTCCCGCGCCCTCAAACGGCAGGCCGAACACGCCGAAGAGGAACGCGACCTTGAGCACGCAGCTGAAGCACGAGCCGTCCATGTGCATCGTCGCGCCCAGCGGCAGCACAAGATCCGCGACCTCGTGCGGGATGCCGCTGTCCTCCGCGGCCTCCATATTTGCCGGAATGGTGGCGACGGACGAGCAGGTGCCGAGCGCGGTCACCGCGGGGCGCAGGATGTGCCGCCGCAGCCGCCGCACGCCCTCGCGCCCGCCGCCGAGGTAGGCCAAAAGCGGGAAGGCAAGCAGCGCGTAGACGAAGCAGAGCGGGTAGTAGGCCAGCATCGCGCGGGCGTAGGACGCCGTGATCTGCGCGCCGTAGCTTGCGACCATCGCGGCGAAGAAGCCGAAGAAAGCGATGGGGGCGTAGCAGCTCACGAGCGAGACCATCTTCAAAAGGCACTTTGTCGCGTCGTCCAGCACCCGCGCCGTTACGGTATCCGGCCCGCCGCAGGCGGAGACCGAGAAGCCGAAGAGCAGGGAAAAGACGATCAGCGGCAGCATCGCCCGCCGCGAGAGCAGCGCAGAGAAATCGTTGACGGTGAAGAAGTTGACGAGCAGCGTCGCAAGCGGCGCCGGATCGTCCACCGTGCCCGCCGCGGCATCGGTCCACGGCGTCAGCACCGGGGGAAAGACACGCACGATGACCAGCATGATAAAGGCCGCAAGCAGCCCGGTGACAACGAAGACGCCGAGCGTCGCGCCGAGGATGCGCCCCGCCCTGCGCCGCGAGCGCGTATTGGCGATGCTGCCCGCGAGCGAGCAGAACACCAGCGGCACGACGAGGCAGAACATCATGTTGATGAACACGGTGCCGAGCGGCTCAAGGCAGACAGCCCCGGGCCAGGCCGCGCCGACGGCGCAGCCGAGCGCGATGCAGGCGAGCATCGCGGCAAGGAAGCCGTAGCTCCGATAGAAGGAATGGGTCATAAAAAGCCCTCCGATCTCCCAGATTTTTGTGTCTATCTCTATCCATAGCGGGAGACAGGCTCGAATATGACCGAAAAATTTGGAAAAAGGGCTTGACTGTCAAGTTGCTTTATGCCTTACAATGCGGTATCATAGCATTGGGAAGGATCGGCGCAGAGCGCGGAAGGAGAGCCTATGAACATCAAAGAGATCGAAGAGCGCAGCGGCCTGACGCGCGCGAACATCCGCTACTACGAGCAGGAGGGACTGATCGCTCCCGCGCGGCGGGAGAATAAATACCGCGACTACAGCGAGGAGGATCTGGAGACGCTGCTGCGCATCGCGCTGCTGCGGAGCCTCGGCTTCTCGCTCGAGGAGATCCGGAGGCTGCAAAGCGGCGAGGCGGACTTTGCCGCCGCCATGCGGGAGCGCAGCGCGGCGCTGGAGAGCGAGGGTCAGCGCCTGCTGGCGGCGCGGAACGTGTGCGACGCCATCTCCCGCGAGGTGACAAGCTATTCCGCCTTACGGCCGGAGGACTACCTCAACAGCTTTGAGTCGGACAAGACCGCGGAGCGGCGGGACATCGTCGAGCCGCACCCGTGGCGGCGTTACTTTGCCCGTGCAATCGACCTCACGCTTGTGGGTCTCATGGTCTCATTCGTGCAGTTCGTGCTGCTGCACCATAACCTTGTGAATATTTCCAAAGGAGAGAATGTCCTCTGCGGTTTGGCCGGATGGGGACTGCTGGTTCTCATCGAGCCGCTGCTGCTCGCGCGCTTCGGCACGACCGCCGGCAAGTGGTGCATGGGCATCACCGTGACGCGGCCGGACGGCGAACGACTCAGCTACAGCGAAGCGCTGAACCGAACGGCGCTCGTGTGGTTTTACGGCGCCGGACTTGGCCTGCCGCTTGTGGAGCTTGTGTGTAGCTACCTCAGCTACCGACGCTATACGCGGGGCGAGGAGCTTGCGTGGGAGGAGGGCAGCGTCGAGCGCTTCGACGGGCGCGGCACGGGAAAGATGGCGCTGCTCTGCGCGGCATGCTGGGCTGTGCGCGGCACGCTGACCGTCGCTATGGTGCTTGCCGCCATGCTGCCGCCGAATCGCGGCGAGCTGACGGTGGCGGAGTTTGCTGAGAATGTCAACTATTACCGCACCTTCTTTGATTTCGGCACGCGCTGGACGCTCGACAGCAGCGGCGAGTGGGTCGAGAACGAGTATGAGAATGTGATCTATTTCGGCGGGGGCGGCGAGCCAACGCCGTTCAGCTACACGGTGGAGGACGGCGTGCTCCGCGCCGTGCATTGGGCATATACCGAGACGGCGGAAACGATCTACGGCACGGGCGATGAGAATGCCCGCATGGCGTACCTCGCGCTTGCTGCGGCGCAAAAGGGCACGAGCCTTTTCAACATCCGCGGTGTGGTAAAGCAGATCGGCTCGAACAGCTGGGCGGCCGATGCCGACTATTCCGCCGCGTGGAAGAATGTCGAAATGCGCTACGACGCGCGGATCGAGGGGGAGTATTATTACAGCGAGGGCTTCTTCCTCTCCGTGCAGGACGGTCAGCCCATCACGGTCACGCTGACCTTTGACGCAAGGCTCGCGGAATAACGGGGAAAAGGGGAAACGGCGGCACAGCCCTGTGCCGCCGCCTTCAAATTTTATCCCCGTGGGGCTTGCAGGGAGAGATTTTCTGTTGTAAACTAAAAGCATACCAAAGATAAGGGGAATCCGATCCATGCAAGAAGCAACGCAAATGACCGCTACCAAACGCCTTGTCCTCACCGCCGTGAACATCGCGCTGTGCCTTGTCCTGCCAATGGCATTCCATTCCATCCCGAACGGCGGCAAGATCATGCTGCCGATGCACATTCCCGTGCTGCTGTGCGGCATGGTCTGCGGCGCTCCCTACGGCGCGGTCTGCGGCCTGCTTGGTCCACTGCTCTCAAGCATTCTCACCAGTATGCCGACGGCGGCCCTGATGCCTGCCATGATGGTCGAGTGCGCGGCCTACGGCTTGACGACCGGCCTGATGCTGCGCCTTGTACGCACGGGGAAGACCTATGCCGACCTCTACCTGTCGCTCGTCGCCGCAATGCTGGTCGGCCGCCTTGTCTCCGGTGTGACAAAGGCTCTCTTTTTCATGGCAGGACAGTATACCATGCAGGCATGGATCGCCGCGAGCTTCGTGACGGCGCTGCCGGGCATCGTGCTCCAGCTCGCCGTCGTGCCGAGCATCGTTTACTATCTCATGCGCGCGGGACTAATCCCGCAGCGCTACCCGAGATGAGGAAAGAGCCGCGAGAGGACAGGCGCTTGCCGCCTTTTTCGAGCGCCGCAGACGGAAGACCGGCATCTGCGTGTCAGACGGGCGGCGCTGCCGGGCGGCAAGGCTCTTAACGGAAAATTAGCAAATATAGCGGCTTTCTTAATTTTCTGACGCAAAATCTTGTGCTTTTTCGATTGCGGGACCTGTGCGGCGGACGTATAATACCCTCACTTGCTTTTTGAAATGGGGGTCACTGCTATGCTTGCGCAGGTCATTGCGATCTGTATTTTTCTCGGTATGTTCCTTCTGATCATCCTCGATCAGTTCGAGCGCCATGTCATTACGCTCGTCAGCGGAGCGCTGGTACTTATTCTCGTCTTCGGCGTTTGTATGCACTCGCCCGCGGCAATCTGGGAGGCGCTCAATCTCCGCTCGTTCTTCACGGCGGGCTTCTGGTACGGAGCCGGTGAGGAGAGCACAGCGGGCATCAACTGGTCTACCATTCTCTTCATCGCCGGAATGATGATCATGGTCGAGGGGCTTGGCACGGCGGGATTCTTCCGCTGGCTGTGCCTGTCGCTCGCAAAGCTCGTTCACTACCATGTGGTGCCGCTGCTCATCTGCTTCATGTGCCTTTCGGCGGTGCTTTCGATGTTCATCGACAGCATCACGGTCGTGCTCTTTCTCGCCACCGTCACGCTCGAGCTGGCGCAGACGATGAAGTTCGACCCCGTGCCGATGATCCTCTCGGAGATCTTCTGCGCGAACCTCGGCGGCGCGGCGACCATGTGCGGCGACCCGCCGAACATCATCATCGGCACCTCGCTCGGCTATACGTTCTTTGACTTCATCGAAAATACCGGCGCGATCGTCGCGGTCTGCTTCGCGGCTGTCGCCGTTTATTTCTGGCTGTGCTTCCGCAAGGAGCTGCTGCGTGAGGAGCACGCGAACGGCGGGCCGGTCGTCTGCCCGGAGCCGTCCAGCGCCATCACGGACCGTAGAGCCTTCGGCGCGAGCGCTGCCGTATTCCTGCTGGCGGTCGTGCTGCTCGTGACGCACGCGCAGACGGGTCTGACGGTTGCCTGCATCGGCGTGATCGTCGCGGCGCTGACGCTGCTTGTGATGGCGCTGTCGCACGGAAGGGCGACGGTGCTCGAGGTCATCCGCGGCGTGGACTACAAAACGCTGCTCTTCTTCATCGGCCTGTTCGTCTCGGTCTGCGGGCTGGAAAAGACGGGCGTGCTGGATATCATCGCGCGCTTTATCACCAACATCAGCGGCGGCCATGTGGCGACGATCGTCGTCATCATTCTCTGGCTCTCCGCCGTCACCAGCGCCTTTGTGGACAATATTCCCTTTGCCGCCACGATGATCCCGGTCATCCGCTCCATCGCCGCGGTCGAGGGCATGGACGTGGACGTGCTGGCATGGGCGCTGTCCCTCGGCACGGACCTCGGCGGTAACGCGACGCCCATCGGCGCGAGCGCGAACGTGGTCGGCACCTCAGTATCCGCCAAGGGCGGCTATCCCATCGGCTGGGGGCGCTACTGCAAATACTGCGTGCCCGCCACGATCCTCGTGATGGCGGTGTCCACGGTGTGTCTGTTCCTGCGCTACCTCTGAGAGAAGAAAGGAGTATACCACGATGAAAGACCAGATCATCATTACCATGGGCCGTGAGCACGGCAGCGGCGGCCACTACATAGCCGACATGATCGCCCGTGAACTCGGCATCAAGCTCTACGACAAGGATTCCATCGAGTCGGAGATCGTCTCCGAGGGCTATAGCGAGGAGCTGATCCGCCGGATGGACGAGAAGCCGGTCAACTTCTTTGCCTCCCGCCGCATCGGGCGCTTTTCCAATTCTCTCGAGGTCAACGTGGCGGAAAAGACCTTTGATATGATCCGCGCCAAGGCGGCGAGCGGGGAATCCTTCCTGCTCATCGGCCGCTGCGGCGAGCAGGTGCTCAAGGACGATCCGCACCGCGTCAGCCTTTTCATCGGCGGCGATCCGCACGCCAAGCTCTGCCGCGTGATGGAGAAAAAGGGGCTCTCCGCAGAGGAGGCCATCGAGGAGATCCGCACGGTCGACCACCAGCGCAAGGCTTACCACAACTACTACTGCGAGATGAAGTGGGGCGACGCCCGCGCCTATGATCTCACGGTCAAAAGCGACGTGCTTGGCATGGAGGGTACGGCGGAGATGCTGATCCGCTACATCCGAGCCTTCCAGGAAAAGGACTGAACAAGAGAAAGAGGAAGCCGCGGCAATGCCGCGGCTTCCTTTGTTTTCGATTCCGATGTGCGCTTACAGCAGCAGAATGCCGGCGTCCGCGCAGGTCTTGAGGGTGTCGTCGTCCCAAAGGCTGACCTGCACCTCGCCGATGTGGGCGGTGCCGATCATCAGCATACAAAGACGGCTCTGACCGATACCGCCGCCCATGGTGAGGGGCAGCTCGCCGGCGAGCAGCATCTTGTGGAAGGGGAGCTCCCGGCGGTCGTCGCAGCCGGAGACGGTGAGCTGGTGGTCGAGGGACTCGGGGCTGACGCGGATGCCCATGGAGGAGATCTCAAACGCACGGCCCAGGACGTCGTTCCAGAACAGCAGATCGCCGTTGAGCGTCCAGTCGTCGTAGTCGGGCGCGCGGCCATCGTGCTTGATGCCGGAGTGCAGGGTAAGACCGATCTGCATCAGGAAGACGGTGCCGTGCTCACGGCAGATGGCGTCCTCGCGCTGCTTGGGGGTGAGGTCGGGGTACTTGTCCTCCAGCTCCTGCGTGGTGATGAAGAACACGTCGCGGGAGAGCTTGGTGTGCAGGCTCGGGAAGGCGATGCCGAGCGCGTCGTTCGTCTCGACGATGGCGCCGACAATGTCACGCACCGTGCGCTTGAGGTAGGAGACGTTGCGGTCGCCGGCGTCGATGACCTTTTCCCAGTCCCACTGATCGACGTAGATGGAGTGGAGGTTGTCCACCTCTTCGTCGCGGCGGATGGCGTTCATATCGGTGAACAGGCCCTTGCCGACATTGAACTCGTAGCGCTTGAGCGCCAGACGCTTCCACTTGGCGAGGCTCTGCACGACCTGCGCGTTGTGGCCGACGTCGGGGATATCGAAGCTGACGGGGCGCTCCACGCCGTTGAGGTTATCGTTCAGACCGGAATTTTCTTCCACGAAGAGGGGAGCGGAAACGCGGCGCAGATTGAGCGCGTTGCTCAGGTTGACCTGAAAATTACTCTTGATGAATTCAATGGCGCGCTGCATCTCGTAAACGTTCAGCGGCGTGTGATAGTGGGCGGGAATGTAGGTCTTGCTCATTGCCGGTTCACTCCTTCAAAATGTTTGTATGTTTGATATGGATAAAAAACGCAAATTTGATTATAGCAAGTTACACAAAAAAATCAAGAAGAAAATGTGTAGAAAGCGTAAAGTTTCTTTGCCGCGAAATCCCTTGACGCTGCGGGCGAAAAACGGTATCATAAGCGGAGTCTACGGAAGAAACAGCGGAGGAGATCGGATTTGGAAGAGAAGAAGTGGAACGCGGGCAGCATCGGCCTGACCTTTGCAGGCTCCTTTCTCGGCGCAGGCTATGTGTCGGGGCAGGAGCTGTGGCAGTTTTTCGGCTCGTTCGGCGGCGGGGGACTGCTCGGTGTGCTTGCGGCGATGGCGCTGCTGGCGGTGTTTGGGCTGGCGCTGATGTACATCATTTCCCGCACCGGCATCGCGGAGATGGACGCGGTGCTCGTGCCGTGGGAGCGGCTGGCGTGGCTGCGGAAGCTGTCGTCTGCGCTGCAGTTGATCCTGCTCTTCGGCGTCATAGCGATCATGTACGCCGGCGGCGGCGCGCTGCTCGAGCAGCTTTTCTCGCTGCCGACGTGGCTCGGCCGGACGCTGATGGCTGCGCTCGTGACGCTTGTGGCGCTGCGGGGTCTGCGCGGCGCGGTGGGAGCCTTTTCGCTCATCGTGCCGGTGATCGTCGCGCTCACGCTGCTCTTCGGCGGCATGGCGCTCGCGCGGTACGGCGTGAGCCTTCCCGCCTTCGGCGCAGCGGAGGGGAGCAATCCGCTCATGCGCAGCGCGGCCTTCGGCGCGGTGACCTTCGCCTTCTATAATTTCTTCGGCTCGGTCGGCATTTTAGCGCCGCTCGGCGAGGCGGCGTCCTCCGGAAAGGCGGCGCGCCGCGGCGCGCTCCTCGGCACGGCGCTGCTTCTGCTCATCGCTTACAGTGTGCTGCTTGCGGTGATGGCTGTGCCGGAGACTGCGGACGCGGAGCTGCCGATGCTGGCGCTCGCCTACGGCCTCAGCCGCCCGCTGGGCTATGTCTACGGCATCTTGCTCCTGCTGTGTATGTACGGCTCGGCGCTGTCCATGACCGTCGCCATCACGACCTACGCCGCGGCGAGGTCGGAGCGCGTGGAGAAGCAGCGCGGATGGTTCATTCTCGCGCTGGGAGCGCTGGGCTACGCCGCGAGCAGCGTCGGCTTCGGCGACCTCATCAGCGTTGTCTATCCGGTCTTCGGATATTGCAGCAGCGTGTTCATTGTCTGCCTGCTCGTCCATGCCGCGCAGACGCGAAAAAAAGAATATAAATTTTTTGAAAATTCAGGAACAAAAGAGGAAGAAATTTCGTCTTAAAAACAGCACAGAGAAATGGTTACATTTTGTATCCAAATTGTAACCATTTCGCAAAGACTTCTTAAGAAACCTGTGTTATACTGTATGAAGTGTATTACACACAGCAAATCCGGGAAAGGAAGAACAGCAACATGGAACAGACGATGGAACCCGTCGCGCAGACGACGCCGGCGCAGAGCGCCGTGGAAACGCCTACCCCTGCCGGCGCACCGGGCAGCGCTCCAACGCCGCCGAAGAGCAAGAAGAAGCGCAAAAAGACCACCCGCCGCATCATCGCACTCGTATTGGTGATCGCACTTGGCTTCGGGCTTTACCGGCACTTCGGCAAGAAGGGCAGCACCGGCGAGCAGCAGGTCGTGACCGACACGGTGATGTACGGTTCGATCACCTCCACCGTGGAGGGCAGCGGTATGGTCAAGGCAAAGAACAGCGAGACCATCACGCTTGCCACGGCAGGCACCGTGACGGATGTGTTTGTCACCGAGGGCCAGCAGGTCATGGCGGGGGACCCTCTTTTCACCTATAATTCTCCCGCTGCGGAGAAGGAGGTGCGTGATGCAAAAGCGGACATCGAGGGCTATCAGAAGAAGCTCAACGCAGCCTACAAGGATATCGCGGCGCTGACGCTGACGGCGCCCTACGCCGGTAAGCTGCTTGAGACCGTGCAGCTCACGGTGGGCGACGAGGTCAGCGGTCAGAAGGTCGCCACGCTCGTGGACGACACGCGGATGCGCCTGACACAGTATTTCAGCTATGCCTACAAGGGCGAGCTTTATGCCGGACAGAACGTGCAGGTCTCGATCCCCGCGCTGATGGCAACGGTCGAGGGCACGGTGGAAAAGGTACATATGGTCAAGCGCGTGACGAGCGAGGGCTCTGAGCTCTTCAGCGCGGAGATCGTGGTCCCGAACGCGGGCGTGCTCGCCAAGGACATGGAGGCCTCCGCCACGGTGGCCGTGAACGGCGAGACGGTCTATCCCTATGAGACCGGTAAGCTCGACTACTACCGCATAAGTGAGCTGAGCATTCCGTCCGGCACAGTCGTATCCACCAATCTGATCGACTATCTCTCCGTTTCCGCCGGCCAGCTGCTGGTGCAGGTCAACGGCGAGAACACCGAGAACACCATTTTTGACCTTGAGCAGAGCCTGCAGTCGGCACAGAAGAAGCTGGAGGAGGCCGAGAAGAACGCGGCCTACGCCAACGCAGTCGCGCCCATCGACGGCACGGTCATTGGACTGAGCATCTACGCGGGGCAGGAGGTCACCGGCAGCACTGCGGCGCTGACCATCTCCGATACGAGCACCGTTACCGTCAGCGCGACGGTCGACGAGCGCAACGTCAGCTATCTCAAGGTCGGCATGAACGTCAACCTCTCCCAGTGGAACGGTCAGAGCTTCGGCACGATCAGCTCCGTCAGCCTTTCGAGCAGCGCCAATAACGGCGTGGTGACGTATCCGTTCACCATCGAGGCGGACAACACGGAGGGCACGCTGCAGGTCAACAGCTATGTCGATTACAACCTGACCGCCAGCCAGAGCGACAACTGCCTGGTCCTACCCATTCAGGCGGTCCGTACCGTTGGACTCGAGGACGGCACGAGCGCGACGGTCGTTTATGTGCAGGCGGACAGCGAGCCCGACAACATGGTCCAGATCCCGTATATGGACGAGGAGATCCCCGCGGGCTTCTACCCGGTGCAGGTGGAGATCGGCATTCAGGACAACTACAACGTTGAGATCAAGTCCGGCGTGGAGGAGGGCACCGTTGTCTTCACGCAGATCATGTCGGATAACGTCTGGGGTTAAGCGTATGGCAAAGCTGATCGAACTGCGAAACGTCTATAAAATATACTCCGAGGGCCTTGAGAGCGAGGTCCGCGCGCTCGACGGCGTTTCGCTTACCATCGACCGGGGCGAGTTCGTCGCCATCGTCGGTCAGTCCGGCTCGGGCAAATCGACGATGATGAACGTGCTCGGCTGTCTGGACGTCCCGACCTACGGCGAGTATCTGCTCGACGGAACGGACGTGAGCGAGCTGAGCGATACCCAGCTCTCGCGCATTCGCAACAAGGAGATCGGATTCATCTTCCAGCAGTACAACCTCATTCAAACGCTCTCCGTGCAGGAGAATGTTGAGCTGCCGCTGGTCTATCAGGGCATCGGCATCGACGACCGGCACGAGATGGCCATCGAGGCCCTCGAGCGCGTCGGTCTGGCCGACCGCCGCAAAAATAAGCCCACGCAGATGTCCGGCGGCCAGCAGCAGCGCGTGGCCATTGCCCGCGCCATTTCGACGCACCCGCCCATCATCATGGCGGATGAGCCGACCGGCGCGCTGGACTCCAAAACGGGCCACGAGGTGCTGAAATTCCTCCAGCAGCTCAATAAGGAGGGCAGCACCGTCATTCTCATCACGCACGACAACGGCATCGCCGCCACGGCGCGGCGCTGTGTCCGCCTCGCCGACGGCAAGATCATCGAGGACCATGAGCAGGAGGTGGATTGGCTGTGAACATTTTACAGGCGTTCAAAATGGCATGGAAATCCATCGCCGGCAAGAAGGGCCGCAGCGCGCTGACCATTCTCTCCATCTTCATCGGCATCGCCGCCGTCATGACCATCGTTTCGGTCATGGAGGGCATGAAGGAGGAGATGATGAAGCAGCTCAACGCGATGGGCTCGAACCGCCTTACCGTGTATATGTATTCGTGGATGTACGATGCGGACGGCAACGACATCAGCCCCGACTATTTTCCGGATCTCTACGACTATTGCCAGAGCATGAAGGAAACGGTCGTCGGCGTGACGCCGAACAGACAGGCAAATGCCACCGTGGTCTACGGCACGAAGAACAGCGCGAACATGGAGACCAAATACGATGAGCAGTGGAACCTCATCAGCGGTCCACCGACCATCTATTTCGGCTCTGACCAATACAGCGCGTGCAGCAATCTGACGCTTGCCAAGGGACGTGACCTTGCGTATCTCGATATGCAGAGCTACAATCAGGTCTGCGTCATCGGCGCGGAGGCGGCGAAGATCTTCTTCGGCACAGTCGATCCGGTCGGAAAAGAGGTCAAGATCAACGGCAACAAGTTCACCGTGGTCGGCGTTTACGCCCCGCGCGGCGAAGAAGGGGAGAACAGCATCAACCAGATGGATAACATCTTTGTCATCCCCTATACCATGACGCGCCTGCTCGGCGGCAGCGTGGACCAGTACACGGTCAAGGTCCGCAGCAGCGAGGATATGACGGAGGTCACCTCCCGCCTCGGCGGCTTCCTCAAGGGCTTGATCCCGCAGGGGACCGGCGGCTATGATGTGTACAACGAGGGCCAGTGGCAGCAGTACCAGAACGAGACGATGAATACGATCTCCATGGTGCTCGGCGGCATTGCCGCCATCTCGCTGCTCGTCGGCGGCATCGGCATCATGAACATCATGCTCGTCACCGTGACCGAGCGCACGCGCGAGATCGGCATCCGCCGGGCCATCGGCGCGCAGCGCGCGAGCATCGTCACCCAGTTCCTGATCGAGGCCGGTATGCTCTGCGGCATGGGCGGCGTGGTCGGCATCGCGGTCGGCACGGCCGGAAGTGTGGTCGTCAGCCGATTGATGTACCAGATGACCGTTTACCCGCCGGTGTGGGTCGGCCTCGCGGCGTTCGCGCTGAGCGTCGCGCTGGGCGTGCTCTTCGGCAGCTACCCCGCCATCAAGGCATCGAAGCTCCAGCCCGTGGAAGCGCTGCGGGCGGAATGAGAGGAGAAAAACTATGAAAAAGAGAGTATTTTCCGCGCTGCTCGCTCTTGTGCTGACGCTCTCGGCGGTGGTGCTTCCCGCCTCGGCGGCAGGCAGCTTCTCCGATGTGTCGGACAAAAAGACGGCGCAGAATGTGGAGGTGCTGCGGCTGCTCGGCGTGGTCGAGGGCAACGGCATCGGGCAGTTCAATCCCTATGCGCAGCTCACCCGCGCGGAATTTTGCAAGATGCTGGTCACACTGATGGGCAGCAGCGATGTGCTGCGCTATAAAACGGTGACGATCTTCCCCGATGTGCGCGCGAGCCACTGGGCCGCCCGCTATGTCAACTATGCCGTGCGCGGTGAAAAGCTGCTGGCAGGCTTGCCGGACGGCACCTTCCAGCCGGATCGCGCCATCAGCTACGGCGAGGCTGTGACCATTCTCATGCGCCTGCTCCGCACGGATGCGGACGCGGCCTCGGGCGGCATTTGGCCGGAGGGCTACATTGACCTTGCCAAGGCCTCCGGCGTGAGCGCGGGCGTGGAGCTTGCAGGCGGCGCAGCTATTTCCCGCGCGCAGGCGGCGCAGCTGTTCGTCAATGTGCTCGGTGCGAAGGCGACGAGCAGCAACACCGATAAGGACGGTGAGACATCCACAACAACAAGGGTCTACAACCCTGCAAACTGTGTCTCGCGCGAGCGCGTAACGCTGATAGCCCTCAACGGCAATACCGCGCGGGTCTCCGGCGGGAAGAAGAACAGCTATGACCTTGTGCGCCCAAGCTCCGCCACGGTGCTCAACGGACTCAAGGGAGACCTGCTGCTCGACGCGGACGGCAAGGTCCTGACCTTTGTTCCCGTGGTAAGCAGCACGACAGGTGCGGCGGTGAGCAATGCGGCGGTTATTCTTTCGGCGGATAAGTCCACGAGCGGTATCAGCGCCCTGACGGGCGGCAGAACGGACTTCGCCGTTTACCGCAACGGCGTGCTCAGCTCCGTTTCCGCCCTGCGCAGAAATGATGTTGTTACCTATGACGCCTCGTCGAACACGCTTTATGCCTGCGATACGCGCGTGGCAGTGTATTATGAGGCCTGCGATCCCTCGCCCAGCGCGCCGAGCAGCATCACGGTGCTGAATGGAACGCAGTTCACTGTCCTGCCCACGGCACAGGAGAGCCTGAGCAAATTCAAGCCAGGCAAGACCATGACGCTTCTGCTCACAAGCGACGGCAGCGTGGCCGGCGCCGTGGACAGTGAGAACTCGGCCCGCGCGAATGCGGTCGGAGTTGTGGATTCCAACGGCAAGCTCCAAATGTTCTGCGGCAGCAGCATCATCGAGATCGCCGGGACCTATTCCGAATACAGCGGCAAGCTTGTCGGCATCTCTGCCTCCAAGGATAAGACGGTCAGCCTGTCGGCCAAATCCGGCGGTGCGAGCGGCAACCTGGATGTCCGCGAGGGAACGCTCGGCAGCAGAAAGCTCGCGGATAATGCGCTGATTTATGTGGACGGCGAGCTCAAGAGCCTCTCCGAGCTTACAGAGGTCATCATTCCGCAAAGCCAGATCATTTACGCCCGCACGAACAGCAGCGGTCAGATCGACCTGATCGCGCTGAGCGGCACGGGCGATGGTTCGACGCTTTATGGCCGCGTGATAAAGGCCGAGAGCAGAGCGGACGGTTCGGATATCTCCGGCGGAACGATCTACAACCAGTTTATCACGATCGATCTCGGCGGAGGGAAGACGATTGAAAAGAGAGGCGGCTATTCCGTTCAGGTCGGCGACTTTGTCGCGGCGGTTGCGGGAGAGAGCAGCTTCACATCTGTGGTCAATCTGACCAAGTTCAGCAAGGTCTCCACCTCCGCGTGGGTCGGCACAACGGCGATCAACTACGGCGGACGCACCTACAATGTGTCCTCCGGCGTTCTGATCTGGAACCGCGACGGCCAAAGCTGGTTCACCGGCGGCGTGGATGCGGCGATCAGCTATGGCGGGACGATGAACCTTTATGTAAAGGACGGCATCGTTCGCGCAATTGAGATCGGCGGTTGATCCTCCGGAACCAATATGACAAACAGGAAGCCCGCAGCTTTTGCTGCGGGCTTCCTGTTTGATTTGTAGCATTGCGTCAGGATGTATTAGAGGACCATCGCCAGCAGACGAGGCGTTACATAGGTCTCGATGATCGCCGCCGCGGCGAGCAGCGGCAGAATGACATAGAGGAAGAGCGTCGAGACCTCGGAGAGTGTTCGCAGGATGCGGACCTCCTTGTCTCCGCGCACGCGCGCGGTCACGCGCGAGCAGAGGTACAGCCCTGCCGCGCAGAAAAGCACGAGCGCGGGCAGCTCAAAGATGCCGTGGGGGAGGATGCCGACGAGGTAGACGCCAAGGCTTGAGCCACTGCGTACATAGTACGCGCCCAGCGCGCCGATCAGGAAGAAGTTGAAGCCGAGCGGGAAGGCCGCAAGATAGGCAAAGGGGACAAGACCCCAGAGGATCGCCGAGAACGCGGCGGTGAGGTTGTTGGCAAAAATAGCGGCCGCCATGTCCCGCGTCTCGGTGACGGAGCTGAGACCGGCGCTGTCGATCGCCTGCTCAAGGACGCCCATGACGTGATCGGTCAGCTGTGGAAAGAACCACGCGGCGGCGAAGCCGATGAGCGTGAGCAGCGGCGCGACGATGGCGGCACGGCGCGCCTCCTCGCCGTAACCGTTCCGCCACGCCTCGCAGAGCGTGCGCCGGAGGTAGGAGCTGAGTTCGTTCATCCGCCGAGCTTTTCAATGCCGCACTTCACGCGGCGGATCGTCTCGTCCTTGCCGAGAATTTTGCAGATCTCAACCGCACCGCCGGGGGTGACGAGCTTACCGGCGCAGGCGATGCGCAGGGGCCACATGAGCGTGGCGTTCTTCACGCCCAGCTCCTCCGCGAACGCGATGAGCATATCGTGGATGCCGTCGGTGGACCAGTCGTTCAGCGCCTCGAGCTTTGGGAGAACCTTCTGCAGCATCTCGAGCGACACCGCAGCGTCGGTCTTGGACTTTTTGTTCGTGTAGAACGCGAGGTCGTAGTCGGGGAGAGCGTCGAAGAAATCGACCTTCTCGGGGATGTCGGTGAGCCTTTCGCAGCGGGCTTGCAGCAGCGCCGCAATCTCGGAAGCGGAGTACGCCTCGTTCTTCACGCTCTGGCGGATGAACGGCTCGGCGGCTCTGGCGAAGTCCTCGGGCGCCATATTGCGGATATAGGTGGCGTTGAAGTAGGTGAGCTTTTCGATGTCGAAAATGGCGGGGGACTTGGAGATGCCCGCGATGTCGAAGGCCTCGGCCAGCTCGGACATGGTGAAGAACTCCTGCTCGGCGCGCTCGCCGCGCGGCGACCAGCCGAGGAGCGCCACATAGTTCAGAATGGCGGGCGTCAGGAAGCCCTGCGCCTTGAGGTCTTCGTAGCTCGGGTCGCCGTGGCGCTTGGACATTTTGTGCTGGCTGTCGCGCATGACGGGGGAGCAGTGGACGTAGGTCGGGACCTCCCAGCCGAACGCCTCGTAGAGCAGGTTGTACTTCGGCGCGGAGGAAAGGTACTCGCTGCCGCGCACCACATGGGTGATGCCCATGAGATGATCGTCGATGACGTTGGCGAAGTTGTAGGTCGGCAGGCCGTCGCGCTTCAAAAGCACCTGGTCGTCAAGCGTTTTGTTCTCCACCGTGATGTCGCCGAAGATGGCGTCGCGGAAGGTGGTGGTGCCCTCCTTGGGGATGCGCTGGCGGACGACGTAGGGCTCGCCGGCGGCGACGCGGGCCTTCGCTTTCTCAAGCGGCAGGTCGCGGCAGGGATCGTCCGCGCGGTCGAACTCGCCGGAATCCTCGGCGCTCTCCGTCTTTTCGCAGAAGCAGTAATAGGCGCCGCCGCGCTTGACGAGCAGCTCGGCGTATTTGCCGTAGGTGTCGCGGCGCTCGGACTGGATGTAGGGAGCCACGGGACCGCCGACGTCGGGGCCTTCGTCGTGGTCGAGTCCGCACTCGGCCAGCGTGCGGTAGATGACGTCGGTCGCGCCCTCGATGAGGCGGCCCTGGTCAGTATCCTCGATGCGGAGGATGAAGGTGCCGCCCGCGTTGCGCGCAATGAGCCAGGTGTAGAGCGCGGTGCGCAGGTTGCCGACGTGCATATAGCCGGTGGGGGAGGGAGCGAAGCGCGTGCGGACCTTGCCGTGCGGGATCTTCGCCTCCATCTCGTTGAAGTACGTCATATCAAGGGACATGGGGTGACCTCCTGAAGCAAAAATTTCAGTGTTCTTCAGTTTACATTTTGTACCCGCGCTTGTCAAGGTTCTCTTGTTTTTTTAGAATAAGTGTGGTATGATATCAAATTGAGAATATAGGCACTTCCAGCGCCCTGTGCGCCAATCACGATAGAAACGAGGAAAACCATTATGGAAGCAAACGCTCCGGTCAAAAAGAGAATTTTCAGCGGCATCCAGCCCAGCGGCGAGCTGACGCTCGGCTCCTACATGGGCGCCATCAAGAACTGGGTGAGCCTGCAGGAGGAGTACGACTGCCTGTACTGCATCGTGGATATGCACGCCATCACCGTGCGCCAGAATCCCGCCGACCTGCGCCGCCGCTCGGTCAACCAGCTCGCGCAGTACATCGCCTGCGGGCTTGATCCCGCGAAGAACATCATGTTCATTCAGAGCCATGTGCCCCAGCACGCGGAGCTTTCGTGGGTGCTCGGCTGCTACACGCAGTTCGGCGAGCTGAGCCGCATGACGCAATTCAAGGACAAGGCCGCCAAGCACGCGGACAACATCACCGCGGGCCTGTTCACCTACCCGGTGCTGATGGCGGCGGATATTCTTGTCTATCAGGCCGACCTCGTGCCGGTCGGTCAGGATCAGAAGCAGCACGTCGAGCTTTGCCGTGACATCGCGCAGCGCTTCAACGGCGTGTACGGCGACACCTTCACGCTGCCCGAGCCGTTTATCCCGAAGATGGGCGCGCGCGTGATGAGCCTCGGCGACCCGACGAGCAAGATGTCCAAGTCCGACCCCGACGGCTGCGTTTACATGATGGACAAGCCCGAGGACATCATGCGCAAGTTCAAGCGCGCGGTGACGGACTGCGACGCCTGCGTGAAGTTCGATAAAGAGAATAAGCCCGGCATTTCCAACCTGCTTTCCATCTACTGCGCCGCGACCGGCAAGACCGTCGCCGAGGCGGAGGCCGCGTTTGCCGGACAGGGCTACGGCATCTTCAAGCCCGCCGTGGCCGAGTCGGTCATCGAGCTGCTGCGCCCCATCCGTGAGGAGGCTGAGCGCCTGACGGCGGACAAGGCATACCTTGAGAGCGTTTACAAGGATGGCGCGCAGAAGGCGTCCTACCTCGCGGAAAAGACGCTGCGCAAGGTCTACAAGAAGGTCGGCTTCGTCGCCAGGTAAGAGGGAACATGGATATTCAGAAAGAGCTTTTGCTTTGGGTGGGTGCCGCGCTCGTGTGCGCGATGGTCGTGAGCTTCATCATGTGCCCGCTCGTGAAGTCGTTTGCCTATAAGATCGGCGCGATCGACGTGCCGAAGGACAGCCGCCGGATGCACAAGAAGCCGGTGCCGCGGCTGGGCGGGCTTGCGATCTTCCTCGGCTTCATGGTCAGCATCCTGCTCTTTGTCCACATCGACCACCAGATGAAGGGCATCCTGCTCGGAGCAGTCATCATTGTGGTGCTCGGCGTGGTGGACGATATGACGCCGCTGCGCGCGAAGTTCAAATTTCTCGTGCAGATTTGCGCGGCGCTGGTCGCCGTGTATCACGGCGTGGTGATCGAGATCCTGACGAACCCCAACGTCTTTTCCGACGCGCCCTACTGGTCGCTCGGCTGGATGAAGTATCCCGTGACGGTGCTGTGGATCGTCGGTGTGACGAACGCCGTGAACCTCATCGACGGGCTCGACGGTCTGGCCAGCGGCGTTTCGACCATCAGCGCGATGACGATGCTCGTCATTGCCATTCTTGTCTCCGAGCAGCAGGTCGCCATCGTGATGGCGGCGCTCGCGGGCGCGTGCCTCGGCTTCATGCCGTACAATAAGAACCCGGCGAAGATGTTCATGGGCGACACCGGCTCGACCTTTTTGGGCTACATTTTAGCGACCTATTCCATTCAGGGCCTGTTTAAGTATTACGCTATCGTTTCGTTCGCGGTGCCGTTTCTGGTGCTGGGCCTGCCGATCTTCGACACGGCCTTTGCCATCGTGCGCCGCGTGGCGCGCGGGCAGAGTCCCATGACGCCGGACCGCGGGCACATTCACCATCGCATGATGGATATGGGACTCAACCAGAAGCAGACGGTGGCGGCGCTGTATGTGGTGAGCAGTCTGCTGGGACTGTCCGCCGTCGTGCTCACGACGAGCGGCGAGCTGAAGGCAATGCTGCTGCTCCTTACGCTCGCGGCGGTGGCCTATGTCGCCTCGCGCGTCATTTTCCCGCGCGAGATCGCGGAGACTGCCCACGAAAAGGAACTGGAGCAGGAGGAAATGCAGGCAAAGTCTGCCGCGCCTGCGCCGGAGGAGAAGGAAGAAAAGCATGAAGAAAATTAAAGTGATGAGCGTCTTCGGCACGCGGCCGGAGGCGATCAAGATGGCTCCGCTCGTCAAGGAGCTCGCGCGGCGCGAGGGCATTGAGAGCCTTTGCTGCGTGACGGCGCAGCACCGCGAGATGCTCGACAGCGTCATGCAGGTCTTTGACCTCAAGGCGGATGCCGACCTCGACATTATGACCCCGCGCCAGACGCTCTCGACCATCACCTGCAAGTGCCTGACCGGCATGGACGAGGTCATCGACCGCTTTGCGCCCGATATGATCCTTGTCCACGGCGATACCTCCACGACCTTTGCCGGCGCGCTCTCGGCCTTTTACCATAAGGTGAAGATCGGCCATGTCGAGGCGGGGCTGCGCACCTACGATAAGTATTCGCCCTATCCCGAGGAGATGAACCGTCAGCTCGTCACGCGGCTCGCCGACCTTTATTTCTGCCCCACGGAGAATAACCGCGCGAACCTTGCACGCGAGAGCGTGACCGAGGGCGTGTTCGTCACCGGCAACACGGTCATTGACGCTTTGAAAACAACGGTACGCAAGGACTATCGCTTTACGACAGAGCTGCTCAACGAGCTGGACTATGCGAGCAGGAAGGTCATCCTTGTGACCTGCCACCGGCGCGAGAATTACGGACAGCCGATGGAGGACATCATGTCCGCGCTCGCAGAGCTTGCAGGGACGCACCCGGGGGCGGAGCTGGTCTATCCGGTGCATCTCTCTCCGGTGGTGCAGGAGTGCGCCCACCGGCATCTGGACGGCATCGGGAACGTACATCTGATCGCGCCGCTGAGCGCGGACGAGATGCACAACCTGATGGCGCGCTGCTATATGGTCATGACCGACTCCGGCGGCTTGCAGGAGGAGGCTCCTGCACTCGGCAAGCCGGTGCTTGTCCTGCGGCGCGAGACGGAGCGCCCCGAGGCGGTCGCCGCCGGCACGGTGAAGCTCGCGGGCGTGGAGCGTGACGCGATCCTTGCGCTGGCAAATGAGCTGCTGAATGATCCCGCCGCCTACGCGGCGATGGCTCGCGCGGTCAATCCCTACGGCGACGGTCACGCCTGCGCGCGCATCGCGGACGCGATCGAATGGTACTTCGGCCTGCGCGCGGAGCGGCCGGGGGATCACAGAGCTTAAAGGACTGCGGCGGAAAGGAGGCGGCAGGATGGGAAAACAGAAAATGACACCGATCGGCATCGCGTGCATCCTGCTGGTCCTGCTCGTCGTCGCCTTTATGGTGCGCGGCAGTCTGCGTGAACCGGAGAAGATCGTGCTGCCGCCGGAGCCGAGCACAACGGAGCCGAGCGGCCCCACCGTGGACAACGAGGCCGTTGACCGCGTGGAGGTCCGGCCCGACACAGTGCAGAGCGCCATTGAGGTGCTCGCGCGCCCGCGCGTTTACACGCGCACCATCACGGTCGAGCGCTACTGGAGCGGCGGCAGCGGCGTGAGCGTCATCACGGCGGCTGCCGCAGACGGCTGGCTGCGGCTCGACGTCACGGAGACGGACGGGCAGACCCGCCATGTCATCACCGGCGATGATGCGGTTTACATATGGTACGGCAGCAGCCGAAAGGTCTATTCCGGCGCCTCCGCGCTCACGCAGGATGCGGAGCAGGGGATATTGACCTATGAGGACATCCTCGCGCTGCCGCCGGAGCGCATCGCAGCGGCGGATTACCGCGCGCTCGAGGGTGTGAACTGCATCTATGTGGAGACCGAGCCCGACGAGGCGGGCTATGTCGAGCGCTACTGGGTCAGCGTAAGCTCGGGACTGCTTGCCGCTGCGGAGCGCGAATGCGACGGCGCGGTCGTCTACCGCATGGCGGCGCTGACGGTCAGCTACGACGGCGTGGACGCGGAGGATTTCACCCTGCCGGACGGAACGGTGCTCTACGAGCCGGTGACCGCAGCGCAGACAACAAAACAAAGCGAAAACGACTGACCGCCGGTCAGTCGTTTTTTCATAGAATAAGCAGCAATCCGAGAGCGATGAGCAGCTCGTCGTCCGCCTTTTCCTCAAAGAGGAAGAAGAGCAGGAGCAGCAGCATCAGGTCCGCGCCGTCGAGATCTTGCAAATGGAGCTTTTCCAAAAGACTGTCGAGAAACGGAATGCCCTCGCGGAACGCGCCGCTGTCGGCCTCCGGTCCGCCGCCGTTCGGCGGGGGAGGAGGCGTATCCCGCGGCGGCTCCCTTGGGGGAGACTCGCGATGCGGAGGCGGCGGTCGGCGCGGCTCCTCCTGCGGGACGCAGGTGTAAACGCCCTGATCGTTGCGCAGATAACGATTGTACACGGCTACTCCTCCCGCGTCGTCAGAAATACCTTGGCCAGATGGATGAGCTTGGCGAGCTGCGCTGCCCGCGCGACCTTGTCGCGCCGCTTGTCGCGCAGAAAGGGCTGCAGCGCGTAGAGGAGCGCGGAGGTCTCGCTGCTCTCGTTCCGGTTCATCTGGCTCAACACCGGTAGGAGCCGCGATAAAAGCGCGGGATCCAGCCCGCCGGTGAGCTGTGAGAGCATGGCGTTCAGGTCGCCCGCGCCCGGCATGGCATTTCCAGCCGCTGCTCCGCTCTGCGGCGGGGGAGGCGGGGCAGCGCTCCCGCCGTCCGTCGCTCCCGCACCTGACTGCGACAGGCTCTGCGCGAGCTGCATGACCTGCGCCATCGCGTCCTGGTTGGAGAGCAGACTATTGAGTTTGTCTTCCAGCTCGCTCATGCGGCCTGCCCTCCGTTTCGCTTATTTTTTCGCGCTCTCGCTGATGCGGTTCATCACCGCCATGCCCTCGGGGCTTTGCATCAGGCTCGAGAGCATCGCCGCAAGCTCCTTGGTGTTGCCCATCGCGGCGCTCTGCGCCGCGCGGTTGAGTGCCGCGCCGCCGTCCTGGCGGGTGAGCATCTGCATGAGCTTCTGTCCGTCGCCGGATTGCAGGAGCGACTGCGCCATGGCGGGATTCCTGCGGAATTTTTCAATGAGCTGAGCGGTATTTTGATCCATGTCCGTGCCTCCGTTCCGATTCGTTCAAAGCAGTATATGAGCGGGAACGAAAAAACGTGCCTGCGAAATCGCAGACACGCTTTCCGGTTTTCTGTTTTATGCCTTCTTGCTCTGCGCCTTCCCGAAGTCGCAGTCGGCGCGCAGCGGGCAGCCGTCGCAGTTCGCCTTGCGGGCGGTGCAGCGGTCGCGGCCGAAGAGCACCATGCGGTGGCAGAAATCGCTCGACTCCTCCGGCGGGAGGACGGCGCGCAGCTGCTTTTCCACGCTCAGCGGGTCCTTACTGCCGTCGGTGAGACCGAGACGGCCCGTGATGCGGATGCAGTGCGTGTCGCAGACGTATGCGGGCTGGTGATAGATGTCGCCGAGAATGAGGTTCGCGGTCTTGCGCCCGATGCCGGGGAGACTCGTCAGCTCCTCCATCGTGCCGGGGACCCTGCCGCCGTACTTTTCAAGGAGAATTTTCGCGCACTCGACGAGGTCTTTGGACTTGGTATTGTAAAAGCCGCAGGACTTGATGGCTTCGCCGACCTCTTCATAGCCGGCGTTGGCGAACGCCTCGAGCGTCGGGAACTTTGCGTACAGCGCGGGGGTGACCATGTTCACACGCGCGTCGGTGCACTGGGCGGAGAGCCGCACGGCGAAAAGCAGTTCATAATCTTTTTGGTATTGCAGCGAGCACATGGCGTCGGGGTAGAGCGTCTTCAGCGCCTCGACGATGCGGCGGACAGCGGCTTTGGATTTCATGGGGCGACCTCCCGAATCATTCTTGCCAAAAGCATACCACACATTTCTCAAAAAATCGACAGAAAAAGTGTGGGCAAACGAGAAAAAATATGCTATGATAAAAGCACCGGGGAAATGGAGGTGCAGCCATGCGCTTACTCTTCAAGCAGCGCTTTTTTTCATGGTTCGACAGCTATGACATTTATGACGATAACGGTGCGACGGTCTTTACGGTCGAGGGCAAGCTCGCGTGGGGCCATTGCTTACATATCCTCAACGCCGCCGGCGAGCACATCGGCACGGTGCAGCAGCGTGTGCTGACCTTCCTGCCGAAATTTGACCTGTATGAATCCGACCGCTGCATCGGCACGATCAAAAAGGAATTTACGTTTTTTGTGCCGCATTTCACCGTGGAGGGCAGCGATTGGGCGGTCGAGGGGCAGTTCATGGAATGGGATTACACCATCGTCAGCGCCTCGCGCGGCACGGTCGCGACGATCGGCAAGGAGCTGTTCCACTGGACGGACACCTATGTCATCGACGTGGCGGACCCCGCCGACGCGCTGCATGCGCTGATGGTCGTGCTGGCCATCGACGCGGAGAAATGCAGCCGCAGCAATTGAGGAGGGGATAGCATGAGCACAAGACCGCTTGCGGACGAAATTCGCCCGCAGCGCCTGGACGAGGTCGTGGGCCAGCGCCATCTGATCGGACCGGGCGGCGTGCTGCGCCGTCTGATCGACGCGGGCACGAGCGCGAACATGATCTTCTACGGCCCCTCCGGCACGGGAAAAACGACCATCGCCAACATCATCGCCAACAAGACGAATAAAACGCTCTACCGGCTCAACGCGACGACCGCGAGCTTACAGGACGTGAAGGACATCATCGCGAGCGTCGGCACGCTGATGGCGCCTGGGGGCATTCTGCTCTACCTCGACGAAATTCAGTATTTCAACAAGAAGCAGCAGCAGAGCCTGTTGGAGTTCATGGAGAACGGCTCCATCACGCTCATCGCGTCCACGACGGAGAATCCGTTTTTCTATGTTTACAACGCGCTGCTCTCGCGCTCGACGGTGTTCGAGTTCAAGCAGGTCGAGCCGCGCGAGCTGCTGCCCGCCGTCGAGCGGGCGCTCGGCATCCTCAAGGAGCGCAGCCCGCTCCCGCTTGCGTGGGAGGAGGGCGTGCCCATGTTCCTCGCGACCCAATGCGGCGGCGATGTGCGCAAGGCCATCAACGCCTGCGAGCTGCTTTATGAGGCGGCGGAGACGAAGAATGGCGAGCTTTTGCTGACAAGCGAGGATGCCTTACAGGTGGCGCAGCGCAGCGCGATGCGCTACGATAAGGGCGGCGACGCGATGTACGACATGGCGTCGGCGCTGATGAAGTCGCTGCGCGGCAGCGACCCGGACGCGGCGCTCCATTACCTTGCGCGTTTCCTCGAAGCGGGCGACCTCGTGACGCCCTGCCGCCGGCTTTTGTGCTCGGCGAGCGAGGATATCGGCATGGCATACCCGCAGGCGGTCGCCATCGTGAAGGCCTGCGTGGATACCGCGATGCAGCTGGGACTTCCCGAAGCGCAGCTGCCGCTGGCGCAGGCGGCGATCCTGCTTGCCACCGCGCCGAAATCCAACAGCGTGGTCGAGGGCATCAACGCGGCGTGGGCCGACGTCAGGCGCGGCAGGACCGGCGATATTCCGCGCGAGCTGCAAAACGTTCACGCGGACTCCACGGGCCTCGAGCGCGAGCAGGGCTACAAGTACCCGCACGAGTTTCCGAACCATTGGGTGAAGCAGCAATACCTGCCCGACCCGATCAAAAACGCGGTCTACTATCGCTACGGCGACAACAAGGTCGAGCAGGCCGCAGCGAAATACTGGGAGGCGATCAAACATGCCGATGGACATTAGGCTCCGTGACAGGGTCGAAATGAAAAAGCCGCACCCCTGCGGCGAAAAGATCTTTGAGATCACGCGCGTGGGCATGGACGTGAAGCTCAGATGCACCGGCTGCGGCCATGAGGTGATGCTGCCGCGCGCCAAGGCAGAGAAGGGCATTAAGAAGATTCTCGAACGGGAGGAGAAAGCCGATGAATAAGAAAACGCGCGCGATGGCGCTCATTCTGGTGGTCGTGATGATCGTCTCGCTGCTCGCGAGCATGGTCATTCCGTTTCTTGTATAATGAGAATTGAATGCAGGGCCGTCCGTACATTTTGTGCGGACGGCCCTGTTTCGTCCTTTTTCCGCGTCCGCGCTGTGGTATGCTGACGGCATGGAGGGGGGTGACCGGCATGGTGGTCTACTGGGACCTTGCGGCGCTGGTGAACGGCGCGGCGGACTATCTGCTGCTGCTGTCGGCGGCGCGGCTCGCGGGGCGGACGGTGCCGCGGCTGCGGCTCCTCGGTGCGGCGGCCTTCGGCGCGGCCTACGCCGTGCTCCGGCTTGTTCTGCCGTGCTCACCGTGGCTGACCGCTGCGGCGTTCGTTGGGATGGCGCTGCTCGCCTTCCGCGGCACGGGGCGCGCGCTCAAGCTGGGGCTGCTGACGCTGTTGCTCGCCTGCGCTCTCGGCGGGGGTGTGCTGCTGCTCGGTCAATGCTGCGGCTCACTCGGGCGCATCGCGCGCGGCGTGATCTTTGCGCAGCTTCCGTGGGGCGTGCTGCTCGGCGCGATGGGCGTGACCTATCTGCTGCTCTCGACTGTTTTTCGCGGCGGAGCGCGGCACGACGGCGGGGAGCTGCTGCGCGTAAGGCTCACGCGCGGCGGGAAGACCGTCACGCTCCGGCTGCTGCACGACAGCGGCAATCTGCTCACCGATCCCCTCACCGGGGAGAGCGTTCCGGTCATCGGGCAGAGCGCCCTGCGCGCGCTGCTGCCGGAGCGCGAGGAGGGTTACATAACGCTTTCCTGCACGACGGCGGGCGGCAGCGGGACGCTGCGGGCGTTTTACTGCGACAGCGTTCGTGTGAACGGCAGGGACCTGGGACGGCGGCTGGTCGCCGTCTCGCCGGACATTTACGGCGACAGCGGCTTTCAGGGCGTATGGCGCATGGAAGAACAGGAGGGAGCACATGAGTTGGTTCAGGCGGCTTTGGAATAGACTTTGCGCGTGGCTTGCACGGCACGGGCTGCTGCCGCGCGCGGGGATCTTCTACATCGGCGGCAGCGATTCGCTCCCGCCGCCGCTTTCGCGGGAGGTAGAGGCCGAGATGCTCGCGCGGCTCGACGAGGGCGACTTTGAGGTGCGGCAGATCCTCATTGAGCACAATCTCCGTCTCGTCGCCTACATCGCCCGCCGCTTCGACAACACCGGCATCAACATCGAGGATCTTATCTCCATCGGCACCATCGGTCTCATCAAGGCCATCAACACCTACCGCAGCGACAAGAACATCAAGCTCGCGACCTATGCCTCGCGCTGCATTGAGAACGAAATACTCATGTATCTGCGCAAAAACGCCAATCAGAAGGCGGAGGTCAGCTTTGACGAGCCGCTCAACACGGACTGGGATGGCAACGAGCTGCTGCTCTCGGATATTCTCGGCACGGACGGCGACACGGTGCTTCGCCCCATCGAGGACGACGTGGACCGCCAGCTGCTGACGACCGCGGTCAGCCGACTTTCCGAGCGCGAGCGCGAGATCATCACGCTGCGCTTCGGCCTCGGCGGGCGGGAGGAAAAGACGCAGAAGGAGGTCGCCGACTACCTCGGCATTTCGCAAAGCTACATCTCAAGACTGGAAAAGCGTATCATCGCGCGGCTCAAGCGCGAGATTCTCAAGATGTCTTGACAAATCGGTCGATATTGCATATAATAACAGCCGAAAATGCAAGGAAGCGGAAGAGTACGCGGCTCACGAAGCGCAGAGAGAGGGCGGATGGTGCAAGTCCCTCGTGAGCGGGCCGCCGAAGTCGCCGCGGAGCAGCCGGGCTGAACGATGCAGTAGGCCGGACGGGAACTCCCGTTACAGAGTCGCGAGTGTCCGCCCAACGGCGGGAATTCAGGTGGTAACACGGACTTTTTGGTTCGCCCTGAGCAGAAATGCTCAGGGCGTTTTTCTTTGAAAGGAAGGCTCTATGGACTACTTTGTGCTGCGCTTTGACCACAGCTACCGGAAGGAGGATTTCCGTGCGCTGAGCAAGCTCGCAGGTAAGACAACGCGCAAATGGAGCAGCCGCATCATTTCCGTATTCGGCTTCGCGGTTGGACTGTTTGCGTTCCTTTCCGGCATCCTGATGCTGTGGTCAGACCGGGAAATATCCGATCTTACTGCAACGCTGCTGCTCTTTGGCGGGCTGTGTTTGGTGCTCGGCTTTTTCCGCAACCGCCTGAACGCATGGGGTGCAAGAAAGCAGTCTCTTCAGGTCGAGAACCTAACGATGAAGTTCAGCGACGAGGGGCTGGCGCAGAGCAGCAGCAAGGCCGCGGCATCGGTGCCGTATCATGCGTTCGAGCGCTTGTATCACTATCGGGACCGCTATTTCCTCTTTGTGGACAAGCTGCACGCCTATATCCTGCCGGAGGATCGCTTTGTGGTCGGCGACAGCGCGGACTTCCGCGCGTTCATCGAGGCCAAGACCGGCAAAACGGTGGAATATATCTGAGCGAAAATCAAAACGATAACAGGAGAGAGAAGATGAAATTCGTATTTGAAGCCAAGGCGAGCGACTACGACCTCGCCGCCGAGCAGGAGATCCTGCTGCGCCACGTCAGCAACCGCAAGCGCAACTGGACGAGGGCTGTCATACTGTGCGCGGCGACGGTCGTGCTGTGCATTTTGCTGGCCATGTTCGGACAAACGGGGACGAAGGAGACCTTACAGGTCATGGCGCTGGTCGTCGGCGTGATCCTGTTCCAGCAGGGCTATCTGGACTATACGAGCGGCAACCCCAAGGCGTTTCTCAAGCTGCTCTACCGCGGGCGGAGAGATCAGACCTACGCCGACCTGAATAAGGTGCTGCGCATTGAGATCACCGAGGACAGCCCAGCCGTTGAAATTTACAACGAGGACGGCAAGGCCGGCGAGTGGGACTTTCAAAATCTCAACCGCGTGACCGAGAGCGACCGCATTTTCGATCTCACCCGCAACGGCGGGCGCACCAAACAGCATCTGGCGCTACCCAAGGACGCGCTCCGCGAGGGCACGGTCGAGGAGTTCCGCAGCTGCATGGATCGCTGGCTCAAGGGCGATAAGACCGTGGAATACTACGACATTTCCGAGCGCCGCCAAAAGCAGCTCATGAAGGCCAAGTATCAGCTTTTCAAGCATTAAAAATCAGAAATTTACCATAAAGACAGGAGAAAACCAATGAAAGAGCTACCGAAAGTGTATGAGCCCCAGCAGGTCGAGGGCCGCATCTACCGGATGTGGATGGACCACGATTGCTTCAAGGCGACCCCGGACCCCGACAAGAAGCCGTTTTCCATCGTCATGCCGCCGCCGAACGTCACCGGCCAGCTGCACATGGGCCACGCGATGGATGCGACGCTGCAGGACATTCTGACCCGCTTCAAGCGGATGCAGGGCTATGAGGCGCTGTGGCTCCCCGGCACCGACCACGCGGGCATCGCCACGCAGATCAAGGTCGAGGAGGAGCTGCGCACCAAGGAGGGCCTGACCCGCTACGACCTCGGCCGCGAGAAGTTCCTTCAGCGCGTGTGGGAATGGAAGGAAAAGTACGGCAACCGCATCGTCGAGCAGCAGAAGAAGATGGGCGCGAGCTGCGACTGGTCCCGCTCCCGCTTCACGATGGACGAGGGCTGCTCCAGGGCCGTGCGCGAGACCTTCTGCGAGCTGTACGACAAGGGCCTCATTTATAAGGGCAGCCGCATCATCAACTGGTGTCCGCATTGCCTGACGGCGCTCTCCGACGCGGAGGTCGAGTACGTTGATAAGCCCGGTCACCTCTGGTATATCCGCTACCCGCTCGCCGACGGCAGCGGCGACATCGTCGTCGCCACCACCCGTCCCGAGACGATGATGGGCGATACCGGCGTCGCGGTCAACCCCGAGGACGAGAAGTTCAAGCACCTCATCGGCAAGAAGTGCATCCTGCCGATCATGAACCGCGAAATTCCCATCGTGGGCGACGAGTACTGCGAGATCGGCTTCGGCACGGGCGCAGTCAAGATGACCCCCGCCCACGACCCGAACGACTTCGAGGTCGGCCTGCGCCACAACCTTGAGGTCATCCGCGTCATCGCCGACGACGGCACCATCAACGAAAACGGCGGCCCCTACAACGGCATGGACCGCTACGAGTGCCGCAATGCCATCGTCAAGGACCTTGAGGAGCAGGGCTACCTCGTCAAGACCGAGCCGTACTCCCACAACGTCGGCACCTGCTACCGCTGCCACAACGATGTCGAGCCCCTCATCTCCGCGCAGTGGTTCGTGAAGATGGAGCCGCTCGCCAAGGAAGCCATCCGCGTCGTGCAGGACGGCACCATCAAGTTTGTGCCCGAGCGCTTCACCAAGACCTATATCAACTGGATGGAGAATGTGCATGACTGGTGCATCTCCCGCCAGCTGTGGTGGGGTCACCAGATCCCCGCGTGGTACTGCGACGACTGCGGCCACATCAATGTCAGCCGCGAGGACCCGAGCAAGTGCGAAAAGTGCGGCAGCACGCACCTCACCCGCGAGGAGGACGTGCTCGACACCTGGTTCTCCTCCGCACTCTGGCCGTTCTCCACGCTCGGCTGGCCCGATCTGGACTCCGCCGACCTCAAGTACTGGTATCCCACGTCCGTCATGGTCACGGGCTACGACATCATCTTCTTCTGGGTCGCGCGCATGATCTTCTCCGGCATGGAGCAGATGAAGAAGGAGCCGTTCAAGACGGTGTTCATCCACGGCCTCGTCCGCGACGACAAGGGCCGCAAGATGTCCAAGTCCCTCGGCAACGGCATCGACCCGCTGGAGATGGCGGAGAAGTACGGCGCGGACGCGCTGCGCTTCAACCTCATCACCGGCAACTCTCCCGGCAACGACGCGCGCTTCTACGTTGAGAAGTGCGAGGCCATGCGCAACTTCGCCAACAAAATCTGGAACGCCAGCCGCTTTGTGATGATGAACCTCACCATCGACCGCGTTGAGCTGCCCGAGCAGCTTGAGCTGGAGGACAAGTGGGTGCTGAGCAAGCTCAACACGCTCGTGAAGGAAGTCACCGACAATATGGACGCCTTTGAGATCGGCGTCGCGTCCGCGAAGGTCTACGACTTCATCTGGGACACCTACTGCGACTGGTTCATCGAGCTGTGCAAGGCGAGATTGACCGGCGAGGACGAGCGCTCGAAGGTCAACGCGCAGAACGTGCTGTGCTATGTGCTGATCGAAACGCTCAAGCTGCTGCATCCGTTCATGCCGTTCATCACCGAGGAAATTTATCAGGCGCTGCCGCATACGGCAGAGGATAAAGGCGAGTTCATCATGCTGCAGAAGTGGCCGGAGTACCGCGACGAGCTCAGCTTCCCGCAGGAGGAAGAGGCGATGGGGCTCATCATCGACGCCATCACCGCCATCCGCGCACGCCGCAACGAGATGAACGTCGCGCCCTCGAAGAAGGTGCATTACACCATCGCCACCGCGCACGCGGACACCTTTGCGCGCGGCATTCCGTTCTTCAAGCGCCTCGCCTCCGCGAGCGACGTGACCGTTGCCGACGCGAATATCCCCACGCCGGACGGTTCGATCGAGGTCGTGACCCATGCCGCGCGTGTGCTGATGCCGCTCGCTGAGCTGGTGGACTTCGAGAAGGAGCTTGCACGCATCGCCAAGGAAAAGGCGAACGCGGAAAAGCAGCTCGCCGGCATTGAGAACAAGCTCTCGAATCAGGGCTTTATCGCCAAGGCGCCCGAGGCCGTCGTCAACGGCGCTCGCGAGGATGCGGCCAAGCTCCGCGCTCTCATCGAGAAGCTCGACGCCTCCGCTGCCGCGATGAAGAAATAAAAGGTCATGAAAAGCACCGATGCAGGAGGTCCTGCGTCGGTGCTTTTTCCATACAGATGGAAACTATTTCTTTTTCAGCTCTCGGATACACATGACAACGATATAGATCAGATAACCACAAAAAATAATGACAGCGGGAAGGACCATAACGACGAAAAAGAAGATTGTGATATATTGCGCTAACGCTTCATAGATGATCTCTCCCATAAAAGTCCTCCTCTCAAATTCCGGCTTGTCTGTATGGATACTTTTATGATAGCACAGAGCTGTGGGAAAGTCCACGGCAAAATGAGGGCTTTTCAAGTCCTCGTTCTTTTGTTATACTTACCTTATTATCAAAGGAGGGTGACACACCTATGCAGAAGATCGAATTCGGCTCCACCGGCCTTGTGATCGAAAAGAACGGCTTCGGCTGCCTGCCGATCCAGCGCATCAGCGAGACGGAGGCGGTGAAGCTGCTGCACAAGGCCTGCGACGGCGGCATCAATTTCTTCGACACCGCCCGCGCGTATTCTGACAGCGAGCAGAAGGTCGGCGCGGCCTTTTCCGGGATGCGCGACCGGATCGTGCTGGCGACCAAGACCGGCGCGCAGACCGCCGAGGGCTTCTGGCGCGACCTTGAGACCAGTCTGCGTACGCTCAAGACTGACTACATCGACATTTACCAGTTCCACAATCCGGCCTTCTGTCCGAAGCCGGGCGGCGAGGACGGTCTGTACGACGCGGCGCTCGAGGCAAAAAAGCAGGGGAAGATCCGCCACATTTCCATCACGAACCATCGCCTTGCGGTGGCGCAGGAGGCCATCGACTCCGGGTTATACGCCTCGCTGCAATTCCCGTTCAGCTATCTTGCCGGGGAACAGGAGCTCGCATTGGTCGAGGGCTGCCGCACGCACGGCATGGGCTTTATTGCGATGAAGGGCATGGCCGGAGGTCTGCTCCGCGACGGCTTGACCGCAGCGGCCTGGATGGCGGCGCAGGAAAATGTGGTGCCCATCTGGGGTGTGCAGCGGGAGAGCGAGCTGGATCAGTTTTTGCAGTGCATCCGCGAGGGTGCGGAGCTGACGGACGAGCGCAGCGCAACGATCGAGCGCGATCGCCGGGAGCTTTGCGGCGAGTTCTGCCGCGGCTGCGGCTACTGTATGCCGTGCCCCGCGGGCATTGAGATCAACCAGTGCGCGCGTATGTCGCTGATGCTGCGCCGCGCGCCGGCGCAGGCGTGGCTCACCGAGGAATGGCAGGCCAAAATGCACCAAATCGAGCAGTGCAGGCACTGCGGACATTGCATAGCAAAGTGCCCCTACGGCCTCAACACCCCGGAGCTGCTGCAGGCAAACTACAAGGATTACTGGGAGGTTCTGGCACAGAGCCGGAAGTAAAACCACTGTACCGTCAGAACAAAGAGCATATCGGGAAAGCGCAGGGAGACTCCCTGCGCTTTCTCAATGCTTTTTTGCCTTTGCGCTCAGCGACCTGACCCGGATGGCGAGAACCGCCACACCGCGCGCCTGCTCTTCCGTAAAGGTATCCTCACGGCCTGCCATGTGGCGCATGAGCGCGGAGAGCGCATCGAGCTTTTCCGCACCCTCAATGAGCTCTGCCGTGCCGCTGCCGATGACGGAGGCATAGTAGTAGCCGTAGCCGCAGGCGTGGTCGGCGGACTGCAGCTCGCCGCGGCAGTCCATTTCAAAGGATACGCGTGGGTCGCGGCGCAGCAGCTCGAGCTTGCGGCCTTCCCTGGCGCTGTGGCAGTAGAAGGTAAAAACGCCGTCCGCGAAGCGGTAGCCGAAATTGAGCGGGATGATGTAGGGGAGTCCCTGTTCATCAAGCATGGCAAGGCGAATAACTTTACAATCATTGACAATGGAGAGGATCTCCCGGCTGTCGGTGATCTCACGGTCGTGTCTGCGCATGGCACTGCCTCCTTATATCAGGCCGTTCGGCCCTTGATATGATAGCAGCATTTTACAATGTCCGATGGGAAAAGAGCAAGCGAAAAAAAGACAGAACAGGCAAAAAGAAACAGAATGGCACATTCTTTCGACAAAAAAACGGCCGCGGACAGGCTATACTGAAAGCGCACAGAGGTGCAGAACGAGCAAGAGGAGGTCGGGACATGGAGGTTCTGACAAGAACAAACGGAAGAGAGATGACGCTTGCGATCAGCGGAGAGCTGGATCACCACGGCGCGCACGGCGCGATGCAGCAGATCGACCACGCGCTCGACGCGGCGCTGCCGCTGTCGCTGACGATGGACCTTTCGGGAGTGTCCTTCATGGATTCCTCCGGGATCGCCGTGGTGCTGCGCGCACACCGCCGCATGGCGGCGCTCGGCGGAAGTCTGATCGTCACCGGCGTGCCGGCGCAGGCCCGAAAGGTTTTCGACGCGGCGGGGGTGCCGCGTCTGGTCACAATGCAGTAAGGAGGAAGGATATGAAAAAGAGCAGCAACTACATAAAACTGGAGTTTCTCAGCCGCAGCACGAACGAGGGCTTTGCCCGCAGCGCGGTCGCGGCCTTTGCGTCCCAGCTCGACCCGACACTCGACGAGCTCGGCGACATCAAGACGGCGGTGAGCGAGGCGGTGACAAATGCCATCGTTCACGCCTATCCCGATACGCTTGGAAAGATCGTGGTTCGCGTGCGCCTGCTGGACGGCGGCGTGCTGGAGATCGCGGTATATGATTGGGGGCGCGGCATTGCGGACGTGGAGAAGGCGCGCGAGCCGCTCTTTACGACCGGAGGCGAGGAGCGCAGCGGTATGGGCTTCACCATCATGGAGAGCTTCATGGATACGCTCAAGATCCGCTCCCGCCCGGGCAAGGGGACCGTCGTGACCATGCGCAAAAGGATCGCGCAGCGCGCGGGCCGCGCATGAGCACAGCCGAGACCTTTGCCCTGCTCGAAGCGGCGCAGAGCGGCGACGAGGAAGCCGGCGAGCGTGTACTGCGGGAGAATACCGGCCTGATCTGGAGCGTCGTGCGCCGCTACAATGGCCGCGGCGTGGAGACGGAGGACCTCTACCAGCTCGGCTGCATCGGATTTCTAAAGGCTGTTAAGGGATTTGACCTTACATACGGAACGCAGTTTTCAACCTACGCCGTGCCAAAGATCGCGGGTGAGATACGGCGATTCCTCCGTGACGACGGCGCGATAAAGGTGAGTCGGACCCTGCGTGAACGGTCGCAGAGCATCTATAGTGCGCGGGAGAAGCTGCGGGTGCAGCTCGGACGCGAGCCTGTCCTCTCTGAGCTTGCGGAGGAGACCGACTTGAGCGTCGAGGAGATCGCGGATGCCGACCTTGCCTCTGCCGCGCCGGAGTCCTTTCAGCAGGAGATGGGCGACGGGCTAACGCTGGAAACGCTTCTCGGCACGGAAAGCCCGGAGGAGAGCCTGATCGAGCAGCTTTCCCTTCGCGCGGCGATCGACCTGCTGCCGGAGCGGGAGCGCATGACGATCCTGCTGCGCTTTTTCAAGGCGCTGACGCAGGAGCAGACGGCGCGGATACTTGGCGTGTCGCAGGTGCAAGTGTCGCGGCTGGAGCGTCGGGCGCTGCAAAAGCTGCGCACGGCGATGGAGACGGAGGGATAGCGTCCGGATCGGCCTGAAATTCCGTCAGCAGCGGCCAAAAACGCTTCGGCATATGTGACATGCGGAGCTTCGGATTTTCCCGTTCGCGGATGGCGATGGTGTCATAAAAGCAACGCCAGAGCCGGCGATAGCGCTTTTCCGTCTCGTCGGGCGGAGCCATGACGAACTCCTCCAGCGGTACGATGGCAGAATGACCGCCGGCATAAAAGAGCGCCTCGCGGTGCGTGCGGTCATAGAGGAAAAAGGTCTCATCGTGGCAGCGCTGGCAGAAGTGACCGCGCAGAAGCGGCAGAACGCGGTTTTTCGGTTCGATCTCCGCGGCGAGCACGCCGCCGATGTCGGAAAAGCGCACGAAGCCGCGGTATTGCTCCAGCTCGCCGTTCAGCTGCCGCACAGCGCGCAGCAAGGGATGGTACGTTTCATCGGAAAGGCGCTGCAGCAGCGGCTTTCCCTCGCGGTAGAGCTTGGCGGCAAAGCGATAGATGGCAAGCTCTTTTTCGGGCAGGCATGTCCAGTACGCGCGGCGCAAAAATGGTCCGACCTCCGGCGAAAAGCGCCGGAAGCCTTCGTATACGCGGCGTGCGTGCGCCGCGTCCGTCGTGACGGCGCGGACCTCATACAAGCATGGCTCGAGCTCTCCGGTGCGGAAAAACGCGGCGGGGAGCTCCTTTTGCGTGTAGCTTTCGTAGATGCAGCACAGAAGTCCATCGAAGCTGCCGTCGTATTCATAAACGACCTCGCGCCATGTCATAAATAACTCCTCATTATGCCGGCTCAAAGAGTGAGAGCTGGTCGAGCGATCCCGCCGGAAGCGAGGTGCGCTCCGTGGCGGTCAGATTGCGCCGGACCCCCTCGAGCGAGAGCCGCAGCGGTGCGGTGCTTCGGCCGGAGCAGGTGAGAAAATACTGCGCCCGCTTGAGCACGACGCCGAGCTTTTTGAGGTCCTCGGCGCGCAGCGCCCCGCCGCGGCGCGCGACAAGGATGCGCTTCGCGCTGACCACGCCGATGCCGGGAACGCGCAGCAGCGCTTCGTAATCCGCGCGGTTGACCTCGACCGGGAAGAAGTCGGGGTGCCGCAGCGCCCAGCAGCACTTGGGATCGAGCAGCGGGTCGAAGTCCGGCTGGCCTTCGTCGAGCAGCTCGCCGGCGCGAAAGCCGTAGAACCGCAGCAGCCAGTCCGCCTGATAGAGTCGGTGCTCGCGCAGAAGAGGCGGCTTGGTATCCAGAGACGGTAAGAGCGTATTTTCCACCACCGGCACATAGGCCGAGTAGAAAACACGCTTGAGGTGATAGGTGTCATAGAGCGATTGCGTCAGCGTCAGGATGTGGCGGTCGCTCTCTCCGGTCGCGCCGACGATCATCTGCGTGGCCTGCCCCGCAGGGGCAAAGCGCGGCGCGTGACGGTATTTGACCAGCTCGCGCCGGTTTTCCTGTCCGCGGTCCGCGATGAAGCGCATGGGCCGCAGCACAGCGGCTTTTGTCTTGTTCGGCGCGAGGGTGCGCAGCGACGCTTCGCTCGGCAGCTCGATGTTGACGCTCAGACGGTCAGCGAGCATCCCAAGCTGCTCGACCAGCTCCGGCGAGGCGCCGGGGATGGCCTTGGCGTGGATGTAGCCGTTGAAGCGGTATTCGCGGCGCAGAATGGACAGCGCGCGAATCATCAGCTCCGTCGTGTAGTCCGGCAAGCGCAGCACGCCGGAGGAGAGAAAGAGCCCTTCAATATAGTTGCGCCGGTAGAACTGGATGGTCAGGTCGGCAAGCTCCTCGGGCGTGAAGGTCGCGCGGCGCGTTTCGTTCGTGCGCCGGTTGACACAGTATTTGCAGTCGTACATACAGTCGTTCGAGAGCAGTACCTTGAGCAGCGTGATGCATCGTCCGTCCGCGGAAAAGCTGTGACAGCAGCCCATGACGCCGGACGAGGTGCAGCCGATCTTGCCGCGCTCAAAGCCGCGCCTGGCCCCTGAGGAGGTGCAGGCTGCGTCATACTTTGCGGCGTCCGCTAAAACGGAGAGCTTATCCAGAAGCTCCATACCGTTATCCGCGTGCACGGACGCGGCGCGCCTTGCGGCGCGGCTGGTCGAGATAGGTGATGACCTTCATCAGATTCGCCGTGACGGCAGTGATGCCGAGCAGCACAAAGATCGTCGTGGAAGCAGCCATGTTCATACCCTCCGAATCGTTCTAAAACTCTTGTTCTAATCGCATTATAAATCGAACAAACGTGCTTGTCAATAGAAGATAGAACAAATTTTTTATTTCTTTGCAAAATTCGGGGAAAAACGGTTGACCGGGGAGGGGAGATGCGGTAGAATCAAGGAGAATTTTGAGAAAACAGGTGGAACGCATGAGTGATTTTTCTTCCCGCTTCTGCGCGGCGCGCCGCGCGTGCATTGCGCGGGATTTTGCAAAGCTGAATCCGGAGCAGCGGCGCGGCGCCCTGACGACGGAGGGGCCTCTGCTGCTGCTCGCGGGAGCCGGCAGCGGCAAGACGACCGTGCTCATCAACCGCATCGCAAATCTTTTGACCTATGGCCGCGGGAGCGACTGCGGCGAGGTCCCCGCCGGTGCGTCGGAGGACGATCTCGCCTTTCTTGAGAATTATCCCGCTCAGCCGACCGCAGACGAGCGCCGCCGGATGCGGCAGCTCTGCGCGGTGGAGCCGCCGGCGCCGTGGCAGGTGTTCGCCGTGACCTTTACGAACAAGGCGTCGAAGGAGCTGCGCGAGCGCCTGGAGGCGTTCGGCATCGCAGGCGCGGACGACATCTGGGCGCTGACTTTCCATTCGGCCTGCGTGCGCATTCTGCGCCGCGACATTGACAAGCTCGGCTTCTCCAACGACTTTACCATCTACGATACCGACGACTGCAAGCGCGTGGTGAAGGATATTCTCAAGGAGATGGATCTGGACGAAAAGACCTTTTCTCCGCGTGAGGTGCTCGCGGTCATCTCCAAGGCGAAGGACGAGCTGCTCTCGCCGCAGGACTTCTCGAAGAAGTGGGCGGGCAGCGGCGACTGGAAGCGCGAGCGCGTCGCCAAAATTTACGCGCGCTACGACTGCATCCTCTGCGAGGCGAACGCGCTGGACTTCGACGACCTCATTCTCCACACGGTGCGCCTGCTGCAAAACGAGCCGGATGTACGAGCGTACTACCAGCGCAAATTCCGCTACATCCTCATCGACGAGTATCAGGACACGAACCGGATGCAGTACGAGCTGGTGCGGCTGCTTGCGGACGGCCACCGCAACATCTGCGTGGTCGGCGACGACGACCAGAGCATCTATCGCTTCCGCGGCGCGGACATCTCCAACATTCTGAATTTTGAAAAGGAATACAAGGGTACGCGCACGATCCGTCTCGAGCAGAACTACCGTTCCACGCAGAATATTCTTGACGCGGCGAACGCCGTCATTAAAAATAACGTCGGCCGCAAGGGCAAGACGCTCTGGACCGACGCGGGCAGCGGCGAAAAGGTGACCGTCAAGACCGTGTTCAACGAGCAGGACGAGGCGAACTTTGTCGTCTCCGGCATGATGACGGACTTCAACCGCGGCAAGAACTGGCGCGACAACGCGGTGCTCTACCGCATGAACGCGCAGTCGAACGCGCTGGAATACGCGCTCAAGCGCAACGGCATCCCGTATCAGGTCGTCGGCGGCATGAAATTCTTTGACCGCGCCGAGGTCAAGGATATGCTGGCCTACCTCGCGCTCATCAACAATCCCGCGGACGATCTGCGGCTGCGGCGCATCATCAATACACCCGCCCGCGGCATCGGCAATGCGAGCGTCGAGCGTGTGCAGACGCTGGCCGCCGAGCAGGGCGTGCCGATGATGACCGTCCTCCGCGCGGCGGGGGAGTACGCGGCGCTCAAGACCGCCGCGGCGCGGCTGGAGAAATTCGCCGCCATGATCGACGCGCTGCACGACGCGGCGGGAGACACGGAGCTTGCGGACTTCTACGACCTCGTGTGCGAGCAGTCCGGCTATCTCCGCGCGCTGGAGGACAAGGGCGATATGGAGAGCCGCGGGCGGCTGGAGAACGTGCAGGAGCTCAAGTCCAACATCCTCGCCTTCCTCGACGGCGAGCCGGAGGACGCGACGCTTGCGGGCTTCCTCAACGAGATCGCGCTCTATACCGACCTTGACAGCGCCTCGACCGACAACTGCGTGACGCTCATGACGATGCACAGCGCCAAGGGACTGGAATTTCCCAGCGTCTATGTCGTTGGCATGGAGGAGGGTATTTTCCCGGGAAATCGCGCCGTCGGCGACGATGAGGAGCTGGAGGAGGAACGCCGCCTCTGCTACGTCGCCATGACGCGCGCCAAGGAAAAGCTGACACTGACGAACGCGCGGCAGCGTATGCTCTTCGGCCGCACGACGCCGAACGCGCCCTCGCGCTTTTTGAACGAGATCCCCGCCGAGAACGTCAACTGGCTCTCGAAGCCCTCGGCGGAGCCGCGCAGCCGCTACGACGAGGACTATGCCGCCGGCTACGGCAGCTTCGGTCGAAGCTCCGGCTTCGGCAGCGGCTACGGCAGCCGCGGCGGCTCGGTGACGACCGGCTTTTCCGGCACGGTCGCGCGCCCGACGCACCCGAAGACCGCGGTCAGCGCCGCGGCGAAGCCGGCTGCGGGGAAACCGACGTTACAGCTTTCCGCGGGCGATCAGGTCAACCACAAGACCTTCGGCGACGGCATGGTGATCTCGGTCACGCCGATGGGCGGCGACGCGCTCATCGAGGTGGCGTTCGAGCAGGTGGGCACGAAAAAGCTGATGCTCAAGACCGCCGGCGTCCACATGACCAAAAAATAACAAGGAGCGAAGCACAGAAATCTCCTGTGCTTCGCTCTTTTCAACGATTGTAATACAGTTATGCTTTACAGCATTTCACCAAAGTCGCGGATGAAGCGGTCGCAAACGAGCGGCATTTCGTCCTTCGTGCCCTCGAAAAACGGATCGTACACGCCGATGACCGTCATGCCGCTCGCCTTGGCGCTGCGGCAGGACTTGACCGAGTCGTCGAAGAAAATGCACTCCTGCGGCGTGACGCCGAGCAGCTCCGTCGCCTTGGCGAAGATCGCGGGGTCGCTCTTGTCCATGCCCAGCTCCTGCGCGAAAATGACGCGCTCGAAGCAGCGGTTCAGGTCGTGGACGGCGAGCGCCGTTTTGCAGTGCGCGGGGACGCAGCTCGTGAAGACCGCCATACGATCGCCCTGTGCGCGGAGCTTTTCCAGATACTCGCGCACATGTGGCTTGAGTGCGACGTGGGCGTAGTTGTCCTTCGCCAGCTCCATCCACTCCGCCATGATCTCATCCGTGCTTTCGGAGAGATGGCAGTATTCCTTGGTGAACACGGCGGCGAGGGGGAAGATAGTGTGCGCCACGCCCTCGTAATACTCCTTGGTATAGGGGTAGCCGCGGCGGGCGAGAAAGGTGCGGTCCACCTCCGCCCAGATGCCGTTGGAGTCGATGAGCGTGCCGTCAAGATCGAAGAGATACATGGAAAGGCTCCTATTAAAAAATATTTTCATGGGGTACTTGCCAAACGCGGCGCTTTTTGCTACGATAGGCGATATTCTTGTTTCGTTAAGAATTATACCATCTTTGAAAGGGGCAGGCAAGTGCTATGAAAAAGAGAAATACAAAGCAAGTGATCCTGCCGCTCATCACTTCATTCATTTGGGGCAGCTCGTTCGTGGCACAGAGCCTCGGCGCGGGAAAAGTGGGCGGCTTTACCTTCACGGCGGCGCGTTCGATCCCCGCCGTGCTGGTGCTGGGGGCGCTCGTGCTCATCCTGCGGCGCGTGCGGCACGAGGAAAAATACACGCCGCAGCAGAAAAAGGATCTGCTGGAGGGCGGTCTCGTGTGCGGCATTTTTCTGACGCTCGGCACGAACCTGCAGCAGTTCGGCATTGCCGATACCACGGCGGGCAAGGCGGGCTTCATCACGGCGCTCTACATCGTGCTCGTGCCGCTCGCCGGCATGTTCCTCGGGAAAAAGGCAAACAAACGGCTGTTCCTCTGTGTTCTGATCGCGGTGGTCGGTCTTTACTTCCTTTGCTTCACGGGCAGCGAGGGCGCGATGAGCTTCGGCCGCGGCGACTTCCTCGTTTTTCTGTGTGCCTTTGCCTTCACGGGGCATATCCTCTGCGTGGACCATTATGTGCAGAAGGTGGACGGCATCGCGCTCTCCTGCGTGCAGTTCGCGGTGATGATGGTCCTCTCCACCGTCTGTGCCTTCACCTTTGAAACGGTCGATTTCGCGGCGCTCGGCGAGTGTACGTTCTACATCCTCTACATCGGCATCCTCTCAAGCGCGGGCGGCTACACGCTGCAAATTCTCGCGCAGAAGGACGGCGACCCGACGGTCGTCTCGCTGCTGCTGAGCCTGGAGTCCTTCTTCGCCGTGGTCTGCGGGGCCATCATCCTCCACGAGCGCATGAGCGGACGGGAGTACCTCGGCTGCGCGCTGATGCTCACGGCGGTGCTCCTCTCGCAGCTGCCGGAGAAGACAGCCGACGCAGCGGAGCCGCAGAAAAAATAAGATAGAGAAAACGGAAAAACGGCTTGGGACACGATGGCGTGTCTCAAGCCGTTTCTTCATGGAATGCTAGGAGCAAAGGTTCAGTCGTTTGCCTTGCTGCGGACAAAGTGGAGGATCAGACCGATAACGAGTCCCAGCAGCGCGGGGCAGAGCCAGAACAGCCCGAGCTTCGCCAGCGGCAGGGTCTCCCGCAGCACCGCGAGGATGCCGTCCAGCCGGCAGGCGGCGAGCAGCGGCGCGGGCAGCGCGGCGGCAAAGTCGTAGAGCGCGCCGACGAGCGTCAGCGCGGTCGTCCAGACAAAGACGGCGCGGTCATAGGCGAAGAATTTCCCGAAAAGGGAGAGCGCGATCAGCGTGATGGCGAGGGGATAGAGGAACATCAGCACGGGGACGGAGTAGCCGATGATGGAGCTCAGGCCGAAGTTGGCGAAGAGCAGGGAAACCAGACTGAAGATCACCGCCCAGACGCGGTAGGTGGGACCCTTGGGGAAGAGGCCCGTGAAGGTCTCCGCGCAGCTGGTGATGAGGCCCACGGAGGTCTTGAGACAGGCGAGCGTCACGGTCGCGGCGAGGATCAGAAGGCCGACGGAGCCGAGGTAGTGCTGCGCGATCTGCGCGAGGGCGATGCCGCCGTTTTCCGAGGTCTCGAACAGTCCGCGGCTCTGCACGCCGACGATGGTGACGGCGACGTAGATGGCAGCCATCAGCAGACAGCTGAAAATACCCGCGCGGACAGTGCTGCCCGCCACGGCGTCCGGCTCGGTCACGCCGAGGTCACGGATGACCTGCACGACCACGATGCCGAAGGCAAGACTTGCCAGCGCGTCCATGGTGTTGTAGCCCTCGAGGAAGCCGGTGAAGAAAGGCTGAGAGGCGTAAGCGCCCTCCGGTACGACCGCGCCGACGGCGGCGCCGGGGCGGAGCATCGCCACGATGACCAGAATGCCGAGGAACAGCAGGAAGCAGGGGTTGAGCACCTTGCCGACCCAGACGAGGATCTTGCCCGGGCGGAGCGAGAAGAACAGCGCCGCGGCGAAGAAGGCGGCGGAGAACGCCAGCAGGCAGAGCCGCGTATTGCCGCCCTGCGGCAGCACCTGCTCCAGTCCCACGGTGAAGGAGGTGGTGGCGCAGCGGGGGATGGCGAAGAACGGCCCGATGGTCAGGTAGAGCAGGCAGGTGAAAAACATCGAGTAGGGCTTGCCCACGCGGCTGCCGAGCTCAAAGAGCCCGCCGGAGCGGCTGATGCCGAGCGCCGCTACGCCGAGCAGCGGCAATCCGACGCCCGTTACGCAGAAGCCTATGACCGCGGGCCATATGTTTGCGCCGGCCATCTGACCCATGTGAACGGGGAAGATGAGGTTTCCGGCGCCGAAGAACATACCGAAGAGCATACTGGCGACGTAGGTGTAGTCGCGGCCGCTGAGCTTCTGTTTCATTTTCGTTTCTCCTTTTTCATTTCCACCCGCCGGGTTCGATCCGCGCGGTGCAGAATGTTTGAAAATCAGTTTACCACAGCGGCGGAGAATGGGCAATCGGCATAAGCGATAAAAAACCATGCGGGGAGCTTGCCTTTCTTCAAAGATCGAATAGACCTTCCGTGGACGGGCGGCGGAACGGCGTGGAAAAAGATTTTTCAAAAAGTGTTGACAAGTGTAACCAACTATGCTACATTGTGTTTACAACAGTAACCAAAATCCGGAAAAAGGAGGACGGCAAATGGAAAAATTTGACCTTGCGCCCGCCGAATGGAACATCATGGAATGTCTGTGGGAGCGCGCGCCGCAGACCGGCCGCGAGCTGACCGAGCAGCTGGAGTCCAGCATGGGCTGGAGCCGCAGCACGACGCTGACGCTGCTGCGGCGCATGGTCGGCAAGGGCGTTGTGACGTGCGACACGGAGGGGACGAAGAACACCTTTTCCCCCGCGGTGCGCCGCGAGGACGCGGCGCTTGCCGAAACAGAGACCTTTTTAGACCGCGTCTATCAGGGGAGCCTGAGCATGATGGTCAGCGCCATGACGCGCAGGCAGGCCATCTCCAAGGAAGAAATCGACGAGCTTTATGAGCTGCTGCGGCAGATGGAGGAGGGAACAAAATGATGCAGTGGATCGTTTCATCCAGCGTTTTGATCCTGGTGGTCATCGCGCTGCGCTATGTGCTGCGCGGGAAGCTCAGCCTGCGGATGCAGTACGCCCTGTGGCTGCTGGTGCTCGTGCGCCTGCTCGTTCCGGTGAGCTTCGGCGCGAGCGATCTGAGTGTGATGAACGCCGTGCCCGAGCGCGCGCCGACCGTGCAGCAGGGGACCGATCGGCAGGACATCGTCGGCGAGCGGAACGACGCGCCCGCGAACGCCGGTACCGTCGGCATTCCGGCGCAGAGCATGAACGAGGCGGCTCCGCCGAACCTCGTACAGAACGTCACGACCGCGACGGTGACCGCGCCGACGGTCGAAAAGACCGACTGGGCGCGGATCGCAAAAACCGTCTGGCTCGCCGGCGCGGCGGCGCTGGGACTGGTGTTCCTCGCCGTGAACCTGCGCTTCGGCAAGAAGCTGCGCCGCTCGCGTGAGCGCGTGGAGGAGACCGACGCCTGCCTGCCGGTCTACGAGAGCGGTGAGACGGATACGCCGTGCCTGTTCGGCGTGGCGAAGCCGAGCATTTACGTCACACCCGACACGCGCACGGAGGCGGAGACGCTGCGCTACGCGCTCGCCCACGAGCAGACGCACTACCGCCACGGTGACAACCTTTGGGCGGTGCTGCGCGGCGTGTGTCTGGCGCTGCATTGGTACAACCCGCTCGTGTGGTGGGCGGCGGAGCTTTCCCGCCGCGACGCGGAGCTGGCCTGTGACGAGGCGACCATCCGCCGCATCGGCGAGAGCGAGCGCGCCGCCTACGGCCGCACGCTGATCCGCATGACCTGTGAAAAGCGCCCCGCGCTGCTCGTCACCGCCACGATGATGACCGACAGCGGCAAGGGGCTCAAGGAGCGCATTTCCCTGTTGGTGAAGAAGCCGAAGACCGCGGCGTATACGGCGGTCGCCGTGCTGCTCATCGCGGGGCTTTCGGTCGCCTGCACCTTCACCGGCGGCAGGGAGAATGCGGAGCTTGCCGAGCCCTTTGGAAAGCACTATGTTGAGGAAGCGACCGTCGCCTGCGCACCCGGCTATACGAATGCTTCCATCGGGGGCGAGCTGGAAGTCGTTGCGGACAGGGACTTGGACGATGTGCGGACGCTGCTGCTCAAAAGGATGGACAACGAGGAGGAGCAGCTTTACGAAACGGTAGCGGAGGTCACACTCACGAAGGAGGAATTTGATGTCCGTTTCAACAGCAAGACGGACGGACCGACTGAATGGCTCGTCGACGGGCTTTCTGCCGCGAAGCTGCGCCGCGAGAACGCGAAGGCATGGCTGTGCACCTCGTCCACAGCAGATGAAAACGGTTGGGCAAATCGGGTATACTTCCTTCAGCAGAAGGACGGCACGCTCTATCTCGTGATGGCGGCTGAGCAGCCTGAAAATCAGAATAGGAACTTTGTCTGCTGGGTCTTTCGCCTGACCGAAAAGCCCGTGCCGACCTATGACAGCATGGAGGCCTACGCCCTCTCCGTCATCAACGCGCTCAAACAGCCGAACGGCTACACCTACACGGTCATCGGCGCGGACGGTATGGCGCTTGAAGTCACCGAGGCGGCAGCCGATGTGCGCGTGACCGAGCTGGAGAAGCGCGGCGACTGCACGGATCTCGCGCCGGACGGCGTGCTGGAGCTGTGGAGCTTCAACTATCAGGTCAAGCCCGAGGACAAGGCGGGCGCGCTGCCTGACCGCTTCTTATGGGTCGGCGGTAATTACATCAGCGACGACGGCTACATCTCCGACGGCTTCTGGTACTACCTCACCGTGCTCCGCACAAACGGCGAGCCGGGCGTCTACAAGCTGCTCGACAGCCACATGGCGAACGACGGACTGTGGTACAACGGCTGCACCTACACGAGCGCCTATGAATACCTCTACGACTTCTACGCGGACTACGCGAGCCTTGACGTGCCGCGCTGCCTGATCACCGACTTCCTGAACGCGGACGACCTGATCCGCGAGAACACGGTGACGAGCAGCGATGACTGCACGGCGCGGCGCTACGACGGCAACGGCTGGTATCTCTACATTCCGACCGTGGCGTGGACGAAAACGAACGGTCAGGACAGCTGGTACTCCGCTTACTGCGACGGCAGCACGCTGTGCGTGGACAAGAGCTACGACAGCGTGGAAATGATGGAGACGTTCTACCGCGATAACGGCTTCACGCTCGAGCAGTATCAGGAGGGTGCGGCGCTCAGCGGCCCGTGGACGCGCTACGACGCGGAGAGCGGCACGCAGTTCGCCAACTACCTCGCGCCGGACCCCGATTACGGCGGCTGCTACATCATCTCGACCTACTGGAAGCCGACCGACGATACCTCCGTGAACGAGTGGGGCTACAGCACGCGAAACCGTATTCTGAACGAGGCGGTGAAGCTGCGCGCGATGGCGCAGAGTTTTGTGGTCAGCGGGAATGCCGGCTCCATGGGCTCAACCTTCCAAAACGATCTCGACCTCGCCACTGAGGGCAAAGCCGCATGGCTGTATCTCGTTGAGAACGGCGAGACCGTCGGCAGCTATAGTGTGCGCGGCGCGTGGAATGTCCCTACGCTCAACGCCTATCATTACAGTACATGCGATGCACCGGAAAATACCGACAGACAGCTTATTCTCTGGCTCTCGGACAACGACAACTCGTATTTTAGTCTCAACAAGAATACAGGCACGCAACAGCCCGGTTTTACCCCGAACAATAAAACCTCGTATTTGGGGTTCTACGAGGGAACAAACATCGTGGCGTATCACCGCAGCATGACCGATCCGGTGGACTACTACGAGGCGCAGGACAATTTCAGCATCGTCGACAACGATGGGCGCACACTTTATGATGTGATACGCGCATGGTATGACGAGGCGGAACTCAGCACGCTGCGTGATGAGATAGGACCGCTTGATAAAAGTCTCTCCTGGCAGGAAGCTGCGCAGCAGTGGGCCGACCTCTACGAGGGCGTACATTTGAACGTGACCACCGGCAGCGAATATAAGTACACATGGGTGAAAACGTCTGTCAAACCCTCGGAGGAGACGACCGCAGCATTTCGTGAGAATGGCAGGATCGACGAAAATACCTATTGCTTCTTCATAACGACCGAATTTGTGGCTGAGAGCGAGTGGGCGCTTTCCCGTTCGATGGCGGGCAACACCGGAAACTGCGACGACCCCGACGCGCCGGAGGGCGCCTATGAATACTCCCGCTGCTGCATCATCACGCTTGAAGAAAACGGCTGGCACGGCGAAATGTGCGGCACGGGCTGGTAAGCCATCAAAAAAACCAAACCACACGGGAGCCGCGGGCGGGATCGCCCGCGGCTCTCTTTCTGCGCCGAAAAAAAGAAAAGTTTTCAATTTACCCCCTATGCAAACCGGAAAAAATACGCTACAATGTAGCTGTTAAAATATGAACCGTTCGCAGGGAGGAACAGACAAACATGGAGAAACCGAAATATCGGCGCGTCCTGCTCAAGATCAGCGGCGAGGCGCTCGCGGGCGACAAGCACTTTGGCTTGGACTTCGGCGTCATCGGTCAGGTGACGGACGTCATCAAGGAGTGCGTGGAGGCCGGCGTACAGATGGGCATCGTCATCGGCGGCGGCAACTTCTGGCGCGGCGTGAAGAACGGCGAGGGCTACATCGAGCGCACCCGCGCCGACCACATGGGTATGCTCGCTACGGCGATGAACTGCATGGCGGTCGCCGACGTGCTGGAGCAGAAGGGCGTGGACGTGCGCATCCAGACCGCGCTGGAAATTAAGGAGGTCGCGGAGCCTTATATCCGCGCCCGCGCCATCCGGCACCTTGAGAAGGGCCGCGTGGTCATCTTCGGCTGCGGCATCGGCTCGCCGTTTTTCTCCACGGATACCGCGGCGGTGCTCCGCGCGGCGGAGATCAACGCGGACGTTATCCTGCTGGCGAAAAACATCGACGGCGTGTACAACGCCGACCCCGCGAAGGTCGCGGACGCGGTGAAGTACGACGCCATCTCCTACGAGGACGTGCTGGCCCAGCACCTCGCGGTGATGGATTCCACGGCGACCTCACTGTCGATGGACAATCACATTCCCGTGCTCGTGTTTGCGCTCAAGGACCCCAAGAACATCCTGCGCGCCGTGATGGGCGAAAAGATCGGTACGATCGTCGGCGAATGAGTCGGCGTCGCAAGATAAAATGCAAAAATCAAAATTTGAGGAGGCTATCCCCATGTTGAAGGATGAATACAAGGTTTACGAAGAAAAAATGAGAAAGAGCATCGACTCCGTCGCCGCCGACTTCGCCGCCGTGCGCGCGGGCCGCGCCAACGCCGCCGTGCTCGACCGCATCAGCGTGGACTATTACGGCACGCCGACGCCCATCCAGCAGATCGCGTCCATCGGCTCGCCCGATCCGCGCCAGCTGCTCATTCAGCCGTGGGACGCGAGCGCCGTGAAGCTCATTGAGAAGGCGATCCTGAACTCCGACCTCGGCATCAATCCGCAGAACGACGGCAAGGCCATTCGCCTGACCTTCCCGCAGCTGACCGAGGAGCGCCGTAAGGAGCTCGTCAAGCAGATTCGCAAGTACGCCGAGGGCGGCAAGGTCGCCATCCGCAACATCCGCCGCGATGCGATGGAGACCTTCAAGAAGAAGCAGAAGGCCAGCGAACTGACCGAGGACGATCTGAAGATCGCCGAGAAGGACCTGCAGAAGCTCACCGACGATATGTGCAAGGAGCTGGACGCCCTGCTCGAGAAGAAGGAAAAGGAACTGATGGAGGTCTGATGGGACTTTTCACCAAAAGACAGCTCACGGGGCAGGTTGACAAAAACAGCCTGCCTCGTCATGTTGCCGTCATCATGGACGGCAACGGCCGCTGGGCGCAGAAGCGCGGTCTTCCGCGCTCGGCGGGCCACAAGGCGGGCGCGGAGAGCTTCCGCCGTCTCGGTACCTACTGCAAGGAGCTCGGCATCGACTACCTGACGGTCTACGCCTTTTCGACCGAGAACTGGAAGCGCCCGCCCGAGGAGATCGACGGCATCATGCAGCTTCTGCGCCGTTATCTCCATGAGTGCATCGACACGATGGAGCGCGACGGCAACCGCCTGCGCTTTCTCGGCGACCTGAGCGTGCTGGACGACGACCTCAAGGAGTTGATCCGGGAAACGAATGAAATTTCCGCGCGCATCGAGGGCTTTCAGGCGAACGTCTGCCTCAATTACGGCGGGCGGGACGAGATCGTTCACGCCGCCCGCGCCTTCGCGCGTGACTGCGCGGCGGGGGAGAAGCGGAGCGACGCGCTGACGGAGGAGATATTCTCGCAGTATCTCTATTCCAATGGCCTGCCCGACCCCGAGCTGCTCATTCGTCCGGGCGGAGAGAAGCGCATCAGCAACTATCTTCTCTGGCAGTGCGCGTACAGCGAGTTTTACTTCTGCGATACGCTCTGGCCCGACTTTGACGAGCGGGAGTTTGACAAGGCGCTTATCGCCTATCAGCACCGGGAGCGGCGCTTCGGCGGCGTGAAGCCGTAAGAGAAAAACAGCCCGAAAGGGGAAACACTATGAAACAAAGATGGCTTGTGGTGGCAATCGGATTGCCTTTACTGCTGCTGGTATTGCTGGCGTGTCCGGCGTGGGCGACCATGCTGCTCGTGTGCGCCATCGCGGGCATCGCGGCCTATGAGCTGCTGCACACGGCGGGGAAGAATGTGCCGACGAGCATATATCTGCTCACGGTCACAGTGGCCGCGGCGTATGAGGTGCTTCTGTATTACAGCGAGTGGACGTTTTTCGGCACGATCCAGACCGTGACGGTACTGCGTTGGGCGTTTTTGATGCTGCTGTTTTTCACCGCCGTGCATCGCTTCGGCGGAGAGAAGCCGTTTGCGTTTTCCACGCTCTGCGCCGCTGTCGTCGGCGGCATGGTATTTCCGGCGATGTACAGCTGCATCTTTCTGCTGCGGAGCTATGCGGACTTCGGCAGAGTTTATGTCCTCGCGCCGTTCTTCATCGCCTTCGCGGGCGACGCGCTGTCCATGTACTTCGGTATGTGGTTCGGCAAGCGAAAGATGGCGCCGCATGTCAGTCCGCACAAGACCTGGGCGGGCGGCATTGGCGGTCCCATCGGCAGCGCACTTGCGATGCTGCTGCTCGGCTTGATCGCTCAGAAGTGGCTCGGCTATGCGCCGGACTATGCGCGGCTCGCGCTCGTCGGCGCGGTCGCCAATGTATTCGGTCAGCTCGGTGACCTCTCCATGTCGCTCATCAAGCGTGAGGCGGGCATCAAGGATTACAGCCATCTGTTCCTCACACACGGCGGGATGCTCGACCGCTTTGACTCCACCATGTTCATCGCGCCGGTCGTGTACTTCTTTGTGGCGGGTGGCATACTATGACAAGGAGTATTGCTTTACTCGGCTCGACCGGCTCCATCGGCCGCCAGACGCTGGAGGTCGCGCGGGAGCTGGGACTGACCGTCGCGGCGCTGACCGCCAATTCGAGCGTTGATCTCATCGAACAGCAGGCGCGGGAGTTTTGCCCGCGTCTTGCCGTGCTTTATGACGAAGCGGCGGCTGCCGAGCTGCGCGAGCGCCTGCGGGACACGAAAACGCAGGTGCTCTCCGGTATGGAGGGTCTGCTCGCCGCCGCGACCGCGGAGGACGCCGACACGGTGGTGACCGCCGTGGTCGGCATGATCGGTCTGAAGCCCACGCTTGCCGCCATCGAACAGGGCAAGCGCATCGCGCTGGCCAACAAGGAGACGCTGGTGTGCGCGGGCACGCTCGTGATGGACGCGGCGGAGAAGTACGGCGCGGAGATCGTGCCGGTGGACAGCGAGCACAGCGCGATTTTTCAGTGTGTGCAGGGCTGCCGTGACCGCGGCGAGATCAAGCGATTGATCCTGACCTGCTCAGGCGGGCCGTTCTATGGTCTTACCCGCGAACAGCTTGCGGGCAAGACGCGCGCCGACGCGCTCCGTCACCCCAACTGGACGATGGGCGCGAAGATCACCGTCGATTCCGCGACGCTGATGAACAAGGGCCTTGAGATCATCGAGGCCATGCGGCTCTACCGTCTGCCGCTGCGGCAGGTGGATGCCATCATCCACCGCCAGAGCATCATCCACTCGCTGGTGGAGTACCGCGATGGCGCGATGCTCGCGCAGCTCGGTACGCCCGACATGAAGCTGCCCATCCGCTACGCGATGACCTATCCCTATCGTGCGGAAACGCCGGACCGGACGCTCGACCTGCTCTCCTGTCCGCCGCTGACCTTTGCCGCGCCGGATGAGGAGACGTTCCGCTGCCTGAAGCTCGCGCGTCAATGCGCCGCGGTCGGCGGCACAGCCTGCGCCATCCTCAACGGTGCAAATGAGGAGGCAGTCGGTGCGTTTTTGCGGGACGCGGTGGGCTTCAACGACATTCCCGCGCTGGTGGAAGCGGCGCTGGAAACGGTGGAGCAGGTCTCCGCGCCGACGCTGGAGGAGATCCTCGCGGCGGATCACGCGGCGCGCGAAGCGGTTCGCGCGCACATCCAATAAGCAAGTTCCATAAGGAGTTATTTCATGTATATCATCGCTGCCATTTTGATCTTCGGTGTGCTCATCGCCGTGCATGAGCTCGGACATTTTCTTGCCGCAAAGGCCTGCGGCGTGCGCGTGAACGAGTTTTCCATCGGCATGGGCCCGGCCATCTTCCACACGGCAAAGGGCGAAACGGAATATTCGTTGCGCCTTCTGCCCATCGGCGGCTTTTGCGCGATGGAGGGCGAGGACGAGGAAAGCGACGACCCGCGCGCGCTGGAGAAGCAGGGCTTTTGGAAGAAACTGCTGATCTTCGTCGCAGGCGCGGCGATGAATTTCCTCACCGGCCTCCTTATTATGATCTGCCTGTACGCTGGCGCTCAGGGCTTCTATACGGCGGAGATCGTCGAGCTTGACCCGGCATTTCCCCAGCAGGGCGAGGACGGCATCATGGTCGGCGACGTGATCTGGGCCATCAACGGCGAGCGCATCTATCTCAAAAGCGACGTTTCCACGGTGCTCGGCGTGGTCGATCTGGATGAAAACGGCACCATCGAAATGACGGTCAAGCGCGGCAGCGAGAAGCTCAAGCGCACGCTGACGCTGCAGACCTATACGGACGAAAACGGCGCGGAGGTGCGCCGCTACGGCTTCACCTATGGAGGCATCGTGGAAGCGACGCCGCTCGTGCGGCTACAATACAGCTGGTACAACACGCTCGATTTTGTGCGCCTTGTACGCATGAGCCTGATGATGCTGGTGAGCGGCTCGGCAGGACTGGACGATCTCAGCGGGCCGGTCGGCATTGTCTCGACCATCAAGGACGTGGGCGAGGAGGCGCAGGAGGAGGCCGAGAAGAACAATCAGAACGGCTTCGCCGCGGCGGCGGAGAGCATTCTCTACTTCGGCGCGCTTATCGCGGTCAACCTTGCCGTGATGAACCTGCTGCCTCTGCCGGCGCTCGACGGCGGCAAGGTGTTCTTCCTCGTGATCAACACGCTGGCGCTGGCGATCTTCAAGCGTCAGATCCCGCCGAAATATGAGAATTATATCCACATGGCGGGCTTTGCCCTGCTGATGGCGCTGATGCTCTTCATCACGTTCCACGATGTGATGAAGCTGCTGTGAGGAGGGAAGAAGCATGACGAAGCAGATCATGGTCGGCGGCGTGGCCGTCGGCGGCGGCGCGCCGGTCACCATCCAGTCGATGTGCAACACAAAGACCGAGGACGCAGGTGCGACCATCGAGCAGATCCTGCGCTTGGAGCAGGTGGGCTGCGAGATCGTGCGCGTGACCGTGCCGACGCCCGAGGCGGCGGAGGCGGTCGAGACCATCAAGAACAGCATTCATATCCCGCTCGTGGCAGATATTCACTTTGACTACCGCCTTGCCATCGCCGCGGCAGAGCACGGCGCGGACAAGATCCGCATCAACCCCGGCAACATCGGCGGGGAGGACCGTGTGAAGGCGGTCGTGGACTGCTGCCGCGCGCACAAGGTGCCCATTCGCATCGGCGTGAACGGCGGCTCGTTGGAGAAGGAGCTGCTGACAAAGTACGGCCGCGTGACGCCGGAGGCGCTTGTGGAAAGCGCGCTGGGTCATGTCGCGCTGCTGGAGAAGTATGACTTCACGGACATCTGCATCTCCGTCAAAAGCTCCGACGTACCGCTCAACATGGCGGCCTACCGGCTGCTGCACGAACGAGTGGACTATCCGCTGCATCTCGGTGTGACCGAGGCGGGCACGCCGTCGATGGGAGTGCTGAAGTCTGCCATCGGCATCGGCGGACTTCTCTGCGAGGGCATCGGCGACACGATGCGCGTTTCGCTGACCGCCGACCCGGTGGAGGAGGTCTATGCCGCCAAGCGCATCCTGCGCGCCTGCGGGCTGCGAAGAAGCGGCGTGAATCTGGTCTCCTGCCCGACCTGCGGGCGCACGGCTTACGATATGATCCCGCTGGCGGAGGAGCTGGAGCGCCGCCTTGAGGACTGCGACAAGCCCATCACCGTCGCGGTCATGGGCTGCGTTGTAAACGGCCCCGGCGAGGCGAGCGCGGCGGACATCGGCGTCGCGGGCGGCAAGGGCGAGGGCCTTATTTTCTGTCATGGCGAGGTATTGTACAAGGTAGCGCAGGAAAAGCTGCTGGACGCCCTGCTTGAAGAGATCGAGAAACTGTAAGAGAGAAGCGAAAAAATGGCACAAAGGATACCGTTTTTTGAATTATTTGAGGGCTTTGCGCCGCCCATCGGACTGCGTGTGCTGCTCACCGACGCCCGCGTGACCGACGTCACCGTGGAGCAGGAGAGCCGCACGATGGCGCTTGCGCTGACGGTGCTGCAGGAGATCACGGATTCCGAGCGCACCCTGCTCGAGCAGTTTTTGGCGGACCGCTTCGCGCTCAACGGCGTGCGGATCTCGCTGACGCAGGGCGGCTTTCCCAAGCAGGAGCCGCGTCCCTCGAGCGCGGGCGGCGGCGCGAGGAAGGAGTCGAGCGCCGGCAAGATCATCATGGGCCGCGAGATCAAGGGACATCCCATGCCGATGAGCGAGCTGAACCCCAAGGCGGGAAACGTTGTGGTCGAGGGCAAGGTCTTCAAGTGCGAGTTCCGTGAGCTGCGCCAGCCGGGTATGTGGCTGGCGCTCATCGAGATGACCGACTACGAGGGCTCGGTCATCGTGCGCAAGCGGATGCTGGAGAAGGACGTCGCGCCGCTGCGCGACCGCGTTTCGACCGGTATGTGGCTGCGCGTCGCGGGCACGATGGAGTTGACCTACGACGGTCACGATATGCAGCTCAACCCGCGCGACGTGACCGAGATCACGCACGAGCCGCGCATGGACACTGCCGAGGTCAAGCGCGTGGAGCTGCACCTGCATACGCGAATGTCCAACATGGACGCGCTGACCGACACCGGCAGCGTCGTCAAGCTCGCCGCCAAGTGGGGGATGCCCGCCATCGCCATCACCGACCACGGTGTGGCACAGTCCTTTCCGGATGCCTGGCACGCCGGTGAGGGTAAAATAAAAATACTTTACGGCTGCGAGGGCTATTTTGTCAACAACATTGACGACCGCATCGCCATTCATGGGCATCAGGACATCGGTTTTTCCGATGAGATCGTCTGCTTCGACATTGAAACGACCGGCCTCAAGGTCACGCAGGAGGCCATCACGGAGATCGGCGCGGTGCGGCTCAGGAACGGCGAGATCGTTGAGACCTTCCAGACCTTTGTGGACCCCGAGCGCCGGCTGACGCCGGAGATCATCGGACTGACCGGCATCACGGACGATATGCTGCGCGGCGCGCCAAAGCTCAAGGACGCGCTGACGGCGTTCCTCGCCTTCGCGGGTGACGCGCCGCTTGCGGCACACAATGCGGAATTTGATATTAGCTTTATCCGCGCGGGCTGCCGGAAGTGCGGCATTCCGTTCGAGCCGACTTATATCGACACGCTCATTCTGGCGCAGAATCTGCTGCCGGGGCTGGGCAAGTATAAGCTGGACATCGTGGCGGAGCATTTGCAGCTGCCGCAGTTCAACCACCACCGCGCGTCGGACGATGCCGTGCCGGTCGCGCAGATGCTGACAAAATTCTTTCCCATGCTCGCCGAGCGCGGCGTGACGCGCCTGCAGCAGATCAACAACGAAATGCTCAAGCTGCGCCCGCTGGGAAGCAAATCCAATCGCTTCCCGAAGCACATCATTCTGCTGGCCAAGAACAAGGCGGGCTTGAAGAATCTTTACCAGCTCATTTCACTATCCAACCTCAAGTATTTCAAGCGCGTGCCCATCATCCCGAAGAGCGAGCTGATCGCGCACCGCGAGGGGCTTATCATCGGCTCGGCCTGCGAGGCAGGCGAGCTGTTCCGCGCGGTCGCGGATCACAAGGACTGGGAGGAGCTCAAGCGCATCGCGTCCTTCTACGATTATCTCGAGATCCAGCCCATCTGCAATAACCGCTTCATGTTGCGCGAGGGTGCGGCCAGGAGCGAGGAGGAGCTGCGCGACTTCAATCGCACCATCGTCCGGCTTGGCGAAGAGCTGGGCAAGCGGGTCGTCGCCACCGGCGATGTGCATTTTCAGGAGCCGGAGGATGAGGTCTACCGCCATATCCTGCTGGCCTCCAAGAAATTCCCAGACGCGAACGCGCCGCTGCCCATCTACTTCCGCACAACGGACGAGATGCTCCGTGAATTTGAGTATCTCGGCAAGGAGAAAGCCTACGAGGTGGTCGTGACCAACACGCGCGCGATTGCGGATCAGATCGAGAACATCGAGCTGCTGCCCAAGGGCAAGCTCTTCCCGCCGCGCCTGGAAAATTCCCGAGAGGACCTGAACCGCCTCGTCTGGGACAAGGTGCACGAGCTTTACGGCGACGAGCCGCCGAAGCTCATCAAGGACCGTCTGGACATTGAGCTGGGCGGCATCCTCGGCAAGTACGACGTGGTGTATATGTCGGCGCAGAAGCTCGTCCAGCGCTCGCTGGAGTGCGGCTATCTGGTCGGCTCGCGAGGGTCGGTAGGCTCGTCGCTCGTCGCCTATATGTCGGGCATTACCGAGGTCAACTCGCTCCCGCCGCACTACCGCTGCCCGAAGTGCAGGCACAGCGAGTTCATCACCGACGGCAGCTACGGCTGCGGCGCGGATATGCCGGATAAGAACTGCCCGGAATGCGGCACGAAGTACGTCAAGGACGGCTTTGACATTCCGTTTGAGACCTTCCTCGGCTTCGGCGGCGGCAAGGTGCCGGATATTGACCTGAACTTCTCGGGTGAGTATCAGGCGCGGGCGCACCGCCACGCCATCGAAATGTTCGGCGAAACACAGGTGTTCCGCGCGGGCACCATCGGCACGCTGGCGGAAAAGACCGCCTTCGGCTTTGTCAAGAAATATCTGGAGGAAAACGGCATCCAGTCGGGCGCGGCGGAGATCGACCGCCTGACGGCGGGCTGTGTCGGCGTGCGCCGCACGACGGGCCAGCACCCCGGCGGCTTGGTCGTCGTGCCGGACGATCTGGAGATCGAGGATTTCTGCCCCGTGCAGCACCCGGCCGACGCGGAGGACAGCGACACCATCACCACGCACTTTGAATATCACTGCATGGAGGATAACCTCCTCAAGCTCGATATGCTCGGCCACGATGACCCGACGATGATCCGTATGCTCGAGGATCTCACCGGCGTGAACGCCCGCACGATCCCGCTCGACGATCCGGATACGATGAGCATTTTCACCTCGTCGAAGGTGCTGGGCTTTGAGAACGACGACCTGCTCGGCCCGACCGGCGCGGTCGCCATTCCCGAGTTCAACACGCGCTTCACGCGCCAGATGCTCATTGACACGCAGCCGAAGGACTTCAACACCCTCGTGCGTCTTTCCGGCTTCTCGCACGGCACGGACGTGTGGCTCGGCAACGCGCGCGAGCTGATCGTCAGCGGCACGGCGAGCGTTCTGGAGACGGTCGGCTGCCGCGACGACATCATGCTCTACCTCATTTCCATGGGGCTTGACCCGAAGATGAGCTTCAAGATCATGGAGGCCGTGCGGAAGGGCAAGGTCAAAAAGGGTGGCTTTCAGGACGGCTGGGTAGAGGCGATGCAGGAGCACGATGTGCCGGAATGGTACATCGAGTCGCTCGCCAAGATCGGCTATCTGTTTCCGAAGGCGCACGCGGTCGCATATGTTATGATGGCGTTCCGCATCGCGTGGTTCAAGGTGCATGAGCCGCTGGCGTTCTACGCGACCTTCTTCACCGTGCGCGCGAAGGCGTTCGACGCGGAATACTGCTGCGCGGGACTGGACGCGGTCAAGCGGAAGATCCGCGAGATCGAGAACAACAAGGACGCGTCGGCGGTCGAGCAGGATCTGATGACCACGCTCGAGGTCTGCTACGAGTTCTATCGCCGCGGCTTTCACTTTGACACCATCGACATCTACCGCTCCGACGCGACAAAGTTCACCGTCACCGAAGGCGGCCTCCTGCCGCCGTTCATCTCCGTCCACGGACTCGGCGAGGCCGCGGCGCTGGACACGGTGGAAAAGCGCAGGGGCAAGGAGTTCATCTCGGTCGAGGAGTTCTCCATGTGCTGCAATAAGCTCTCCAAGACGCACATCGAGCAGCTGCGCGCCCTCGGCGCGTTTGCCGGCATGGCGGACACCAGCCAGCTCACACTGTTCGGATAAATAGGGGGAGGGGAAGATGGAGAAGTATCCCTGCCCATGCTGCGGATATTTGACCTATCCGGTGCCGCGGGAGGATGCGATTGCCTATATCTGCCCTGTCTGCTTTTGGGAGAACGATGTGTTTGTTACATCGGACGATGAACCGAGCGACGAAAATCACGGCATCTCACTCCGCACGGCGCAGGAAAATTACCGCAGCTTCGGCGCCTGTGCGCGCACGATGCTCCGCTATGTCAGAGAGCCGAAGCCGGAGGAAATTCCACAATAGTAAAACGCAGGACCTGCACTTGGCAGGCCCTGTGTTTTTTCATGCAGCAATGCAAAAGATGGGTTACAGCCCCAGCTCTACGGCGCGGCGCAGGCGCACCTTGCCGTCCAGCGCGGCGTCGATGGTCTGGATCAGCGCCTCGCGGTCGCGGTTGAGCGTGCCGCCGAGGGGAAGGTAGTTTGAGGCGTGGTTCGAACGGAACACGCTGCCCTCGGAGTCGATGTGTTCCAGGAAGAGCCGCGTCTCGCGCATCAGATCGGCGGGCCCCATCATCTGAAACTCGCCCGCCTCGATCCAATCGTGCAGGGGAGTGCCGGAGTAGACGCGCAGCGTCAGAAAAGCGATAAACTCCGGCTTCATGGCGCTGACGGCCTTTGCCGTGTCGATGGCGTGGGCCTGCCAGTCGCCGTTGAGACCAGCCATGCCGTTGATGGCGGTGACGGAGATGGCGATGCCAGCCGCCTTGCAGCGCAGCGCGTTTTTCACGGTCTCCGCCGCGGTGACGCCCTTGTTGAATTTCAAGAGCAGTTCCTCATTGCCGCTTTCCAGACCGATGTAGACGAGCGCCAGCCCGTGCTCACGCAGCTTGCGCAGCTCCTCGTCCGTTTTGCGCTCGATGGCCTTGGTGGTGGCATAGGCGGCGACGCGCGTACACTCGGGGAAGTATTCGCGGATGAAGTCCAGCACCTGCAGCAGATAGTCCATCGGCAGGATCAGCGCGTCGCCGTCGGCGAGAAAGATGCGCTCGATGCGCCGCTCGTAGCTGCGCGCCTCGGCGAGGTCGCGCAGGACCTCCTCCACCGGACGGATGGAGAACTTCTTATCCTTGTACATATTGCAGAACGCACATTTGTTGTGGCTGCACCCAAGTGTGCATTGCACGATCAGGCTGTACGCCTCGCTCGGCGGACGGTAGACGGCTCCGTAATAGTGCATGGGCTTCCTCCTTACCTGTTCAGTCTTCCAGCTTGGCCAGGCACTTCTTCATGAAGCGCTCGCAGTCGATGATGGCGCGCTCGTGCGTGCCCTCGCCGATGAGGCCCTTGTTATCGTATGCCTCGACCTTGAAGGTATACATCTTGCCGTTCTCGGAAATGGCGATCAGCTCGGCCTTGGCGGTGATCTCCGCGCCGATGGGGGAGGGGGAAACGTGGCGGACGTTGACCATCGTGCCGACACTGCTCTTGCCCTCGGGAAGCTGCTCCTTCATGTAGTAGTAGGCCGCGGCCTCCATCCAGCAAATGAGGAAGGGCGTGGCGAAGATGTCCAGTCCGCCCGAGCCGAGCGCGCCGGCGGTGATCTCCTTGGTGACGACATTTTTGTATTCGTAAGTGTCTCCGATCTGCATGGGTTTGATTCCTTTCTTTCGTGCGATGTTTTTACTTGGCTGCCTTGACCTTGATCCAGAGCTTGCTCAGCTCACGCATGAGCGTCTGGTTGTCGTGGAACATCTCGTCCTTCTCGTAGCCGGAGCGGGGAAGGTAGGCGGCATTCTCTGCGTAAAGGTCCTCGGAGGAGGTCATCTCCTCAAAGACCTCTGCGTTGGGAGAAGTATACCCCACCGTCTCCGTATTGTCAAATGCGGCCTCATAGGTGAGCATATAGTTGATGAACTCGTGGGCGAGCAGGGGATTTTCCGCGTTCGCGGGAATGACCATCGCGTCGCACCAGATGTTCGTGCCCTGCTCCGGCATATAGAAGCTCATGTCCTCGTTCTCGTCGAGAATGACGGTGGCGTCGCCGGAGTAGACGACCGCGAGATCCTTGTAGCCATTCATCATGCCGTCGATGACCTCGTCGGTGACGTAGACGGGCGACATGGTGTCGTTCATTTGCAGCAGCCATTCGTAGGCGGCGTTGATCTCGTCGGGGTCGGAGGTGTTCATCGAGTAGCCGAGCGCCTTGAACGCCATCATGAACGAGTCGCGCTCGGAGTCGTAGATGTAGAGGTGACCGGCGTAGTCGGTGTTGCGCAGCACCTCCCAGCCCTGTTCCTCCACCACGGCGGGATCGACGTTCTCGTGGTTGTAGACGATGCCGACGCTGCCCCAGAAGTAGGGAACGGACCACTCGTTATCGGGGTCATAGCTCATGCCGCGCACCGCGTCGTCCATATTCTCAAGGTTTGGAAGCAGGCTGTGATCGAGCGGCTGGAGATAATTCTCCTTCATCAAGCGCTCGATCATGTAGTCCGAGGGAATGACCACGTCGTACTTGTCGCCCGCCATGAGCTTGGTGTACATCATTTCATTGGAGTCGAAATTCTCCACGATGACGCGCACGCCGAACTGCTTTTCAAAGTCGCCGATGACGTTCTCACCGAGGTACTCGCCGGGGAGGTAGAGCTTGAGGACGTTGCTGCCGTACTTTTCGACGGCGGCAGCGTTCTTGTGCTGCTGAGAAAGGCTGACGCCGACCGTTCCGCCGAGAATGGCGAGCACCAGCACGCCGGCGACAGCGGCCATCAGCTTGCGGCTTTGTGCAAAGGATTTTCCTTTTTCACTTCCTTCTTTTTCACGCTTTTCGTGCAGGATCGGGACAAGGTTGACGATGCCGAGCACCAGCGTGATGGCGACAATGACGAGCGTGGAGAGTGCGTTGATGGAGGGATTGACGCGCTTGGACATGGTGTAGACCAGAATGGAAATGTTATTCACGCCGTTGCCCGTGGTGAAGTAGGAGATCACGAAGTCGTCAAAGCTCATGGTGAACGCGATGAGCGCGCCGGAGACGATGCCCGGACGGATCTGCGGCACGATGACGCGGGTGAGCGCCTGGAACGGCGTAGCGCCGAGGTCCATCGCCGCGTCGATGAGGTTCGGGTCGAGCGAGCGCAGCTTCGGTGTGACGGAGAGCATGACGTAGGGGATGCAGAACATGATGTGCGCGAGCAGCAGCGTCAGAAAGCCCTTCTTCACCGCCAGCACGCTGAAGAACATCAGCAGGCTGATGCCGGTGACAATATCGGGATTCATCACGGGCAGGTCGTTCACGCGCTCGACCATCGCCTGAAGGACCTTCTTCGACTTTGACAGTCCGATGGCGGTGACGGTGCCGACGATGGTGGAGACGACGGTAGCAAGAAGGGCGATGACGACCGTATAGAGCACGGCCTCCATCATCGTGGAGTCCGCGAACATCTTTTCATACCAGCGCAGGGAAAAGCCGCCGAACTTCGTGAGCGAGCGGGAATCGTTGAACGAAAAGACGATGATGTAGAGAATGGGGAGGTAGAAGAACAGCAGCGTCAGCGTAAGGATGACCTTGGAGGCGGCAGAGGTTTTCTTTTTCATCGTCCGTCACTCCTTTCCGCGGCTGGCGGGCTGCACGTCGACCTTGCGCGTGAGCCACATCGAAAGCATGATGATAATCGCCATGATGAGGGAAATGGCGCTGCCGAAGTTCCAGTCGCCGGAGGTGAGGAACTGCGATTCGATGATGTTGCCGACGAGCACGAATTGACCGCCGCCGAGGAGCTTCGGAATGAAGAAGCTGGAAACGGCGGGCAGGAACACGAGCGTGATGCCGGAAATGACGCCGGGGAGGGAGAGCGGCAGCGTCACGCGCAGAAACGCCTGCACGGGTGTGGCGCCGAGGTCGTTGGCGGCCTCCAGCAGGCTCTTGTCCATCTTGGCGAGCGAGGTGTGGATCTGCAGGATCATAAAGGGAATGAAGTTATACACCATGCCGAGAATGACGGCGAAGCTCGTGTGGATCATTGAGACCGGCCCAATGCCGAAAAAGCCGAGAATGGTGTTGAGGATACCCTCGTCCTGCAAAATGCCCATCCACGCATAGGTGCGCACGAGCATATTGACCCATGTCGGCATCGTGATGAGCAGGATCATGATAGTGTTCGAGCGGCTGTTCATCTGCGCGATGGCATAGGCGATGGGGTAGCCGAGCGCGATGCAGATGAGCGTCGTGAGCACGGCAATGTAGAGCGAGCGGCCAAGCACCTCCATGAACACGGTGTCGGTGACAAAGCGCTTGAAGTTATCAAAGGTGAACTGAAAGGTCAGCACCTCGTTGCCGGAAACGGTGAAGGCGTAGAGCACGATGAGCAGCATCGGCAGCGCGATCATCACGCTGATCCAGGCGACGTAGGGGTACGTCATGGAACGGAACTGCTTCACCACTGCCCCTCCTTCTTCATGACGTGAATGTCCTCGGGGCGGAAGATGAGGCCGACCTCCGCACCCTCCTCGCAGGCGCGCGTGGTGGAGACCTTGTACTCATAGCCCTCGGTGGAGAAGGTCACGTCGTAGACGCCCGGCTCGATGGTCTCGGGGTCGAAATCGTACTTGACATCGGTGATCTCGACCTGCTCGCCGTCCTCGAGGGACCACGCGGACGCGCTCGCCCAGGTTTCCAGATCGGTGTCGAGCGCGATGCTCTCCTGAATGTCCTCGACCTTCTTGAAGAAGTTCATCGCGTAGATCTCTTCCTGATAGACCTTGCTCTCCACGCGGTTCTCCGCCATGACCGCGGCCTTGACCGTGATGGACGTTCCGGCGGCGGTGGTGAAGGTGACAGAGTAGCTGCCGACCTCGGGCTTGATGTCGTATTCGACGTTCTTGATGGAGATGGGCTCCTCGGTCTCCACGTCCCACGCCTCGGCAGAGGCGAGGGCGACGACCTTGGCGTCGTCCAGCTCGCCGACGTCCTCGACGTCGATGAGGAAGGCGCTGGCGCTGATCTTCTCACCGGCGTCGGCATTGAGCACGGGACGGTCCTGCGAGACCTGCATCTTGACGGTGATGGTCGTGCCGACGCGGGTCTCGACCACGGTATCGTAGTGCATCCCCTTGAAAAGCTGAGACTTCACAACGCCCTTGAGCATACCCTCGGCGCGGGGAACAATGTCAAGATGCTCGGGACGGATGACGACGTCCACCTTTTCATTTTTGTTGAAGCCGCGGGCACGGCAGGGGAACTTCTTGTCCTCAAAGACCACGAGGTCGTCGCCCTGCATCACGCCGTCGATGATGTTCGTCTCGCCGATGAAGTTGGCGACGAACTCGTTGACGGGGTAGCGGTAGATCTCGGTCGGCGTACCGATCTGCTGGATCTCGCCCGCGTTCATGACCACGATCTTATCGGACATGGTCAGCGCCTCCTCCTGGTCGTGGGTGACGAAGATGAAGGTGATGCCGACCTCCTGCTGAATGTACTTGAGCTCCTGCTGCATCTCCTTGCGCAGCTTCAGGTCGAGCGCGCCGAGCGGCTCGTCGAGCAGCAGCACGCTCGGCTCGTTGACGAGCGCGCGGGCGATGGCGATGCGTTGCTGCTGACCGCCAGAGAGCTCGGTCACGTTGCGGTCGGCGTAGTCCTCGAGACTCACCAGACGCAGCATACGCATGACCTTCTGGGCGATAACGTCCTTCGGCTCCTTCTTAATGGTCAGGCCGAAGGCGATGTTGTCGTAGACGTTCATGTGCGGGAAGAGCGCGTATTTCTGGAACACGGTGTTGATCTCGCGCTTGTAGGGCGGGACGTTCACGATATCCTCGCCGTCGAAGAGGACCTTGCCCTCGGTGGGCTGCAGGAAGCCGCCGAGGATGCGCAGCAGCGTCGTCTTGCCGCAGCCGGAGGGACCGAGCAGCGTGACGAACTCGTTTTCGTAAATATCCAGGCTGACGCCCTTGAGGACGACCTGCCCGTCCTCAAAGCTCTTGACGATATTCTTGAACTGGATCAGTTTTTTCTGTTCAGGCATGGTTCCAATATCCTTTCCTTATATCGATAGAAGTCAGAACAGGGGAGGGGTCGAGACCCACAGCACGCGCGCAGTTGTCTTGCGCACGTTTTTGAGCAGATGGAAGCTGCGTCCGTGGAGGTAGAAGGTCTCTCCGCGGCGCAGGGGATGCTCCTCGCCGTCGCAGACCAGCACGACGCTGCCTTCGACGACATAGCCGAATTCCTCGCCATCATGCGGCTCGACCGTGAAGCTCTCGCCGCCCTCGGGCAGCTCGAGCAATATCGGCTCCATCTGATTCTTCTGCGTGTTGGGAACGATCCAGTTGACCGTGCAGTCCTCGCGCTCGTCAACGAAGAAATCGTCGGCGTGGAAGATGAACTGGTCGTTTTTATCCTCCTGAAAGAACTCGGCAAGATTCGTGCCGAGCGCCTCCAGAATGTCGCTCAGAGAGTCGATGGACGGGGAGGTAAGGTCGCGCTCTAACTGGGACAAAAACCCCTTTGTCAGCTCGCTTCGGCTGGCGAGCTCCTCCAGAGTCAGTCCCTTGCGCGTTCGCAGCTCTCGGATCTTATTTCCAATGTCCATACAATGACCTCCCGATTCCTAAGCGTTCGATTTGCTAAACTTTCAGTTTATTTTTATAAAACCAAACTTATTATACACAAAGAGAAAAGGATTGCAAGCATAAAATAAACAAAAAGTTTAGTATTTTGAACGCTGACAGTTTCGAAGGCAAAAAAAGGAAGGACTCTGTGCAATCGGTACAGAGTCCTTCGCTGTTTTCGGCTTATTGATAGTCGCTCACAAGGAACAGAGGCTTGATAACTACGACCTCGTCGTGCTCCTCCTGCTCGACCTGCACGTCGGCGGTGAGCGCCCTGAGGTCGGCTTTGAGCACGTCGAGCGCTTCCTCCTTGCTCTGCGCGCGGCCCTCGCGCAGAATGCGGATCATGCGGTCGAGCACGATCGGATGCGCGTAGCGGGCGGGGAGGGGAAAGTCCTCGGGCAGAACATTCGCCATGGCGGCCTGCGCCTTGTCCCAGGCACGCTCGACCGCCCTGCGGTTATTCTTTGCCGTGGGCAGAACGTGTGCTCCCGAGAAGAAAAACACGGCGGCAAAGCCGAAGAGCGCGAAGTAGACGCCGAAATCACTGCCGCCGCGCCACGAGATGATGCCGTACACCAATGCCGCCGCACCCGCGAGGACGATCGCCAGCGCGACCCAACGGTAGGCGGGATTCGTATGCTCGTTGATGCGCTTGGCCTTGGCGGCTGCGGCAAGCTGAGCGGTCAGCTCGGGATAGCCGGAGAGGAATTTGCGCGCGCGCTCCAGCTCCTCGCGCACGCTCTGCGCCTGCGGTGTGAGCTCCTTGAGGTAGCGGGATGCCTCCTGCTGCGCCTTTTTCGCCAGCCGCTGCTCGCCGCCGACGCTCAGGCGCGGAATCTCGGGATGGACCTGCCCCAGATAGGCAAGCAGCTCGTCCACATCCTCCTCACGCTTGAAGGTGCATTGCTTCTCCTGTCCGTCGTCGTACTGCACGACGAGGTAGGGGATGGAACCAAACGCACCCTTGCCGCTGAAGCCGCCCTGGCTCATCGCCACGCGCTTGAAAACGCGCCGCACGGAGCCGAAGCCGACGTAAAAGTGCCGGTCGATGAGAAGATCATTGAGATATAGTGCCTTTTCTCCCACACCGCAGGGGCCGAAGCGGCGGCAGGACTTTCGGTCTGCGGACGCGGTCTCTGCTTCCAGAACGGTGTTTCCAAGGCGTACAGGTGCAAAGCTCATAATCGCTCCTCCAGAGTGAGCAAAGCGGCGGGAGGGACGCTCTCGCCGCTTTGCGGAATAGGGTTTACTTGTGCAGGGTCTCGTAATGCGGCTGGGTGTGGCGCTTCTTGATGGTATACAGGAAGATGCCGAGGAACAGCGCCGCGACCAGGATACCGATGGGATAGGCGACCGCTGTGTTGTAAACAGTAGCACCCTCCGCGGTCTTGGTGTTGATCAGCTTGCCGAGGCACTCGTTGCCCAGCAGGAAATAGGTGGCGGAGACCGCGCTCATGAAGGTAGCGGGGACGGCGGTAATCCAGTAGTTCTTCTTTTCATAGAAGAGGTACATGGAGGCAGCCCACAGAACAATCATAGCGAGGGTCTGATTGGTCCAGCTGAAGTAACGCCAGATAATGGTGTAGTCGATCTTGCCGAGGGCATTGCCGATGCCGAGGAAGGCGCCGACGCCCAGCACGGGGATGCAGAGGATCAGACGGTTCTTCATGCTCTTCTGATCAAGCTTGAGCCAGTCGGCCAGCACCAGACGCGCGGAACGGAACGCGGTGTCGCCGGAGGTGATGGGGCAGGCGATGACGCCGAGCATGGCGAGCGCAGTACCGATGCCGCCCATGGTCTTGAGGCAGACGTCATAGATGGCAGCGGACTGACCGTTGGCAAGCGCCGCAGCAAGACCGGTGTTCAGACCGCCGGTGACCTCATACAGGGAGCAGCCGGCAGCGGCCCAGATCAGGGCAATGATGCCCTCGGAGACCATCGCGCCATAGAAGACGAAGTGGCCCTGCTTCTCGCTCTTCATGCAGCGTGCCATCAGGGGGCTCTGCGTGGCATGGAAGCCGGAGATCGCGCCGCAGGCGACGGTGATGAACATGAAGCTCCAGATCGGTGTGCCGGAGGGATGCATGGAACCGAAGTGGCTCCAGATCTCGGGAATGGTGTAGGCGGGGTTGACAAAAATGCCGATGGCCACGCCGACTGCCATGACGATCAGGCAGATGCCGAACAGGGGATAGATCTTGCCGATGATCTTATCAATGGAAAGGAACGTCGCGATGAAATAGTAGAGCAGAACGATGATCAGCCAGAACAGCGTCGTGGCAACGATGCCCGTATGGCCGCCCTGCTTGAACAGCGTCACGATCAGGCCGGCGGGGCCGACGGCAAACACGGTGCCGACCATGACCAGAAGAACGACGCTGAACACGCGCATGACATTCTTCATCGCGCCGCCGAGGTAAATGCCGGCGATCTCGGAGATGGACGCGCCTTCGTTACGCTCGCTCATCATACCGGAGAAATAGTCGTGGACCGCACCGGCGAAGATGGTGCCGAAGGTGATCCACAGGAAAACGATGGGGCCCCACAGAGCGCCCTGAAGCGCGCCGAAGATCGGGCCAAGGCCGGCAATGTTCAGAAGCTGGATCATAAAGAGCTTCCATTCCGGCAGGACAACATAGTCCACACCGTCGTTGATCTTGACGGCAGGGGTCTCACGGTCATCGGGGCCGAAGGTGTTCTCAACGACCTTGCCGTAGACGAAGTAGCCGCCGATCAGCAGTGCCAGACACAGGAAAAAGCTAATCATTTGTACTCTCCTCCTTAATTTGTCCCATGATGGCATGGGTATGCATCGGTTGGAAACGTTTCCACCCGACGCCAAACATCATAGCACGAATGAAAAAAAGTTCAAGCGACAAAAAGAACAAAAATTTGATAAA
>ENA-UOJE01000242-UOJE01000242.1-human-gut-metagenome-genome-assembly--contig:-C23-NODE-242-length-66787-cov-34.328898_pt1 | contig 66787 bp, 59 predicted proteins | sample MGYA00242341_ERZ723888 | MGnify/ENA metagenome assembly ERZ723888 | reverse complement strand
ACATATTAGTAACGTAAAAGTGTTTCGCGTTTACTCTCACATAGAAATCTGACAGTTTCAAAAGGTACGGGAGTAAGCAAGACAGACACTCTTCATTTGTGTAGCTATATATCACCCGATATATACTGCCCAAGTGTGGGGATTTGCTTATTTGTACCAAGGTTTTGTCAGAACCTCTATGTGGATAGGCGAACAACTCCACACTTTCTTTTTACCCATAACCCACCGCAGCAGGAGTTGATACGGTAAAACGTGCGTCACTTGTTTTACTTAAATAATCTTACTATGAAAAAACTATTGGCTTTTGCCGCATTATTTGCGGTGGTTGCGTTCACATCGTGCAAGTACGATGACGACGACATTTGGAACAGCGTTCACGGATTGGAAAACCGTGTGGCAAAATTGGAGGAACTCTGCAAGCAGATGAACACCAATATTTCATTGTTGCAGACCATTGTGACGGCCTTGCAGAATAATGATTATGTTACAGGTGTCACGCCCGTCATGCAGAGCGGTAAGGAGGTCGGTTATACCATCACGTTCAGCAAGAGCAATCCTATTACGATCTTCCACGGTAAAGATGGAGCAAACGGATCGGGCCATACTCCCGTCATTGGTGTGAAGAAAGACACGGACGGCATTTATTATTGGATACTCGATGGTGAATGGCTGACCGATGAACGAGGCGATAAGATCAAGGCCGAGGGGACAGACGGTACGAATGGCAAGGATGGCATCACGCCCCAATTCAAGATCGAAAATGATTATTGGTTTATCTCCTACGACGACGGCGATACTTGGACACAGTTGGGCAAAGCCACAGGGGAAGATGGCAAGGATGGAGAGGACGGCATTGGCGGTGATTCGATGTTCTCGGACGTCGATTATAAGACCAGCACGGACTACGTTATCTTTACCCTATCGAACGGCACACAAATCAAACTGCCTACATGGTCTGCATTCGAAGCCTTGCAGCGTCTTTGCAACGAAACGAATACCAACCTTTCAGCATTGCAGACGATTGTAACAGCACTCCAAAACAACGATTATATCACGAGTGTAGACCCGCTGACCGAGAACGGCAAGGTGGTAGGCTATACGATTAAGTTTGCCAAGAGCAATCCGATTGTAATTTACAACGGCAAAGACGGTGCGGATGGTGTCGATGGGAATACACCCGTTATCGGTGTGAAGAAAGACACGGACGGCATATATTATTGGACGCTGGATGGTGAGTTTATCGTTGTGGACGGACTGAAAATCAAGGCACAGGGAACCGATGGCAACAACGGGTCAGACGGAAATGACGGTCAAGACGGCAAAGACGGTATTACCCCCAAACTTGAAATTCGAAAGAACTATTGGTGGATTTCCTATGATAACGGGGCGAATTGGACACAATTAGGAAAGGCTACGGGTGAAAATGGAGCAGATGGGAAAGATGGCGATAGCATCAAAATTACACAGGACGAGAACAATGTCTATTTCGAACTGGTAGACGGAACTATAATCACCATTTCAAAGACGGGAAGTCAAAGTTCCAACATCATTATATTTGCAGACAAAGACGTAAAAAAGCGGTGTGTCGGATTGTGGGATACAAACGGAGATGGTGAATTATCGCATGAGGAAGTGGCTGCCGTAACCACGATTGGAACTGTTTTCCAAAATAATACAGACATTGAATTTTTCAATGAATTAAAACATTTTAGCGGATTGACGGCTCTTGAAGCCAATGCATTTAGTGGTTGTTCTAATTTATGCAACATTGCCATTCCAGCTAATGTTGCGACAATTGATGTGTCGTCATTCAAAGGTTGCTCCCAACTAATGCAAGTTACATTCGATAAAAATTCGTGCATTACTATATTTGAAGGAAGTTATAATGAAAACGGGGGTTCTTATAATGGCGTATTTGCAGATTGTAGAGCTCTCAAAACCATACGAATTCCAGCGAGTGTTACGGAAATAAAGGCGTGTGCATTTCAAGGTTGTACAAGTCTATCAAGTGTAACATTTGAGGATGATTCAAATCTCCAAACAATTGGAGGGGGATATACATGTTATAGAGGTAACTATGATAGTTATGATTTTGGTATTTTTGGTGCTTTTGCGGGCTGCACATCATTGACATCAATAGAAATTCCCAATAGTGTAAAAGAAATAGGGGTATGCGCATTTCAAGGATGCTCTCAATTACAATCCGTTACTTTTCAAAAAGGATCATTAATCACGACATTAAGTGGAGGATACATTTCCAAAGGGTATGGAACTTCTATTGAAAATGCGTCAAATATGATTTTTGGTGTTTTTGCTAAATGTTCTACATTATCATCAATAGAGATACCTGCAAATGTTGAAACTATCGATGCTTGTGTATTTCAAGATTGCATAAATCTTTCAGTTGTTACTTTTGAACAAGGTTCGAAATTAAAAGAATTTGGAGATGGGTATGCGGAAACGGGATATCGTCCCTTTGTAACAGGAGCTTTCGCAAATTGTACAGCCTTAAAATCGATTCAAATTCCTGCTAATGTAGAGAAGATTGGCGTTGGCACATTTAAGAATTGCTCACAACTATCATCTGTAACTTTTGAACCCGATTCTAAATTAAAAACAATAGGTGGGTATTGTGATGGGAGTTGGTCATCAGAAGTTGGCACTAAACATTATGGGGCATTTGCCGATTGCGAGGCCTTGACAAATATTGAATTGCCAGCAAGTCTAACTGCCATAAATAGCGTTGCATTTAGCAATTGCCGCAAATTGATAGATGTGTATTGTACTGCTTTAACTCCGCCAACTATTAAGACTGGGAGCTCAGGAACATTTACTAATATATCATCTGCTGCCAGATTTTATGTTCCAATGGAATCTGTGGATGTCTATAAAGCCAATGCTGAATGGAAAAAATACGCTTCACAGATTGTCGGATATAATTTTACAGAATAATTCATTTACTTTCTCTCCTGCTGTATTTTATATAGCAGGAGAGATTGATTAAACGGGAATAATATGGCAAGTGGAGATATAAAAATTTTAGACAGCCTGTCTATCAATCAAAATATCATTGGTTTGGTCATTAGTTATATCGGCGTGGTGTATGTTGCTCGGCTTGATGTCGATAACAGCTATCTGTATTGTCTTGTAAATTTTATCGGCTGTCTTTGTTCGATCCTGTTCTTTATATGTACTCTATCGGTAATAAGTTCCATGATCGTTTATGCTATTGAATATTGTGTAAAGAAATGGTATAAGCAGAAGAATCATAAACTGTTCTTTAAATATAGACGAAAAATAGTGGAAGAACATATGGATAATGCAGAAGCTAAAATAGATGATTTAGTCAAGATTAAAGATATATTTAAATAACACTGACACGTATGCCCAACTCTGCCTTTTTGTATATATTTTATTGCATATTTCATGAATTTTCCGTATATTTACATCATAATCAAACATATAATAACAATTTAAATTTTAGCTAAAATGAAAAGAAAAACACCAAGCATCGATTGAAAAACAGGCACGGAGACGATCGACGATGTGCAAGTATCGTATATCTCCAAAGGGGTATCTTATGATAATAATTACGGCATCTGTCTGTTTGTAGGGCGTAGAACAGACGATCCTACACCACGAGAGTTCACCTATATCTTTGAACTCGACATCGACCCTGCGAAAGATATGGCCGTCTGTTTCCAGAAACGGGGTCGTTATATGGCAGGATTCTCCTATCTGCTGAATCCAAAGGCCGTAGAAGAGGGTCATCTCGCCATTGTATTGCCAAACATCGTAGATTTACCCAAGTCCAGCTGCAAACTCAATCTTTTCGAAGCCCATATCAAGAGCGACACGGCCGTATTCAGCTATACATCGGTAGAGGGTAAACAGAAAGAGTTCCGTTTCCCGTTGACGGGTTTCAACGAGAAGTATTTGGAGCAGTTCATATAAGAGATATATCCTCGACTTAGGTCGAGGATTTTTCTTTACAAGAATTGTTGCTAAATATACTATAATAAAGACTAATATGCGTATGACAAATAGCTGTATTTATAATAATTTAGAATCCAATTAAATAGCAGTTGATTTATGAACGTAGAAAGCCTCAACCTTATAACTTATATATCGCTAATTGTCATAATAATTGCATTTTTTATTTGTATTTTTTATGTTAGACGACAAAAGAGTATAGGAGCACTTATTGCGAAACGGCGCTGGATTGAGCAATTGCCTTCCATGATTTCGACTTTGGGTGTGCTCGGAACATTTGCGGGTATTACAATAGGCCTTCTTTATTTTGATACAGAACATCTTGACGCTAGTATTCCACTGCTTCTTAGTGGATTAAAAACAGCTTTCTTTACCTCGTTAGCAGGTATGATCGGGTCTCTATTTCTGTCAAGGCAGGTTAATGCTGCATTAGATGAAAAAGATGGCGGTATGTCGGATATAGATATGGCCACAGGTCAAATTTGTAAGGCCGTAGATGCGATGAATACTACAACAAGAGAAGCTTTTGAAGAACTGAAGAATCAAAATAAACAGCAATTGGAGGTTCAATTGCATTTCTACCGAACAATAAGTGAGATGGTTTCTTCTTTAACAACTAATATCGGAGAATTGAAGGGATTCTCCAAAAAGTTCAATAATGTCGATGCCGTTACAACCTCGATCAATAGCTTTGTTGGTGAATGTCTTGAAATTACAAGTGGTATTGCAGGGGCTCAAAATGAAATATCGGATGAAATTAAAAATTTCAGTATGGTGTTGCGTGGCGAAGTAGACGAGATAGAAGAGAAAATGAAAGAAACGAATAACCTGCTTGTTGGAAAATTTGATGAATTTTCGGAACTCCTTAAAAAGAGTAATACGGAGGCTCTTGTGGAGGTGATGAAAAGTGTTACCGAAGAATTCCAAAAGCAGATGAATTCACTTATAAGTAAATTGATTCAGGAAAATTTCGATCAACTCAATAAAAGCGTGGAAAGCCTGAATGTTTGGCAGCAGGAAAATAAAGAAATGATAAGTTCTCTAACCAAACAATACAAGGAAATGGCCTTCAATTTCGAGCAGACATCGACAACGCTGACTCAAGTATCTGGTGATACTCGTTTGCTTGTGAGCGATGGTGGTAAACTGAGGCAATTGATTGATGCGCTCAATCAAGTTATTATTGAAGATCAAAAATTCGTTAAGATTGTTGCTCAAATTGAAGAGACGGCTACATTGAGTAAGGATAATATGTTGCAATTTGAAGAATCGACGAAATCGCTTAATGAATGGGTCCGTAAACAGCGAAATTTCGTTGATGGCGTGCAGATGCTTATTCAGAAGTTAGAGGAACTCAATAAATTGCGTGATTATAACGAACAATTTTGGCAGAATACAAAACGTAGCTTAGAAGAAGGAGTCGGTTTTATTATACAAGGTTCAAAAAACCTCAATACACAGCTTACGGCATTGGACAAACAATTTTATGCTCGTTTAAGTACCACGTTAGCTGAATTGGATACCTGTATTCAAGCAATGATTAAAAAGAACTGATTATGGCAAAATCCAATGTGTGGATGTCGGTTTCCGACCTGATGACGGGACTGATGATTATTTTCCTCTTTATTGCCATTGCATACATTAGTCGGGTGCAACAGAATCAGACTGTACTTACAGATTATGTCGAGACAAAGAATAAATTGTACGACAAATTAGTTTCTGAATTCAAGCAAGATACCATTAAATGGCAAATGGCAATCGGGAGGGACTTATCCATGAAATTTAATAATCCGACAGTTCTGTTTGCACAAGGTAGCGCATATTTGACTCCACAGTTCAAATCAATTCTCGATGAATTTTTACCGAGGTATTTCGATATTTTGCTTAACGATAATTTAAGGAGTAAAATTCAGGAAATTCGTATAGAGGGTCATACAGATAACGTCCCATATCCTAAAAAACATGCAGATCCCTATGTTGCAAATGTTATTCTTTCTCAGGAACGGGCGCTAAATGTGTTAATATATCTTAGGCAGATGCCCATATTTCAACGATATACAAAAGAGCAGAAAGAGTTGTTGGAATTTTGGTTCACGGCCAATGGTCTTTCGTATGGAAAATCGCTGGACAGCAATGGTGAATATACCTATAAAACGAAGAATGAGATTGATCCGACAGCATCCCGTCGTGTGGAATTCCGCATCGTGACCAGCGGAGAAGAAGTGCTTGAAAATTTTGTAAATAAAAATACTGAATACGATGGCCAATGACGAACCTATTTACAAATTTGAAAGGTTGAAGTCCTTGCTAAAATCAATGGGGTATCGCATTGATAAAGCCATTGGCTATAAACCCTTAAAAATTGAGGACGTTGATATAAATGATATTCGTAAAAATATCAAATTTACAGATAAAGGCATTTTTTTAATTGACGAGGAGGATAATCAAGAGCGTCAGATTTTTCTGTATAAACGAAATTATCGTTTGACAAAATACGGAAAACCGCGTTTCCATATTCGAGAGTGCCAGACAATTCAAGATTTCATAAATTCAGGAACATTAAAATCTGAATATCGGCGTGCCAATACGGACCCAGTTTCGGTTAAAGATATGGATAATAACATGCAAGAGGTAGAGATTCGCAATCTTCCTCTTTGCAAATATTGCATGAATATAGCTTTAGGAGAATACTCTGCAAATATGACATCTGCTGATTTTGTTGAAATATTGAAGCGGGCAGATGATTCATACGAAGAGGCCCGAAATAAAGATGTAGAGGTTGATATATTTGGTTATACAAAGGATTGGACAGAAATTAGTCTTGCCTACCGAGAGTTGCATGAATACACCTGTGAGAAGTGTGGATTGCATATAACAAATCCATTCGACCAGTTATTTATGCAAACACATCATAAAAATGGGAATAAGGTAGATAATAGACAGTCTAATTTGCAATGTTTGTGTATTCGCTGCCATGCAAATATAGACGCCCGACATAAAGCTAATTTTGCCAGAGGAGGCAATCGAATTACTTTGGAAGATTTTAACACAAAGTATCCTCAATAAAACAAAAGCAACATACACTCTCTTAAAAGGAGAGAGCGAGGGCAGGGAAAATTTTCCTGCGCGATTTTCTCGACAGACAACGAGGACAGACTTTGCAAAGGGGTCTTAAATATACCTCTTTTGCAAGGTTTGTCCTCTGTTTTTTAGAAATAGATGAAGGGGTCGGCCAGCCTCTCACAATCAACTTAATTCATTTACCATTAAAAGATTATGCACTTATGGAAATGCACTCTACATTGGACTATGGGTAATCGAAAGAATAACATAGTGAAATTTAGAAACTTATAACACATTTTGTTCACTTGCAGGTGGTGGCAAAATTTCCCATAGACTTCCCATAACGAGTAGGATAAGACAATATAATGTCAATAAATCGCTGATTTACTATTGTTTGCGAAAATAGTTCAGCGGTAGAGCACTTCACTCGTAATGAAGAGGTCCCGAGTTCAAATCTCGGTTTCGGCTCGAAACTGCGAAAGCGCCGCAGGCGCAGGAACGAAAGGGAAAACCGCTTCAAGGTAGCTTGAAAGCGGTTTTTTCGTTTCGGTCCGTTTGTCGCATAGCGACTTTCGCATTTTCGATAGCGCCCCTGCGGCAAGCAGAAGAGATAAAACGAGCGTAGCGAAGTTAAATCTCGGTTTTGGCTCGAAAATCCGAAGATGCCGCAAGGCGTCGAACAAAACGAAAACCGTCGCAAATCTTTTGCAGACGGTTTTTTCATGCGGATCGTCGCGCAAAGGACGACGGCGTTTCCGGATGGGCTCCTGCGGCGCCTTCGCCGCGCGCGGCGATCGCCTCGTAGAGGTTGTCCGGCTTCTCGCGCATATCTTCCGAAAGATCGTTTACCGCGGGGCGTTGTCCTCGTCGGCGCGTTCCGGCAGGATCGGTTTGACGCGGATTTCTTTGCAAATCCCATAAACGGCTGTATTTGCTTATTGTTTTGCGAATAGTCCGCAAAAGTTTCCGACGGTGACGGGTGCCGCTTAAAAGATGTAGATTCTGAACGGAATATCGGCGACTCGGCAGGGTTGGTGTGCAATATTATTTTGCATAGTGCAATATTGTATTCTTAGTCGGGATCATTCATATTATACAATGTTATTTTGTATCAGTATAATGTTGTGTTGTCGGTCGGACTTGTTTTGCGTAGTACAATATTATATTTACTATTATCAAATACTATATTGTATTCTCGGCCGGGGAAAACGATAATGCCGGCGATGGAGTTTCGTCCGGCCGGGTGCTGAGGAATGGTCGGGTGATAGTAGGGACGGGCAGATGTTTCCGGATACCTGCGGAATTCGTTTATTTCTCGATCCGGCTGTCGTAGTAGGCCAGCCGTTCGTTGCAGACCTGCTCCACCACGTCGCGCAGCAGCTCGATCTTGGGCAGCAGGGCGTCGATGTCGGCCTTCGTGATCTCGAAATCGGGGTTGTAGCGCGATTCGATGTAGGCGCGTTGCAGCAGGTCGAACAGCCGTTTTTCCTCCGGCGTGTCACGGGGGAACGCCTTGAAAATCTCCGGCGTATGTTTCTTGGCCGCATTCATCAGCTCCGACAGATCGTGGCTCTTATGGCCGTAGAGAATAAAGGTTATAGGGATCGTCCGCAGGAAATTTTCGGCCGATTGGTGAAGATGGAATGAAGCCATATTATAATCACCATCTTCACAATAAAAAGTAACGCCTTTCAAAAATTGTTTTGCCCTCCCGAATTTATCGTCGTAATATTTCTGCGCTCGTTCCTTGATCTCCTTAAAATTGAGCTTCTTGCGCCGTGCCAGCTTATATGCTCCCGAATCGAAGAGAATTATTCCGTCACGCTTGATCTCCGTCTCGAAGTAGTGGGCTTTCGACAGGGCATAGTTGAAGTCGTCGATACCGTAGTTGACGAACTGTGGATGGGTGTGGAACGGGCGGTTCTTGTTCTCGAAGAAGCGATCCTTGATCTTTTCGTACAACGAATACTCCACCGCTCCGATCGGCTTGCGCATCACGATCGCGATGTCGTAATCGCTCATGTAGTAGGTCGGTGTGCCGAACTCGATGCGCTGGTCGTAGTCGACGTAGCTGTTCTTCGCATAGCTGCCGAACAGGATCACCATCTCGACCTGTTTGATCTGCTCGCGGATCAGGGCGACGAGTTGCTGCAAATCCCGTCGCTTGTCGGGCGGTAAAAACCGGGTGCTTCGTTTCATCATCGCAAAATTATGGAAAATTCCGGCACGGCGTTTTGCAAATCCCATAAAAAACAGCTGTATTTGCTTATCGTCCTGCAAATAGTCTGCAAAAGTTTCCGACGGAGGCGGCGGGTGCCGCTTGAAAGAGACGATGCAGATTATGAAACGGAGTATCGACGACTCGGCATAGCCGACGGACATACTTATAAAGGGTACACAACTCTTTATACCTAACGACAAACATAGGAACCTTTCAAAAGAGAGGGTTTGACACCGGTATAAAAGTTGCCAGTCCTTGTTATGTCCTGCTTGCGTATTGCGAGCAGGGCGGCAAGGGCGCAGGACAGCTTCCGGTTTCGGGTTTCCTATGACCTGTCGTTAGGGGCTGACACCGCGCCCCTTTTCTTTTTGCCTACATGCAATATTATTTTGCTATTATCAAATATTATATTGCATTATCGGCCGGAGGGAGGGCGATTCACGAATCTTTCAACCCCTTTTTCCCATGTCTACCTTTCAGGAACGTATCCTCGCTGCGTCCGGCAGCTCGTCGGGCACCGCGGACACCGACCCCGAACTCTACCGTTACCGCTCCGCCTCCTCGGAGGAGTACCTCGAATCCTGCAACTACCGTGTCTGGTCGACCGAACTGCCCGACCGGTTTCTCGTCTGGTGGATGTGCCCCGTCGGGCGCGACGAAGCCGAACAGCGCAGCCTCGAACGCGAGCTCCGCTCCGACGAGGAGTCGCCGCTCCATATCCCGTTGGAAATCTTCATGACGGCCTACTACGAGCGTTACGAGCGCGTCAAAGGGATGGCGTCGTTTCTCTCCGACGACTGTGCGGTCGGGCCGGAAGATGCTGCGGCCGCGGTGGAGGCGCAGTTGGCCGGCGATGCCGACTACCGTGTGCAGGCGTTCGCCTTCATCGAAGGGTTCGTTTGTTTTCAACAGTCCTTTTCTCGCCTCGGCATAGCTCGCGCAAGCGCGGCTCTGCTCATTTGGCTTAACGAAAACGTTCTATAAATTTCAGGCGTTGTTGAATTCCATCTTCACGCTGCGCATGATCGATGCGGCGGACGAACTGCGTCGGTTCGACCTTTTCGACGTCGAAGCCTACGACGAGGTGCTGGCGCAGGTGAACCGCGACCTCGCGGACGGAACGATTCCGTCTTTCGAGGCGCGTATCGTCTGAGCCGAAAGTTTTGGGCGGCGGCATCGCCTTGTTTCTTTTTCAAGTAAAAGTTTTAGGTTCGGCGATGTCGCTGCCCTTCCCATACGGTTCCCGCGATCCGTAACTGACGAGTACTGGCACGTCGCCTCCGCCGCACCGATCGTGCGGCGGAGCGGAGGGTGGGCGCTGCCGTTCCGCGCGGGATGCCGCGAGGTGCGGGAGTCGATCCGCTTTTCTTCCGCACAGCCGGATCGAGTCGAGAAACGCCGTCGTTCGGGAAACCGTTGCGGCGCTTGCCCCGCGCGGGCCGAAGTCTCCGCCCGCGGAGGCCTGCCGCAGGAGTGTGCTCCGAGGCTTCGTCCCGCAGCGCATCGGATAAGCAGCGGCGTTCTTCCACCCTTTCGGAATAAGGATCGGGGCGATCCTCGCGGCGGAGGCCTTTGTTTGCTGGCTTCCCGTTCGGGATGACGAACCCCAAACAGTCATTCCGAAAGGAATGACGAAATCTGATTTTAATTGCAAGCCCTCGTTTGCTTCTGCGCTCGTTCGTATCTTTGACTTCGTCTTAGATATTCCCGCTCGGCAATGTTCATTTTCATGCACGTTTTCTCGCCTCGGCAATTCGAACAAGTTCGATTGCGCTCGGCTTATCGAAAACGTTCAAATAAATTTGACATTGCCCTCGCTTATTCGTATCTTTGACTGCGTCTTAGATACTCCGTCTCGGCATAATCAAGCTTGCGCTTGCTTCTGCGCTCGACTTTTCGTATCTTTGTCCTCCAAACCCGACTCGGGCCGCCCGCGAAGCGTCGACGACGCCTCGGCGACGGACGCGGCCTCAGGGTCTCAAAAACGCCGTTCATGGGATTCGACGAGATAACGAACATTCTCTACCTGCTGTTGCAGGGGGTGGGGGTCGGCATCGCAGCCTCCATTACCGTAGGCCCCGTAGCCGTGCTCTGCATTCAGCGGACGCTGAGCAAGAGCCGTCGTTCGGGGTTCGCATCGGGGCTCGGTGTGGCCTGCGCCGATACGCTCATGGCGATCTTCGCCATGCTCTTCTCGTCGATCCTGCAACGGTCGATCGAGGCGAACAGGTTGATCCTCAGCGTCGTGAGCGGCATCATCGTGGTGATCGTGGGCGTCTACATCTTCCTGCAAAACCCCGTGACGCAGATCCGCCGCAACCGTGTGGGCAAGACGACGCTGTGGAGGGATTTCGCCTCGATGTTCGGCATCACGCTGACGAATTTCATCTACGTGATCCCCTACATCATGATCTTCTTCACGATGTTCAAGGTCTCGACGCTCGGCGTGACCGACGTGGGGAGCCTTTTCGGGGGATTGCTCACCATCGCGGGGTTCCTGGGCGGAGCCGTGACGTGGTGGTTCGCGCTGACCTTCCTGCTGAATCTGTTCCGGCACCGGTTTCGTCCGCGCCACATGCTGACGATCAACCATGTGGCGGGAATCGTCATCGCTGTGCTGGGTATCTATACCATTTTGTCGAATTTCATCCATGTCCTGCCCAATGTGCACTGACCGAGATACGAACAAGAAGATCGTCATCGCCATCGACGGTTTTTCATCATGCGGCAAATCGACCTTCGCCAAGGCCATCGCCCGCCGTCTGGGATATATTTTCATCGATACGGGGGCGATGTACCGCGCCGTGACGCTCTATGCGCTCGAACACGGGGCCATCCGTTCGGGAATGGTCGACGAGGAGGCCGTCGTGCGGCTGCTGCCGGACATCTGCATCGATTTCCGCTTCAATCCCGAACGCGGGGCCAGCGACATCTATGTCGACGGCGACCGCGTCGAGGGCAAGATCCGCACGATCGAGGTGAGCAACTGCGTGAGCGCCGTCAGTTCGATCTGCGAGGTGCGCGCCAAACTGGTGGCCATGCAGCAGCAGATGGGGCGCCGGCGGGGCGTGGTGATGGACGGTCGCGACATCGGTACGACGGTCTTTCCCGACGCCGAGCTGAAAATCTTCATGACGGCCCGGCCTTCGGTGCGGGCGCGCCGCCGCTACGACGAGCTGCGGGCCAAAGGCGACGAAGTCTCCTACGAGGAGATTCTGCAAAACGTCCTCTCGCGCGACAAGGCCGACATGACGCGGGCGATTTCGCCGCTGCGCAAGGCCGACGACGCCGTGGTGCTCGACAACAGTTGCATGACCGTCGCCGAGCAGATGGAGTGGTTCGAGAAGGAGTTCCGCCGCGCCATAGGCGACGGCCGGTAAGGTGGTTTTGGAGTACCGGACATCGTTATGCGCGTGGAGATCGACGATAAATCAGGGTTCTGTTTCGGCGTCGTGCGGGCTATCGACAAGGCCGAACGGGCGCTGGCCGACTACGGTACGGTCTATTCGCTGGGCGACATCGTCCACAACCGGATCGAGGTGCAGCGGCTCGAAGGGTTGGGGCTGCACACGGTGACGCACGCCGATCTGGACGGTCTGGGAGGCCGGCGGCTCTTCATCCGCGCCCACGGCGAACCCCCTTCGACCTTCGCACGTGCCCGCGAGGCGGGCGTGGAGGTGATCGACGCGACATGTCCCGTGGTCGCGAAATTGCAGGAGCGGGTAGTGAAGGCGCATGCCGAAATGGCGGAGTCGGGCGGTCAGGTGGTGATTCTGGGCAAACGGGGGCACGCCGAGGTGGTGGGGCTCACGGGACAGGTGGCGGCGCCGACGCTGGTCGTCGAGCGGGAGGAGGATCTCGCGCAGGTCGATTTCACGCGGCCGGTTTACTTCCTGTCGCAGACGACGCAGAGCATCGCGCTTTTCGAGCGGCTGGCCGACGAGATGCGCCGCCGCGCGGCCGATGCGTCGCAGGTGGTGGTGCACGACACGATCTGCCGGCAGGTCGCCAACCGCGAGGGACATTTGGCGGCTTTCGCTCGGCGGTTCGACGCGGTGATTTTCGTTTCGGGCCGCAAATCCTCCAACGGGAAGGTGCTCTGCGAGGTCTGCCGTGCCGCCAATGCACGCACCTATCAGGTCGAGGAGGCCGCCGAACTGCGGGCCGAATGGTTCGAGGGGGCCGAGTCGGTGGGGATCTGCGGCGCCACGTCGACGCCCCGCTGGCTGATGCAGCGGGTGGCCGACGCGATCGTTGCGGGGAGGTTCGGCACAGGCCGTACCTGAGCGCCGGATTGCACCGCCGCATCGCGTGCGGCGGATTTAGAGAAGGATTTCAACCAAATAACCGATCGATATGCATAGCTTCGTTCGTTCCGTAAAATATTTCGTACACCTCTGCGTTCTGTGTGCAGCGGTGATTCTGGTGATGCACCTGGCCGGTATGCTGGCCGTGGCGCCGGCGGAGCTGCCCGCGCTGCTCTTCGCCTCGTGGCGGGGGTGGGTGCTCGCTGCGGCCGTCGTCCTCCTCTCGGCAGCCTATCCCTTTACGGGGTTCGTCACGCGGCGTGTGGAGGGATTTCTCGACGACGACCGCGAACGGGTTGTGAACGCCTTTCGGGCCGAAGGGTTCGTACCGGCGGACGACGACGGCGAGGGCATGACCTTTCGGGCGGCCAGTCCGCTGCGGAGGCTGTGGCTGCACTTCGACGACGAGGTGCGCGTCGCCCAGTTCGGCCAGTGGATCGAACTGAGCGGTCAGCGGCGCACGGTAGCGCGCGTGGCACCCCGTCTCGAAGGCTACATCGCCGCTCATGCGCGAACGAAAGAATAGGATGCAATGAAACGAATCGCAAATTATCTCCTGACGGCGACCGCCCTGCTCGGTGCGGCCGCCCTGCTGACCTTTGCCGCGAAGAACGACTTCGGGTTGGCGCGCAACATGGAGACGCTGGTCAACATGATGCGCGAACTGTCGGTCTACTACGTCGACGAGGTCGACGCCGACCGTCTGATGACCGACGCCGCCGAAGGAATGGTGCGGCGGCTCGACCCCTATACGGTCTACATGCCCGAAGAGGAGATGACCGATTTCCAGTTCCTCACCACCGGCAAGTACGGCGGCGTGGGGGCGTTGATCCGCAAGAAGGGCGACGGCGTGGTCGTCGCACAGCCCTACAAGGGCTTCCCGGCCGACCGCGCCGGATTGCAGATCGGCGACCGCTTCGTCGAGATCGCGGGCAAGGACGCCCGCGGCATGACTACCGAACAGGTGAGCGCGCTGCTCAAAGGTACGCCCAACACCAACGTCACGATCAAGGTCGAGAAGCTGCTTACGGGCCAGGTCGAGGAGGTGAAGTTGCGCCGCGAGCGGATCGCCATTTCGGGCGTGGGCTACGCCGGCTTCGTGGCCGACAGCATCGGGTATATCCAGCACCGCGACTTTACGGAGGGGTGCTACGAGGATATGCGCGCCGCATTGGAGGGGTTGCAGAAGCAGGGGCTCAAAGCGCTCGTGCTCGACTACCGCAACAACGGCGGCGGCATCTTGCAGGAGGCCGTGAAGATCGTCTCGATGTTCGTGCCCAAGGGCACCGAGGTGGTGACGACCAAGGGGCGCACCGAGCATACGGTCTACCGTACGCAGCTCGACCCCGTCGCGCCGACGCTGCCGATCGTGGCGCTCGTGAACGACGGGACGGCTTCGGCCGCCGAGATCGTCACCGGCTCGTTGCAGGATCTGGACCGTGCGGTGCTCGTCGGCCAGCGCACCTTCGGCAAGGGACTGGTGCAGACGACGCGCCCGTTGGGCTACAACAGTTTCCTGAAAGTCACCACGGCCAAATACTACATCCCCTCGGGCCGCTGCATCCAGGCGATCGACTACTCGTCGCGCGACGAGAAGGGGGCCGTGAAGAGCGTGCCTGATTCGCTCGTGCGCGAGTTCCGCACGCGCGGCGGCCGCAAGGTCTACGACGGCGGCGGCATCATGCCCGACGAACGCATCGATCCCGAATACATCAGCCGTTTCGCCATGACGCTCTATGCCATGGGTTACGTCGACGATTTCGCCGACCTCTACTTCCGCGAGCACGGGATGCAGCGGATCGATCCGCGCACCTTCACCCTCACCGACGCCGATTACGAGCGCTTCGAGCAGTTCATGGCCGACAAGGAGGTCAAATACGAGTCGGACACGCGGCGGGCGCTCAACCGGATCAAGGAGGCGGCCAGGGCCGACCTCTACGAGGAGTCGCTCGCGGCGGAGATCGAGGCGATTGAGGCCGGCATCCGCGACGACAAGGCGACCAACCTGCAAACCTACAAACGCGAGATCATGGAGACGCTCAACGGCGCCGTCATCCTGCGTTACAGCTATGCGGAGGGGGTTACGGAGCATACGCTCACGGAGGACCGCGAGGTGCATCGCGCCGTCGCACTGCTCGACGACGGGAAGGAGTACGCCCGCATTCTGCACGAACAGGATACCGTCCGAAAATAAACCCGATTCCGCATGGCACGCCGGTCGTTGAAATACCTGCTCAACCGCTATACGCTCTCGTTCCGCAACCGGATCGTGGTGATCGCCGTGGGCATGGTCATCTGCCTGCTGTCGCTGGTCTACACCAACCGCATGGCGCACGACCTGCGCGAGAAGGAGCAGCACGACGTCGAGGTGTGGGCGCACGCCATGGAGCAGGCGAGCCGCGACGCCTTCGGCGGCTCGGTCAACGATCCGCTCATCAAGGGCATCCTCTCGAACCGCAACAACATCCCCTTCATCATCACCGACGAGCGGCTCAACGTCATCCAGTCGCATCTGGTGCCGCGCGAGGTGTTGGACCATCCCGACCGGCTGCGCCGCCAGATCGACCGCTTCACGGAGGAGAACCAGCCCAAGACGGTCAACTATTGGTGGGGTCCCGAACACCGGCACATCATCTTCTACGGCAAGTCGAAGCTGCTCAAAGGGCTTTACCTCTTCCCTTACGTGCAGCTGGGGGTCATCTTTTTCTTCATCTTCATCGGATACATCGCCTTCCGTTCGTCGAAGCAGGACGAACAGAACCGCGTGTGGATCGGTCTGGCGAAGGAGACGGCGCATCAGCTGGGAACGCCTACGTCGTCGCTGCTGGGGTGGATCGAGTATCTGCGCAGCCAGCCCGTCGATCAGGAGGCGGTCGAGGAGATGAACAAGGATCTGACGCATCTGCTGAAAATCGTCGACCGCTTCTCGAAGATCGGCTCCGAGACGGTACTCCAAAAGGCGACCGTCAACGAAGTGGTGGGCGAAGCGGTGATGTATTTCCGCAAGCGTATTCCGCGCAACGTCACGCTCGACTACAACGGGCTGGCCATCGCTCCGATCGAGGCCAACATCAATCCGGCGCTCTTCGAATGGGTGGTCGAGAACCTGATGAAAAATGCGCTCGACGCCCTGCAAGGACACGGGTCGATCGACGTGCGGCTCTCGATGGACGACCAAAACGTGATGATCGACGTGAAGGATACGGGCAAGGGCATTCCCAAAAGCAACTGGAAGCGGATTTTCGAGCCCGGCTTCACGACCAAGACGCGCGGCTGGGGGCTCGGACTGTCGCTCTCGCGCCGTATCATCGAGGAGTACCACAACGGTAAGATCGCCGTCGTGGAGTCGGAGCCGGGCAAGGGTACCATGATCCGCATTACGCTCAAACGCTTTTTCGACGCATGATCCGGCCGGACGATCTGTCGGTCGCCGCCGATTCGCTCGCGGCGAACGGAACGCCGGACGGGCCGGCGGGGGCCGTCGTGCATGCGGCGGAAGCCCTCTCCGATTCGTTCGCGGCGGCCGATTCGCTGGTGCATACCGCAGCCGCCCTTCCGGACGCTTTTCCGGCCTCGTTTCCGCAGGTGGAGCCGCTCTCGGCGGCCGAACGGGCGCTGACGCTCGGCGGATGGCTCAGCGATTGGACGGCGCGTACGGCGCAGGGTGTCGCGTCGCTGGCGGATGCTTCGGCGGCGGAGCTGTTCGGTGCGGCGTCGACGCTGGGCGACGTCGGTCGTGCGGTCGCGGAAACGGCAGCGCCCCTCTCCGGATCGGTCGTCTATCAGGCCGTCGTCCTGCTGCTGGCGGCTTCCTATCTGTTGCTGCTCTATACCAATTACAGCGAAGTGCGGATGCTGGCCGGGAGTTTCGGGTTCGACCGAAACGCCGGACAGCGGACGTTGCAGAAGCGCGGCGTGATCCACAGCCATTTCCTGCGCCGTTGCTGCGTACTCGGCGTCGTGGGGATCGGCGTGCTGACCGTACGCCTATGCGATGACTGGCTGCCGGCGGGTACGTTCGACGCCCTTCCTCCGCTCTGGCGGGAGGGCCTCTGCGTGGCGGCCGTGCTGGCGGCCGAGGCCGTCGTCCTGATGCAGACGATCGCATTGTGGTGCATCGGACAGGTGACGCTCACGCAGTCGTTCGTCGAGACGCTTCTCTATGTCAAACAGTTCCATTTCGCGCTGGCGAGCCTCTCGGTCCTGCCGTTCATTTTGCTTTATGCACTCTGTCCAATCGGTTCAGGATCAGGCTGGTTATGCGGGATAGTCGGGTTGTCTGCGACGATTATATTGCTATTTCTCAGAGAGATTCATTCGTTGTTTGTCGCAAAAAATATTTCGAATTTGCATTGGATTTTGTACCTTTGCACCATCGAAATCGCACCGGTGGCATTTGCGGTGCTCATGTTGATAAAACACAGTTAAGAATGAGTGTAACGAAAGTCAGTCGAATTCTTGTCTCTCAGCCGCAGCCGGCTATCCCCGAAAAATCTCCTTTCTTCGAATTGGCGCGCAGACAGCGCATAACCGTCGATTATCATCCGTTCATTCGGGTTGCGGGCGTTTCGCTCAAGGAGTTCCGGCAGCAGCGGGTCGAGATATTGGATCATACGGCCGTAATTTTCACGTCGCGCACGACCGTCGACAGCTTTTTCCGTATTTGCGAGGAGGCGCGTATCACCGTTCCCGAAACGATGAAGTACATCTGCCAGACGGAGGCCGTGGCGCTCTACCTGCAAAAATACATCGTCTACCGCAAACGTAAAATTTCGTTTGCCGACGGTTCGTTCACCAATTTGATCGAACTGCTCATCAAGCACAAGGAGGAGAAGTTCCTGCTCACGCTCAGCGAGCCGCACAAGCCCGATCTGCCCGAGACGATGGCCAAGCTCAAATTCTCGTTCCATCCGGTGATTCTCGCCCGCACGGTGGCGGCCGATCCCGAGGGGATCGACATCCGTTCCTACGACGTGGTGGGCATCTATTCGCCCTCGGAGGTCAAGGTGCTCATCGAGCAGTTCGGCGACGAGCTGCCGACGATCGCCGCCTTCGGCGAGGCGACGCTGCGCTGCGCCATCGAGGCGGGACTGACCGTCAAGATCAAGGCCCCGACGCCCGAAGCTCCTTCGATGGTCAAGGCGATCGACATTTACATCGACCAGGTGCACGCCGGCAAGGAGGTCGAGGCGGCGCAGTTCGTCGAGGACAAGCAGAAGGAGGAGTTCATCCGTTCGCAGCAGCACAAGCTGGCCAAGAAGAGCCGCGCACGCCGTTCGTCGGCCGACAAGAAATAACGACCGGAGGCGGTACGTCCGCCTCCATTGAGAGAATACGATGATTCCGTCCCGTACATTGCCCCGCGCCGAACGGTTGCGCACGCTGGGTGCGATCCGCCGCCTGTTCGAGAGCGGCGAGTCGGGTTTCGTCTATCCGTTCCGTTACGTCTGGTTCGCCGAGGCCGACGACCGCATGTCGGCCGAAGTGCTCTTTTCCGTTCCCAAGAAGTTCCACAAGCGCGCCAACCGGCGCAACCTTCTCCGCCGCCGGGCGAAGGAGGCTTACCGGCTCAACAAGGGGCTGCTGCTCGCGGAGGGCGGAAAGACGGCTGCCGTGGACGTGGCGCTGATCTACTCCTCGAAGGAGATCGTTCCCTATAAAACCGTCGAAAATGCCCTGCGCCGGATTCTTCAACAGATTGCGGAGCGTCTGTAAACGTGCGGCGGCGCTGCCGCTGATCGCTGTGGTGAAGTTCTACCAGCTCTGCATCTCGCCCTTCACGCCGCCTTCGTGCCGGTTTACGCCGACCTGTTCGCAGTATGCCGTCGAGGCGCTGCGCAAATACGGGCCCGTCAAGGGCGGCTGGCTCACCCTGAAACGGCTGGCTCGCTGCCATCCGTGGGGCGGCAGCGGCTATGATCCGGTGCCGTAGGGGCGGTTTTCTCTCCCTTCCCCGATTTTCCGGTAACGATAAGAACCGCCCCTTCCGAAGGGGCGGTTCTTGAATTCTGCGTAATCGAAATTCATGCACCGGATGGCACAGATCGGATTTCGATTCTCCGGATTTTTACAGCTCCCGTATCGCCTTGTAGGTGGTTTGGAGCATCGCCTTTCCGTCGCGCAGCTGCGCGGCCGTGCTGTCGGGCGAGATCACGCGGGCGGAGGTGCAGTCGAAGATCGTCGTGCCGCCGGCGTCGGCCACGCCGAAGCCGTTGTTGAAACACCAGTAGCCGAATTTGGGGCGCGCCGGATCGAACAGGTCGCGGCTGAAAAGGAAATCGCCGTGAGCGATCCCCAGCTGCGCGAGCAGCGTGGCCGCCAGATCGCTCTGCGAGCCGTAGGTCTCGACCACCGCCGGACGGCGCACGGCGCCGCCCAGCCACAGCATCGGGATGCGGTGACGCAGCGCGTCGCTGTTGGCGATGCCGTAGGGGTAGGGATAGGCATGGTCGGCGATGAGGATGACGAGCAGGTCGTCCCATACGGGAGTCTGCCGCACGCGTTCCACGAAGCGGCCGAGGCAGGCGTCGGTGAAGGCCATGGCGTTGAGCATCGGGTCGTCGAACTTCGCGAACGGCACGTCGAACGGTTCGTGGCTCGACAGCGTGAGCATCGCGGCGAAGAAGGGACGCTGCGATGCGGCTTCGGCGAGCACATGGTCGGTAAAGGCGTCGATCACCACGTCGTCGGCATAGCCCCATTTCGAGGTCGGGGCGTCGAAGTGCAGGTCTTTCTGCCACGTGAGCCGGTCGAAGCCCGTGCCGTAGAGGTAGGAGGCCGTGTTGGTGAAGTTGAGGTCGCCGCCGTAGTAGAAGCTCGTGGCATAGCCCTCGCGGCGCAGCGAGCGGGCGATCGAGGGGAGCCGCTGGCTCTTGACGGGCAGCTTCATGACCGACATCTTGGTCTGGGCGGGAAATCCGCTCAGCACGGCTACCGTGCCGCGGTCGGTGCGGAACGAGTTGGCGAAGAGGTTGTCGAAATAGACTCCCTCGCCCTTCAACCGTTGGAATTCGGGAGCTACGGGTTCGCCTCCGACACGCTCGTCGACCGTCGAGCGGCCGAAGCTTTCGACCAGGAACAGCACGACGTTCGGCCGTCGGGTGCGCAGCAGCGTGTCGGTTCCGATCCCGGCAGGCAGGTCGCCGCGCAGCGGCTCGAAGATCGCCGCACGCTCCGGTTCGGGAAAGAATTCGTATTCGTAGAGGGCGTCGTCGCCGTCCGACAGGGTCGAGAGGAACGAGAAAAGCGGATTGACCGCCGCATGGTTCAGGAACATCCGGCCGCTGAAATAGACCTTCGAGACATTGGCCGTTGCCACCGACACCCCGCCGCGGATCGGCAGGAAGAGCACTCCTGCCGCCAGCAGCAGCACCAGCGTGCTGCCTGCGCGATGTGTCGACCGCCGGGCGGGGTCGTAAAGCCGCAGTACGCGCAGGTAGCACCACGCCATGCCTCCGAAGACCGCCGCGGCGACCAGCAGTTGCAGCAGGAGCTGGCCGGCCGTGACGCTCGCCAGCGCCTCTTTGGGCGAGGCGAGGTATTGCAGCACGGAGCTGTCGAGCGGGAAGGCCCAGTATTCGTAGAGGGCGAGGTTGGCGGCGAACGCCGTGGCGGCGACGGCGGCGATGACGAGCAGGTAGCCTTTCAGCACGCTGCGGCTCCATCGCCCCGGAATCCAGAGGGCTGCGAGCACGACCAGGAGCGGCAGTGCGGTGATGTATCCCGCTACGGTCTGGTCGAGTTTCAATCCGTTCCAGACGACCAGCGCCAGCTCTGCGGCCGAAGCTTCGGCCGCCTGCGCGTGGTACCACAGCAGGAAGAGCGGTTTCTCGATCGCCATCACGAGCAGGCTCATGGCGAAGAGGGCGCCGAGAAAGAGCAGGTCGCCGGCCAGCGGCGGAAGGGGCCGGCGGGCGGTGTCCGATGACGGACGGTTTTCGATGAATCGTTTCATGTTTTTTCAATCCTCCCCGACGAAGCCGGAAGCGGACGGCGGCGATGCGCTCCGCCTGCCGTCCGTTCGGGGGCAGCGGCGGTTACAACTTCTCTCCGTAGGCCAGATCGCCCGCATCGCCGATACCGGGAACGATGTAGGAGCGCGAGGTCAGCTCTTCGTCCACGGCGGCGCACCAGAGCGAAGTGGTCGCATGCGGCATGTGGCGCTGCACGTAGTCTACGCCCTGCTCCGAACCGATGATCGACGCCACGTGGGTGTGGGCCGGCATACCTCCCTTCTCGACGAGCGCTTCGTAGACCAGCGCCGCCGACGATCCGGTGGCGAGCATCGGGTCGACCAGCAGCATCGTCTTCCCTTCGAGACTTCCGCACGAGATGTACTCGACCTTGACGGTGAACGTTCCGTCCTTCTTGCTCTTGCGGTAGGCCGATACGAAGGCGTTCTGCGCGTCGTCGAAATAGTTCAGGAAGCCCTGGTGAAACGGAAGGCCTGCGCGCAGGATCGTGGCGATGACGATTTCGTTGTCGTAGAGCTCGACTTCGGCCTCGCCGAGCGGTGTCTCGATCGTGCGGGGCGTGTAGCGGAACCGTTTCGAGATTTCGTAGGCCATCAGTTCGCCGATGCGTTCCAGATTGCGGCGGAAACGCATCGAATCGCACTGGATCCTGCGGTCGCGGATCTCGGCGATGAACTTGTTGAGGACGGTGTTCTGTCGGTTCAGAATGTTGATCTCCATAATGCGGGGGTGTTGGATTTCCGGGTCAGTAGAGGAAGTTGTTGAAGGGATAGCGTCCGGCGTGGATCTCGCGCACCATGCCGTAGAGATCCTGCCGGAACTTGTCGATGTTGGTCCGCCGTTTGGCCGAGAGGAAGATGCAGGGGGTGTTGGCCTTGGCGATCCAGCTCTGTTTCAGGTCGTCGAGCGAACGGTTTTCGTCCGTGGCGGGCGTCAGGTCGTCGTCGGCCTTCTCCGTCCACGTATAGGCGTCGATCTTGTTGAAAACCAGATAGACCGGTTTGTCGCCCGCGCCGATCTCCTGCAAGGTCTGCTTCACCACGGCGATCTGATCCTCGAACCGGGGGTGCGAAATATCCACCACGTGCAGCAGCAGATCGGCTTCGCGCACCTCGTCGAGCGTCGATTTGAACGATTCGATCAGCTCCGTCGGCAGTTTGCGGATGAATCCTACGGTATCCGACAGCAGGAAGGGCAGGTTGTCGAAGACCACCTTGCGCACCGTCGTGTCGAGCGTGGCGAAGAGTTTGTTCTCGGCGAAAACCTCGCTCTTGGCGATGAGGTTCATCAGCGTCGATTTGCCCACGTTGGTATATCCCACCAGCGCCACGCGCACCAGCTGTCCGCGGTTGGAGCGCTGCACGGCCATCTGGCGGTCGATCTTTTTGAGATCCTCCTTCAATTTCGAGATGCGGTTGCGCACGATACGGCGGTCGGTTTCGATCTCGCGTTCGCCGGCGCCGCCGCGCGTGCCCGTGCCTCCGCGCTGCCGTTCGAGGTGCGTCCACAGGCCGGCGAGCCGGGGCAGCATGTATTCGTATTGGGCCAGCTGCACCTGCGTTTTGGCATAGGCCGTCTGCGCACGCGCGAGGAAGATGTCCAGAATCAGGCGCGTGCGGTCGAGGATGCGGCAGGGCATCGCCCGCTCGATGTTGCGGGTCTGCGCCGGCGTGAGTTCGTCGTCGAAGATCGCCACGTCGACGGCGTGTTCTTCGCAGTAGGCGGCGATCTCTTCGAGTTTGCCCGGTCCCACGTAGATGCGCGACGAGGGTTGCGGCAGCCGTTGGCTGAACCGTCTGACCGTCGTGATGTCGGCCGTTTCGGCCAGAAATTCCAGCTCGTCGAGGTACTCCTCGCTCTGGCGGAGTTCCTGGCTGTCGCGCACGACGGCCACCAGTACGGCGCGTTCGCGCTCCGGTACTCCTGCGGCGGTTTGTATGGTGGATTTGTTCTCTGTCATAATTCAAGTCGCATTGAAAAAAAGGGTATCCCCCGAAAAGAGATACCCTTATTATTGATTCGGACTTCCGAAGGTCGGACGGTTCGCGGCACGGTCTCCGGCGGTCGGTGAAGGTTTACTGCTGGATGCGGAATTCCACAGGCAGGGTGTACCTCACACGCACAGGCTGGTTGCGCTGCTTGCCCGGCGACCATTTCGGAGACTGCTGCAATACGCGGATCGCCTCTTCCGAGAGCGAGCGGTCCGGCGTTTGGAGCACCTGAATGTTGGTCAGACGGCCGTCCTTCTCGATGACGAAGGTCAGCACCACCTTGCCCGAAATACCGTTCTCCTGAGCGATGGCCGGATAACGGACCTTGCTCTGAACCCAGTTGCGGAAATCGTTGAGTGAACCGCCCTGGAACGAAGGCATCGTCTCGGCGACCAGGAACGGCTGCTCCTCGACGATCTCCTCCTCCTCGACAGCTACCTGCTGTACGATCTCCACGTCGTCCTCGAACTCGGCGAAATCGACGTTTGTCGTAATTTTGGTATCGTTGGTTACGACTTTCAGAATATCGGTAATCACGGTGATCTCCGTCTTCTTGGGCGGCTCGGGCGGCTTCTGCTCCTGACGCGTGATCTCCATGATCTCCTCCTCGACGGGGGCGATATTCAGATCGAGCTTTTCTATTTTCTGCTCCTTGGGCGTCCATGCGAACGCAGCGATAACGCCGCCGAGTGCAATTATCAAACCAATCTCGAGCAGAAGACCCCGCTTGTTCTGGAGGTCGGCTTTCGGTGATTTTTTGATTTCCATTATTCTGTTTTTTGATTGTTATCCAGTCGGTTGGCTCGTTTTCCGCCATCCGGCCCGAGCCGTTCCCACGGCTTCGTCGAACCCGTTGCGGCGCATTTACGGCTCACTCCACACCACAAATATAGAAAGAAAAAATCAAAAACGAATCGGTCGGCGGAAAAAATCGATGTTTTTTATCTACTTTTGTCGTCGGCGAGGGGGGTGTGCAGACCCCTGCCGGCACTATCCGCCGGGGCGGAGAACTCCGGCCGCCGCGCACGTTTGTTTTATGGAATACCTCTACGGAAAAGACATGACCGAATTGCGGCGGCTCTGCGAAGAGCTGTCGCTGCCGCGGTTCGCCGCCGGCCAGATCGCCCGCTGGCTCTACCGCAGGCACACGACCGACGCGGCGGCGATGACCGACCTGCCGGCGGCGGCGCGCGTGCGGCTCGCCGAACGTTGCGACACGGGGCTTTCGGCACCCGTCGGGGTCAGCACGTCGTCCGACGGAACGAAGAAGTATCTGTTCCGTACCGTGCAGGGGCATTTCATCGAATCGGCCTATATCCCCGACGGCGACCGCGCCACGCTCTGCGTCTCGTCGCAGGCGGGCTGCCGCATGGGCTGCCGTTTCTGCGCCACCGGCCGGCAGGGATTGCAGCATTCGCTCACGGCGGCCGAGATTCTCAATCAGATCGAGTCGCTGCCCGAACGCGACCGTCTGACCAACATCGTTTTTATGGGTATGGGCGAGCCGCTCGACAATCCCGACGCCGTACTGCGGGCCATCGAAGTGCTTACGGCCGAGTGGGGCTTCGGCTGGTCGCCCACGCGCATCACGCTCTCGACGGCGGGCGTCACCCCGCAGCTGCGGCGGCTGTTGGACACGACGCGGGTACATCTGGCCGTGTCGCTGCACAACCCCTTTGCCGAGGAGCGTGCGGCGATCATGCCGATCGAACGGGCCTATCCGATCCGCGAGCTGGTCGACGTGCTGCGCGACTACGACTTCACGGGGCAGCGCCGCGTGTCGTTCGAATATATCCTGATGCAGGGGCTCAACGATTCGCCGCGGCATCTGCGCGAACTGTGCCGCCTGCTCAACGGATTGCGCTGCCGCATCAACCTGATCCGTTTTCACCGCATCCCCGATTCGCCCTATTTCTCGCCCGACCGTGCGGCCATGGAGCGTTTCCGCGATACGCTTACGGCCAGAGGGATCACCACCACGATCCGAGCCTCGCGCGGCGAGGACATCCAGGCGGCGTGCGGCCTGCTGAGCACCCGCGGATTGGAGAGGGAGAAGCGGTGACGGAGCCGTCGCTGTTTGCGGTCGGCGGACTGCTCGCCGCAACTTTTTGTGCTATTTTTTTTGCAATTCGGAATAAAATACCTATTTTTACGAAAACCAAAACAATATGCGCTATGAAACTCGATCTCTGCACGACTGCGATCGGGGTAGCATTGGTTCTCTCGCTGAATGCGTTCGGAGACTCCCGAACTACCCCCCCCCTGTAAGGATTTTAACGGATTTTCCGCTCAGATAGAGCGTTATCCGCAAGAGAAATTGCATCTCCATACGGACAAGGATTCGTATATCGCGGGAGATACGATCTGGCTTCGTGCGCACTGCGCCGATGCGGCGACGCACCGTCCCGTGGCTGCGAGCCGCTACGTCTACGTGGAGCTTCGCGACGACCGCGGGTCGCTGGTGCGGCGCATCAAACTCCTGTCGCGCGACAGCGTGTACAGCGGCTACCTTCCGACGCAGTCACTGGAACGCTTCGGGGACTACTCGCTTACGGCCTACACACTCTACATGCGCAATCCGGGGCCGGAGTACTTCTTCAAGAAGCCGCTCACGATCTGGCCCTATCAGGAGAGCCGCAGGACGCAGCGCAACACCTCGGTGCGCAAAGTCTCGGACTTCGACGTCTCGTTCTTCCCCGAAGGGGGCTACCTGATCGACGGCTACGACTGCTGCGTGGCCTTCAAGGCGCTTGGAGACGACGGCGGGTCGGTCGAGGTCACGGGTGTGTTGAAGAACGACCGCGAGGAGGTGGTCGACACGCTTCGCACGCTTCACGGCGGCATGGGCTGTCTGCGCTTCACGGCCCATACGGGCGAACGCTACTACGCCGAATGCACGATGGCGGGCGGAAAGACCGAACGCTTCGACTTGCCCGCATCGCGGAACACGGCCTGCGTCCTGAAAATCCTGCAAACGGAGGAGAATTTCACGGTGCTGCCCATCTCCGGACGGCCGCTGCCCAAAGGGCTGAAACTGCTGGTGCACTGCCGCGGAAACATCTGCTACCATAAACCGTGGAACTACGACTACGCCTCGCTGATCTTCCGCCGCAGCGACCTGCCGGGCGGCATTCTTCAAATCCTGCTGCTGGACAAGGCGGGCAATGCGCTCTCCGAGCGTCTGGTCTTCAACAGAGGCGAAGAACTTGCGACGACCGACGTGCAGGTGCGGGGTTCGTTGAAACAGCGGACGAAGGTCACGCTCGCCGTCGCGGCGACCGATCCCGACGGACGTCCTGCTGCGGGCGATTTCTCGATTGCGGTGACGGATCGCGCGGCGGTGCCCTCGGCGACGTCGGGCAGCATCTATTCGACGCTGCTGCTCACCTCCGAGCTGCGGGGTACGATCGAGACGCCCGACTGGTACTTCGAGGGGCGGGACGCCGCACGGGTCGCGGCGCTCGACGCGCTGCTGCTCACGCAGGGATGGCGGCGCTACGACGTGCCGGAGCTGATGAAAAAGGAGTACGTGGAACCGCAATATCCGTTGGAAGTCGGCCAGGAGATCACCGGACGCATCAGCAAAAGCGGTCTGTGGAACCGCAAGAAGAAACTGAGCCGTTACGAGATGCGGATGATCGTACCCTCGCTGCATTATGTGACAAAATGCGCCGTCGACGACACCGGAGCGTTCGCGCTCAACGGCTTCGACTTCCCCGACAGCACGCTCTACGTGCTGCGGCCCGCGGCGGTGCGGGGGTCGATGCCGGAGGCGACGGTGAAGGTCGCGCGCGATTCGTTCCCCGAGGTGGGGACGCTGCCCCGCGTGCCGGAAGCGGATGCGGCGAATCCCTACCTCGCCCAGGCCCGGCACTACATCGAACAGCGAGGACAGACCGATATGAGAAACATCCTCATCGACACGGTCGTAGTGACGCATCGTATCCGGCAGGAGATGAAATCTCCCGAACAGCGGCTCGCTTCGAATTCGTGGACGGCCGAGCAGATCAAGGAGTCGGGTGCAGGGACGATCTTGGAGTGTCTGGCCCGTATGCCGGGAATCAAAGTATCCGATTATTCAATATCGTATCGCGGGACGGGGGCTCTGTTCGTGGTCGACGGACAGTTGGAGGAACCGGTCGATATGCAGGCGTCGGTGTCGGGATTTCCTTTGACGGGAATGGTGCGTTCTTCCCGCAACGTCAGTCGCGGCGCGGCGTCCGGCCTCGGAGGAATCGCTCGGCCCGACGGGTTGGGCGGCTTCACGCAGTTTACGCTCGCGCAGCAGGTGATGTGCCTCTCCTATCCGCTGGAAATGGTCTCGCGGATCGATCTGATCGATTCCCACGATTCGGCGCTCTACATTCCGTGGGCGAAAGGAGCGGTCGTTTCCATTACATTAAAGAAAGGAAAGGAGTGGGAGGATGCAGTCGCGCTGATGCCGTCGGTCGATGTGGCGATCGCCTCCCCGCTGGGCTACCAAACCCCTGCGGAATTCTACGCTCCGGCATACGCGACGGAGAAAGCCCGCCGCTCGATGGTTCCCGACTACCGCACGACGCTTTACTGGAATCCGACCGTCAAGCTCGACGATACGGGACAGGCCATCGTCGAGTTCTACACCTCCGACGCACCGGCCGACTACGACATTACGATCGAGGGCATCACGCAGACGGGGAAAATCGTCTGCCGGCGGTCGACGGTCACGGCCGATTGAGCGGAAAGGCGGCTGTTGGGAGGCGGGCGGTATGCCCCTTCGGCCGGCGGAATTTGCTCGGATTCTCCGGCGGACGGCGGACGGGAACGCCGCTGCCGTCCGCCGGAGAATCGGTCGAGAGGAGGGCGCTCGGGGAAATCCCCGCAGATCGGGAAACCGGATCAGCGGGAGGTGTAGACTACCTTTTTGGTTTCGAAAAACTCTTCGTCGAAAAATGCCGAGATCGGGTACTCCCGCCACGTTTGGCGGGTGCGGGCCAGTTCGTCGGTCAGATCGCCGCCTTTGAGGTAGAGGATGCCGTTGGGCAGCGTGCCGCGCCGTCCGCGTTCGACGAGCGGCCAAACCCAGCCCGTGAAGGTCGCCATGTCGGTCACGGCGCGCGAGACGATGTAGTCGAACCGCTCCGCGAGCTGCTCGGCACGGCAGTTGCGCGCTTCGAGGTTGGCGATGCCCGCCCCTTCGGCCACGGCGCGCACCACGGTGATCTTCTTGCCGATCGAGTCGACGGCCGTAAAATGCGCCTCGGGGAAGAGGATCGCCAGCGGCACCGAGGGGAAGCCCCCTCCGCAGCCGACGTCGAGCACCCGCGCGCCGGCCGCGAAGGCGCAGACGCGGGCGATGGCCAGCGAGTGGAGCACGTGGCGCAGGTAGAGCTGATCGAAATCCTTGCGCGAGACGACGTTGATGCGGGCGTTCCACTCGGCGTAGAGCGGCCCGAGCGCGGCGAACTGTTCGCGCTGGCGCGGCGTGAGGTCGGGGAAATAGCGGAAAACGGAGTCCATGTTGCGGTCGGGGTTATCGGTTGTCGTTTTCGACGATCAGGCGGCACATGCGTTCGCGGGCGCGGTGGATCTGCGTCTTGACCGTGCCGAGTGGCAGCGACAGCTTGACGGCGATCTCCTCGTAGGAGTATTCGTCGAAGAAGCGCATGCGGATCAGCCTGCGGTAGTTCTCGGGCAGCCGGGCGATGCAAAGTTCGATCTGGTGGCGCTGCTGCGAGTTGATGACGCTCTCTTCGGGCGTGGGGGTGTTCGAGGCGGGCGACGAAAATTTCTCGTCGATCGGCAGGTCGTCCTGCCGCTTGCGCACGTAGTCGATGAAGGTGTTGCGGGCGATGGTGTAGAGCCATTGCCCGAAGGTGTATTCGGGGCTGTAACGGTGGAGATTCATGTAGACCTTGATGAAGGTCTCCTGCAACAGGTCGTCGGCATCTTCGGTATTTCCCGTGCGTTGCAGGAAGAGGCGGTGGATGGCGTCGCGGTAGCGGTCGAAGAGGTATTCGAACGCCGCCGTGTCGCCGCCGAGCACCAGTCGGGCCAGCTGCCGGTCGTCGGCAACGATATAGTCGGCTATCTCCATACGCGGTCGTCGCGGCGCAGGCAGAGCAGCGCCACCAGCATTTCGTAAAAAGGACTCAGCAGGTCGTAGACGAAGTAGGCGCCGCGCAGCCCCCGTTCGCCGAGCCGGCGGGTGATGCGCCAGATCTCGGCGAAGACCACGCCGTAGCGCAGCAGGACGAGCGCCGCAGTCGCCAGCTTGTATTCGAGCGGCATGACGGCGATCGCCGTGGCCGCCGCGAGGAAGAAGAGCAGGCGGCTGCCCGGTTCCCAGCGGATGAAGTTCCGCACTGCGAGCGGGTAGTAACGCCGCGCCGCACCGTAGAGGCGCCGCTGCCGCGTCCACCAGCCCAGTCCGCCCCAGACGCGCTGCACCACCGAGGCGCGCGGCGAGAGCACGACGCTCAGGTTGTCGTCGCGCAGGATGCGTTGCAGGAAGAGGTCGTCTTCGCCGATATTCATGTTGAGGTGGCTGAATCCCCGCGCATCGAAGTAGAGACGCTTCGTGAAGCCGAAGTTGTAGCGGATGCCGCGGTAGGGGCGGTGCGCCACGGCGCGGGCGAGCCACTGCACCGACTCCATCATGCGGTCGGTGCGCATCCAGCGGTCGGCCAGACCGCGCCTGCGTTCCAGGCCGCAGTAGCCCACGACGACGTCGCCGCGCAGGAATCCTTTGGCCATCAGCGCCAGCCAGCGGTCGGAGAGCGGGCGCACGTCGGTCGAGGTGACGATCAGATGTTCGTAGTGCGCCGATTTGATGCCCACGTTGAGCGCCATTTTGGTCGAGATCGGAAAGCGGGCGTCCTGTTCGATCTTGGTGACCGTGACGCGCGGGAAGGACTGGCGGATGCGCAGCAGGTCTTCGAAGAAGTCGTTGTCGCGCCCCACGTAGACGATCACCACCTCGAAATCGGAGTACTCCTGCGCCAGCATCAGCGGAAGCCGCTCCTCGACGAAGAGCGCGTCCTCCGAAAACATGGGGACGATGACCGACAGCGGCGGTTCGGCGTCGAGCACCTGCCGCCGCCGGCTGTTCTTGTAGCCGGGGATGCGGCCGTAGGCGAAAAGATAGTACCAGAGCTGTACGCACAGCAGTACGACGAGTACCGCCGCCAGCGCGGCGCCCTGCCAGCCGTAGTGGGCGAGGACATTTTCCCAAAGCGTCATTTCAGTGACCTCCATAACCGATTTTGCAAAGACGGCGCAAGACGGGCGCGGCAGAGAGAATCCGTCCGGTTGGCCGAGATGCCGTCCGTCCGACGGCAGGATTTTATTTATTCGGGCAAAGATACGAATAAGCCGAGAGAAAAAAGCAAGCTCGCTTGTATTTTTTCCGAGGCGAAGTATCTAAGACGCAGTCAAAGATACGAATAAGTGTGTGCAATGTCAAATTTATTTGAACATTGCCGAGCGGGAGTATCTAAGGCACAGCCAAAGAATACGAATAAGCGAGGGCGAATGCAATGCTTTGCGAATTAAAAATCAGCCGTGCGGTCCGGCGGGGCGGATTCCGACGCGGCGGGAGGCACTCGGAACGGCCGATCGGTTTCGATTCCCGCACGTCGTTTTTCAATTTCTTGCGGCGGCATACGAAAACCGCCAAAAATTCGTACCTTTGTACGACGCAACGACACCGTCCGACCCGCCGGAACCGTCCGACCCGCCGGAACCGTCCGGTACGCCGGCGTACCGGACGGCCGGATCGTACACGCTTCCTGAGGTGTGCGGACGATTCGTGGCGGCGTCCGCGTCCCGCGGCCGCACGGCTGCGACCGCCGGCGCCGGCGTATTGACAGACATGATGCAATTTACACTCCGACATACCGACACCCGTACCGAAGCACGTGCGGGAGAGCTCGCGACCGACCACGGCGTGATCCGCACGCCGATTTTCATGCCCGTGGGAACTGCCGCCGCCGTTAAGGGCATCTTCCACCGCGACGTGCGCGACGAGGCCGGGGCCGAGATCATCCTGGCCAACACCTACCACCTCTACCTGCGTCCGGGGACGAAGATTCTCGAAGAGGCGGGCGGCGTGCACCGCTTCTCGACGTGGGAGGGGCCGATGCTGACCGATTCGGGCGGCTTTCAGGTCTTTTCGCTGGCCGACTGCCGCAAACTGCGCGAGGAGGGGTGCCATTTCCGTTCGCACATCGACGGCTCGAAGCACCTCTTCACGCCCGAAAGCGTGATCGACACCGAGCGGGCGATCGGCGCCGACATCATGATGGCTTTCGACGAGTGCCCGCCCGGCGACGCACCGCGCGAATACGCCGCCAAGTCGCTGGCGCTCACCGAGCGGTGGCTCGACCGCTGTTTCGAACGATACGCGCAGACGCAGCCCCGGTACGGCCATTACCAGGCGTTGTTCCCCATCGTGCAGGGATGCGGTTACCCCGACCTGCGCGCCCGTGCGGCGGAGAACGTCCGGCAGTACGATGCCGACGGCTACGCCATCGGCGGACTGGCCGTGGGCGAACCGACGGAGGTGATGTACCGGATGATCGAAGTGGTCAACGCCATCCTGCCCGCCGACCGCCCCCGCTACCTCATGGGGGTCGGGACGCCGACGAACATCCTGGAAGCGATCGAACGGGGCGTGGACATGTTCGACTGCGTGATGCCTACGCGCAACGGCCGCAACGGGCAGCTCTTCACGTGGGAGGGGACGATCAACATCCGCAACAAGAAGTGGGAGGACGACTTCTCGCCGATCGATCCGGAGGGGACGACCTTCGACCGCCGCTACTCGAAGGCTTACCTGCATCATCTGGTGACGTGCGGCGAGATGATGGCCGCCCAGATCGCCTCGCTACACAACATCGCCTTCTACCTGCGGCTGGTGCGCGCCGCACGCGAGCATATCCTCGCCGGCGATTTCAAGGAGTGGAAGGAGGCCGCCGTGGCGAAACTGGGAAGAAGACTGTGAACCGATTGAAAATGGAAAATCGGGAACGGATGGGCCGGACGCTCGCTTGGCGATGCGGCCGGCGCCCCTGCGATTCCTGATTTTTAACGCTTGATTTTGAATGAAGATTTGGCCCGGCATTAAAATCCTCGACCGGTACATCATCCGGAAGTTTATCGGGACGTACCTCTTCGCTATCGCCATGATTATCGTGGTGGTGGTGCTCTTCGACTATGTCGAGAAACTCGACGACTTCACCGAGATGAAGGCGCCCGTGCAGGCCATCATCTTCGACTACTACCTCAATTTCGTCCCCTTCTTCATCAACCAGTTCAGCGGACTGTTCACCTTCATCGCCTGTATCTTCTTCACCTCGAAAATGGCCTACCAGACCGAGATCGTGGCGATGCTGTCGGGCGGCATGTCGTTCCGGCGGCTGATGTGGCCCTATTTCGTCAGCGCGCTGCTGATCGCATCGCTGTCGCTCACGCTCAACCTGTGGGTGATCCCCGTGTCGCAGCGTGCGCAGGTCGCCTTCGAGATGAAATACATCAAGAAGCGGGTGCGCGAGCACGCGACGGTCAACCGGCATATCTACCGGCAGATCGAGCCGGGCGTCTTCGCCTATATCCGGGGCTATTCGGCCGCATCCAGCCAGGCTTCGTATCTCGCGCTCGAACACTTCCGCAACAACGAGATGACCGCTTCGCTCGAAGCGGCCGACCTGAAAATCGACCCCGCCACCAAACGGTGGACGGCGTCGCGCTACATCACCCGTGAGTTCGACTCGCTGGGCATGGAGCGTTTCGAACAGCGCCGCGATCTGGATACGCTCATCAATCTGGACGTGACCGAGCTGGGGCGTATCAACGAGCTGATCCAGACGATGAAGATCGGCGAGTTGAACCGCTTTCTCGAACAGCAGCGGCAGAAGGGATCGGACTCGATCCGCATCATCGAGGTGGAGCGACACGCGCGGTTCGTCTACCCGATTTCGACCTTCATCCTGACGCTCATCGGCGTTTCGCTCTCGTCGCGCAAGGTGCGCGGCGGCACGGGACTGCACATCGGATTGGGCGTGGGGCTCTGTTTTTCCTACATCCTGCTGATGCGCTTCTTCGAGGAGTTCGCCAAGAGCGGCACGCTCCCGACGGGGCTGTCGATGTGGATTCCCAATATCCTCTACTGTTTTATCGCCATCTACCTCTATAAGAAAGCACCGAAATAATGGATTCCGAACTGCAACATATCGCCGACAAGGTGCGATCGGGCCGCCGCATCGCCGCCGCCGAGGCGCTCGCGCTGTGGCGCGGGGCGCCGCTGTGGCTGCTGGGCGAACTGGCCGACGGCCGCAAGCGGGCCGTGAGCGGCGACAAGGTCTACTACAACCGCAATTTCCATATCGAACCGACGAACCGCTGCGTCTTCAACTGCCGGTTCTGCTCCTACCGCCGTCCGAAGGGGGATCCCGAGGCGTGGGACTACTCGATGGAGGAGATCGAGGCCATCGCCCGCGCCCATGCGGGGCAGGGGATGACCGAGATGCATATCGTGGGGGGCGTGCATCCCGACCACGATCTCGACTACTACGTCGAGATGATCCGCCGCGTGAAGGCGATTCTGCCCGAAGCGACCGTCAAGGCCTTTACGGCCATCGAACTGTCGTACATGATCCGCCGGGCGGGGCTGTCGCTCGAAGAGGGGCTGCGACGGTTGCGCGAAGCGGGCATGGAGGCGATTCCGGGCGGCGGCGCCGAGATCTTCGACGAGGAGATCCGCGCCCGCATCTGTCCCGACAAGGGGTCGACGGCCGAATGGCTCGCCGTGCACGAAGCGGCCCACCGGCTGGGCATCAAGACCAATGCCACGATTCTCTACGGCCATATCGAGGGGGTGGAGCACCGTATCGACCACCTCGACCGCCTGCGCGCGTTGCAGGATCGCACGGGGGGCTTCAACGCCTTCATCCCGCTCAAATACCGCAACTACGGCAATGCGATGTCGGAGGTGGGCGAGGTGTCGGTGATCGAGGATCTGCGGATGCTGGCCATGAGCCGCATCTATCTGGACAACATCCCCCACGTCAAGGCCTATTGGGTGATGTACGGCAAGGCGACCACCGAACTGGCGCTCGCCTTCGGGGCCGACGACATCGACGGCACGATCGACGATACGACGAAAATCTACTCCATGGCGGGGGCCGACGACCGGCGTCCCCGCATGACGGCCGACGAGATGCGGACAATCGTCCGCCACGCGGGGCTGCGGGCGGTCGAACGCGACACGCTGTACAACGAACTCTGATACTGCCATGACGAACTATTGGAAACGGCTCAAAAGCTATCCCTATCTCTATCATCTGGTGCTGATCGCCGGAGTCGTCGCCGGACTGCTGCTGGCGGCGCACTTCGCCATGCAGCTCGGCACGCGCCACGGGCAGCACCGCACGGTGCCCGACTTCACGGGTCTCGCACTCGACGACGCGGGGCGGCTGGCGCAGCGCAACAGCCTCGAACTGAGGGTCAACGATTCGCTGTTCGTTCCGGCCTACGACGGAGGGGTGGTGCTCGACCAGCTGCCGCACGAAGGGACGCAGGTCAAGGGCGGCCGCACGGTCTATGTGACGATCAACTCGTTCTCGCAGAAGAAGGTCGAAGTTCCCTACGTGGCGGGGCGTTCGCTCCGGCAGGCCAAGAATATGCTCGAAATCGCCGGATTGGAGATCGACAGGCTCGTTTATCAGCCCGATATGGCGACCAACTACGTGCTCGAACAGCGCGTCGACGGCCGTCCGATCGAGGCCGGGACGAAGCGGCAGATCGAGATGGGTTCGGGGGTGACGCTCTATGTGGGCGTGGCCGAGGGCGATTCGGTCGTCGTCGTGCCGAAGGTGATCGGCGTGTCGCTGCGCGAGGCCAAAAGCCGCCTGTGGGAGCAGGGGTTCAACGTAGGAGCGGTCGTCTTCGACGAGGGGATCGACCTGCTGAACCAGAAGGATGCACGTGTCTACGGCCAGCAGCCCGTGCAGGGATATGCGACGGTAGTGGGTTCCGAAGTGGGGCTGCGCCTGACGCTCGACGCGGAGAAGGTGGCACGCGAAAGCGCCGCTTCGGACAAGCAGGCGCAGGCGTTGAGCGAGGAGCGGGAGCGCCGGCGGGCCGAACTCGCCGATTCGCTGGCCGAGGCCGAGGTGCGCCGCCATGCCGAGGAGTTGCAGCGCGGCGCCGGGACGGCGAACGCCGAGGAGGATAATTTCTTTTAGACGATGGACCGATCGCAGGAAGGATACGACGATGCGGAGCTGCGGCCCGCGGAGTGCGGCGGAGAGCCGCACGGCTGCGCTGCGCCCGACGACGAGGAGTCGCTGCGGCGCGAGGCCGAGGCCGACGGCGGCGAGGTGGAGGAGGGAGACGAGCTCTACGAACACTTCGCGGTCGACGTCGACCGGGGGCAGGAGCCGATGCGGCTCGACAAATTCCTCACGCTGAGGATGCAGCACTGCTCGCGCAACCGCATCCAGACGGCGGTCGACAGCGGCAGCGTGCTCGTGGGCGGCCGGCCGGTCAAGTCGAGCTACAAGGTCAAGCCGCTGGACCGCATCACCGTGGTGATGCCCTATCCCAAGCGCGAGGTCGAGATCGTGCCGCAGAACATCCCGCTCGACATCCCCTACGAAGACGACGATCTACTGATCGTCGACAAGCCCGCCGGCATGGTCGTGCACCCGGGCCACGGCAACTGGGACGGGACGCTGGTCAATGCCCTGACCTATCATCTGCGCACGCTGCCGATGTTCCGGGAGGGCGATCTGCGCGCCGGTCTGGTGCACCGCATCGACAAGGATACGTCGGGGCTGCTGGTCGTGGCCAAGAACGAACGCGCGCACGCCCGTCTGGCCAAGCAGTTTTTCGACCATACGATCGTGCGCCGCTACTATGCCCTCGTGTGGGGCAATCCCGACGCCGACGAGGGGACGATCGAGGGCAATATCGGCCGTTCGCCGAAGGACAAGTTGCAGATGTGCGTCTTCGCGGACGGAGAGCAGGGCAAGCACGCCGTGACTCACTGGCGCGTGGTGCGGCGTTACGGTTACGTGACGCTCGTGGAGTGCCGTCTGGAAACGGGACGCACGCATCAGATCCGCGTCCACATGGCGTGGAAGGGTTTCCCGCTCTTCAATGACGCCCGCTACGGCGGCGCCCGCATCCTCAAAGGGACGACCTTCTCGAAATACCGCCAGTTCGTCGAGAACTGTTTCGCGCTGCTGCCCCGGCAGGCGCTGCACGCCCGTTGTCTGGGATTCGTACACCCCTCGACGGGGCGCGAAGTCTACTTCGAGAGCGAACTGCCGGCCGATTTCCGCGCCGTGCTCGACCGGTGGGAGAACTACGCCGCACACGTACGCACCGACGCCGAATAGGCAATATTCGCCGCGGCGCTGCCGTTATAGAGGATAAAATTCCGATTCGAAATGAATATACGCACGATCCTGTTTCTACTCGTTGCCGCCGCTGTCGCGCTGCCGCTGTCCGCGCAGGAGCGGCGGCCCGTCTACATCGTCAACGGGGAGCGTTACGAAGGGGATGCCTTTCGGGAGATCCCGCCTGCGGAGATCGAGCGCATGGAACAGCTTCCGGCCGACGAACAGACCATCGAGCGCTACGGTTCGGATGCGTCGAACGGAGTGATTCTCATTACGTTGAAATACGACAGCAAGGCTGTTTTCACGGCCGACAGCCTTTCGTTCGACCGCTACGTCGCCCGCCGCATCAAGTGGGATGCGACCGATCCCGTGGCGCGGGTGGTCTATCGCTTCAAGGTGCAGTGCGACGGAAGCGTCGTGCTGACCGATCTGCTCGAATCGACCGACGGACGGCTGCGCCGCAAGGTGGTCAAGGCCGTCGAAGAGGCTCCGCGGTGGTCGCCCGCGACCAAGGACGGCCGGCCGGTCGAGACGGAACACGTGCTGCGTGTGCAGCTCCCCGAAGGGCGCGCCATGCCGCCCGAACGGGCCGTGATCCTGCTTTGAATGCGGGTGGGCGGTCGGAGACCGGACGTGTCGTTTCGGGAAATTTTCGAAAAAAAACGGGCCGGCTCCGGTGCGTTCCAATTCGTTGTTTCATCGGGAGTTGGATCGGGAAATGCTTGTCGACGCACCCGCATCGGCGGGGACGGCGGGAGCTTTTGCCGTCCGGAGGCCGGACCGGAGTTTGCGGATCGGCGGAAAATAGTTACTTTTGCCGACAGTTCAGGCGAATTATCGAACAACCAATTTTAAACTTTCATATGAAAAAAATCAAATTTTTTGCGCTTTGGGCGCTTCTGCTGACCCCCCCCCTGCTGCTTTCGGGGTGCGGCGACGACGCGACCGATGACCCGACGCCGGGCAAGACTCCCGTGCTGACGATCAAGGACAATGCATTGGGTGTGATCAACGTGGAGGCTGCGGGCCAGACCGTCACGCTGAATTACGAGGTGGCCGATGCCGTAGAGGGCAAACTCGCCGTGGCGAAAAGCGATAAGGAGTGGATACATGATTTCGATTGCGAAACGTTCGGGCAGATCACCTTCGTGGCCGATGAAAATGTCGGAGAAGAGTTGACGCGTTCGGCTACGGTGACGATCAGTTATCCGGGTGCCGAATCGGTGGCCGTCGAAGTGGCGCAGAACGAACGTGCGATCTCGATCGAGGTGACCGAGGTGACCGTCGCCTCGATCAAGGCCAAACTCGAAACGGACGATCCGGCGCAGACGTTCCTGTTCAATCTGGTCAAGAAGAGCGATTACGATGCCATCGGTTCGCCTGAGAAATTCCTCGAAAAGGAGCTGAAAGCGCTCGAAGAGGAGGCTCTGGATTCCGACGGCTGGTTCACTTCGCTGGAAGAGTATCTGGATTTCCTGCTCAGCGACTGGAATCCCGAAGGCCAGAACCTGAACCGCGACGAATTGGAAATCAATACGGAGTACTACATTTATGCCTACGGTATCGATGTGAAGGGCGAGATTACGACTCCTCTGGTGCGACGCCTCGTCAAGACCAACGATTTGAAGGAGATCAACTTCAACCTTACGGTCGAGGACGAAGGACAGACGACTGCGACGCTCAAAGGCAATCCCGACGAGAAGTTCACCTATTACTATCTGGGCTATACGAGCAAGACCGAGTACGAAGATTCGTTCAAGGGCGACGACCAGCAGGTGATCGACAATGCGCTGGGAAGCATCCGCATGGGTATCGGCAACGACGGGTCGAAACTGCCCGACGTCGCTTCGGTGCGCATGGGCGAAGGTTCGTTGGAGGTCGAGGGGCTGTTGCCCGATACGGAGTACTACGCACTGGCGTTCGGCATCGACAACAGCGTGTCGGCATGTACGAAACTCACCAAGACGCCCTTCAAGACCGATGCGGTGGCCATTACCGACGACTGCAAGTTCGAAGTGTCGGTGCTCGACGTCAATTCGATCCTGATGAATATCGCAGTCAAGCCCTCGAAGGCGACGACCCGCTATTTCACGACGGTCAAGGCGACCGACGAAGTGAAGAACATGACCCCGGCGCAGGTGGCCGACGCCGAAATAGCTTTCCAGAACGGTTTCACGCCGCCCGTCGACTGGTCGACCGATCCGCGTGTCTTCACGGGCGATCAGACGCTCCATTCGCGCCGCAATCTGGGCGTTACGATCATCAAGCCCGAAACCGACTATACGGTCTATGTCTTCGGCGTAAGTGCGGAGGGAGTCCGTACGACCGAGGTGGCGACCGCCACGACGCGGACGACGGCCGTCGTTCCCTCATCGATGACGCTCGAGGTCAAGGACGTGAAGCCCGGATCGGAGACCGATCCCAACGATTTCTTCGGCGGAAAGCTCTATTATTTCCAGTACGGAGTGAAACCTTCGATCGATACGGAGTACTACTATACGGGTATCGTCAAGAAGAGCACCTACGAAACCTTTGCCGACGACGAGGCCTTCATGAAGGATGTGGTCGGGCAGGCCGGCGAACTAATCATGATGAACTGCTTCATGGGCGAGAACAACGCCGGACTGGTCTCGATACCCACGCCGTTCAAGGGTTCGGCCGAGTATTCGGGTACGCCCATCGCCGCCGGTGAGCAGTACTACATCTTCGCGTTCGGCTATATGGGCGCCCCGACCACCGCATTGTTCAAGGTCGATGCTACGGCCGCCGGCGACAGCGGCAGCGGCGGCTGGGAGCCTGAGTGGCCCTCCGAGTGGTAGCGGTTGGAAGTACGACGATTCGCGCGCGACACACGACAACGTGTCGCGCGTTTTTTTTGCGGCGTTTTCAGACGGATGCGCCGGAAAGGGTATCGTGCTGCCGTTCGCGGGTTTGCGGCTGAAAAAGAGGGGTGAAAATTTGGAGTAACGGGGTGGAATGGTTAATTTTGAACGATCCGTTTTCGAGCAGCGGGATACGGTGCGTGGTGTCGCCGGCCGCGGAAAACGATTGTTTCCGATAAGCGGGCGGAAGTCGTCCGGGGATCGTGCCGATCGGAGCATACAACCGTGAACGAGCGATTATGAACTGTTACTATCATCCCGACCACGATGCGGTCGCCCAATGCGCGGATTGCGGCAAGGGGTTGTGCCGGAGTTGCGCCACGCGTTTTACGATTCCGATCTGTCCCGAATGCAACGGGGTGCGGCGCCGCAGCGAACTGCGCGGGTGTATCGTGCCGTTGCTGCTGTGCGGCCTGCTCTTCGCGATCGGGTACAATTCGGAGTTCATGGGGCCGGATCGCCTCTTCGGGGCTTATATGCTGATGAGCGTCTACGGCGGCTGGAAGTTCATCAACCGATTTTGCCCGTTCGTCTTCGTCTGGTTCTCCGTCGAGGCGATTTTCTGGTATTTCCTCATCAAGGTCGCCCTCTCGATGCTGATAGGCTTCTTCGTGACACCCGTCTATCTGGGGTATTGCGTCTGGCGGATCTGGCGGTTGGCGTTCTGAGGAGCGATCCCGGCCGTCGAAGGTCGATCGCCGAAGAAGCGTCGGGTCGGTTTCGGGGAGGGTTGTGCGGATAAAGGTGCTTCCGCGCGAATGTAAGCCCGATGTATATCAACGAATTGCGACGGTTTTTCGGCTTCTGTCCCCGCATCGCCTACCGTCATTTTGCACGGTCTTGCGCCCGCCTGTCCGTTTCGCCTGCGCGGCCGCCGTATCTCCTTGCATGACAATACAAAGATAGCGATTTCGGGCGAGAAATCCAAATGCCGGAAAATTTTGAGATGCAGGCGGATTTTTCTATATTTGTTCGTATGGACAGAGGGGAGATCATCATTTACCGGACGGCCGACGGCGAGACTCGTTTGGAGGTCCGCATGGAGAGCGACAGCGTATGGCTGACGCAGGCGCAGATTGCGCGATTGTTCGGAGTCGACAGAACGGTTATTGTCAGACATGTCAACAACATTTATAAGTCGTCCGAATTGGAGCGGGAAGCAACCTGTGCAAAAATTGCACAAGTTCAGCATGAGGGGCTACGGCAAGTGCGGCGTATGATTCCATATTATAACCTCGATATGATTCTGTCGGTAGGTTATCGTGTCAACTCCAAAAACGCCACGCAGTTCCGCATCTGGGCGAACAAGGTGCTGAAAGAGTACCTTATAAAGGGGTATGCCGTCAATAACCAGGCGAAAGCCGAGCAGTTGGAGGAGTTGAAAAAGACCGTCCGCCTGCTCTCCAATGTCTTGGCTGCGAAGGAGGTTGCGAAATCCGAGGCGGTCGGGCTGCTGCGCGTGATTACGGACTATACTTATGGCCTCGATACGCTCGACCGCTACGATTATCAGCAGTTGGAGGTGTCGGCCACTACGTCTGAGGAGCCGTTCCGCGCGACCTATGAGAATGCGATGGCGGCGTTGCAGGTGTTGCGCGACAAGTTCGGCGGCAGCGCACTGTTCGCCCGCGAGAAGGACGAGTCGTTCAAGAGCACGATGGGTGCGATTTACCAGACCTTCGGCGGCCGAGACCTCTATCCGAGCGTCGAGGAGAAGGCGGCCAACCTACTCTACCTGACGGTCAAGAACCACTCGTTCAGCGACGGCAACAAACGCATCGCGGCGTTCCTGTTCCTCTGGTTCTTGGAGAACAACCGCATCCTCTACCGCCCCGACGGTTCGCGTCTCTTGGACAACAACACGCTGGTGGCCCTGACGCTGATGATCGCCGAGAGCCGCACCGAGGAGAAGGACGTGATGACGAAGGTGGTGGTGAATCTGATAAATAAGAATAATTAATTTTTCGACGAGTAATTGTGTAAAAACTATAATTGTATGAATGATTCTAAATTTAATTGGATTCCTTTTTATCATGAAGTCGCTGAAAAGTTATTAGCTTATAAAAAGAATCGAAAAAGTTTGTTAGAATGGATTTATGGAGCAATAGACGGTACATTTACAACTTATTTACATGAGTCGGATGGCAGCCATCTCAATGATATTGATCCGTTTACGGTTTTCGGTATTTTTAACCGGGGAATAACAGATGAAAATCGTATTTTGATAGCGTCTCAATTCAAGTCCTTTTTCTCGATTCAAGCGGATGTTCCCAATAGTTTCGCCGGTATTCCGGTATTGGATAATCGAAAATCTCATTTTTTCGGGTTTAGAGAACATCGAGCCGATAATGACATCGATAATTTATGGGATTTATTCGAAAAAGCCCTGACTATGCCCTATGAAATCGAACCTATTTTCAATACGGTAAGAAAACAGTTTATTGTAAATGTCAATATTACGATGGGGCTTTATTGGATTTTACCCGAATCATTTATTGCACTGGATAGTCGGAATCGAAATTATCTCCTTCGAAAATACGGAGTCTCGATTAAAGCAAAATTACCTGAATATAAGCAATACACAGCTATTGTTCAGGATATTCTGGCAAGGATGAAAAACGGTAGTATCCAAGAAAAGAATTTCCCTGAGTTATCGTATAACGCATGGTTAGATAGCGGAGGTATAGATACAGAGAATGATGACTGGAGAAATACGATTACGGAATTGTGGCGCTTCAAAAAGAACATCATTCTGCAAGGAGCTCCGGGATCTGGAAAGACCTATGAGGTCGCGGAACTGGTTGTGCGGTTATGCAACAGATTACAAAGCCTCGACCGAGAATCAATCGTTGAGGAGTACAAAAAATTGGAAGAAGAGGGCCGTGTTGTCTTTACGACATTTCACCAATCGATGGATTATGAGGATTTTGTCGAGGGGTTGAAACCCGAAGTTGTAGATGATCATATACATTATACTGTTACAGACGGAATTTTTAAACAGTTATGTAAGAATGCTCAGGTCCCAGTTGTGCATGATCCGGAATTAGAGATAGGAAGTAATCCTACGATTTGGAAAGTATCCTTGAAATCTACATACGACAACCCTGTCAGAACCGATTGCTTGACAAACGGACGTATTCGGATCGGATGGGATGGTTATGGGGAAAATATAAGCGAAGATACACAATATGATGATGGCGGACGTATCGTACTGGATGCCTTCATCAACAAGATGCAAATCGGAGATATTGTTATGTCTTGTTATTCCAATCAGATTGTAGATGCCATTGGTGTAATTACCGGTGATTATGTGTGGAATGATGCGCTGTCGGAGTATAAGCGAACGCGGGCTGTTAAATGGTTCGTAAAGAATATTCGGGAGAATATCTATGAACTAAATAATCATACGGCAATGACGCTCAGCACGGTCTATCGCCTCAGCAATATTTCGTTAGAAGACGTGGTCGGATTGTTGGAAAAATATAACGTTATCACTCATTCTACAGTGTCAAAGAATGAGGAACCGTATATTCTTATCATCGACGAGATCAATCGTGGAAACGTGTCCAAGATATTCGGAGAACTCATCACACTACTCGAACCGGACAAACGAGTTGGAGCAGAATCGCAGCTTTCGGTAAAGTTGCCCTACTCAAAAGAAAAATTCAGAGTTCCCTCGAATATTTATATTCTCGCTACGATGAATACGGCGGACCGCAGTTTGGGGACACTCGACTATGCGATTCGCCGCAGATTCGCATTTGTTCCGACGAATCCATATAAGTTGGATGAGGAGGGGTTCAATGAAAGATTGTTCGCCAAAGTATCCAATTTATTTGTTAGCAATTATGCCTCCTGCTCCAATGGCGAGGAGCGCCCTATGCCCTCGAAATATCTTTCCGAGGAGTTCGATCCTGCGGATGTATGGATCGGACACAGCTATTTTTTGATGCGGGATAAAGAGGGTATCGATCGGACACGTTACAGGCTGACCTATGAAATTATTCCCATGTTATGGGAATACTTGAAAGATGGGATTTTTAAAGATTCGGATGCGGTAAAGCAGGTCATTCATGAGTTGCAGGAGGGAATCGATTATGATTGAGATTTCGGAAAGCAAATGTACAACTCTTGAAGAAACAACCGTTGCATTGTTGAACGAGTTATATCCTTCGAGAGGAATATTGAGCCAAGCGGTTCCGCGAGAAGAAGATCTGTATTATTATCGGATAAATTGCGCGGATGGACAGATAACGACATCCTATTTCATTGGTGTAAATTGGGTTATAGAGAAACGATTGCCAATTTATGTAAAGCCCAAACTCAATAATGAAACGACGGAGATCAATTATTTAAGTATGTTGATGGAGGCGTTGCAGGAACCTGAAAATATTGAGCATCTGGATGGATTGGTTCGCATTGAATTCAATAAACCCGCTATTTCCATATTCTCGCAGGAGGACACGCTTTCTCTCTTTCTTATCATTCAGTTTTTGCAAATCTTGAAACGAATCGTAGGACAAGGCTTGAAAAAGGCATATTATCCGAAATGTGAGAATCTGCATGCAAAGGTTCGCGGGAAAATACTTGTCAACGACAATCTTCGTAAGAATATGTTGCGAGGACATGTCATTCGATCGATGTGTCAGTTTCAGGAATACGGTGTCGATTGCGAAGAAAACAGACTGTTGAAAAAGGCATTTTTATTTTCGCAGGTCGCTTTAACGTATTCTGCAAAAAAAATCGGACTGGCTGAACTGAAACATACAATTGACTATATCCGGCCGGCATTCGATAACGTTTCGGATTGTATAACCGGAATGCAGATCACGCAAATGAAAACGAATCCTTTGTATCGGGAATATACACAAGCGATCAAATTAGCGAAACTCATATTGAAACGGTATTCGTATAATATCTCCGTTGCTCGACAATCCGTCGATACACCTCCTTTCTGGATCGACATGAGCAAGCTATTTGAGTTGTATGTCTATAAAAAATTACGGGAGCAGTTTTCAAAAGAGGAGGTACACTATCATTTTAAGGCCAGACATCAGGAGTTGGATTTTATTTTGAAGCCTCAGAGTTGGAAATCTCCATTCGTTATCGATGCGAAGTACAAGCCGCGCTATCAGTCCGAACCTATATCTGTGGAAGATATTCGGCAGATCAGCGGATATGCTCGGTTGAGAAAGGTATATAATGAATTGGGAATCAAAGATGAAAACCAAAATATAAAGTGTTGGATTATATATGCGCATCAAGGCTGTTCCGAGGACTTGCCGGACAATGAAGCACAACTGACCGAAGTGGCTGGATATACCAACATCTTTCAAGCAGGAATCCGTTTGCCGGAAATTCAAAAATAAATTGCAAAAATTCAATGGGTGCTTGACAGAGTAGTCAATTTCTTCCTTTTCTCTCGGATTCATTGATTTTTTGTACCTTTACATAAAATATTTTATACAATGGCGAAGATGAACACGGCCGACATCGGCTTTGAGAGGGAAATATGGAAGGCAGCGGACAAAATGCGCGGCAATATCGACGCATCGGAGTACAAATCCGTTGTATTGGGGCTTATTTTCCTGAAATATATTTCCGATATGTTCGAAACGAAATACCGGCAGCTTGTCGCCGAGGGCGAGGGATTCGAGGAGGACAAGGATGAATATACGGCCGAAAATATCTTCTATGTCCCGACCGAAGCCCGCTGGGAGCGGATTGCGGCCGAGGCGCACACGCCCGAAATCGGCTTGGTGATAGACAATGCGATGCGGGCGATCGAGAAGGAGAATAAGCGATTGAAAGATATTCTCCCGAAGAATTTCGCTCGCCCCGAGCTCGACAAGCGCCGGTTGGGCGAGGTAGTAGATTTATTCACGAATATCCGGATGCACGAACATGGCGACTCGAAAGATATTCTGGGACGCGCCTATGAGTACTGTCTTTCGAGATTTGCCGAGGCGGAAGGGAAACTCGCCGGCGAATTCTATACGCCCGCCTGCATTGTCAAAACGCTGGTAAACGTGCTGCAACCCTACAAAGGTCGTGTGTACGATCCTTGCTGCGGTTCGGGTGGTATGTTTGTTCAGTCGGCACGGTTCATTCTGAACCATTCCAGCAATATCAACAACATTTCAGTCTACGGGCAGGATTCCAACCCAACGACCTGGAAGATGGCCCAGATGAACCTTGCTATCCGTGGTATTGAAGCCGATCTCGGGCCATATAATGCCGACACTTTTTTCAACGACTGCCATCCGACCCTCAAGGCCGATTTCGTGATGGCCAATCCTCCGTTCAACCTCAGCGACTGGGGCGCGGACAAATTGGCCGGTGATGTGCGCTGGAAATACGGCACGCCTCCTAATGGCAATGCCAACTTCGCATGGATTCAGCACATTATCCACCACCTCGCCCCGACGGGACGGGCGGGTGTCGTGCTGGCCAACGGTTCGCTGTCGAGCCAAAGCGGCGGCGAGGGCGAGATTCGCCGGAAGCTGGTAGAGGCCGATTTGGTCGATTGCATCGTGGCCATGCCGCCGCAGTTGTTCTATACGACACAGATTCCCGTATCGATCTGGTTCTTCAACAAGGATAAGAAACGGAAGGGTAAAACGCTGTTTATCGACGCCCGCAATCTCGGTACGATGGTCACACGCAAATGGCGCGAGCTGACCGATCGAGATTCGTCCGATCCGGCGCAGCGCGGCGATATTCAGCGCATTGCTGACACCTACAATGCCTATGTTGGCGGTACGCTCATTAAAGAGAAGGGGTTTTGTGCCGTAGTTTCAACCGAAGAGATCGCCAAACAGGATTTTATCCTTACACCTGGGCGCTATGTCGGTATCGCCGAGCAGGAGCAGGATACCGAACCGTTCGATGAAAAAATGAACCGTTTAACAAGTGAATTGTCTGGATTGTTTGAGCAATCACATGTGTTGGAATCCGAAATTAGAGAGCAGTTAAAAAATATAGGATATAAAATGTAGTTATATGAAACGTATAGCTGTATTTTTTGACACGAATGTAATAGAATCGCGTTTTTCGCATGAAAAACATGAATTCCTATTTCATGAAGAAATTAAGCCGAATAGTCTTTTTTATAAAATAAAAAATTGCATCCGCGATAATGGTATTGTGGATATAGTAGATTTGTGTATTCCCGATCTCTCATGGCGAGAATTCAAATTACATCTATTAGAAAATTACCGTGAAAGACGGAGATATATTTCATTGCAGAAAGAACTATATCGCAAAGCTTTCGGTTCTACGTTTGGTATCAACTATGAATTTAAACATGAAACAGAAGAGCAATACAAGGAACATTTTGAAACATTAGCGAGTGAATTTCTCTCTCAGAATAAGTGTAAGTTGGTAAGCTATCCCAAAGAGGTGGAATTCTTTGAATGTTTGGTTGAAAAATGTTTAAATAAACAGCCTCCGTTCCAGCTTGCAAGAAATAATAGAAAAGAATATTCCGATGCCGGATTAAAAGATGCCATTATAGTCGATACAATCATAAGATACGCTTCCGAGCATGATTGTTTTTGTATACTTATCTCTAATGATTATGATTTTAGGGATATAAAGGATGTTAGAACATGTAAAACCGTTGACGAATTCTCGGCTTTTCTTGAAGAACAATCGTATGTCGTCAATACCTCGACCGTTCAGAACAAGCTGGAGAACGATGAATATTTAAAAGATACCATAATTACATCTACCGGCAATATTTATGATGAATCCGTTACAGAGTTCTACGTTGTCGATATAACAGATGAGGGCAGTTGGTATGTAGTACGAATTCGTTGTGTAATCAATGAAGTTATCTATTTGATCGAATGTAAATACGAACCACATTCTAACGAGTTGTTAGATATAACTTACAAAAAAGAGAATGAATGACGTATGTGGGCTAAGTACAAATTATCCGAATTAGGTGCTATTGTCGGAGGAGCAACCCCGTCAACCTCGGTTGAGAAATACTACGGAGGAGAAATCGCATGGGTTACTCCCAAAGATTTGTCGTCATTCTCTGGCCGTTACATAGAGTGCGGAGAGCGCAATATCACGGAAGAAGGTTTAAATAGTTGCTCTGCTCAATTATTGCCAGCCGGAAGTGTCCTGTTTTCTTCACGAGCGCCTATTGGCTATGTCGCAATTGCCAAGAATCCCATTGCAACCAATCAGGGATTTAAAAGCCTTGTGCCCGACACGGAAAAGGTTGACAGCCTATTTATGTATTATCTATTGAAATACAATAAGAATCGAATTGAGGCGATGGGTAGTGGTACGACATTTAAGGAGGTGTCGGGGGCTACTATGAAAAATATCGAAGTAAATCTTCCTCCGCTTGCCGAGCAGAAACGGATTGCGGGGATATTGGGGGCGTTGGACGATAAAATCGAATTGAATCGGCGGATCAATGCGAATTTGGAAGAGCAGGCGCAGGCCCTCTTCAAATCGTGGTTTGTGGATTTCGAACCCTTCCGTGACGGCCCCTTTGTCGATTCCGAATTAGGCAAAATTCCCCAAGGTTGGAAAGAGGGGAATTATACGGATATTGTAGAGATAAGAGGAGGAGGAACTCCTAAAACCGACATGCAAGAATATTGGAATGGAAACATCCCTTTTTTTTCGCCCAAAGATGTTGGAGCAGGTTGTTTCATTTTGGATACAGAAAAACACATTACAGCCAAAGGCTTGGAAAATTGCAACAGTAGTTTATTCCAACCAAATACTGTTTTTATAACAGCCAGAGGAACAGTTGGGAAAGTTGTCATGAGTGGTACTGAAATGGCTATGAATCAAACCAATTATGCCTTACTGGGGAAGCAAAATATTCCTCAATATTATGTGTATCATATCACACTTCAGCTGGTCGGTCGCCTATTAAAGAAAGCCAATGGTGCTGTATTCAATGCCATTACAACAAGAGACTTTGCATGCGAACAAATTGTTATACCACCTTACTCCACAATAAAGCATTTTTCTGATATTGTAAAACCAATATATGAAAACATATTGTTGAATGAGGTTCAATCAAATCGACTTTCCGCCCTGCGCGACACTCTGCTGCCTAAACTCATGTCCAGCGAACTTTCCGTTAAAAATGATTATGAGTTGTAATCTATCAGGACTGATTTACAAAAAAAATTATATTTTTGTAGTAAAACTTGTAACCCATGCAAAAGTCTGAAATCATAGCGATTCTTCAAGAACATGGAATTGCTGTTGTTGAAGAAAAAAGAGTGAATAACTGCGGGGATAGATTGGCCTTGTCGAATGGGGCGATCATAAATATCTTTGATAAAGGCACGATTCAATATCAGGGCAAAAACAAAGATTCAATCAAACAAATACTTGAAGAGAGGCAAGTCTCTCCGGTTATGGGAAAGATCGTTTCCGCATCCAGCAGCAAGATGTCTCCGAAAAATAATCGGGTATTCGTTGTGTATGGACATGACGATGTGGCAAGGGCCCAATTGGAGGCAATGCTCAGACGATGGGGGTTAGAGCCGTTGATTCTTGATCAATTGCCATCGTTGGGAAATACTATTATTGAAAAATTGGAAGAGTATACCAAGCAGGTGGAGTTTGGAATTGTATTGGCCACACCTGATGATATGGGATATGCTGTTAAGGATGATGCGAAGAATGCAAAATGTCGAGTCCGGCAGAATGTTGTGTTGGAGTTAGGTATGCTTTTGGCTTCGATTGGTCGCAAAAGAGTCGCTATTTTGCTGAAAAGGGAAGATAATTTTGAAAAACCGTCTGATATTGATGGGCTTATTTATATTCCTTTTCAGAAGAAAGTCGATGAGGTTCAAATTCTATTGGCGAAAGAGATGGAAAAACATAATTATAAAATTGATATCGCCAAATTATAGCTATGCACTTCACCGAAGCCAATTTTGAAAATGCGATAATCGAGCTGTTCCACGAGCAGCTGGGCTACGACTATGTCTATGGGCCGGAGGTCGCGCGCGATTATACGGAGCCGATCTACATGGAGCAACTGCGGGCGGCGGTGCAGGAGTTGAATCCGTCCTTGTCTGCTGCGGCGATCGAGGAGGCGATCACGAAGATCCGGACCTACGAGGGCGGTTCATTGGTACAAAAGAACGAGCAGTTTACCGATTATCTTCAAAACGGGGTCGCAGTCAACTACTTCGACGGCCGGGAGCAGCGGTCGGAACTCGTGCGGCTCGTCGACTACGATACGCCGTTGCGAAATTATTTTACGGTAGCGAACCAGTGGACGGTCGAGGAGCGATCGGTGAAGCGGGCGGATATCGTCGTCTTCGTCAACGGTCTGCCGCTGGTCGTGGTGGAGTTGAAATCGCCCTCGCGCGAGAATACCGACGTTTCGGAGGCCTATGCGCAGTTGCGCAATTACATGCAGGAGATTCCGTCGCTCTTCATCTACAATGCGTTCTGTGTGATGAGCGACCACGCGATTACCAAGGCCGGCACGATTACGGCGGGAGAAGACCGGTTTATGGCGTGGAAAACGGTCGACGGTTCGATGGAGGATCGGAGCTGTGCCGGGTTCGACGTGCTGTTTCGGGGGATGTTCGACAAGGTGCGGCTGGTGGAGTTGATACGCAATTTCCTGTGTTTCTCGAAGGACGGGAAGCAAAGTGCGAAGATATTGGGAGCCTATCACCAGTTCTACGCCGTGCGCAAGGCGGTACTGTCGACGATGGAAGCTGCACGGACGGATGGCAAAGGCGGCGTTTTTTGGCATACGCAAGGCAGCGGCAAGTCCTTTTCGATGGTCTTCTTCTCGAAACTGTTGCAGCAGGCGATGTCGTCGCCGACCATTGTCGTGCTGACCGACCGCAACGATTTGGACGGGCAGCTCTATCGGCAGTTCGCCCGATGCGAAGACTTTCTGCGTCAGAAACCTGTCCAGGCCAAGAGCCGCGCTCATTTGAAAGAGCTGCTGGCCGGACGCGAGGCGAACGGTATCTTCTTTACGACGATGCAGAAATTCGAAGAGAGCGACGAACCGCTCTCCGAGCGCCGCAATATCGTGGTCATGGCCGACGAGGCACACCGCAGCCAATACGGATTGGAGGAGAAGGTGAAAATGGTGACCATGCCCGACGGTACGACGCAGGCGAAGGTCATCGTCGGTGCGGCTCGTCTGGTGCGCAACGCGCTGCCCAATGCGACCTATATCGGCTTCACCGGAACGCCCATCGCGTTGAAGGATCGATCGACCCGCGAGGTGTTCGGCGATTATATCGACGTATACGACATGACGCAGTCGGTGGAGGACGGTGCGACGCGACCGGTCTATTACGAAAGCCGTGTGATCAACCTGAAACTCGACGAGGCGACCCTGCGCCGTATTGACGACGAATACGATGCGATGGCGGCCGAGGCGGAAGCGTATGTCATCGAGAAGAGCAGGCGCGAGCTGGGGCGCATCGACTCGATTCTCGGGGCCGACGAAACCATCGGTTCGCTGTGCGAAGACATCGTAAAACACTACGAGGAGAACCGCCAGTACGAACAGACGGGGAAAGCGATGATCGTGGCCTACTCGCGGCCGATTGCGATCAAGATCTATCGCCGGCTGCTCGAAATGCGTCCGGCATGGAGCGGGAAACTGGCCGTCGTAATGACTTCGGGCAATGGCGATCCCGAGGAGTGGCGTCCGATCATCGGGAACGATGCCCGTAAAAAGGAGTTGGAAAAAGCGTTCAAGGACGACGGCGGCGCGTTGAAAATCGTGATTGTGGTCGATATGTGGCTCACCGGATTCAATGTGCCGTCGCTGGCGACGATGTACGTCTATAAGCCGATGGCCGGCCACAATCTGATGCAGGCCATTGCGCGTGTCAACCGGGTCTTCGGTGACAAACAGGGCGGACTGGTGGTGGATTATGTCGGCATCGCGTCGGCGTTGAGGAAGGCGATGAGCGACTATACGCTCCGCGACCGCAAGAATTACGGCGATCCCGACGTGTCGAAAACGGCCTATCCCGAGTTTCAGAAGAGATTGGAAGTGTGTCGTGATTTGTTGCACGGGTTCGACTATACGGCCTTTTTCGGCAAATCCGATCTGGAACGGGCCAAAGCGATCAGCGGAGGAGTCGATTTTCTGCAAGCTCCCGAACGCGAGGAGCCGAAGAAGCTGTTTATCAAGGAGGCGTTGCTGTTGCGGCAGGCGTTGTCGCTCTGTCAGAGTTTGCTGAACTACGAGCAGCGTCTCGAAGCGGCCTATTTTGAAGCCGTGCGCACGCTGTTGACGCGCATCGAAGGCAAGGGCAAGATGTCGCTGCGCGAGATCAACGCACGGATCAACGAGTTGCTCAAACAGAGCATCAAGAGCGACGGTGTAATCAACCTCTTCTCCGACGTCGAGGAGGAGTTTTCGCTGTTCGATCCGAAATTCCTCGAAGAGATCTCCCGGATGAGGGAGAGAAACTTTGCCGTCGAACTGTTGCGCAAGCTGATTGCCGAACAAGTGCGAATCTATCAACGGACCAATACGGTGCGGGCCGAAAAATTCTCCGAGATTCTGTCCCGTGCCATGAGCAATTACCTCAAAGGGTTGCTGACCAACGAGGAGGTAATTCAGGAGTTGCTGAAAATCGCCCACGAGATCGCCCACGGCAAAGAATCCGACAAAGCGCTCGATCTGAACGACGAAGAGCTGGCATTTTACGATGCGTTGACCAAACCCGAGGCCGTACGCGATTTCTATACGAACGAACAGTTGGTTGCCATTACACGGGAACTGACCGATGCACTGCGCCGCAACAAGACGATCGACTGGAATCTCAAGGAAAGCGCCCGTGCCGGTATGCGTCGGATCGTGAAACGGTTGCTCAGGAAGTATGATTATCCGCCCGAAGGACAGGAAGATGCGTTGAGTACGATCATGAAGCAGTGCGACATGTGGAGTGAAAACAGCTGACGGATTGGCCGTCGGACAAGCGTGATAACTCCGGTCTGCCGGGGAATCGTTATGTCTTGGATATTCGTCCTTCGGCCTTGCGGCTTCGTTCCGTGAGTTTTCTGCTCATCGCTGTTTGCGAACCGTACCCTGTCGGTCTCTGACCGCCTTGCAGGTTCATCGCTGCTCGGCACTCATCCTCGCTGCATGGCCTGTTCGAGAGCGTCTACGATCCGCTCCTTTTCGCTGCTGCCGTCCGTGGAGAGACGCAGAAGCGGCAGGCCGATCTTGGCGAGGATGCCGTTTTTGCGCCGGTCGCGGGCGACCTGCACCTCGTCGAAGCGGTGGTGGAGCACGCCGTCCACCTCGATCCCCAGAATCGGCGTGTTGTCCATCCGGTTGTAGAGCAGAAAGTCGAGATGCGAGCGGCGGCGGACGAAGAGGCGCTCCTCGTCGGACAGCTCGACGTTCCGTCCGACCAGATCGTACAGCCGGTAGTGTCGGTGGACGCCGATGGCGGAAAACCGATCCTCCCCGGCGAGAATTCCTCCGATGAGCCTTTCGGCGATCCGTTCGGCCGGCGATTCGCGTTTCGCATCGGAGGCGAACCGCATGGCGGCGTACTCCGTATGCAGCACGTCGAAAACCGAACGGATCGGACTGGTGATAAAGACCGAATTGACGTCCTCGCACGTGAAACGGATGTAGCGCAGCAGATCGCCGATATCCGACCCGTGGGCGATCCGCATCCCTTCGGTCTTGACGACGACCAGATGCTCGACGGCCCGTGAGACGGCCACGTTGATCAGGTTCGGATCGTCCAAAAACGCCGTGATTTCGGAACGTACCGTGTGGAACACGATGGTATTCTTCTCCCGTCCCTGAAACTTGTGGATCGTGTCGGCCTCGACACCCGGCGGCAGGCACCGCCGCAGCTCCTGCGCATGATACCGGTAGGGAGAGATGACGCCGATCTGCTCCGGCTCCGCATGCTGCCGCTTGATCCAGTCGCACGTAGCGTCGATCTGGCGCTGATTGTAGATCCGGCCGTTATGGGAGTAGGTTTTCGAGGCGGTCGTCGTCAGGACCGTAAAGGGATAGCCGCCCTTCGGTTCGGTCATGATGAGCAGCTCGTTCCGGTAATATTTCCGGTTGCAGAAGTCGATGATGAGCGGATGGCAGCGGTAATGTTCGCGCAGCAGCGTGACGGGCAGCCGCTCCGCGAAGACCCGTTTGAAGGAGGAGAGGATGTTCTGCCGCACATAATCGTAAGCGTCGGGCACCCGGTGTTTGTCGCGCAGCTCCTCGGCCTTCGCCCTGAGCTGCTCCTCCACGATATGCGGCAGCTGCCGGCTGTCGCCGATGATGACGATATTCCGGCAACAGGCGCAGCAGACGGCTGCCGTGAGGATATCGACCTGCGACGACTCGTCGATGATGACATAGTCGAGCAGGTGCCCCGCGCCGATCGAAGCGCACAGCGAATGGGTCGTACTCAGCACGACCGGATAGCGTTCGACGAAGGCGCGGAAATGCGTCCGGTAGTTCTGCATCGTGAACGGGGGCCGCTCCTCCTGCCGCGCTTCGTTCAGCCGTTCGTATTTGCGGTAGAGCATATCGCGGAACAGCGCTTCCGACACCTTCCCGTACGCTTCGATCAGACTCTTCGCACGCTGCTTGTCGGACGGTGCCCCGAGCCGGGTGATGCGGGCCGAGAGCTCGGCGATATAGGTTTCGTAGAACTTGCGATCGGCATAGGCGGGCAGCAGCTCCGCATCCGCGAACAGCCGCTTCCCGGGCCACGCGCCGCACCGGAACAGCAGTCCGGCCCGCAAAGCGAGCGACGGCCTTCCGCCCTGCCACCTCTCGGTAACGAGATGCCGGAACGACAGCGCCCGCCGGCTATCGATCGGACGGAAGAAACAGCGGTCGACGCGCCGCATCCGCGCTTCGTCCAGCGGTCGTTCCCACAGCAGATGACGGTACTCGCATTGGGCATAGGAGCGTTTCGTCCGCAGGTCGGCCAGCTCCGCGTCGACGCGGAAAAGCTCGTCTATGGCCGCTGACAGCTCGCCCAGCCGCGTTCGCAGGGCCGTGCGTTCCTCCGCCGGCAACCGCCACGCAGGGTCGGGCATGAAATCCTGCTGTTTGTCCGCGAAAAAGGCCTGCCGTCTGGTCCGGTTTCCCAGTTCGGCCATCAATGCCCCGTACTCGTATTTCGACAGTTTGTCGCGCACGTTGTCCACCGCCGCATTGTTGTTGGACACGACGCCGACGGTTTTTCCCTGCATCAGCAGATTGGCGACGATGTTCAGAATCGTCTGCGTCTTTCCCGTACCGGGAGGCCCCTCGACCACGCTCACCCGATTGCCCAGCGCCCGCTGCACGGCGAGTTTCTGGCTGGCGTTGCAGCCGAAGGGATAGACGAGGGCCGCATTGTCGACGTCGCACGCCGCCGTCCGCCCGCTCAGATAGGCATACAGCGCCGTACGGGGATCCTGCGGATCGATGCGCTGCATCGTCTCGGCGAGCAGGGCGGCGATCGAACTTTTCTTCTCCCCTTCGGGAACCTCCTCTGCGGCCTCCGTATCGGTCTCCGACTCCAGAGAGGCTTTGGCTGCGAGAACCTCCGCGAAATAGGAAAGCAGCCGCTCTTTGTCTGCGGCGAGCGGCTGCGCATCGACCGCTTCGATCCGCGACTTCTCGATCGCCGGCGAACGCAAGCCCTCTCCGGCGCCCAGCCGGACATATGTCCCGTAGTCGAACAGCGTATCGTACGGCTCCTGCAACGTCCCGTCCTTGTAGATGCGTACCTGCCGGCGTGTGGCGAGCAGGGGATAGCAGACCACATGCTCCTTGCGATAGCGGAATACCCGCGCCGCGCCGTAATCGACATACACATACGCTCCGGCCGGTCGCAGCCCGACGATCTCCGACGTCTTGTCGACGTAGGCGTCGCGCCGCTTGTCGTGTACGAAAATCAGTCGGTCGGTCATCGTTCGGGTCGTTTATCGGGAATTAAAAACCGCTTTACCCTCACAAAGATAGTCATTTTGCCGCGATGGGCAAGTCCTCCCCTTGCCCCCACTCCTCCCGTAATCGTTTAGTCAACTCCAATACCTGCTCCGAGAGGAGTTTCAATTCTCGCGTGCAGGCCACCAGCGTGTCGATCTGGCGGGGCAGCATGTTGCGCGAAAGGTAGGTGTTGATCGCCTTGACGACCTGATTGTAGTTGTTGCCCACGCGCGAAATCTGAGCGATGTACTCGTTCAGCCGGACGAGGTAACGCTGTTTCGTGGGGTCGGCCCTGACCACGCGGAACGTCTCGTCGAAGATTCGCCCAACGATGAAGCGGCTGCGGTTGAGCTCCAAGCCAGCCCTTCACAGCATCCGCTCGAAGCGGATATGCTGCTCCTCGGTCAACTTGAAGTTGTACCGATGAATCTTCGGATCGGTCGCACGAGGCCGGCCGATCTTTCCTTTAATCTTTCCCATAATCCTGATTCGTATTTAGCATTCAACATAAGTGGCGGCCGCGGCCCCGCAGGGCGAGCACCTTTGTATGCCGAAAACCTTTTCGGCATACAAAGGTACAGCTCGCTGTTCCCGCTGCGGGAACAAGACGCCGCACTGCGGATCGCTCGTTTCCCGCATCGAAAATCCTACGCGGATCACGCCGGCGACACTCGGTTTTCAGGGTGCAATATTACAACGCCGCGGCGAGAGCGGCAAACCCTGCGGACGGCCTCCGGCGGTCAGGAGCGGCCAGTCGATTCGGGAACCACGAAGGCGTATTATCTTGCGGCCGGAAGCGTGAATGCACTCCCGATCGAACGCACGTGCTCGTGTTCGCGTGGACGGATGTACGCACGTGTTCGCACATGAGCGGATGCGCGAATACGAACATCCTCGCACGATCTCCTGCTGGCAAGAGCGAAAGCGAACATCCACCCACGCACAATTGCCGGCATCCCTTCACGGATTCATGCAGACGATCATGTCTTCATCTGTTCACGCACCGCTTCTCTCCCGATTGAATACGGCTGGAAATACAATAAAATATTGTTTACAGCGACGATATTCCGCGAGCTGCTCTGACCTCGCCCGCAGCTCCGGCCGACCCGAACGGACATCCTCGAAAATGTCGGTGAGGGGAGGCCGGAGACGGATGGAAATCAAGCAACACCGGTTTGATTCATACAAAAAAGAGACGGAACACGATGTTCCATCTCTTTATATCATATGGTTATTCTTTTTTAGGCGGGTATTCCATTGGAGCGAAAAATTCATCCAAAGAAATATTGTAATATCTGCAAAATAGAGAGAGGGTTTCCAAAGAGGGAAATTTCTGTTGATTTTCATAATGAGAAATATGCAGGTGCGTATTCTCTATAAGAAACTCCTGTGTATGACCGTGTTGCTCTCGAATTTCTCGCATCCGAAGAGCCACCAACTCTCTCAATATGTTATCTTTTCGTTGCAGTGCAATTATTTTTGTTACAAAAAAATGTATGAAACGAAATTTTTAATCTGCACGATCGTGCTTGATTAAATAATATTTACTATATTTGAGGTGCAAACCTTGAAATTAAGTACATAAATTATGCTACCTTTGCAACTGAACAACTCGGCATAGCCGACGGACATAACTCATAAAGGGTAAACAACTCTTTATACCTTACAGCGAACTTGGGACCCTCCTTTAGGAGGTTGTTTAGCACGGTATAATAGTTGTCAGTCCTGGTTATGTCCTACCCTAACGGGTAGGGCACGGCTGGGGCGCAGGACAGCTTCCGTGCGATGGTTCCCAAGACCTGCTGTAAGGGGCTGACACCGCGCCCCTTTTTCTTTTCCCTGCGGGCGCATGATCCATCGCTCTGAACGTTATGCGCCGTCTCGACCCGAATACAATAAAATATACAAACTGCACCTGCCGAACCGTCGGCCGGCGGAATCAGCATGCGGGCACGACGCCTTCGTCCGCAACGCTTTTGCCCGCAACGGTTCGGTCGCCCTTCACGCTCCGCCGATCTTACAGGCGGCGGCATCGCCTTGTTTCTTTTTCAAGTAAAAGTTTTAGGTTCGGCGATGTCGCTACCCTTCCCATACGGTCCCCGCGACCCGTAACTGACGAGTACTGGTACGTCGCCTCCGCCGCACGGAACTGTGCGGCGGAGTGGCGGGGCAGCAGCTCCGATATACTCCGCAAATTGCACTTAATACGCCCCCTAAATAACTAACCCAATACTTACAATGAAAAAGGAAACGACACTCCCCGACGAGCTGGCCCGACTCCTCCTGCTCGAAACCGATGAAGACGTGAAAACCGAGGACGATTCCCCGAGCCTCGACTACCGGCGGGACATCCGTTCGATCCTGACAACCCTGTACGAGCGGGCGCCCTACATCTATGCCCTCTTCAAGGCCGCGCCGAAGACGGAGTTCCGCATCGCGCTGACCGAGGATTTCTTGCGTGGCGACCTCCCCGATGAAACCTATACCATCCCCGAGTTCTGCGCCCGTTACGCCTCCTTCGAGCCCAAAGGGCAGATCTTCCTTATCAGCTTCTCGGTCTACTGCACGGAGAAGGAGCGGGAGGAGATGTACCGTAAACACGGCGAAGTGTTCTGCTCGCCCGAGGGCACGGCGCTCTGCGAGGTTGACAGCGAAGACCTCGATACGGCGGTCGAAGAAATCGTCAGCGAGTTCCCGAACTACATGATGTGTCGCTGCCGCGCGGCGATTCTCTCGAACGAGCCGCTGAGGATCGACGACGAGACGATCGCACGCTATGCGCTGACGCCCGAAGACGCCGCACGGCTCCGGCGGATCGTCAAGCGCTGTAATACCAAGATCGTTGCAGAGCTGCGCGGGCAGTACGAACGTCTCGCGGCGATCGACTGCGTGCGGGAGGCGCACGGCGCATGAAGACCGGAAAAGGCCCGATCGCGCTGAGCGACGAAGCGCGCGACCGCGTGTCGGAACAGCTCCATGCCCGCTATGTAGCGACGATCGTCGGGCGGTTGCGCGAAGTCGGCACGTTGGATCTCGCGGCGGCCGACCTGCCGATCCGCGTGGTCGACCGGCCGATCGACGATTTCCGCACGGACCCTTCGTTAGACCTCGCACGGTACGTCCGCGACGTGCTGGTCGATCGGGCGACCTATCTCGACGAGCGGTCGTTCCGCCTCGATTTCACCGAGTCGGATTTCAATCTCGACGATTATATCCTGCACGGCGATGCGGCGGAGGACGATCGGCCGATCGTCCGGCTGGCAGGGCGCGAAGGGTCGATGACCGTACGCAGCGACGGCTTCCGCGCGGCACCGTATCTCGCTCTGCGCGACTGCTGCGCCCTGTCGCAGCTCGTCGAATACGCGATGCGCATCCGTTCGGGCGCAGTCGATCCCCGATCCCTGCCGCTATTTCAGTTGGAATGCTGCCTGAGCGACCGATTCGAGCAGGATTGGAATCGAGTTGCCGAGGCGGTACGGCGTCGCCGCTGAGCGACACCCGCGCAGCATCCCCGTATCCCGCGCGGCCGCAGCCGAAGAGCGATTCGCCGCCGTCCCCGTCACGACCAAAGCGAGCGGCCCGATAAGGGCCGCTCGCTCCGTTACCGCTCCGTCGGGGCCGGCATGCAGCCGGCTTCGCGCTCAACGGCGGGGTAATCTTCTTTTCCCCGTGTCGATCCGTCCGAGACCTCGACGACCTGTTACTCGACCGAAGCCGCCGATGCCAGCCGCTCGCCGAAGGCCTCCATCGCGCGGCCGATGACCGTCTCGGAGAATTTGGCGTAGTGGCGCGTCATGTTGGTGTTCGAGTGGCCGAGAATCTTGGCCAGCACGTCGATCGGCATTCCGTATTCGACGGCCATGCAGGCGAAGGTGTGGCGGGCGCAGTGGGTGGTCAGCACCTTGTCGATGCCGCACACGGCCGCGATCTCCTTCATGTAGGCATTCATCTTCTGGTTGCTCGGCGTGGGAAGCACGCGCCCGCGAGCGAGGCACGCCTCGTCCCGCTCGTAGCGACGCAGGATTTCGAGCGAGGCCGGAAGCAGCGGGATACGGCTCATGACGGAGGTCTTTTCGCGCGGCTTGTGGATCCACCACCGCCCCTCGTCATCCTGCGAGAGGTGCTCGCGCCGCAGGTGGTCGGCGTCGGCGAAGGCCAGCCCCGTCAGGCAGCAGAAGACGAAGACGTCGCGGATGCGGGCCAGCCGGTGGTCGAGCTCCTTGCGGGTCAGCAGTTCCAGTTCATGCGCCGTAAGGTGCTCTTTGGCCTGCACTTCGTCCTCTTTGAGTTTATAGTAGCGGAACGGATTTTTCGTGATCCACTCGTTGCGCAGGCAGTAGAGGACGAAATTGCGCAGACAGTCCATGACGGCGACCGCCCCGTTGTGGCGGCAGCGGTGGGCGGTTTGCAGGAAGAGGTTGAAACCGTCCAGAAACTCGTAGTTCATCCGCTCGACGGGGATGTCCTCGGCCTTGCCGCGCTGGGCGAGATACTGTTTCAGGTAGCGCAGCAGCCGTTCGTACTTGTCGGCCGTGCGCTGCGTGATGCGCACGCCCACCTCGCCCTGCCGCCGCTTCGCGTAGTCGGCGAGGCCTGCGATGAGCATCATCGTGTTGCAGGTCGGATTGAGGTAGCGCTGCTTGATCTGCGCCGCATTGGCCGCATAGCCCTCGGCCAGCAGCTTGGTGCGGATGTCGATGATTTTGACGCGGAAATCGTTCAGTCGCTCGTTGACCTGAATGGCCAGCTTGTTCGTTCCCATCGCGCGCTCCTTGTGCTGGTTCCACGTTTCGGGATTGCTGTCGCACTGAGTGTAGACCTCTTGCCGGAGCCCTCCGGTCGTAATGCGTGCGAAGATGGGCGCCAGTCCGTTTTTCTTCGGCCGTCCTTTCCGCATCAAGAAAAGAATGGCAAATGTCTCTTGTCTCATGACGTTGAAATTTTTTTGGTTAACAAAACGTCCGCAAGAGAGAATTATTACGACGTAAAACACAGCGAAACAGCGCATTGCAAACGTATTCGGGAGCAGGTTCCGTCGCGCGGCCCGTTTTTCGGCTCCGCTCCCTTTCGTGCTCCCGCGAGTTTGCTGCGAAGTGCTTTCGGCTTCCGGTTCAGAGAATTCGCCGATACCTTTGCAAAACGATGATATACAACCAATTTGCACTTGTTTGCACCGAACGGGCAACGAAAAAGGAGCCCTTCGAAAAGGCTCCTTTGTGCGGATAAAGGGACTCGAACCCCCACGCCGTGAAGCATCAGATCCTAAGTCTGACGTGTCTACCAATTCCACCATACCCGCATGGATGGGACAAAGATACGAATAAGCCGAGAGAAAAAAGCAAGCTCGCTTGCATTTTTTCCGAGGCGAAGTATCTAAGGCGAAGCCAAAGATACGAAAAGTCGAGCGCAGAAGCAAGCGTCAGCTCGATTATGCCGAGACGAAGTATCTACGGCGCCAGCCAAAGTACGAATAAGCGAGGGCAAAAGCACACTCGTTTGCATTTTGCCGAGACGAACTATCTGAGGTCGAGTCAAAGGGAACCGAAATTTTTCGATCCGCAACCGTGCGGAGCCGAGGGTATACGGAAGAGGTTCGGAAATAGGCGGCGATCGTCGTGGCGGAAAGGCACCGTGGCGTATATTGAGTACATTAAGGCTTCGGCGTGTGACCGAAGACACTGCGGTCGTGACACGGATCGGCAGGGACTGTATGGGAGGGCGGCGCCGGAATCGGGGGACGGTCGTTTCGGAAATTCCCGCTGCGGCGGCGGACTGTGCGCGAAAATGCGCAAAAAACGTTATCTTTGTTGCACGTTATCCCTGTCCGTTATGCCGCAGACCGTTGTCCTTACGCTCAAACCCGAGGAGGCCGCCGACGTGCACCGCTATGCGCCGCTGGCCGCCCGTGCCGCAGGCGTCGCCGAGCGGGACGTGGCGCTGCTGCGGGTTGTCAAACGCTCGATCGACGCGCGGCAGCGGCAGCCGAAGGTGCATCTCACGCTCGAACTCTATGCCGACGGCGAACCGCAGCCGGCTCCCGTGCATTTCGACTACCCGCAGGTGGACCACCGCACCGAGGTGGTGGTCGTGGGTTCCGGCCCGGCGGGACTGTTCGCGGCGCTGCGGCTGATCGAGCGGGGCTACCGTCCGATCGTGCTCGAACGCGGCAAACGGGTTGCGGAACGCAAGCGCGACATCGCGCAGATCAACCGCAACGGTGCGGTCGATCCCGACTCGAACTACGCTTTCGGCGAAGGCGGCGCGGGGACGTTTTCCGACGGCAAGCTCTTCACGCGCAGCAAGAAGCGCGGCGATTACCACAAGGCGTTGCAGACGCTCGTCTTCCACGGCGCTTCGGAGGAGATTCTCTACGAGGCGCATCCCCATATCGGGACGGACAAGCTGCCCCGCATCATCTCCAACATCCGCCGAACGATCGAGGCGGCGGGCGGTGCGATCCGTTTCGGCAGCCGCGTGACGGGCTTCGATCTGCGCGAAGGGCGGATCACGGGCGTGCGCTGCGGCGACGAACGCATCGAGGGTGCGGCCGTCGTGCTGGCCACGGGCCACTCGGCGCGCGATATATACGAGACATTGTATGCGTGCGGCGTGCGCGTCGAGGCCAAGCCCTTCGCCATGGGGGTGCGCATCGAGCATCCGCAGGCGCTCGTCGATTCGATCCAGTACCATTGCCGCGAACGCGGCGAATACCTCCCCGCAGCCTCCTATTCGCTCGTGAGCCAGGAAGGCGGACGGGGCGTCTACTCGTTCTGCATGTGTCCGGGCGGGTTTATCGTGCCGGCGATGACCGATGCCGCGCAGTCGGTGGTCAACGGCATGTCCCCTTCGCTGCGCAACTCGCCCTATGCCAATTCGGGGCTGGTGACCGAGGTGCGGCTCGACGATTTCGCCCACCTGCGCGACGAGTGGGGCGAGCTGGCGGGACTGCGCTTCCAGCAGATGTTCGAGGAGACCGCCCGACTGCACGGCGGTGCGGCGCAGGTCGCGCCGGCGCAGCGTGTGGCCGATTTCGTGGCGGGACGGCCGAGCCGGACGCTGCCCGCGACCTCCTATATCCCGGGGATCACCCCGTCGCGGCTCGACGGGTGGATGCCGCGCTTCATCGCCGAAAGCCTGCGGGCGGGCCTGCGGACCTTCGGGAGGCGGATGCGGGGCTTCGTGACCGGCGAGGCGGTGGTCGTCGGGGTGGAGTCGCGCACGTCGACGCCCGTGCGCGTGCCGCGCGATCCGGCCACGGGGATGCACCCCGAAGTGCGGGGACTGTTCCCCACGGGCGAAGGGGCCGGTTATGCGGGCGGAATCGTTTCGGCGGCGCTGGACGGCGAACGGATGGCCGACGCCGCGGCCGATTATGTGGAACATGCAACGATGCGATGACGGAATGGATGCACCTCGTTTCACGCTGATATGCTGCTCGGTCGATCCGGCCGCCGCCGAAGCGCTGCGGCGCAACGTCGCCGCGACGATCGGCGAACCGTTCGAATTCGACGTGTGGGACAACCGCGGCCGGAATGTCGGGTTGTGCGACGTCTACGACCGCTGCGCCGAACGCAGCGGTGGCGAGTATCTCTGCTTCGTGCACGAGGACGTCCGCTTCCTGACCGAAGGGTGGGGTGCGCGGCTCGCCGCGAAGCTGTGCGAACCCGACTGCGGGGTGATCGGCTTTGCGGGAAGCGTGCTCAAACTGCGGCGGACGACAGCGTGGCTGCACGGTGTGGGCGACATGCGCGCCAACTATGTGCAGCACCACGGCGGCGGCCGTCACCTCCACGCGAAGAATCCCGGCGGGACCGATTTCTCGCCCGTCGTCACGCTCGACGGCATGTGCCTCGTCGTGCGGCGCGACGTATGGGCCGCCACGCCGTTCGACGGGCGGACGTTCCCCGGCTTCCACTGTTACGACCTCGATTTCACGACGGCCGTTTTCGCGGCGGGGCGTCGCAACTACGTCTGCAATACGGTACTCGTCGAGCACTTCTCGGCCGGAGCCTACTCCTACGGCTGGCTCGAAGCGCTCGAAACCTACCACCGCAAATGGGCCGGCCGGCTGCCGCTCGGCGTCGAACCGCTCGACGGGGCCCGGCTGGCCGATCTCGACCGCCGCGCCGAGGCCTATTTCCTGAAACTGCTCTGCCAGAAACGGCTCTTCGGCGCCTGCCCCTTCCGGCGGATCGTGCGCTACATCCGTACCTATCCCGGCCGTGCCGCCTCATGGGCGCTGCCGTTCAAGTATCTGAAATATCATCTCAAATCGCTCGTTCGTCATGGCTGATTCCCCCCGTTTGCTCGTGCGCGTCGTCGTTCCCGTCTATCGGGAGCTGACGCCCGACGAGGAGTCTTCGTTGCGGAACAACGTCCGCGTGCTGGCCGCATGGCCTTTCACGGTGCTTCATCCCCGGGGGGTGACGCCGCCCGCCTGCTGCCGGGAACTGGGGTTGGAGACGCGCGCCGTCGGCGACGAGTGGCTCGGCCGGCGCAACGGCATTGCGGGTTACAACCGCATGATGCTCAGCGAAGCGTTCTATGCGTCGTTTCCTGATACCGAATATATCCTGATCTGCCATACCGACGCATGGATTTTCCGCGACGAACTGGGCGACTGGTGCCGGCGGGGCTACGACTGCGTGGCGGCGCCGTGGCTTCGGCGGCCGCTTTACGATCTGCCGCTGGTCAAACAGTATATGCAGTGGAGGGAGCAGATGAAACGTCGCCGGGGAGAGGCTTCGCGGCAGGTGCTTTACGGCCGCGTCGGCAACGGCGGGTTGTCGCTGCGCCGTGTGGAGGCGTTCCGGCGGGCTTGTGCGACCTACCGCACGGAGGCCGAGAGCTACCTCGCCGATCCTTGCCATCTCCATAACGAAGATGTGTTCTGGGCGGTCGTGCCTCGTGAATTCCGTTATCCGGCGCCCGACGAGGCGCTGCGTTTCTCGATCGACACCCATCCGGCCTACGCCCTGCGGCGGCTGGGCGGCGATCTGCCGTTCGGTTGTCACAGCTGGACGAAACGCCGCATGCGGCGGGCGTGGCGGGGGATCATCCCCGCCGCGAAGTGATCCGCGCGCGGGGCTATTCCTGCACCTCTCTGACCAGTGTCGTCGTTTCGGGATCGGGATAGAGATATTGCGAAATGCCCTGTTTGCAGCGCAGCAGACGCCGACTGCGCGTGAGGTTGGCCAATACCTGATTGGCGACAGCCTGGTCGCGGGCTCGGACGTTGTGGTAGATATGGTAGACGATGCCCGAAAGTTTGAGCGAGAAGTGCTGCACGCCGATGTGCCACAGCCGGCTGCCGAATTCGTAATCCTCGCTGCCCCAGCCCTGGATCAGTTCGTTGTAGCCGTTGACGCAAATGGCGTCGTCGCGCCAGAAGGCCATGTTGCAGCCGCGCGTCACTTCGGGCTTGTAGCGGCCGAAGACCGGCGATGCCCAGGGGATGCGGATGGCGTTCAGCCTGTTGGAGACATCCTTTTTCCATGCGTTGATGTCGATCGAGCGGTTCGCCAGCAGTCCTGCCGAATATCTGGGACCCAGCAGCACGCGGCTGCCGCTGACGAAGCGTCCCGGACGTGCGACGGAGACATGGTCGCGCACGAAATCCGGATGGAGGATGACATCGCCGTCGACCTGGATGATGTAAGCGCCCGTGGCGCGCGCGATCGCCTTGTTGCGGATGCTGCCGACGCGGAATCCGGTGTCCTCCTGCCATACGTGGACGATCGGGATGGACGTCTGCACGCGGTAACGTGCGATCAGCTGTGCGGTGCGCTCGTCCGAACCGTCGTCGGCGACCAGTATCTCGGCGGGCGCGACCGTCTGCCGTAAACTGCTTTTCAGGCAAAGTTCCAATGCCTCCGGCCAATTGTAGGTCGAGATGACCAGGGATGTCTTGAATTGTTCCATCTTCACATTAAAAAAACATGCTGTCGGGCAGCGCCCCGTAAATTCGGTACCACGCTCTGCGCAACGGGTCGCATCGGTAGGTTTCGCACCAGCGGCTCCACAGCCGTTCGTAGGCTTCGTTCCGTCCGAACCGCCGGCGGGCTCTGTGCAGCCGGCAAAGCTGCTTGCCTTCGAGCGCCCAGCGTACCGGTGCCGCCGTCCGCATCCGCGAAAAGATGGCAGGCAGGATCTGCAACACCTCCTCGTAGAGTCCGCCCGTCCGTTCGCCCTGCGTCGTCGTGGCCGCGTCGTGGCGGCGGAAGGCGTTGAGCGGTTCGAAGACGGTGGACACGCGGCCCTGCAATGCGACGAGCATCCAGAAATACCAGTCGCCGGCGTAGCGGAATCCTTCGTATTCCCCTGCCGCAGGCAGTGCCGAACGGCGGAAGACGGCCATGCTGGCGTTGTAGAGTTCGTTGCGGCGCAGCAGGTGCCTCAGCACGAAGCGTCGCCCGTCCATGCGGCGTACGGGACGTCCCGCATGGCGGACTTTCCCGAACGGCCGTCCCTCCGAGTCGACCGTGCGGCTCAGCGTGTGGGCCAGTACGCACGCGGGATCGGCATCGAGCTCCGCCACGCAGCGTTCGAGGAACGCCGGATCGGCGTAGTCGTCGCTCTCGGCGATCCAGATGTACTCTCCTTGCGTGAGCGCGAACCCCTTGCGCCATTGGGCGAAGGCCGAACCGCCGTTGCGGTCGTTGTAGACGATTTGCTTGATGCGCGGGTGGTTCCGGTAACGTTCGATCACCTCGCGGCTCCCGTCCGTCGAGCAGTCGTCGAGCAGCACTACCTCGAAATTGGGGTAGGACTGCGCGAGCACCGAGTCGATGCGCTGCCTGAGATAGGGCGCGTGGCAATAGTTGGGAATAATGACCGAAACCATAGACTTTTAATAGGGCGTGCAAAGTTACGACTATTTCATCGGAAAACAATAAAATTCGGCGTAGCTTTCAATTGATTGTAAATTAGGATTTTATATATTTATATTAAAAAATATTCAAAAAATTGTAAATTTTTTTACTAAAATATTTGCACGATTCCGAAAAACGCCTTACCTTTGTACTCGAAGTTTATA